>Ga0247841_10003179_pt1 | contig 30990 bp, 26 predicted proteins | sample LaCruzMarch2015__2_FD_192410 | JGI IMG/M metagenome (GOLD analysis project Ga0247841, IMG submission 192410) | Freshwater microbial communities from meromictic Lake La Cruz, Castile-La Mancha, Spain - LaCruzMarch2015_18m | ecosystem: Environmental > Aquatic > Freshwater > Lake | place: Spain... | reverse complement strand
CTGGCTGTGGGCCTCCAGCACCTGCACCTCCAGCCCGTGGCGCGAGGCGATGGCGGCGGCACAAAGGCCCCCCAGGCCACTGCCGATCACGATTAGATCCGGCATCGCCCCTCTCGCTCGCGGCAGCAAAGCAAGCAAGCGTCCCTACTTAGCAGCGTCAGATCAACCATCAACCCGACCCTAAGAGGCGCGATAGGCCCACGGGTTGGCGCCAACACCTACAGGGTCAGATTTGGACACACGGCACTTGTGCTTCGCGTCCGGTGCTGGCGAGCATGACTTACAGAAAATCAAGCGTGTTCGAAATTAGAAGCAAAACGGGGTTTTGGTCACCCCAAACGGCTGCTAGGAGTTAAATGTATGGCGAACAAAATCCACTCCCGTGATGGGCATCCCACCTGTTCACCCCAATGAGAGCAACCCAAGGCAGGGCGCTCGTTCCACCAATAATTTGAGCCCAGAGTGTTGCGCCATTCTGAGCGCATTCCTGGGGCAGGGCTGAAAGGGCCGGGCTATCCGGAAAATGTGTTGGGCCAGCTGATGCACAGCCCAGACCTGCTTGCCCCCTTCATGAATTGGTGGGTTACCAGTAAGAGCTCGATGTCGTTCGGTGAGCGGCAGCAGGCGTTGGTAATCCTGCGGATTGGCTGCCTCTATGCAAGCGATTACGTCTGGAAGCACCACGTTCCAGTGGCCAAGGAGTTTGGTTCCAGTGATAGGGAAATTGAAGCGGTGCGGATGGGTCGCTTTGAGGCTTTCAACGGCCTCGAGAGGGCCTTGCTCACGCTGACAGAAGCCATGGTGGAAGAGCGCACCGTATCTGCTGAACTTTGGTCTGAATACGGCAGCCAATTAAGCGCCCAGCAGGTGGTGGATCTGATCGGCTTGGTTTCCCAGTACGTACTGTTCGCTCTCACTAACAACGTGTTGCAGGTGCCGATTGAAACATCGATGCCCTATATACCTGGCTTAACCCAACCATAGACAATCACCACTAGCGCAGTTAAGCCACACTTTGCTGAGGAATTGCTAGCCGTAAAGCAGACTTAATCAAAGGAAAAGTAAATGGCCCCAAGAACCACTGTGGTGGTGGGAGCTGCCCACGGCATCGGTGCAGCAATCGCCCGTCGTGTTGCCGGGGAGGCCTGGGCCGACAGGCTCGTGATCGCTGGCATTTCCGATGCGCCAATGGATGCTCGGGCCAACGAATTGCGACGTGATGATCTACAAGTGGATGTGGTGAACGTTGACCTCGCCGATCAAACCTCCATTGCGGCGCTCGTGGCGACCTCTTTGTTGTCTCCTGATTCGGCGCAAATTGCCTTTCACGATCTTTACATCGATGGTGGCGAGACCCTCAGGATTTAAGCCCCTCACTTCTAATTGAAGGGATCCCGTGGCTGGCTCAGCAATTGCAGCCACCTCAGGGGTTTTGTTTTGTAAGTACTGATTGCGGACTAAAGCGCACTCAGTAGTAGGGGCTGAATTCAGTCCCCACATGGGCCAGAAACCGCAGTAGCTCGCTCTGGGGCACGGCAGCTAAGCAATACCTGCAACATAGACTTGTCTGGTGAATATCAGCCCAGCGTGCTTCCTTCAGGTGAAGATGAAGGACTGGTGAGAGATTGCCTCACCACAGGCCTCGGATCGGCTGGGGAGCGGGGGCCGGCACCACCACTGGAGCAGGGGCGGGCTCGGGCTCGGGCTGAGGGGCAGGGGCCGGAACGGCCGCCACGGCCCGGGTGGCGCCACCCCATCGGAATTTGATGCCACCACCAACGTCCCAGGCGGTGCCACCGGAATACAACCCGGCGCCGCCCCGCACATAAAAGGTGGTGTTGTCGCTGAGGGTGTAGGCCAGTTGCCCCTGCAGGCCAAGGCCGCTGCTCTGCACCAGAGAGCCGGTGGCCAGGGTTGCCTGGCTGCCGCTGGAGCTGCTGACCACCGTGGCGGGCTCTCCGCCCAGGAAGCCGGCGCCCAGCCAGCTCACCCGCAGGGAGGGTGTGATCAGGTTCTTGCCCTGCTGCATCGGCGCCCGCCAGGTGACACCGATGTCGGCAGTGCCCACGGTGCTGCTGCTGGAGGGCAGCAAAAAGCTCTGGTTGGTGGTGCTATCGGGGATTCTCACCTGGCCGAAGGACAGGCTGGAGGTAGTGAGTAGGGCGCTGGGTTCGAGCAACTGGGTGTCGGACAGACGGATGCGTCCACCAAAATTCAGTGCCGTGTTGAAAGCACTGCCACTGACGGAAGGGGAGCTGGTGCGGACCCCGGCGGCATTACTGCTGCTGATGGCATAGGGTTGTTGGCTGCTCAACCCATCGCCACCGATCGCACCACTGATGAACCAGTCCCGACGGGACCACTGGGCAAACAGACCGCCGCCGCCCCAGGTGAGATCGGAGGATTGGCCGCTGAAGCTGGTGCCGTTGCTGAACAGGGAGCCGCCATCGGCCGAGCCTTGACCAAAGCGTCCGAAGACGCCGGCAACGAGATCACGGCTGAAGGCGTAATCGAGTCGGAGGCCCAGCTGGGCCCCATCGAAGGAGGAGGTGCCCACCGATCCGCCCGAGCGGACCACGGGACCGCCGAAGCCATCCCCGAACACCCGCAGCCGCCAGCCGGTGCGCTCTGCGTAGTAAGCACCTGGTTCGCTACTGAAGCGGAAGGCGGGATCGGATGTGGTTTCCGGGCCCGCCACCGTGTATTGGTTTACATCGATCCCATGATCCACATTCGGATCGAAGGGCACCTTCTGGGGAAGGATCTCCAGCAGATCCCGACCGAACACTTGCCAGCTGCGGCCGAGTCCCAGGGGCTGCAGGCGGGCGTCGGGGCGATAGACGTTTACCGCCAAAGGTGGAGCAGGCACAACCGGCCCCACTGGAGGCACGACCGGCGGCGGAAAGCAGAACTCCGCCTCGGTGCCATCCGGGCAGATCGCGGCCCTGGCCGGTGCAAGCGGCAGGGAGAGGGCCAGCAGCGGAGCGGCGGCGAACCCCAGCCAGATGGTGTTACGGAATGAAGTCGCCATGCCTGTAAAAGGGTGGGTTGAGTTGGGTTGAGTGCTTCCGCCGGATCTTGCGCAGCCGGCCTGGTGCTCTCAACGACATCTGCCGATGCCGGAATTGCAAACGCAAAGTAGATCATGACCAGCTCCATGAGGAGCAGGTCAGCGAGTCAACGCCAAAGGAGAACCAGGACTGGGAAAGCAGGACTGGGAAAGCAGGACTGGGAAAGGATAAATACAGAGATCCACCCAACCGAATCGCTGTCCAAATCCTGCAGCGGGATGGGCAACACTTGGTAAGTTGATGGCTATCTGGCGTAGCGCAATCTTTCGTGGCGACTCCCTCCCCCATCGTAGCTCTAGGTCCCTCATCGCTGGACCTGCTCTATGGGACCAGCGGCAACCTGCAGCTCACCTTTGATGAGTCCAGCGGCACCGGCTTCCAACCCTGGCTGGAGCTCCAGGTCGCCGCCCCCAGCAGCCACCTCAGCTTCGGTGCCGCCAGCTGGGCATCCCTCCCAATCGCCACCAAAACTTATACCTTCACCCGCAGCGGGACCAGCGTTCCTTACACCCTCGTCCACCCCATCACCGGGGCCATCCTCACCAGTGCCACCCCCGACACGCTGCTGATTTGGCAGCTGCCCGTGGGCAGCTATGTGGCCTCCGCTCCCGCAGTGGTGGTGAGCGTGCCGGTGTCGGTGAAGGCCACCAGCCCCATGCTGGGGCCCGTGCCGCTGCGGGCCGGCGGCGGCTACGCCCTCGGCACTGATCCCCTCAACAACCCGAGCACCGATCCACCGATCAGCGCCCCGAACGTGACGGGGCAGGTTGTGCCATCACCCCTCACCTTCAGCAAGAGCAACAACCTTGCGGAGTCGGAAACGGCCACCGGCCCCAACTTCATTGGCGCCTGGCGGCTGTCGGCCGACATTGCCGATGGGGCCCAGCTCAACAAGCTGGTGGTCAGCGACACCCTGCCCAACGATCTCAACCTGCTGGAGATCAACCCCAGCTTGAAGCTGAACGGCAAGCTCACCCAGCAGCCGGTGGGCAACCCCACGGCCCCGAGCAACAACCAGGTCGTCATCGATTACGGCGGCCCCACCACGGGCACCACGAGCACGGAGGAGGCTGCCGCCCAGATCAGGTTCTTCGTTCCCGACACCCTCGACCCCACCACGGGCGGGGCGATCACATACGCCAACAACGCCTCCGTCTCCGCCACCTGGGGCAACTCTCCCGACGGCGGCGTCAAGCTCAACACGCCCGCCAACAATGAGATCACCGCCAAGGCCCTGGCGATTCAGAAATCCGCCAGCTCCGGCTCGGTGCTCCCGGGTGGCGACGTCACGTTCACCCTCAATTTCCAGATCTCAGATTACTTTGCCTTCGGCGATCTGATCGTCAAGGATCTGCTCGGCGACGGACTCACCTATACCCCTGGCAGCGCCAGGATCAACCTCCAGGAACAGGGCGTCTCCCTCACCGGCAATGGGTTGGCGGCTTTCGATCCTGCCTACATCACCTACCTGCCGGATGTCGCAGGACCTGGGGTTGATGGCAAGGACAGCCTCAGCTTCAACCTCAGCGGCTGGCTGAAGTCGATTGGCAACGATGGCATCCTCCAGGGTGGGCGGGTCTTCAGCACCACCGCAGGAGCTACGAGGGGCTCGATCACCTTCACAGCCAGCGTCGACGACCTCTACGTCGCCCCCAAGGCCGCCGGCCAGAACATCAAGCCGGGCGACCAGCTGGCCAACAATGTCACCCTGCAGGGGGACATCCAGAAACAGCTGCCATTAGGCCTGTTCCTGGACACCAACCGCCAGGTCAGCGACACCAGCGGTGTTGCCATGAGCGTGGCCGACATCGGCAATGCCAAGACGGTGGTGGCGCGCAACGGCCAGGCCCTGGGCTCCGCTCCCCTGGTGCTCACCCCCGGCGACACGGTCACCTATCGCATCAAGGTGACCTTCCCCATCGGCGACATCCACGGGTTCAACCTCAGCGATTTCCTGCCCACGCCGATTTACAACGTGGATGGCGAAGCGAGTGGGGGTGCCAGTCCCACCGGCTTCGAATTGTTCGGCTCAGGGGCCACCGCCAGCAGCCCTGGCAGCCTGCCCCCGACGGGACGGTTCAGCTACGGCAGCCTGCACACCGCTCCGCCGTTGGTGGACAACCTGCTCAAATCCGGGCCGGCGGTCAATGATCTGGTTGCGAAGATCGCCAACACCAGCGACCCCACTCACACTCCCGTCACCGTCGACCTTTATTACACCGTCACCGTGACCGGTGCGGCGATCGACGACCGGCTTCCGATCACCAACATTGCTACCGCCACCACGGTCGACTCCAATGGCACCTCCCGTCCGCCCCAGATCGCGGCGGTCACCGGTGAGGTGCTGGCCCCCAATCTCAAGATCCGCAAAGGCATTGTCGTCACCAGCCGAGACAGCCTCAGCGGCAACCAGAAAGCCACTTACACGCCTGGCCTCAACACCGGCGGTGCCACCTTCCCAGCCTCGCTTGGTGCTGCACCCTTTACCGGCACGGTGAGCAGCGGCGGCATCAGCGTGGCCGGTGGCAACGGCTCCACCGGTGCCGTAAAGAGCAATGCCCTTGATTCCAGCGTCACGGGGCTCGATTCGGGCGACACCGTCCGCTTCGTGGTGGTGATCGAGAACATCGGCACCAGCTACCGCGGTGCCTTCAACGTGCAGCTGCGCGATGAACTTCCCGCCGGTCTCAGCTTCACCTCCGGCAGTCTGCGCATCGTCGACGGCAGCGGTGCCCTGATTGGCTACACCCGGCCCGACGGCACGGCCGCCAGCCAGGCGGACATCTTCTCCGCCACCGGCGTCCGGCTGAGCGACCCCGGCCCAACCGCCGCCGACCCGCTCACCGGTGCCGGCGGCGGGGCCATCGACGGTTACAACGCCAGTAGTGGCCGCAATATCGCCGTGGTGACCTTCGACACCACCGTTGATCCGGGCGCCTACGGCCAGCTGGTGGGCGGCAAACTCACGAACGTGGGCGTGCTGGAGGATTACACCAACGTGCCCTCAGGGGGCACGGGCTACCTAGCCGGCTCCACCAAGCTGATCGACAACGCCTCGGTCGTCCTGCGGGATGCCACGGTCAGCAAAACGATCGTCTCCACCTCGGAGGAGGTCACCGCCGGCAGCAACGTCGCCATCGGTGAGATCGTTCGTTACCGGCTGCAGGTCACAGTTCCCGAGGGGAATCTTACCAACTTCAAGCTGGAGGACAGCCTGCCCGCAGGAATCTCGTTCCTGAATGACGGCACCGCCTCCAGGCCGGTCTTCTCCAGCGGTGTCTCCCCATCGCTGACCCCCAGCACGCCAGTCATCAGTGGCTCAAAGCTCACCTGGGATTTCGGCACCCTCATCAACAGCGACCGCAATAACAGTGTCGACGACACGGTCGCCGTTGAGTTCAACGCCCTGGTCACCAACACCAGTGGTAACACCGACGGGAAAAGCCTCAAGAACACCGCCAAGGCGGACTTCACGGGCGGCTCCGGCAGCGGCTCCGTGGCGGTGTATGTAGTCGAACCACGCATCTCCATCACCAAGGCGGTGAGCCCCACCAGCAATGTTCAGGCGGGCGACACCCTCACTTACACGGTCACGGTGAGCAATGCGGATGGTCACGCCGATGCCTTCGATCTGGAGCTCAACGATGCCCTGGGCAACCTGGGCAGCAACTTCAATCTGCAAAGCGTCACCCTGCCGAGCACCTTGCCGCTGGGGACAAGTTCAGTCATCAACAACTCGATCACCAACAAGCCAAGTGCCGCTGACGGTGATCGAATTGATCTCAAGATTGATCGGCTCAACTACGGCCAGAGTTAGTTTCACCTACACGGGCGTGGTGCTGACCGCCATTCAACCCGGCACCACCCTTACCAACACCGCCAACGTCACCTACACCGGTTTGCCGGGCACCGGCACGCCCAATGGGTCCGGCGGCAACACCACCGGCAGCACCACACCTGGGGGCTCCGGTGCTGAGAACGGTGAGCGGAACGGCAGCGGCGGAGTCAACAACTACAGCAAGAGCGCCAGCCAGTCGGTGGTGAGTCAGGCCCTGGGTCCCATCAAGAGCACTCGGCTCACCTCCGAGGCCCACACCAGCGGCAATGGGGTAGCGATCGGTGAAATCGTGCGCTTCCGGCTGCAGACAAGTATTCCCCAGGGCACGATCGGCAACACGTCCTTTGTCGACAACCTGCCCACGGGTCTCACCTTTCTCAACGACAACACCGCCAGCCTGGCCTTCGTCAGTACTAATCCAGCAGACCTGACCTGGAGTCTGGGGCCGATCACCCCCTACTACCTCCCCAGCGCCGGCAACAACAACACGGTGATCCCCACCGCTCGCTTTGCACCGACGGTGACAGGACAGGCACTCACCTGGTCCCTGGGGCAAATAGTGAACCTCAACGCCGTCGACGCACAGATCGAGTCGGTGATTGTCGAGTTCAACGCCATCGTGGCCAATGTGGCCACCAATCAGGCCGGCGTCACCCTCACCAACAGCTTCATCGCCAAATCCAGCCTATCGGGAATCACCAGTCAAGTCACCTCCAGTGCCCCACCGCTGTCGGTGCTGGAGCCCAAGCTGGAGACCGATAAAACGGTTGCCATCGAGAAAACCGGCGTTGCCGGAAACGCCAACGCCACCCCCGGCGACACCCTCGCCTACACCGTCGTTGTCCGCAACACGGGCACGGCCAAGGCGTTCAACCTCTTCATCGACGACAACCTCGATGCCCTGGGGCTCAACTTCGACCTCAGCGGTTCTCCAACGATCGTTCAGAGCCAGACGGGTGCTCCGGCGCCCACCGATAACTCGATCTTCAGTGGCAGCAATGGACTGGCCGATCGGATCTCAGTTCTGATCCCTGAACTGGACATCAACCAGAGCGTCACCCTGACCTACCGAGGTGTGCTCTCCGCCGGCCTGCCACCGGGCACTGCCCTCACCAACACCGCCCAGGTCACCTACACCAGCCTGCCGGGCACTGGCACGCCCACTGGCAGTGGCGGCAACAGCACCGGCAGCAGCACCCCCGGCGGCTCAGGCGCCGCCAATGGAGAACGCAATGGTGATGGCGGCGTCAACGACTACCTCAGCAGCAAGACCCTGATTCTGGTGGCCAACCGCCCTCCCGTGGCGGTGAATGACACGGGCAACGCCGTCGAAGCCGGCGGCACCTCCAACACCACCCCCGGCAGCAATGCCACCGGCAACCTGCTGACCAACGACACCGATCCAGACCCCGCCGACAACCCCCTCACCTCCAAGGGGAAGGTGACCTCCTTCCGCATCGGAAGCACCGAGGGGTCAGGCACGGCCGGCAGCCTCGGTTCTCCACTCCTTGGCACCTATGGCCAGCTGACCGTCAACGCCGACGGCACCTACACCTATGTGGTGGACAACCGCAACGCGCTTGTGGATGCCCTGGATCCAGGCGCCAGCCTTAGTGAATTCTTCAACTACACCGTTTCCGATGGTGCCCTGAGCGACATCGGGGTGATCTCGATCACGATCCAGGGCGCCAACGATGCTCCCGTTGCTGCCAACGACACGGGCACGGTTGTGGAGGCCGGCGGCACCCCTGGCGCCACCGCCACCGGCAACGTGATCAGCAACGATCGCGACATCGACAACCGGGACGGGAACAACCTGGTGGCACCGCCTGAGGGCACGGTGGTGGCCGTGCGCACCGGTGCCAAGGAGGGGGCGGGCACCGCCGGCACCGTGGGAGCGGCCCTGAAGGGGATCTACGGCTCGCTCACCCTGAGTGCCAACGGCACGTACACCTACGTCGTCGACAACACCAACCCCATGGTGGATGCCTTGAACCCAGGCGACACCCTCAGCGAGTCGTTCAATTACACCCTGCTCGACCATCGGGACGGACTCAACGACATCGCCGTCCTGACGATCACGATTCAGGGAAGGAACGACGCTCCGGTAGCCCTTAACGACGCTGGTTCCGCCCTGGAAGCCGGCGGCACCTCCAACGGCACGCCTGGGGCCAATGCCATCGGCAATGTTCTCACCAACGACACCGACGTCGACTCCAACGACACGCCCGCGCTCAACGGCTTCGTCGAATCCTTCCGCACCGGAGCGACCGAGGGATCAGGCACAGCCGGCACCATCGGTGCGCCCTTGCAGGGCCTGTATGGATCGATCACCTTCCAGGCCAACGGCACCTATATCTATGTGGTCAACAACACCAATCCAGCGGTCGACTCCCTCGATCCGGGCGCCTTCCTGAGTGAGTCCATCAACTACACCGTCTCCGATGGTGCGCTCACGGATATCGGTGTTCTGACGATCACGATCAGCGGCGCCAATGATTCCCCCGTGGCCGCTGATGACATCGGTAGTGCCATCGAAGCTGGTGGCACCCGAAATGGCACCCCAGGCAGCAATGCCGTCGGCAATGTGATCAGCAACGACCGTGATGTGGATACGGCCGATGGCAACAATCTCACAGGCCCGCCGCAGGGCACGATCACGGCCGTAAGGACCGGCGACAAGGAAGACAGCGGCACCAGCGGTGTAGTGGGGGCGGCACTGGAAGGTCTGTATGGCTCATTGACTCTGAACGCCGATGGCTCCTACGTCTACACGGTTGACAACAGCAAACTGGTGGTTGATTCCCTCGACGCCAGGGATACTCTTCGCGACACATTCAACTACAGCCTGCTCGACCACCCCGGTGGACTGACGGATACGGCCGTCCTGACGATCATCATCACTGGAGCCAATGATGCACCCGTCGCCGTCAATGACACCGGCACTGCTCTGGAAGCCGGCGGGACCCGCAACGGCACCGCCGGCTCGAATGCCACCGGCATTGTGCTGCTCAACGACACGGATGTTGATGCCGGTGACACCCCATCCCTGAATGGCTCTGTCAGCGCCATCCGCACCGGCGCTGTCGAAGGATCCGGCACGGCTGGGTCTGTGGGAACGGGCCTGGCAGGCTTGTATGGCACGCTCACGATCAACGCCAACGGCAGCTACATCTACGTGGTTGACAACAGCAATCCGACTGTTGATGCTCTTGATCCCGGCGCCACTCTGATCGAGAGTTTTAACTACACCGTGCGTGATCGTCCCGGTGGGCTAAGCGACATCGGGGTGCTCACCATCACCATCACTGGGGCTAACGACGCCCCGATTGCAAACAACGATACCGGCACAGCCCTTGAAGCAGGTGGCACGTTGAACGGCACGGCCGGCAGCGATGCCAGTGGCAACGTGATTAGCAACGATCGCGATGTGGATGCGGCGGATGGGGCGAATCTGGTCGCCCCGCCGCTGGCAACGGTGCTGTCAATCCGCAGCGGCGACAAGGAAGATCTTGGCAATGCCGGCAGCCTGGGAGCAGCGTTGGCCGCCGCCTACGGAAGCCTGACCCTCAACGCCAACGGCACCTACACCTATGTGGTGGACAACGCCAACTCCACGGTCGACGCGCTCAACCCAGGCGATGTTCTAAAGGAGACGTTCAACTACACGCTTCGGGACCATCCCGCCGGCCTCACCGACATAGCCGTTCTGACCGTCAACATCAACGGGGTCAATGATGCCCCGGTGGCCAGCGATGATGCCGGCACCGCCATCGAGGCTGGCGGCATCAGCAACAGCTTGGGCGGAGCCGCTGCCACCGGCAATGTGCTGCTCAACGACACCGATGTTGACTCCAACGACACACCGTCCATCAATGGCACGATCGTCGGCATCCGCCGTGGTGCAACAGAGGGTGCAGGCACGGCCGGAACCCCGGATGGCAGTGGCGGTTTTGTGCTGGTGGGTAGCTTCGGCACCCTCACGATCGCCGCCAACGGCACCTACACCTATGTGGTTGACAACGCCAACGCCACAGTCGGTGCGCTCAACCCCGGCGATCTCTTAACGGAGTCATTCAACTACTCGGTTCTCGATCATCCAGGTGGCCTCACGGACATCGCCATCCTGACGATCACGATTGAAGGCGCTCAGGATGGCAACCTCACCAACAACACCCTCATCGCCGGCGAAGCTGGCGGCGTGAACAACAGCTCCGGCGGATTCGCCGGCCGCGGTGATCTGCTCGACAATCCCAGCCTCCCGGCCGGGACCACCGTGATCGCCATCCGTACGGGCGACACCCCTGGCTCAGGCACGGCAGGGGGGAGTGTCGATGCAGCCGGAAACTTGGTGCTCTCGGGCCTATACGGCACGCTGACCGTCAATCCCAATGGCGACTCCATCTACAGGATCAACAACAGCAATCCTGTTGTTGATGCGCTCGATCCTGGCGACACGCTGAGCGAGTTCTTTAACTACGACGTCAGCGACGGGGTGGGCACGACCACTGCCGTGCTTACGGTGAACATCGGTGGCAGCAACGATACTCCTGTTGCCACCAACGACAGCGGTACAGCCGTTGAGGCAGGGGGCACGCAGAACGGTACGGCCGGTAGCGATGCCAGCGGCAATGTGATCAGCAACGATCGCGATGTCGACAACAACGACGGTGCTAACAGCGCGGCACCCCCGCTGGCCACGATCACGGCCATCCGCCGGGGTGCCAAGGAAGGTGAGGGGCTCACGGGTACGGCAATCGCCGGAGACCTGTTCCAGCTTGTCGGCTTCTACGGCACTCTCACCATCGCGGCCAAAGGCAGCTACAGCTATGTGCTGAATAACAGCAACCCAATCGTCGATGAACTGGATGCCGGCGACTTCATCATCGAGTCGTTCAACTACACCGTTCTCGATCATCCCAGCGGCCTGACTGACACCGCTGTTCTCAACATCCGTATTAACGGTGTCAATGATGCACCTGTCGCCAGCGACGACAGCGGTGCTGCCCTTGAAGCAGGCGGGGTTGCCAATGGCACCGCCGGCAGCAATGCCACCGGCAACGTGTTCAACAACGACACCGATGTCGATCGCGACGACACTCCTGAGCTCAACGGAGCGGTTTCGGCGATTCGCATCGGTGCCACGGAGGGTTCGGGCGCGGCAGGGACTGCCGATGGAAGTGGTGGATTCGTGCTGACAGGCAGCTATGGAATCCTCACCATCCGTGCCAACGGCACCTACACCTATGTGGTCAACAACAGCAATCCAACCGTTAATGCGCTCAGCCAGGGCCAGACCATCAGCGACGAGTTCAACTACACGGTGCGTGACCGCGGTGGCCTCACCGACATCGCACGGCTGACGATCAGGATCGACGGGGCCAATGATGCCCCGATCGCAGCAAACGACACCGGCTCGGCCGTGGAGGCAGGAGGCACCTTGAACGGCACGGCCGGCAGCGATGCCAACGGCAATGTGATCAGCAATGATCGCGATGTCGACAATGACGATGGCGGCAACAGCGTGGCACCACCTCTGGCCACGATCACGGCCATCCGCAGAGGCGCCAAGGAGGGCGTCGGTCTCGACGGTGCGGCGATCGCCGGAGGTGCCTTTGAGCTTGTTGGCTTCTATGGAACCCTCACCATCGCGGCCGATGGCAGCTACACCTATGTGGTGAATAACAGCAACCGCTTCGTCGAAGCGTTGGATGCCGGCGACTTCATCATCGAATCGTTCAACTACACGGTTCTCGATCACCCCAGCGGCCTGACTGACACCGCTGTTCTCAACATCCGCATCAACGGTGTCAACGATGCCCCCGTTGCCAGCGACGACAGCGGCAGCGCCCTGGAAGCGGGCGGTGTGGCTAATGGCACCGCCGGCAGCAATGCCACCGGCAATGTGTTCACCAATGACAGCGATGTGGATCGCGACGACACCCCTGCCCTAAATGGAGTCGTCACAGCTATCCGAACCGGTGCCAGCGAAGGAGCCGGCACGGCGGGGACGCCAGATGGCGCTGGCGCTTTTGTGGTCCGTGGGGCCTACGGCACCCTCACCATCAACAGCAACGGCACCTACACCTACGTCGTTGACAACAGCAATCCACTCGTCGATGCGCTCAGCCCCGGCGACAGCCTGCAGGAAGAGTTCAACTACATGGTCCGAGACCTCGGCGGCCTCACAGACATCGGCGTGCTGCGCATCACCATCGATGGGGCGAATGATGCCCCGATCGCACGCAACGACACCGGCACAGCCCTTGAAGCTGGCGGCACCAACAACGGCACGCCGGGCACCAACTCCAGCGGCAATGTGCTCACCAACGACAGCGACGTCGATCGCAACGACACGCCCTTGCCGACCAAGGGCAGCGTCTCCGGCATCCGCACGGGAATCAAGGAGGGCTCCGGTGTAGCTGGCGTGCCCGATGGCAGCGGCGGCTTCGTGCTGGTTGGCACCTACGGCACCCTCCGGATCAACGCCAACGGCAGCTACACCTACACCGTCGACAACGGCAACCCGGCGGTGGACGGGATGGACGCGGGAGATCAATTCACCGAAACTTTCAGTTACACCGTGCTCGACACCGGCGGGCTCAGCGACATCGCCCTGCTGACGATCACCATCAAGGGGGCCAATGATGCCCCTGTCGCCGGAAACGACACCAGTAGCGCTATCGAGGCTGGGGGCACTCTCAACGGCACACTCGGCGCCGATGCCATCGGCAATGTGCTTACCAATGACACCGATGTGGATCGCTCTGACACCCCTTCATTGAATGGAGCGGTTACTGCCATCCGGCTGGGCGACGCGGAAGGCCTTGGCACCGCCGGGGTAGTTGGTAGCCCCCTTCAAGGGCTTTACGGCTCCCTCACGATCGACAACAACGGCAACTACCGCTATTTGATCGATAACGCCAATCCCACGGTGGAGGCCCTAAATCCGGGCGACCTGCTCAGCGAGTCGTTCAATTACACCGAGAGCGATGGCGGCGGCCTCACCGACACCGCCGTGCTGACGATCACGATCCGGGGCAGCAACGACGCCCCCGTGGCCAGCGACGACAGCGGCTTTGCTAAGGAGGCCGGTGGGATCAATAACAGCAGTGGCGGCGCCAACGCCAGCGGCAACGTGCTGGCCAACGACACCGATGTGGACAGCAAGGACACACCGCTACCCAGTAAGGGAACGGTCACCGCCATCCGCACCGGTGCCGGGGAAGGTACGGGCACGGCCGGCAGCGTTGGCAGTGCCATTCAGGGGCAGTACGGCAGCCTGCTGATCAATGCCAACGGCAGCTTCACCTACGTGGTGAACAACAGCGACCTAACGGTGGAACGACTGAACGTGGGTGAGCAGCTCACCGATTTCTTCAACTACACCGTGCTGGATCACAGCGGTGGACTCACTGACATTGCCGTGCTCGCCGTCACGGTTGAGGGAACCAACGACAACCCCAATGCCAGTGATGACTACATCGGCCGGTTGACCTCCGGCCAGAGCGGCACCATTCGCGTGATCGCCAACGACACCGACATTGATTCCTGGCTGGTGCCGAGCACGATCAAGATTGAAGGAACGGCGAATCCTGGCGAGCCGCTTGTGGTTCCCGGCCAGGGCATCTGGAGCGTGGATCTTGGCAATGGCGACATCACCTTCACACCCGAGACAGGTGTAACCACAAGCCCAACCCCGATCAAATACACCGTCCAGGACGAACAGGGAGCCACCAGCAACCCAGCCACGGTGTACATCAACTACGACAGCCCATCGGTGGGGCCCGAACCGCCCATTCCCGTCACCGAAGCGAGGCCCGTCAACCTGTTTCTGCTTTTCGACAACTCCACCTCCATGCAGGGGCTCGACCCCACAGGCGTCACCCGTCTGGAGGCGCAGAACCGGCTGGCCTTTTATTACGGCCTCAAGCCTGTCTTCAACAACGCTGGCTACATCTTCAAGAAGGGTGATCAAATCGGCTTCAATGGCGATGTCCAACTCACCCCCAGCCAGAGCCTGGCCACCGAAATCCTCAGCTGGGAGCTGATTGACAATCCATTCGACAACAAGACAGCCCAGACAGTCACCATTCACACGATCGACTTCAGCTACCTGGTCACCCACACCAAAACGGTGATCAACAGCAGCAGCACAGCCGAGGGTGTCACTCTGGCCAGCGATGTTCTGGCAACGACCACACCCGACAAGCAATACGGCAACAGCACCAGCGGCGATTGGATCGCGCGAGGCCTGCCTGCACCCGTCAACCTTGACGCCTACACAGCCCCGGGCACTCCCGGCAACCGGTACAGCGGCACGGAAATGCTGGGGGCGCTAACGGGGCTCAAGGACTTACTGAACGACGAACTCACCTCGGTGGCCACCGACACCCTCACGTACGTGGGTCTATTCACCGACGGGCGTCCGGAGCGGCGCCCCTGGTGGGACAACCGGCCCGAATTCGGCCAAGGCTGGAGCGGCGTCAATGTGGCCCTGCCCACCGATGCCGATCTGGGCGGTGATCCAATCACCTCGTCTGGCCTGCGCTATTTGAGCAATGGCACGCCGATCAAGGTGCCCACGGCCAATGGTGTGGACATCTGGGGCCAGAACCAACGGGAGCTCAATGCAGCCCTCGATCGCACCGCAGCGGCAAGCGGCAGTCCAGACAACGTCAAGGTGATCAGCATGGGCCTGGGAGATGGCGGGATCTCCAACTGGAGTGCGATCTACTCCGACCTATTCACCAACCAGACCTTCAACAACCAGGTCGGGGGCTGGGGTTATCAGGTAGTCACTCCGAACATCCAGCTGCAGAGCTGAACCCAACCCCTGCATCACCGCGAAGCGATAGCCCGGCTGGATCACCAGGTTCACCGGGCCGCAGTTGGTCTGTAGCCAACTCGTTCAGCGGCGAACGTAGGTTCGGCCTTCGGGTCCGCGAACGGCTGCCCCGCCATTAGGGCCACGCACAGCGGCCGCACCCTCAGGGCCACGGACGGCAGCGCCACCATTAGGGCCGCGCACGGCAGCAGCACCAGGGGCCACTACCGCACGAGGGGCGACAACTGGGGCAACAACAACGGGTGCAACTACGGGTGCAGCAACCACACCCCGCGCGACACAGTTCCCCAAGGGGCCCCTGATGAAGCCGATCCCGCACAACTCACTGGCTGAGGAGGGCACCGCCGCAAGGGTGAGGGCACCTCCAAAGACGGCGGCCAGGAAAGTGTTTTTCATGAAGGTTGCTCAGGTTGGGATTCATTCAAGGACATCGGGTCACTGTCGTGCCCAAGGAAGGTGAACTCGGCACTTGACACGCCAGGCGGTCACGGAATGGCTTGACCATTGGGTGCGAGCTGTGGGGAGCCAGGGAGTTCCTCGCCTAAGACCTCGATCCGGTAGTACTCGCGATCGTCTGAGCAGCAGATATCGGCGTAGTAACGCTCAACCACCGCATAGGCCGCGTCGTATCAGGTAGCTACTCATGGCATCTGTCAGGCGACATCGAAAACTGAGCCAGAGGCGACACGAAAACTGAGCCACTTGGCAGACGATCGATCGACTAATCCACCTGGTGTTGTCCTTGTTCCGCTCGCGCCGGAGCGGGCTAAGGCAGTGCCATCAACGGCGGGTGTGGGCTTTGGCGTTGCCTTGAGTGGGCAGGGCCATGCATCACGGGGTTTGATCGACCTGGAAGGTGCGATGCAGACGCCGGAGGAGGTGCTGGTGATGCGCCAGCTGCTAGAGCGCGGTTGGAGCAGGCGGCGGATTGCGGCGGAGCTGGGGATGTCCCGCAACACGCTGGATCGCTACCTGCGGCTCGATGAGTGGCAGCCGTACAGCACCCTCAACCGTCCAGGGCGACTTGATGAGCATCGCCAGTGGCTGCAGCAGCAGTTTGAGCAGCACCACGGCAACGCCGAGGTGGTGCGGCAGGAGCTGCTGAAACAGAAGGGAATCGGGGTGAGCCTGCGCACCGTCGAGCGAGCGGTGCAGACGTGGCGAGAAGCGCTGCGCCAGAGCCGTCAAGCGACGGTGCGCTACGAAACCCGGCCAGGCAAACAGCTGCAGGCTGACTTTGGTGAGCTGTGGGTAGAGATTGGCGGGGTGCGCACCAAAGTGCACATCTGTGTACTGACCCTCGGCTACTCGCGCCGGCAGGTGGTGCGGGTGTTTCGCCACCAGCAGCAACGCCATTGGCTGCAGTCGCTGGAGGAAGCGTTCCGCTCCTGGGACGGTGTGCCTGAGCAGGTGCTGGTCGACAACGCCAAGGCGCTGGTCACGCTCAACAACCCCAGAACGGGCGAGCTGGTGATCAACCCCACCTTTGCTGCCTTTGCACGCCACTGGGGGTTCACACCTAAAGCCTGCTGGCCGCACCGACCGCAGACAAAAGGCAAGGACGAGCGCGGGGTCGGCTATGTGAAACGTGGCGGACTGGCCGGTCACCGCTTTGACACCTGGGGCCAAATGGAAAGCCATCTGGAGTGGTGGAACCGCGAGATCGCCGACGTGCGCATCCACGGCACCACCAGTGAGCGACCGCTGGAGAGGTTTCAGAGGGAGGAGGCAGCAGCGCTGCTGCCGTTGAACGGCAAGCCGTCGTACCTGGCGGAGCAGGAATTCAGCCGTCGTGTCGCCAGGGACTGCTGCGTGCAAGTGGAAGGCAACTGGTACAGCGTGCCGGCGGCCCTGGTGAGCCAAAACGTCACGGTGCAGATCCGCAACCAGCAGGTGGTGATCCGCCAAGCGGGCTGCATCGTGGCGCGTCATTCCCGCCAAATCGCCAACCAGCGCTCTCGTCAGGTGATCGCCGGCCACTGGGCCGGCCTGGTGCCTCAGCGGGCGATCGATGCAGCCCAGAGCAGCAACGGTGCCGTCGCTGAGGTGGTGCTGCTAGATGCGGTGCGGCGCTCCGCGCTGGCCCGGCCCCTGAGCGACTACGCAGCCGCCATAGCGGAGGTGGGCTGATGGCACGCAGCAAGCCAGCTACAACAGCGGCAGTAGCCACCGGCCTCCCCACAGCTGAGTCAACCGACATCGCACGGATGGTGGAGGAACTCGATGGAATGCTCATCCGGCTGCGGCTGGGGGCAATCCGCGAGCAGCTCGACGCTCTGCTGGAGGAAGCGGCTCGGCGGCAGCTAAATCTGCGCGAAACCTTGGCCTGGCTCTGCGCAGCTGAGGTGGCCAGCAAGGAGCAGCGGCGGTTGTCGATGGCCATGACCATCGCCCGGTTCCCTTTAGTGCGCACTCTGGATGGATTTGAGTTTGAGGCGCAGCCCTCGATTGATCCAGGCAAGATCCGCGATCTGGCCACCTGCCGCTGGGTCGCCAATGGCGACAACGTTGTGCTGCTGGGTCCGCCCGGTGTGGGCAAGACCCACCTGGAGGTGGCCCTGGGCCGAGAGGCGGTCTCCCGGGGCTACACCGTGCAGTTCACCACGGCGATGGAGCTACTCGGTTCGCTGGTCAAAGGTCAGCAGCAGGGCACGCTGGAAGTGCGACTGGCGCAGTACACCAAGTCAAAACTGCTGATCATCGATGAGCTGGGCTATCTGCCGTTGGAGCCAGCGGCAGGGCACCTGTTCTTCCAGCTGATCTCACGCCGCTACGAGCAGGGCAGCGTGCTGATCAGCTCCAACCGGCCGGTGGAGGAGTGGGACGAAGTGTTTGGCGACCAGGTGGTGGCCGCCGCGATCCTCGACCGGTTGCTGCATCACAGCCATGTGGTGACGATCCGCGGAGATAGCTACCGGCTCAGGGAGAAGCGCAGATCCGGGCTGTTCCGCACTCAGGCGGGTGGCTCCTCGCCGCCGATGCCTACCAAGGAGTACTGAGGGAAACAGCAAGAACAACACCGCCTGCACCAGCGACAGAAACAACCCAGTAACCAGCCACGAAACCATGAACAAGCAAAAAAACTACCGCCGCCGCCAACGCGGAATTACTCCGATAACGACACCCCGCAACAGCCCAGGGGTGGCTCAGTTTTTGATGTCGGAAGTGGCTCAGTTTTCAGTGTCGCTTGACAGCATCTGCTAACAGTCGTGTTTAGACATCTACGCCAGAGCCCCAACTGAATCGACGAAGTACATCAGGTATCCGCTCCAACTCTTGGGATCCAAGCCTGCCTGCCCATCCAACAAGGCGCTAGATCTGATGTACTGGCACCGTCTGTGTCTCTAGCGCGCAGGCTTGTTGGGCAGGCCGCCATTGCAGAAGTTGGCCGCAATGGCCGTGCGGTCGCCACCTTTGACGCGGGGACTTGTGCGATCCAGCCATGCCAACCCAGCATCGAAGCACTGGTTCCAGCGGGAGGACTGGCCAGCAATGGGGCCAAGCGATAGGGCAATCGAGACTGAGCTCGCTGTGGCGACTAAGGCCAGAAGCGGGAACAGGTGAGCATTGATCATTTCCCGAACGCTGAGTTTTCGTCCGTCGTGATCAGCCATGAGAAAAGCCCAGGTTGGAGAGCTTGCCCATTGTGAACGCTCCTTCCTGTCACTCGCCGTCACTGGGTTTGAGGCGCTGAGAGAGTGAAACCGTTGGTATGACTGAAGCTTGGCTTGCTACAGCCGGGACTCCCCAAGCCTTTTATGCCACAAACTCTCAATTAGATTTTTGAGTCGTACCAAGCACTTTGGCGGCCACTGTGTTGCCCTGGGCGGTTGTGCGTTTGGGTTCAGGCAGGAGCTGTTGTTTCGCAAAACCCGATTGGTATTGCTGCAGGGGCGTGGGCGGATCGATCAGGGCTGCTGAGCTATGGGGTTTTCCACCGAATTCAGCGGTATCCCGCCATAACCGGCGGCTTTTCCACAGGCTTAACGCCCCAGACCCCGCTGCTGGCATCAGCAGTGCAGCCCCCGCTGGGGAAAAGCCCTCTCCTCTTGACCGGCGGCAGCGGGGAGTTTTGGCCTGCCCAAGAGGAGCAACAAGCCGCCAGGAAGGCAGCTCAGGTCTCGCTTCTCACGGCAAGACACGGCCTTGTCGGACTGGTTTTGCTGCTTTGACGCCGCTGCGGTGCTCGTGACTTGATGGGTGCACTGCCGAGATGAACGCATGAGCCAGATCCCCGACCATCCCCCGGTCCACCTGAGCGTCGTCAATGAGTTCCCGGAGGACCTGTACCAGGCGATGCGGGAATTCATCAGCAGCCATCCCAACTGGGACCAGTACCGCCTGCTGCAGGCAGCGCTTGCGGGCTTCCTGTTCCAGCACGGCTGCAAGGACCGGGCCGTGAGCCGGCTTTACCTAGACGGTTTGTTTCAGCGCGATCCGCCCTGCCTGAGCCGCTAGACCCAGGCAACCAAAGCAGCGCCGATAGCCATCAGCACCACCCCGAACCAGGCCTTGAGGTCGAGCTGCTCACCAAGCAGCAGCAGAGCCAGCAGGGCAATCAACACAACACTGAGCTTGTCGAGTGCCGCCACCCCAGCCACGGGCCCCAGCTGCAGGGCTCGGCTGTAGCAGAACCACGAGACACCTGTCGCCAGACCGGAGAGGGCGAGAGCGCCCAGGCTGAGAGCGGGCAGATGGCGCAGCTCCTGCCAATCGAGTCGGCCGCTGACCAGCAGCACCAGAGCCAGCACAATCGCTACGGCCAGGGTGCGGAACAGGGTGGCCATCCCCGCATCCACTCCCTGCACGCCCACCTTGATCAACAGAGCGGTTACTGCTGCGGAGAGGGCGGCCGCTACGGCCCACAGCTGCCAGTTCTGCACGGAGCGTTTTGCATTGGGAAGCTGTGAGCTGAGGCTATCCGCGCTGGCAAGCCTTATCGGCTGAGCCCCCAGGGCCAGAGAAGGAGCCCAAACCGCCGTTTTATAGCCAGCTGCTGATCTATTCGCTTGCCGCTGGGGGGTGCAGCGCTGACGCGGATGGACCGGTGAAGTAGCAGTAAATAACAGCTAGATGGATCTATCGCTTTAAGCAAGCTGCCATGGAAGACCAACGGGAGCTTGGCCCAAGTCAGACCTCACCGCTTGAAGGAACCTGAACGGTGCCAAGCAGCACCGATCTCAGTTCCACCAGGGTTCAGCGGCTAGGAATAGATCACAGCTCTGATGGGATTTGACACCACTCAGGTGCGGAGAGATCGAGCAGGTGGCTAATCACTGTCTTGACGATCCTCATCCTCGCGAGATTCCTTTTCCTCCTTCTTGGTCTCACTGTCGTCATCGTCCTTGGATGCGCCAAGGGACGGCTTCTCCCGATCTACCTGTTCTTTCTCCCTCTCTCTACCTCCCTCACCGCCGCAGGCGGCCAAGAGGGTTAGCAGGCTGGCTGTAGCGATGAACCGGGTGATGCGCTTCATAGCTCGGGGTAGATCTTATGCAAGCCCACTCGGGCTGGGAAACCACCTCGGATACGGCGTATTGATGTTTTCCGATTAATTCGCAGCTGCTGCCACGCAGTAGCAGTGGCTTGATCCCATTCCGCCGGGGACTTGACCCAGTGGGCTTGCTCCGGGCCTCTCCAGTTTGAGGCTCTCATGAAGTCAGACATCCGCTGGGATAGGTCCCATCGCTGCGCCTATTTGTGTTGCTGAAGGATCTGCGGAGCATGTCCCTTATGTAGTGATGCGAAGGGGTAAGTCTTGGTGCAAGGAACCCATTCAGCCTCTATGAAATCAGTGGGTGATGTACTGGCTTACATCAGCATTGATGGCCACGCCGATGGCGAGTCGTGCCATGGCGCTGCGCATGTTCCGCCAGTAGTGCAGTGAGTCGTCTTGAGTCATGCGAGCTGCTGCGGTGTCAGGCGCAAGCGGCCGCTCTGCCGCGGCGCCGGCCCATCAGGCGGCAACCAAGGTTGATCTGCCCCTCGTCGACCAAGCGCCCCAACCGAAGCGCCAAGGCTTCCTCGTGGCGGGCAAAGCCACCCTGCTGGGAGGCGACCCAAGAGATCTCATGCTCCGTGATCACACCACTAGAGATGGACTCCAGAAAAACTTCCCCGACCGTCATGAGAGTGATGTAACGACTTCGTTACATACTGCCGCGCCCGGTCTCGCTCCGTGGCTAGGTCACGCCAGTGGCTCCTTGCGCTTCCGCTGCGTTGTGGTGCTCCAGCCAGGCGTTTTGTAGGTCAGATCTGGTGAGCCGATAGCCCAGCTGGCGGGCGGTGTGCAGCAGTTCCTGGCGGCTACGGCACTGGTGTAGGACCTGCTGGAGCGTCGGGCTGGTTTCTGCATCGGCAACCATCCGCTCCAAATCAGACCAGCTCATCTACTCAAACCAGAGATGGGATCAACCTCGCGTGAACTGGAGCCTGCTGCCAGGTTCCCTGAGGCACATTGCGGCGCATTGTTGTAATGGTGCAGCGTTGCGAGCTCAGGACTGATCTGCTGAGAGCCCAACAAGCCCGTAGCAAGTAATCAGGTCGCGGCCTTTAGGGCTTGCAGTTGGGGATGCACTGGCGGCAAGAACTCCACTGTTGATCTGCAGTGCTCAAGCACCAGGCGAGCCACGTTCAGGCCCGTGGCTGTCTCAAAGCCCTGAAAGCCTGGGGCGCTATTGACCTCGCAGATGCTGTAACCATCGCCATCAAACAGCAGGTCGACACCAGCTATGTCGAGGTTCAAGGCGGCGGCTGAATCGCGCGCTAGTCGCTCCAGCTCTGGGTTAAGCGGAAATGCCTGCCCATCCCCACCCCTACTGATGTTTGCCTTGAAACTGCCATCGGTGCTGCTGCGCAACATGGCGCCAATGACCTGGCCGCCAATTACCCAGACCCGCAGGTCCTTTCCGGGTCTTGTACCGATGTACTGCTGCAGGATCAGGCTCTGGGAGCGATCCAGCCCGGAGACCAGCTCCATCAGGTCACGGAAGCTGACTGGGTCACGGCTGAGCACAACCCCGTCGCCATAAGAGCCAACCAGCAGCTTGATGACACAGGGAAACCCAATCTGTTGGGCGACCAGATGGGGATCGACTGGAAAGCGCACCAACATGGTGCGTGGGATTGGCAAATTGCTCTGGGCGAGGATTTGGTGCGCATAGAGCTTGTCCTTGACCGCCTCGATGGCGCTGCTGCGATTCACCACAGCCACACCCAGGTGCTCCAGCTGGCGCAGGATCGCCAATGAGAAGTAATCCGTGCCACTACCAGTACGGGGCAGCAAGACATCGGGGAGTTGAACCTCAGCGCCGCAGCGCCGAATTGATCGCCGGCCACCGCGGCTAACGATTAGATCGATTTCTTCTGGTGCGACGGTCTCAAAGCGGATGTCAAGAACGCGCGCCTCCTCCCGCAACCGCGTCAGCTCAAAGGGCTCGACCATTCCGGTCGGTCGCTTTTGAAGCACCCAGAGATCCATTTCAGCCCCATCCACAAACTCACTTTTCTCGTGGCGTGGCCATGGCTACAAGCCTTTTCATCACAGGGACACGCTGCAGGCGCAACAGGCAAAACAGCAGTAGCTCTGCTAGAGCTGAAACTCTGCTGAAGCTGAACCTCCCTTGATCCATTCGGGTGGTGAAAGTGATCGGCATGATGTCGTTCCAGTTCCAGGCCACCCCCACTGAAATATCCGCGTCGACCTGAGCACTCGCCATGGACGCACCCACCGCTATTGCCCTGCCCTGTCCACTCTCTGCCGGCTGGGAGGTTGTCGAGCAGTGGCTGATCGAGCCGAGCCAGGGGGGTGGCTTCTCGGCCGGGGCCTACCGCCCAGAAGTTGATGAGTTGTGGCTGCTGAGCGATGCTCCCCGCGGCAGCATCAGCCGCTGGCGTGGCTTCCGAGCCGGCGGACTGAAGGGTCTCGTGCCGCTGCCACCCCTACCGCTGAAGCAGCCGCAGCCCATGGACGGCGAAGGGCTGGTGGTTGAAGCCCAGCACTTTTGGGTAGCCACTGAGGGGCGGCTGCAACCTGCGCAACCAGCTGCGTTGCTCCGCTACGACATGGCCGCAGGTTCGCTTCTGAGTAGCCGGGAGCTGCTGCCAGATTGGCGCCTCCAACCCAAGCGTGGACTGCGCAGCAATGGGGGCCCGGAGTCCCTGACCCGTTCACCTGTAGACGGGGCCTTGCTGATGGCGGCTGAACAGCCCCTGCTGCAAGATCCACCTGATCGCGTACGGCTGCTGCGCTGGGCGCCCGATGCCAGCGGCGCCTTGCAACCTGCAGAGCTGCGCCCCTTGGCCCTGCCACCTGGAGGTTGGGGGCTCACCGATCTGCTGGCCAGCAAGCAGGGACTGCTCGGTTTGTGGCGACGGTTTACGGCACCCGATCAGTGGCAGGCGCGACTTGTGCTGTATCCCGCCAGCGCCATCACAACCAACGCCACCAGCAACGCTGAAGTCCCCCCCGTGGCACCACTGATCAGCTGGAATCTGCTGCAGCTCGGTCTTGCTCCAGATAACTGGGAAGTGTTGCTGGCGGCTCCGCCCCTTGGCGATGGCCGACCAAGCTTGCTGCTGGCGACCGACGACAACTTCAATCCCCTGCAACGCTCACACCTTGCCCGGCTGGCGCCGCGCCAGCTGCCGGGCTGCTCATCGCAACCCCAGCAATGAAACAGCAATGAATCGCTCCGCGCTCAAACGCCGCCAGCTGCTCGAATTACTGGGCATCGGTGCTGGCAGCAGCGCCGCTGCCATGCTGCTGCCGCAGCTTGAGGTGCGCAGTCGCGGCACGGCAGGGGATGCTGCCCTGCCCTTTGTGCCCGTGCGTGCACCTCTGCCCTTGCCTGCTGACGGGCTGAGTGCGGCAGACCAACGGCGCATCTATCGGACGTTCAACGTCGACGACAAACTGCTGGTTCCCGAGGGCTATCGCGCCGAGCTGATCGCTGTCTGGGGGGATCTTCTCGCCACGGGTCGCTTTGGCTTCAACAACGACTACCTGGCATTTCAGGCCCTGCCTGGCGGGAAGGCCCTGTTGAGTATCAACTTCGAATACATCAGCCCGCAGAGCTGGTCGGCAGGTTTTTCAGAAGCCGTGGGCACCACTCTGCCGCTGGAGCCTTTGCAGCAGTCCCTGGCCAGCCGCGGCGGCAGCGTGGACGTGGCCAGCCTGGCTGCGAACGACCCGCTGTGTTCGCTGATCGAGGCCGTAGCCCGTGCTGCCATGGCTGATCTCGGCATCGGCGTGCTCGAGCTTGAGCAGGGGAGCTCAGGCTGGCGCCGCCTGGGCGGCAGTCGCTATGAGCGGCGCATCGATGGGCTCAGCGGGCTCAGCCAGCCGGACCAGGCATTGCGCTGCAGCGGTCCGGCGGCGGCGGTGTTTCGCCACAGCCAGCCGCTTGGCTACCGCGACGGCCTGGGTGATCGGATCATCGGCACCTTTGCCAATTGCGCTGGCGGCACCACCCCTTGGGGCACCGTGCTGAGCGCTGAGGAAAACTTTCAGTCGCAGGTTCCCGAGGCCGTCTATGCCGATGGCTCGGCGGCTTCCCCTGAGAAGCGGCCGTTCCGCTGGGATGGTTCACGCCTCGACGGGCTCGGCAATCCCTTCGGGCTTGCCGGCAATAAGTACGGCTGGATGGTGGAATTCGACCCCCGCGAGCCAAGCAAACCCGCGGTTAAGCACAGTCTTCTGGGCCGCTTTCGCCACGAAGCCGTTGCCGTTGTGGCGCGGTCCGGGGAGCCGCTGGTGGTGTATTCGGGTTGCGATCGCCATGGTGGGCACTTTTACCGCTTTGTCAGTGAGGGGCTCGTGCAAGACCCGCTCGATCGCACCAATTCGCGGCTGTTTGCAGCCGGGCGCCTGGAGGTGGCCCGTTTCAACGCAGAAGGCAGCGGCACCTGGATTGCCCTGGAGGCCACTACGGCGGTGCAGCCGCAACCCCCCAGTCATTACGAGCGCTTTGGCTGGGAGCAACCGCTCGTGTTGCCCCACAGCGATCGCCAGCGCAGCGGCAGTGAAGCGCTCAGCAGCGATTCCGCACTGCAGGCCTACTGCAGCCGCTACAAAAAACTTGGCGATCTTTACCCGTTGGGCGGCGATGACGTGCAGGCGCAGCTGCGACAGCAAGGGGCGATCTTGATTGATGCCCATCTAGCCGCCAACGCTGCTGGTGCCACCGCCTGCCCCAGGCCAGAAGACACCGATATCGACCCGATCAACGGCGACCTGCTGATCGCTTTCACGGCGGCGGGCCGTGATGACGGCGGCTGCAGTGATCCGGCGGTCTTTCGCGGCCCCAAAGGCGAATCCCTCTGGCCCCACGGTTGGGTGATGCGCCTGAGCGATGGTGGCGCTGGCCGAGGCGCCCGCTTCCGCTGGCGGATGGTGGCAGCTGGCGGCCTGCCCTGGGAGGGTGGGCTCGGTTTTAGCCATCCCGACAACCTCGCCTTCGACCCATCCGGCAACCTCTGGCTGGTGACCGATCGCTCTGGGGATGCCGACCTCGATGTGTTCGGCAACAACAGCTGCTGGCTGCTGCCGCGCGAAGGTGCAATGGCGGGACAGGCCCTCTGCTTTGCGATCGGTCCGGTGGGGTGTGAGCTTTGCGGGCCCTGCTTCGATAGCGAGGGCCGCACGCTGTTTCTGGCGGTGCAGCACCCAGGCGAGGGCCAGGGTGTGCGCCAAGGCAAGCAGGTGGAAGCCCAAGCCCACAGCCTGGTCGATCGAAACGGTCAACGCTTTGAGCAGCTGCGCTGGGTGCCGCTTGGCTCTAACTGGCCCTCAGGCGTGCCTGGCCGGCCTCCCCGGCCAGGAGTGGTGGCGATCCGACGGCTGAACAATCAACCACTGATCGCTCCCTCGGGGTAAGCAGCTCGGATTGGGATCGCTAGCCCATGTGGGACTCAACATCGGCACCTGGATTTAGTCCGCCAACACCGACGCAAACCCTCTCCCGGCGACACCGTCGCTGGAATCCCCTCCAAGCTCACCATCGCAACCGGCAGGATTACAACGCATATCAGCGACCACCGCCGCCCCAAATGATGCTGCCAAGCCATCAATCGGAAAGCAATGGCAGGCCAGCCGGGGGAGCAACCAACAACCGCTGAAGTTCATCGGCTAGTTGTTGTTTGAAGCTTCTCCATTCGGGTGATTTGATCACATCTCTGCTGATCGCCAGGGCCAGCCTCTGACTGGCCTCCACATCACTGGGGTAGTGCACACCGCAGTAAGCACGGGCATGGCCCCCTTGCGAGCCCACTGCCATGATCCGCTCCCGCCGTTCTGGAAGCAGATCGGCCAATAGCAGCCCGGCCGTCGCAAACCAAGTTGCGTGGCCGCTAGGAAACGACCACCCCTTCTCGAGGGGAAGACAGGGCTTGAACTCGCCATGGCTCACAAATGGCCGGGGCCGGGCAAAGCTGTCTTTGAGTTGGTCCTTCACGGAATCCACCTGGGCCAGATACTGCACCAGCGACTTGGAGAGCATGGGGGCGGTCTTGACTAGATCACTGCCGATGGCAGGCTCAAACGGACTGAGATTGCGGTTGAGAAAGCGCCAGCTGTGGAGAATGCCCTCAGCCGTTCTGGTGCGCTGATTCCAGCGCAGGATTGCCAGGTCGTGCGCCTCTGCCAGGCTTCCAGCAGCAGGAGGCTTGCCAATCGCCTCTTGATAGTTCCTGGCTTGAAGCTGCGGCCCCACTGCTGACACGGGGCCTTGAGCGAGCGCGGCAGGGCCTTGGGCCAGTTCCAAGCCGGCTGACAAAAATACGCTGAACCAGATGACCCTTTTCATGCCCGAGCTTGATGAATAGCCTGCTTGTAATCCTGCCCGCCAATGGTTAAGATTTCCTGGTCCATGCCGATCTTCATGGCAACCCACACCATTGCACAATCAGCTACTGCAAGAAGAACCATCGCATTAAGACCATATTAATCTGAGCTCAAAGTAAGCAATCATCGGCAAATCTGTGGCCCTCAACACTATAGAGCCCACGTAAAGTCAATTAGATAATTTTCCCATGGAGGAAATCGGTGCGGATTACACGCTCCGATCAACAGCACCTCATCGTGCTTTCCAATGACGAGTCCACAGCTCTGATGGAGGCGTGCGCCCTGGTGGTGACGGCCGTTCATTCCCCTTCCGGGCCTGAACCTCCCGCCAGCGATGCAAACCGTGCTCTGCCAGCTGTTCACAGGACTGCGTTCCTCATGCAAGCAGCCCCGCAGCGCCCAAGGGTGATCTAGGCCATGGCCAGGGGCCTGGTAGCGCTCAGCTTTTTACTCCCGGTAAATCCGCCGCTCGTGCTGAGCACCGGCGAGCATGCGGTTCCAGTAGGGGGCGGGCTCCTGCTTGTAGTTGAACTCGGCCATGAACATTTTGCCGTAGCTGGTGATCAGCGGGCAGCAGCTTTAGCTGGAGTAGGCAGCCGCCAGGGGCAAGCCATCGATGTAGGGCAGCAGGTTTGCCACCACCTCGGGCGGACTCATCGGCGGGGTCACGTTCAGTAGGTCGTAGGGAATCACCTCCTCGAGGCATGTCTTACCCTCGCTCACCTGGCCTCTGCGGCCAGCGGGGATTACACAGGCGATTCAGGCGAGACTCGCTAAATGCAAGGGCTGTGGTCCCGGCCCTGGGATAATGCAGCGGATCTTGACAGCGGCATAGCAGAGGCAAAGGATTAGGCCCGCTAGCGTTCACGATGAATAAAAACCAAGACAGCCACAAGTGTCTTGCGGTCACTTCCGCTAGTTCCGCAGCGGGACACTGCTTTGACGGGCGGGTGCTCTGTGTTGGCGTCTTGATGACTGGAATTCCAGATGCGATGGCGGTATTTATCGTTGATCACCCACAATGGGATTAGTACAGGCTGATGCAGCCCGCAGTGGTCAAGCACTACCTTGATGGATTGTTTCGCGGACCAAAGCAGGGGCCCGGTGAGCCGGAATCGCTATCAAGATGAGGCCATGAAACAGCTATCCGGAAAAAGCAAACCGAAGTGGCTGGTGCTGGCCAGTCAAATGCTGGCCGGAATCGTTTTTGTTGCCATGACCATCAGCGTTCTTCCGGCGCTGCTGCTTATGTCGCTTGTGACGGCCTTGTTGCTGATACCTGTCTTGAGGCAGGTTCGCAAGGAGGCAGAAAAGTCTGGAATTGAACTAAATTCACCTCCAAAAAACATGGTCAATGTCACACCTTTGCATCGCCGCTTGCAGCAAGACCTCTGGAAATATCTTGGCCTTATACGTTGATTTTAGGGGTGCTGCCGCGGCCAGTCCTGACTGCTTTATGGAGAGATCACGAGCATGGCCTCATATTTTGAGAGACATTTCTTCCTGGCTGCAGCGCCGAAACATGTAGCCTTTGCCTCGCGTTGTGAGAATAAGCTCTGGAACCTCTACGTCTTCTTCCACTTTTGCGCGTAGTCGTGATATGTGAACGTCTACTACTCGACTGTCATTAGATTTTGTGGGCCTATACCCCCAAACCTGTTCGAGGATGTCCAGCCGGCTGACTGACTCACCCGCTCGCTTAATCAATAGCTCTAGCAGGCTGAATTCCATTCCCGTTAGACGGATGCGCTCATCACCGCGATAGGCTTTGCGGAGCGTTAGATCAACCTTGAAATTCCCTACAATCAGCCAATGACTGCTTGCAGGCTTTCGGTCAGCGCTATTATTTATTTGCTTGCCGCTGAGAAACAATGGAGAGCTTCTTCTCAGAACACAGCGAATACGTAGCTCGAGCTCTTTTGGGCTAAATGGCTTGAGTATGTAATCATCGGCGCCAAGCTTTAGTCCAGTGAGGCGGTCGCCTACATCACTTAAAGAAGTGAGCAAAATAATCGGCACTTCTGATTGAGCTCGGATCCGCTCGGTCACAGCGAAACCATCAAGCTCTGGCATCATCACATCAAGAACAAGTGCATCCGGCTCAAAGCTGCGGAATAGTTCAAGCGCCTGCATCCCATTCACTGCCGCAGCCACCTCAAAGCCAGCTAGACGCAGCCGCGTTTCCAATATCCGCCTGATGTTCGCCTCGTCATCGGCGATCAGTATTCGGATGGTATTGGTACGACGTTCTAGGGTCAAGACACACCAAGCTCCGCAAGATGCGGCAAGACTTAGGAGGAATCTCAGTTGATCGCGGATTACGAACAAGAATCGTCACACAAGCATCTGTCCTATCCGCCGCTCCTTGCTCTTACTTCTAACGGCTCAAAGCCTCAGTCTTTAGTTGCTGCATCACTCTCGGCGTGAGCAGACCTAATCAACCCACCAGCTGGAGGTGCCGGCTGCTGAACAGCTCGCCAGTGCAGTTCACCGGCAATAACGACGAGCGACCAGCTCGGTACCAGCCATCTACCAAGGCAGCGCTGGAACGGGCGTAGAGCTCTCCAGCCAAGATCCAGAGCTCGTCATGCAGCACCTGCGTCTGGTCTGGTGTGCCTACGTACCAAGGCGACTCAGGATCCTGTGACAGCTCCTCATGGAGCAGCAGGAGTCCCTCAAGTACGCAGTTTGCGAGTTCAGGCGTCATCGGCTTTGCTGGCCCTACCTTGCGGTGCGGCTACCCAAGAACGTCTATCCACGCACACCAAGGACCGCCAGATCAAGCACTGGCCCCTACGGGTTGCGCCGTAGGACGAAACGGGGCTTCCAAGGGAAGGCCACCTGTTGGGTGAATGAGCACCTCCGCGGCACCAGGGTCCCGGTGGCGGCTTTCTCCGAAAACCTGCAAGCCGGTATCTCCGTGCCGGACCTTGTGCATCGACCACCGGATCGGGGGTGATCAGCCGGGCTTGTCGGTGCCATCAGCCCTGGTGCTGTCCAATTGAGCCTCCAAGTTGGCCGGAAGATGTGAATTGGTGTTAAGTTCAGATGAGCGAGCGGTTTTCCGCCCCGCATCTACTTACTGCTTTCCTGCAAAGCCATCCGGCATCTGTCAGGTAAGCCCTTCCCCGAAACGTTCTCATGACAACCACTATTCAGCAGCGCCAAGGCGCTTCTGCGTGGAACCAGTTTTGCGACTGGGTCACCTCCACCAACAACCGCCTCTATGTGGGCTGGTTCGGTGTGCTGATGATCCCCTGCCTACTGGCTGCCACCATCTGCTTCATCGTGGCCTTCATCGCCGCACCCCCTGTCGACATCGACGGCATCCGTGAGCCCGTAGCTGGCTCCCTGATGTACGGCAACAACATCATCTCCGGTGCTGTTGTTC
>Ga0247841_10003178_pt1 | contig 30990 bp, 17 predicted proteins | sample LaCruzMarch2015__2_FD_192410 | JGI IMG/M metagenome (GOLD analysis project Ga0247841, IMG submission 192410) | Freshwater microbial communities from meromictic Lake La Cruz, Castile-La Mancha, Spain - LaCruzMarch2015_18m | ecosystem: Environmental > Aquatic > Freshwater > Lake | place: Spain... | reverse complement strand
GGAAGACCTCGGCGGCGAATACGTCGTAGATCAGCCAGGGCAGCGTCACGTCCGTCATCAGGTAGCCGTCATCCATCATGTGCTGTCCCATGGCCATGGGGAACTCGTTACCCCCGTCGACGTCCTTAGCCGTGCCGATCACAAAGATCAGCGGGTCGTAGAAAAAGTTGCTGCCCGCGTTCTTGATACCGCTCCTCTGCAGCACCTGTGGCGAGCCGATGCCGCCCGCAGCCACGATCACTTTGTCCGCCTGCGCGATATGTTTTTTGCCGTGGCGGGTGAACTGTACACCCGTGGCCTTTTTATTCTCGATGATCACCCTGTCAACCTTTGCCAGGTCCAGCAGTGTGGCCCCCTTGTCCACAGCCTCCTGCACGTACATGCGCGCGTTCCACTTGGCGCCGTAGGGGCAGCCCAGGTCGCACTTGTCGCAGGCTGCGCGGCACTTGTCCTGGTAGACGAACTTGTTGAGCTTCTGCCAGTTGTAGCCCAGGTCGAGTGCGCTCTGCGCGATACGCTTGGCCATGGGCCCTATCAGCTCGTCCTTGAGCGGGCCGATGGGCACCTCTTGCTTGACCTCCCTGACCTCGTCCCGGATGTCTATGCCGTACTTTTCCCAGTACTCGTAGGGAGGCTCGAAGGCCGTGGCATAGTAAACCACCGAGCTGCCTCCCACCGTGATAGCGCGCACCAGTCCCAGCATGTTATCGATGAAATAAAGGCTCTTGTAGGGCATGCCGATGTAGCCCAGGGCCTGGCCGTTGGTACCCTTCACCGGCGCGTTGCTGCCCCAATCGAGCATCAAAACCTTTTTGCCTTTAACCGTGAGGTCCTTTGCTACGGTGGCCCCGCCCGGGCCGGTCCCCACCACGATGGCATCGTATTTATCTTTCAAAGTTTCAACCATTGGTCAACCTCCTGCCGCTTTAATCATGCATCCGTCATTTTCTCGCGTTAGCATACTCCAAAAATGCACCGCTTTCAACGGGTAAACACCGGGCGGCTTTGTTGAAGTCATTCATGTGCGGCGCACCCCTCTTTGCTATACTGGAGGTGAAATGAAGGTAGTTAGCTGCGTACTTGCGCTGGCCGGGACTTTAATCATAACCGGCTGCCTGCCGGCAGCCCAGCCAGCGGTGACGCCGGCCGTTGAAAATGCCACGATTGCCGAAGCGATCCCCGTTGCCAGGTACTGGCCGGTGATCAGGGATTTCTCCGCCGGTTCCGCCAACATACTGCCGGGCGAGAACGTTACCCTGCGCTGGAGCGTGTCCGATGCCGCGGTCGTGACCATCGACAATGGGCCGGGCATGGTTCAACCCGCCGGCTCGCTGTACGTTGCGCCGCAGGTTACCACCAGGTACACCCTCACCGCTGCCGGGGAGAAGGGGGTGTCCACCGCCTGGTTGACGGTGCAGGTGGCGGACAGGAGCACCTTTATGCCCGACCTGGTCATCACGGGCGTGACGCACATCAGCGGCCTGCTCTATTACAAGATAAAAAACACCGGCGCCGTGGATGCCGGCCCCAGCGAGACCTATGTCTATGACCAGAGCAACATGCTGCGGGACACCAGCTGGGTAGAAAGCCTCAAGGCGGGTGAGGAGGAGACCCTGCCCTTCACCAATTACGATTGGGAGGGACACAAGATCACGGTCTGCGCCGACGGCAAAAAGCAGGTCAGTGAAGCCGGCGAGGACAACAATTGTTATGTCTGGTCATTCGAACTATAGTATAACTATATTTCATGATGAGATTCTCAAACCGTGTCATTGCGGGTAAAAATATTTTACAAAGCTGACATAATACAAGTATAATTGCGGCAAATAAGCACAACGTCATCAATATTTATCGCACATGAAGGCTATTATACTTTCGGGCGGCAAGGGCACACGGCTCAAGCCCATGACCCACACAGTGGCCAAGCAACTGTTGCCGGTGGCCAATAAGCCCATCCTCTTTTACGTGCTCGACCAGATAGTCGAGAGCGGCATCCGGGACATCGCCATCATCATCTCGCCCGAGACGGGCGGGGAGATAAAAAAAGCCGTGGCCGGCGGCCCGGGCTGGGATGCCGAAATAAGCTTCATCGTGCAGGAGAAGCCGGCCGGCCTGGCGCACGCCGTCAAGACGGCGCGCGAATTCCTGGGCGATTCCCGGTTCCTCATGTTCCTGGGCGACAACCTCATCCAGGACGGGGTGAAAAAATTCGTCGCCGAGTTTGAGAACAAATCGCCCGATGCCATGGTGCTTTTAAAAGAGGTCGGCGACCCCCGGCTTTTCGGCGTGGCCGAGCTGGACTCCGCGGGCAAGATATTGCAGCTGGTGGAAAAGCCCCCGGAGCCCAAAAGCAACCTTGCCCTGGTGGGCGTCTATTTATTCAAGCCCGATATCCACCGAGCCATCGACCGTATCAAGCCGTCCCGGCGCGGCGAGCTTGAGATAACCGATGCCATCCAGGAGTTGCTAAACATGGGTCACAAGGTTGAGAGCCACATCCTCAGCGGCTGGTGGCTGGATACGGGCAAGAAGGACGACATGCTGGAGGCCAACCGCATCGTGCTTGACGACCTGCTCAAGCGGAACGTCAAAATAAAGGTGGGCGTTGGCAGCAAGGTGGAAGGCCGCGTGGCGGTGGGCGAGGGCACGGTCATCGAGGGTAGCACAGTGCGCGGGCCGGCATCCATCGCGCCCAACTGCAAAATCATCAATTCATTCATCGGGCCTTACACAAGCATAGCGGCCGGCACTGTGATCGAGAACTCCTCCATCCACCATTCCATCATATTGGAGAACTGCCATATCAATGACATCGGGCACCTGACCGACAGCATGATCGGCAGCAACACCACGGTCACGCGCCGCAAGTCCGTCTCGGGCCCGGTCAGGCTCTTTGTGGGCGACGATGCCGATATAGAATTATAATAAGAGAGATAAACTATGATGAAAGCATACCCGCTGGAAGGCCTGCGCACCCATGATATCAACCTGCTGCCCGATGAGCGCGGCTTTTTCGCCGAGGCTATCAGGCGCGACTGGAAGGACTTTATACACGACGAGATACAGCAGGCCAACGTCAGCTACACCTACCCGGGCGTGGTCAGGGCCTGGCACAGGCACAACCGCGGCCAGGTGGACTACTTCCTGGTTCTCAAAGGCGCCTCCAAGGTCTGCGCCTACGACGAAAAAAGCGGTGGCCTGGCCGAGATCATCGCCAGCGGGGCCAAACCCATGCTCATCAGGATGCCCGGCCATTATTTCCACGGCTTCAGGGCCATAGCCGACGAGCCCTCTCTGATGGTCTATTTCACCAGCCGGCTTTACGACTACAAGGACCCCGACGAGGAGCGCATCCCCTGGAACGACCCGCGCGTGAAGCCGCTTGAGATCAACGGCCTCAAAGACGACCCGCGCTGCGGCCGGCCATGGGACTGGTTCTATCCCCCCTATAAATAAATCAGAAAGGCACGTTCATGAAACTTCTTGTCACAGGCGGAGCCGGCTTTATCGGCAGCAACTTCATCCGCTATATTTTTGAAAAGCACCCGGATTGGCAGGTGGCCAACCTGGACAAGCTCACCTACGCCGGCAACCTGGAGAACCTCGCAGATATACAGGGGCATGCGGGTTACAGCTTCATCAAGGCCGATATCGCCGACCGCGACCGGGTGGACGGCATACTTAAGGAAGGGTACGGTGCCGTCGTCAATTTCGCCGCCGAGTCGCACGTCGACCGCAGCATACTGGACGCCTCCCCCTTCGTGGACACCAATTTCAAGGGCACGCAGGTCCTGCTGGAGGGCGCGCGAGTCCATGGCGTCAAGCGTTTCCTGCAGGTTTCCACAGACGAGGTTTACGGTTCGAGGGAAGAGGGTTATTTTACTGAGGAATCGCCCCTCGATCCCAGCAGTCCCTACTCTGCCAGCAAGGCCGCCGCCGACCTGATGTGCCTGGCTTACCACAGGACTCACGGCCTGGACGTGGTGGTGACACGCTGCACCAACAACTACGGCCCCTACCAGTTCCCCGAGAAGCTTATACCGCTGGTAATCACCAACGCTTTAGAGGATAAGTCCATACCGGTTTACGGCGATGGACTTTACCGACGCGACTGGATACACGTGCTGGACCACTGCCGCGCGCTGGAGGCCGTGCTGCTCAAAGGAAGGGCCGGGTGGGTTTATAACATCGCCGGCGGGCAGGAGCAGCCCAACATCGAGCTGATCAAGCTCATATTGAAGGCCTTGAAAAAGCCCGAGGGGTTGATCACCTATGTAAAGGATCGTCCCGCGCATGACCGCCGCTACGCCATCGACTGCTCCAGGATAGAGAAGGAGCTGGGCTGGGTGCCGCGCTACAACATAGCGCAGGGTATGTCTGACACCGTGGACTGGTACTTGCGTAACAAGCCCTGGTGGCGCAATATCAAGAGCGGTGAATACGAAAAGTATTACCAGAGGATGTACGGCGGCCGGTGAAAATACTCGTCACCGGGTCCGACGGCCAGCTCGGCACCGATCTCTGCATAGCCCTGAAAAACCATGAACTGGTGTCGCTGACTATCCAGGACGGCGACATCGCCGATCTCGATTTCATAAAGGGCCGGGCGCTCAAGCACCGGCCGGATGTCATCATCAATACCGCCTCCTTCGTTCGTGTGGACGACTGTGAGGACCAGCGCGAGCTGGCCTTCCGCGTCAACGCTCTCGGCGCGAAGAACGCAGCCCTGGCTGCGCAGGAGATCGGGGCAAAACTGGTGCATATCAGCACCGATTATGTCTTCGGCGGCGGGGCCGTCCTGCGCAACACACCCTACCTTGAAGACGATCAGCCCTCGCCCTGCAACGTTTACGGCGCCTCCAAGCAGGAGGGGGATGACCACGTGCGCAGCATCTGTAATAATCATGTCATCGTCAGGGCATCCGCCCTTTTCGGCACCGCCGGCGCCATGGGCAAAGGCGGCAACTTCGTTGAGACCATGATCAAGCTGGCCGCAGAGCGTCCCGAGTTGCGCGTGGTCAACGACCAGGTATTCTCCCCCACCTATACACATGACCTCGCGCTCAAAATAGCCCAGATCATCGAAACCGAATTCAATGGCATCATCCACGTGACCAACGCCGGGGCTTGCTCGTGGCATGAATTTACTGTTGAGATACTCCGGCAGGCGGGTTTAAAAACGCCCGTCGTCCCCATCACCTCCGACCAGTTTCCCCAGAAAGCCAAACGGCCCCGCTACTCCGTGCTGGGTCACGGCGTGTTGCAGCGGCTCGGCCTGGACGACCTGCCCCCCTGGCAGAAAGCGCTCACAGATTACTTAAAGCGCAAAGGCCACATCCGTTAGCCACTGTCATTGAAAGCCCGAAGGGCGCTATTATTCAATTCGCTTTGGAGCAATATATTAGTGAGGCACTCAAGATGTAAATTGTTAATCGCGGACAATTATATCCACTTTTCCATGCATCAAGGTAGGCGAAGGGACTATTTCTGCTTGAGAGCGAGGGATATTACTAATGCGAGGAGCAGCAGTCCGCAGATGACAATGATGATAAGCATGGGCCAGGCCATTCCGGCTACCACCGGCGCAGGTGCCGCACCTGCCTTGACCTCGAAGCTGGCGGTGAGACTGCCGATGGCCACCTTGTAAATACCGGGTTCGCTCCTGCTCACCGCGAAGGTGATCACCTGTGATTTTGCTGGCTCCAATATAATAGCCTTCTGCGCCTCGTATTTATCGTTCAGCTTGAGGGTCATGGTCTGGTTGTCGCTGGCTGTGGAGGCATTGACCACCCTGACAGAAACCGTTACATTTTCACCCGGGCCGGCAACCTGGGGTGATACCGCCAGGTCGGAGGCCACGAAAGCGGGTTTTGCCGGTGGAGGCGGTACGGCCGTGACCTTGCCCAGCAGCGCATAAATCGAGAAATGGTCAAGCCTGGCCGTGACCGTTTTAGCCTGGGCATTGGGGGTGGAAGCCAGTGCCGTCCAGGCAGAGTTGTTGAGGGCGGCAATATACAGTCCTGTTTCCTTTACATCTGCGGGCAGGCTGGCCGGGTCGTATTTTATAGTGAGCGTCGCGCCCGGGCTGAAGCTGGCGCCGTCCGGGTCGAAGCTGTAAGCCTCCAGGATTTTTACCCCGGCGGGCGCAGCTGGCGGGCTGGCAAGCTGGACAACGGTGATATTCTGGCCGCCCTGCAGTTTGAGCGTGGTATTGTCGGCCAGCGCGATGCTGAGCCTGCCGTTTGCGCTGGCAAGTGTCCTGGCCGCGCTGAGCACGTTGCCGGCAAGCGTGATATTCTCGCTTTTACCCAGCATATTGGTATTCACCACGCGGGCAGCAGCCGGCGGTGTGGCTTTGGGCGCACGGACAGCGAAGATGGTGAAGTGTGCTACCGGGGCCGATACCAGGGCATCCGTCGTATTGCAGGTCGAGCTGAGGCGTGACCAGGCTGAGCCGGTCCAGTAGGCTATATACAGGCTGGAGGCGTTGACGCCTGCCGGTAGCGCGGCAGTTTCGTACTTGAGCTTGATGGTCGCCGGTGGGCTGAAGGTGGCCCCGGCGGGCATAAAGGCGTAGGTGCTCAAAGCCGTGGAGTTGTCCGCGGCCCCCGGGGGATTGCTTTCGCTGGCGGCGAATAGAGTGGTGGCGCCCTGCAGGTTGAGAGTAGTGTTATCGGCCAGCTTGAGCCTGACCCTGCCGTCGGTGCTCGATAGCTCCCGGCCCGCGGCCAGCTTGCCGTCGATGAGCGTGATATTTTCGGATTTATCCAGTATGGTGGTAACGATGGTCCGCGCGACGGGCGCGGCGCCGGTGACATGCAGGTTGAGCAGCCGGGCGGGCGCGGCGCTGCAGGTGACATTCTCGCTGGCCTCCTTGCCGTTCACGTAGAACTTAATGGCCTGCCCGCCATCGCAGCTTACCAGGAAGGTGGCGCTATAGCCGTACCTTCCCTGGGCATCCGTGGTGGCCAATGCTTTCTGGACTCCACCGATCTTGCTTACCACAGCATAGCCCGCCCCAACAGCCGTATTGTTATCGAAGACCGTGCCGTAAAACTGCAGCGACAGGGGGGGAGATTCGGCGTATGTCGGTGTAATCGGGAAACTGAAGCTGATTGAAAAAAGGACGAGAGACAGTAACAGGATGAGCCGCTGGGCCTTATGGCAGGGGCGGGGAGCCTCCTTATCTGGTTTCATGCTTGCTAATACTATATTTTGTATAAGATATTCTGTCAATAGCACCGTTGTTGGCTGTGTTGACAATTAAACATATGCGCATTATTATTTAAATGGGTATTGTATTTTATGCGATGCCACGTGGCAAAAAGCGGCAATAAAGTGGCACGCTATGGGGGTATAGATAAGGTGCGAAAGGCAGTGGTTTTGGGTTTAATCGTGACTGGAGTATTGTTGACCAGTGCGGCGGTTCAACCTGTGCCTCAGGCCCCAAAGGCATTTGACAGGACTGGCTCCGCAATAATGGTTGAACTTACACTGGCTGAACTGGTATCCGCTGCGGACTGGATTGTCATCGGCACCGTAACGGGGCAGGAGAGCGAGTGGAATGCGGGCCGGACCAATATCCAAACGGTAGTGTCGATAAATGTCCAGGAGTGGGTTAAAGGCCAGCCGTTCAGCACCGGCGCGGACGGCAAAAATACCGCCGATCCGCTGTCCTGCAGCAATAGTAAAAGCGTGTCGCTCACGTTGCCCGGCGGCAAGGTAGGCGACGTCACCCAGTGGGTTGAGGATACGCCCGCGTTCAGGGACGGGGAAAAGGTGCTTGTTTTTATCAGTTCAGGCAACGGGGGCATATATACAGTTGCAGGCAGTGTCCAGGGGAAATACTCTATAGCAGATAATAGCGTCCGCTTCAGCCCCCTTTCCCAGGCTGCCCTTCCCCTGGCAGATGTAATTTCCGGCATCAAAGCTGAGATCAATAAGTAGCTAAAATTGGGCTAGTATGAGTAAAGTACGTTGGACAAGCAGTTCGTATCTCAGAGTTGTGAGTATAAATTAAACATTGGCAGGAGGTTAAAATGAAACAGGGTAAATTGTCTTCCGCAACAGCAGTAAAGGTATCAATACTACTATTGATGTTTTTTATCGTACCGCTCCTGGCCTGCGGGCAACCGCAGCCGGCCACGCCTGGCGGTAAGACCGCAGCGATGGAACAAATGACACTGGAACAAAGTGTTGCCAAAGCGGATTGGATTGTCACCTGCTATGTGTTGTCCGCAGATACCCAGAAAGACGCGGCCAGCGGCAAAATAAATACCTTCTTCACAGCCAGTGTGAGGGAATGGCTCAAAGGTAATAACGGCCAGGGCAATGTAATTATCAAGGTGCCGGGCGGGGTGATTGGAAGTGAAAGGCAGGAGGTTGAGGGCGCGCAGGGTTTCAGTACAGGAGAGACGGCGCTGGTTTATCTGACTGCCAACAGTGACGGCACGGGGAGCCTGCTCGGCGGGCTAGGGGGCAAGGTCCGTATCAGCGGTGGAACATCTCAGGATTTAGTCGGGCCCGGCGGTGGAACCCCGGAAAGCCTGATTAACAGTATAAAATCGATAGTATCAAAGGAAGTTAGACAATAGCAGTATAAATAAACATCAGGGAGGAAAAAGATGCAGCGGTTTAATAGATTTGCAGGTATTTCAATTTTTGCAATCATGGGCCTGGCACTCTTGTTGATTATAAGCAGCCCGGCTCAGGCGCTCATGATAGATATGAGCCTCGATGACCTTGCACCGGGTGCTGATGCCATCCTGATCGGGACTGTGGTGGAAACGACCAGCGGCTGGAACTCCACTCACACCATGATTTGTACATCGGTTACCCTCAGCGTGGAGGAATGCTTGAAGGGCAATATAGCTGCTGGCACAGATGTCGTTATCTCTGTGCCCGGCGGCCAGGTGGGGGAGATAACCCAGACGATATCCGACATGCCAGGGTTCTATGTGGGCGAGCGCACCCTGGTTTTTCTGAATAAATTGCCTGCGGAAAAAATTAACCAGGTAGCAGCTTTACAGAAGGGCGTCGCCGCTGACGTATACCAGGTATACGGGTGTTACCAGGGTAAATTTAGCGTGGATAACGGCATGGTCGGCGGGATGAAGGTAGATGATTTCAAAGGACAGATAAGCGGAATCATGGCCGGGACGCCGCTTGGTAGTCAGCCAGCCGCAGAGAAAACCGTCGTAAACGTGAGAGAGCTGTCCGGCAACACAACTGGCGCATCAGACCTCAGCGGGGCAGCCGTATTGGCTACTATAAGCCCGTCCATAGCTTCTGCGGGAACGGATTCAGTGGTCACTATCACAGGATCGGGGTTTGGCGCCACGAAGGGCTCAAGCAGTGTTCAATTCTTCTACCTGACCTCCGGCAGTAATTATTATATTGCACAGGATGCGGTCATCTCCTGGTCCAACACGCAGATTAAGTGCACTGTTCCAGCCCATTATGCCTGGAGTTATCCAGCGTCTGCAGGCAGCGGGCCCGTTTACGTGGTTACGTATCCTGGAGGAACTGAAACCTGGAGCAATCCTCTTTCGTTTACGGTAACGTTTTCCAACGGGAAGGTTAAGTGGTCTGGCAGTTCCCCGGTAGTTGGCTATAAAATCAATGCTGCTGCAGCTACAAGGACTGCCGTCAACGCAGCTGCCACGACATGGAACAACGCGGGCACACCGTTCCGTTTCAGTTATACCGGGACAACCACGGCAACCGAAATGACCACCAACGGGATTAACGAGATTTTGTGGAACCACAACCCGCCTTCAGGTGTTCTGGCCTGGGCGTCAACCAGTTCAAGTGGAGCTAATATTACAGAGACCGACATTGAGTACAACTCGGATTATAGCTGGAGCACTGCCGCTACATGCCCGGCGGGCTGGTTTGATGTGGAGTCCATTGGACTGCACGAACTGGGTCACTGGCTCATGCTGCGGGACCTCTATGGCAACCGGTCCGGCTACCCTTCCGATACCCGCAAGGTTATGTACGGTTTCTCATCACCCGGTGCAACAAAACGTGCTCCCACAATGCAGGACATAGCCGGGATAAGATATCTTTACGGTACGTGTGGCCCTGTAACGGGGAACTGGAACGGCACCGGGGGAACGAAGATAGGCACATACGTTAAAGGCATCTGGTACCTGGATTACAACGGAACTGGTATCTGGAATGGCACGGCGGGTGGTGACAAGCAGTATACCTTCGGCAACGCCTCCCAGACCCCTGTAACGGGGAACTGGAACGGCACCGGGGGAACGACGAAGATAGGAACATACTGTAAGGGCATCTGGTACCTTGATTTAAATGGAAATGGTGCCTGGAACGGCACGGCGGGTGGTGACAGGCAGTATGCCTTCGGTGACTCCTCCCAGACCCCTGTAACGGGGAACTGGAACGGCACTGGGGGAACGACGAAGATAGGAACATACTATAATGGCACCTGGTACCTGGATTACAATGGTAACGGTGTCTGGAACGGCGGGGCTACTGACAAGCAGTATACCTTCGGGGACGCCTCCCAGATGCCTGTAACCGGGGACTGGAACAACGACGGGAAAACAGAGATAGGCACGTATAAGGCCGGCACCTGGTACCTGGATTTCAACGGTAACGGTGCCTGGAACGGCACGGCGGGCGGTGACAGGCAGTATGCCTTCGGCAACGCCTCCCAGACCCCCGTAACGGGGAACTGGAACGGCACCTTGGGAACCGAGATAGGTACATTCCTTAACGGCAAGTGGTACCTGGATTACAACGCTAATGGTGCCTGGAATGGGAACGGGACGGGTCCGACCAACGACAGGCAGTATACATTCGGGAATTAGCGCTACGAAGCCCGTTGGTAGTGCATATTGACGGGTTAGTCTTCTGACAATTATATGGAGGGGCTCCGCCAAAGCGGAGCCCCTCTAATATTTATATTACTAAATCATTTTCTCCAGTCTTATCTAATCCTATGATGAGCCTGGATTTAAGGTAACGCAGGGCATGCTTGACATTTGACGGCGTAAAGTTCATAGTAATGAGTAAGGCGTATAGGGATGTATGTGGCATGAAACAATTGCTGATTCTGGTGAGCGCCGTGCTCGCTTTATCGGTTTGTACACCGGCCTGTTCAATGGGCAAGGCCAGCCAGGATTAGTGATAACACGATAGTCCGGCAGTTAAACTATAGTTACAATGAACCTGCGCTTAGATCAGCTTTCTGCAAAGAATTATGAATAGGGTCTTGAGATATTAGGAGGTAGAGAAATGTTAGAGGGTATACGGATTCGTCAGACCACGAAGTCATTTCTATATTTCGCGGTGTTATTAATTTTCCTGGCTATCGTCTTCACCCCTCTTGCCGGCCCGGGTAATGCCACGGCTGATGATCCCGGATTCGGCTTCGCAGCACCTCTGAACCCTGCGTTTGTAGAGTATATGCAAAACAGGCATTTACAGGGAAGTGCCGCAGGGCAGCCTTTTTATGGACGCATACCCTCTCCCAAGGATCTCAGCCATCTGGAACGCATCCCCGTAATACATAAGGAGGCGGAATGATGTTTAATAAAGCAGGGACACGAAAGACAGTGACTTCTTTGCCGTATTTCACCGGTTTATTCATTTCACTGGCTATCATCTTCACCATGCTTGCCGGCCCGGGCATTGTTGCGGCTGATGATCCCGGGTTCGGCTCCGCGGCACCTCCGAACCCTGCGTTTGTGGAGTATATGCAAAACAGGCAAAAATTGCAGTATGGGCAAAACGTACAGGAAGCTGCCGGGCAGCCTTTTTATGGACGCATACCCTCCCCCAAGGACCTCAGCCATCTGGAACGTATCCCTGTCCAGTCTGGAGCGGACACGAAAAGTGCGGTAGAACCACGAGGCGCGCCTGCCTCCTTTGATTGGAGGACTACCGGCAAAGTTACCCCTGTAAAAGACCAGTCCACCTGCGGCACCTGCTGGGCCTTCGGCAATACCGCCGTGGTGGAATCAAGAGCCATTATTCAGTTCGGCCTCAGCAACTCCATAGATTATTCCGAGCAAAACCTCGATACCTGCACTGACCCCAGTGTCGCTTATTTGGTTGGCAACAGGTGCGACGGCGGCGGATGGGATGAAATAGCCCAGGATACCTTCACCAAGAAAGGGGCCAGGCTGGAGAGTTGCCAACCGTACAATATCGTCACAATAAATACGGCGCCCTGCAATAATACATGTGTCACCCAATACCTCACCACCGACTGGCGGTACGTGGCTCCCAACGACACCACAGTTGCTAATAGGACGGCTATCAAGAATGCCATACAAAACTATGGGCCGGTAACCGTTTCATTCTGCGTTGGCCCATATATGTCTAGCGGAAATATATATTACTGGCCGGCCTGCACCTCCTGTCCCGAGGGACAAAGTCATCTGGTCAGCATTATAGGCTGGGATGATAACCTTGCCCATCCCGCTGGTGGTGGCTACGGTGCATGGCTGGTCAAGAACAGCTGGGGGTCAACCTGGGGTAATGCGGGCTATTTCTGGCTATGCTACGGCGCTGGCGGAGGTGCAGGAGATTTCGGCTCTGTGCAGACAGTTAAAGCCTACGACCCAAACGAAAAAATATACTCCTGGGATGAGGCTGGGCCAGTTGGTGCGTACGGTTGGGGCGATACTACAGGCTGGATGGCAAGCAAATTCACTACAACGGCGGCTGGCTCGCTTACCAACGTTGATTTCTGGACTACCAGCAACAACGCCAGTTATATAATCAATGTCTATAACGGCAGCTTTGGTGCACTGTTGGCCACCAAGTCCGGCACCTGTGCCGAATATGGCTACTACTCCATACCGCTGACCACACCGGTTGCGCTGACCAATGGTCAGCCGTTCACAGTCGCAGTTAAGATGACTACCCCCGGCTTTTATAGGCCTATCCCCGTAGAGTTCTTTTATTCCCAGGACGGCACCACTTATTTCAATCCCACCATACAAACTGGCAAATGTTATGCCAGGCATTTGGACGGCGGCACCTGGTATGACATCGGCGGGGGCGGTACCCAGCTTTACAACGTTAATCTGCGGGCACGGGTCAGTCCCTCCCACATGGCCCCCGTAAGCGGGTTCTGGTGGAGCATCGTATATGGAAGGATAGGTGCATTCTCTAACGGCACCTGGTATCTGGATGCCACCGGTGACGGTATATGGAACGGTACGTCGGGCTTGGATAAGCTGTATTCCTTCGGGGACGGCACCATGACTCCCGTAACCGGGGACTGGAATCACGACGGAATAACAGAGGTAGGGGCGTACAAGGCAGGCATCTGGTACCTGGATTACGATGGTAGCGGTCACTGGGACGGTGCCACTATCGATCGGCAATACACCTTCGGCAACGCTTCCATGAAGCCCGTAACCGGCGACTGGAACAGCGATGGGTGGTCGGAAATAGGGACATTTCTGAATGGCACCTGGTACCTGGATTACAACAGAAATGGTGTCTGGAACGGTGTGGCGGGAGGTGACAGGCAGTATACCTTCGGGAACGGCACCATGACACCTGTAACCGGGAATTGGAACGGAACTGGGGGTACAGAAATAGGCACGTACCTTAACGGCATTTGGTACCTGGATTTAAATGGAAATGGTGTCTGGAATGGCACGGCGGGTGGTGACAGGCAGTATACCTTCGGGAACGGCACCATGACTCCCATAACCGGGAGGTGGAATGGCCAAGGGGGCACCAAGATAGGCACGTACCTTAACGGCACCTGGTACCTGGATTACAATGGAAATGGTGCATGGAATGGGAATGGGACGGGTCCGACCAACGACAGGCAGTATACCTTCGGAAATTAGTGATGCCAGGATTTGGGAAGGGCCATCCATAGACAGGCAGTATTCCTTCGGGGACTCATCTATGAAGGCTGTTAGCGGAGCGTATTGATGGCCGGAAATTCTGCCACCTGTCATTAAAGCCGTGAAAGTTATATGATTGAATTGTGAAGGAGGTTAAAGGCATGATGAAAAGGATTTTAAAGACAGTTTTGGCGGGACATCAGTGGAGGAGGGCGATTGGGTGGATGTTATACCTGCTAATAGCGATTGCCGTCTGCTTACCGGCCGTGCTGGTGCCCACCATGAAGGCCGAAAGCAATCTGACACCGGTGGGCAAAAGAATAGGTGCTTACCTTAACGGCACCTGGTACATGGATATGGATGGTTTTGCCTGGTGGGATGGGCCTTCAATAGACAGACTGCGTTCATTCGGCAACGCCTCGATGACTCCTGTAACCGGGGACTGGGACCACAACTTCATCACCGAAATTGGCGCCTACCTCAATGGCACCTGGTACCTGGATTACAATGGCAACGGGGTTTGGAACGGTGTGGCGGGCGGTGATAAACTGTATTACTTCGGGAACTCATCCATGACCCCTGTTACAGGGGTATGGGCCCTTCCCTCAGAAGGAATGAATCCCACCCTGATAGGTGCCTACCTCAACGGCACATGGTACCTGGATTATAATAATAATGGCCGCTGGGACGGTGTGGCGGGCGGTGACAAGTTGTATCACTTTGGGAACTCATCCATGAAGCCTGTAACCGGGGACTGGGACAACGATGCTGCAACTGAGGTAGGAACATTCATTAATGGCACCTGGTACCTGGATTACAACGGTAACGGGGTTTGGGATGGTGTGGCGGGCGGTGACAAGTTGTATCACTTTGGGAACGCCTCCATGACTCCTGTAAGCGGGAACTGGAACGGTAGCGGTGGAACGGAGGAGATAGGTGCTTACCTTAACGGCACCTGGTACCTGGATTACAACGGCAACGGGGTTTGGGACGGGGATAGTGTGGATGTCCAGCGCAACTTCGGGAACGCCTCCATGAAGCCCGTTACTGCCGGGCAGCATCAGTGGTAATCTGAGACTCTGTAGAGGGGCTCCGCCAAAGCGGGGCCCCTCTTATTTCCACCGCTTCAGTATGCTGTTGGCGAGAGTGTTTACCACAGCCATGGGATGGATTGCCGCGGCATACCAACAGGTGGGAGAGGTTATGGAAGCCCCCCACTTTCTTCGGTATGCACAGTTTTACCGGCCGGTGCGATGGTAATTTCCTGTTGACAAGCAGGATGTAGGCCTTTATTATTAAGCCAGTTAGCACATAGACAGGCGAGACGAGGTAAGGTATTAAGACTTGTGCTGACATTGCAACCGGGCAGATCATGAGTTCTGTTAGACGGGCTGATAATCCGTCGTCAACGCCTGCCGGCAGAACCCGGGTGGATAACACGGCAGAAAGCGAATATCATAGATATATATACGGCCTATAAGTGAAATATACTGCTGTGCATAATTGCAGGGAGGGTTGAGATGAAATCATGTTGGAACAAACGCATAAAGTTGTTGGTGGTTACGTTGATACTTCTATGCGCATCAGTCATTCCTGTTGTGGCGTTTCCCGATACGGCGATCGCAACTTTATATTCCTGGAGCACCATGGCCAGCGGCACCGCCAATGACCTCAATGCCGTCTGGGGCAGCAGCGGCAGCGATGTCTTCGCCGTTGGCGACAACGGAACCATCCGGCACTACAACGGCAGCTCCTGGAGCGCCATGGCCAGCGGCACCACCAATCACCTCTACGGCGTCTGGGGAAGCTCTGCCACCGACGTCTTCGCGGTGGGTGCTGCCGGCACTATCCTTCACTACAATGGAGCCTGGTCTGTCATGACCAGCAATACCGCGGAGAGTCTCTACGCTGTGTGGGGTAGCTCCGCCGTCAATGTCTACGCGGTGGGTTCATCCTTAACGGTCGTACGTTACACTGGCTCTAACTGGAACCCGGTTACAAGCCCAGGGGGGGAAGTTATATTTCATGATGTCTGGGGCAGCTCCGCCAGCGATATTTTTGCCGTGGGTAATAACGGAAACGTTATACACTATAATGGGTCTGACTGGAACTGGATGAGCACTCCCTATGCGACTAATTACTTCGGTGTCTGGGGCAGCTCCGGCAGCAATGTATATGCAATCGGCGAGTCCGGGAAAGCGATTAACTTTGACGGCAGCAGCTGGTATGGTGATTTTTATATTTCCGCCCCCGAGCACAGGGATATGTATGGTGTATGGGGGACCTCTGCCAGCGATATCTTTGCCGTGGGCGCCAGCGGTGATATCCGTCATTTCAGCGGGTCTTTCTGGGACCAGATGACCAGCGGCACTACTAATTACCTCTATAGCGTCTGGGGAAGCTCCGGCAGCGACGTCTTCGCAGTAGGTTTCGGCGGTATCATACTGCATTACGGGGCACCCGCCGGCGACAAGATAGCCGCATACCTTAACGGAGCCTGGTACATCGATTACAACGGAAATGGTGCCTGGAACGGTACGGGTGGCGGTGACAGGCTGTATACCTTCGGCAACTCTACCATGACTCCTGTAAGCGGGGACTGGGACAACGATGGTACAACAGAGATAGGCACATACTATAACGGCGCCTGGTACGAAGACTACAGCGGCAACGGGGTCTGGGGTGGTGTAGCAGGCGGTGATAGGCAGACCTCCTTCGGGAACGCCTCCATGAAACCTGTAAGCGGGAACTGGAACGGCACAGGGGGAACGGAGATAGGGACATACCTGAACGGCACCTGGTACCTGGATTACAGCGGCAACGGGATTTGGGGTGGTGTAGCAGGAGGTGACAGGCTGTATTCCTTCGGCAATGCCTCCATGAAGCCGGTAACCGGAGACTGGAACGGCGATGCGATAACCGAAATCGGCTGCTATCTTAACGGCACGTGGTACCTGGATTACAATGGTAACGGTGTCTGGAATGGTACGGGTGGTGGCGACATGCTGTATACCTTTGGCAACTCCTCCATGACTCCCATAACAGGGAACTGGAACGGTACCGGGGGAACGGAGATGGGAACGTACTACAACGGCACCTGGTACCTTGATTACAGCGGTAACGGGGTTTGGGGCGGTGTAGCAGGCGGTGATAAGCAGTATTCCTTCGGGAACGGCACCATGAAGCCCGTTAGTGGTGCATGGTGATCTGTCAGGCATCTGAAGACTTTGAAGAGGGGCTCCGCAAAGCGGAGCCCCTCTTATTTTGTGTTGTTGCAGGATGCTATCGGCGAGAGTGTTTACCACGGCCATAGGGATAGATTGCCGCGTCGGCGGACGGGGGACGGGCGGTGTGGAGGGCCGTACACCTCGCGGTTCGGTGGTCTAGCGGCTTTCAGCGTTGAAGGGCGGGACGATATTTGGGGACACGCAAAGCTGCGGTCATTCCTTTGCTGTGTTTGCCAGGCTATTGATGATGGCAGGGCGTGCATGATTCAGATGCGTCCATCTTGACCACCCGTGATCCTGTTAGCATCAGTTATATAACTACTCATATAATGTATGTATAAAAAAAGGGGGGGGGATGTGTTGGCGGTTTAACCCATGACATTCGATCGTCATTCAAGTGGTATTGACATCAGTGCGGTTAAGGTGTACTCTTGCGACCAATGGCGGCAATGGATTATAATCGATTGATTGCGAATTGAGATGGGGAAATACCGATAGGATAGCTATAGAGGAATTATCAAAATGAATGTAGTCAATAAAATCATACGCATTTTACTCATAGTTAGTGTCATATCCGTAATATGCGTTCAAGCTTATGCATATCCTGTATATGCAATTTCCAAACCAGCAGTCGTTTCAAGAACGGAATGGGGATGTCCCGAGGGTCAATCAAGCCCATATTGGACCTATCAATATCATACTGTAACTCACGTAATAATCCACCATACCGATACGCCAAACAATGAAACAGATTGGCCGGCACGTGTACGGCAAATATGGAATTATCATTACTACACGAAAGGGTGGAAAGATATTGGCTATAATTATTTAATTGATCCAAATGGGGTGATTTATGAGGGAAGGGCAGGTGGTGATAATGTAATAGCTGGCCACGCGCTCCCACACAATGTAGGCACCATGGGCGTAGCATTCTTGGGCTCATTCACATCTTCTGATCCAACTTCAGCTGCCCTGAGAAGCGCTGAGGCACTTATTGCATGGAAATGCAGCCAGAATATTATAAACCCTCTTGGAAGTGGAGCGGATGACTATGGTACAAATTATAGTTTTATTGCAGGGCACAGGGATGTGAGTGCAACCGTATGTCCAGGTGATCGATTGTATGCACTTCTTCCATCAATTAGGCAAAATGTAAATAATCTGATCAGTCCGAGTCCCCAGGACAAAACGCTGGTAAGCCCATCACAGGGGGCTAATCAGGGCAGGGTTTATTGGCTTCAAAACGGTAAGCTCTATTGGATTACTGGGTCACCGGACGAAGCCCCAGGAACAGATACGATTAATTTAATGTCGACCGTACCTAACTGGGGTTGGCCTTTGATAAACAAGTTTTCTGATGGCCTTCTTCAAAATTATTCTGGCTGGCCGGGGGGAGTTGCCAGGTTCGTAAAATCGAATGCGGAATCGAACGGTTTGCTGATTCGTAAATATGGGGACACGAAGGCATATTTAGTCCAGAATGGAAAGAAATACTGGTTACCTAATCCAGATGCTGTAAGCTATGCCGGATATAGTTTGGCTGACATCATCGATGTTAGTGATCCTATAAATAACTTCTATCCTGAGGTTGTTAATAATTCACAAAAAACAGCACAATCAGGCACAATAACTGTCACACCAGGACAGACTTTTAACATATCCGTGACAATGAAAAACACAGGAACATCAGTATGGGCGGAGTCGCTGCAATACCGTCTGGGTTGGTTATCAGGATATGACCCATTCCCCGGTAACTCATCGTTCATAAGGCAGAAATTAGACTCGGCAGAAAGCATTGCAACAGGCTCTTCAAGGACATGGAATGTAAACGGGCTAACAGCACCTGGGAGTGCCGGAACTTATACGATATCATGGCAAATGCTTAGGGAGAATGTGAACTGGTTTGGAGAGACTGCATCTATCCAGGTTGTCGTCCAACCAAAAACTCCCGACTATGTCACGCTCACTTTATACGTCCGCGATGGAAGCACCAGTGGACCTGTCCTGCCCGGTGTCCTGGTAACAGGCACCAGTGGCAGCGGTACCTCCCTCACCAGCCAGACAACTAATTCAAGCGGCTATGTGACCATGAGCGGCGTAGCGGGCACCTGGCAATTATCCGCATCTAAAACGGGCTATCAGTCCAGTTCCTGGTCCAGTTCTGTTGACATAACGAAAACCCTGACTGCTTATTTGGTTGCCACCACACCTCCCTACTCCGCCGGCGACAAGATAGCCGCATACCTTAACGGAGCCTGGTACATCGATTACAACGGAAATGGTGCCTGGAACGGTACGGGTGGCGGTGACAGGCTGTATACCTTCGGCAACTCTACCATGACTCCTGTAAGCGGGGACTGGGACAACGATGGTACAACAGAGATAGGCACATACTATAACGGCGCCTGGTACGAAGACTACAGCGGCAACGGGGTCTGGGGTGGTGTAGCAGGCGGTGATAGGCAGACCTCCTTCGGGAACGCCTCCATGAAACCTGTAAGCGGGAACTGGAACGGCACAGGGGGAACGGAGATAGGGACATACCTGAACGGCACCTGGTACCTGGATTACAGCGGCAACGGGATTTGGGGTGGTGTAGCAGGAGGTGACAGGCTGTATTCCTTCGGCAATGCCTCCATGAAGCCGGTAACCGGAGACTGGAACGGCGATGCGATAACCGAAATCGGCTGCTATCTTAACGGCACGTGGTACCTGGATTACAATGGTAACGGTGTCTGGAATGGTACGGGTGGTGGCGACATGCTGTATACCTTTGGCAACTCCTCCATGACTCCCATAACAGGGAACTGGAACGGTACCGGGGGAACGGAGATGGGAACGTACTACAACGGCACCTGGTACCTTGATTACAGCGGTAACGGGGTTTGGGGCGGTGTAGCAGGCGGTGATAAGCAGTATTCCTTCGGGAACGGCACCATGAAGCCCGTTAGTGGTGCATGGTGAACGCTTGATCAAACATAATTTATATGTTTTGTTCTTGCTGAAGACAGTTCGGTGCAGAGGGGTGGACGCGTATGCGGCCAAAACAACGGGTGAAAGGTTGCCCGATTGAATTGTAGGAGTAAACTGTCACGACACGTGTAACATTGTTAAAATGGGGTATCCTCGATTAGGAAGGAACAGTGCTGATGAAAAGGATTTTAAAGGCCGTTTTGGCGGGACATCAGTGGAGAAGGGCGACGGGATGGATGGTATACCTGCTAATAGCGATTGCCATCTGCTTACCGGCCATGCTTGTGCCCGCCGGGGAGGCCGAGGCGGCAACGCCGGCCAAGATCGCCGCATACCTGAACGGCACATGGTACCTGGATTACAATGGAAATGGTGTTTGGAATGGGACGGGTACGGGCAACGACAGGCTATATACCTTCGGGAACGCCGCCATGAAGCCAGTAACCGGGGACTGGGATAAAGATAGGATAACAGAGCCAGGCGTATACTCCAATGGCACCTGGTACCTGGATTACAACGGAAATGGTGTTTGGAATGGTACGGGTACGGGCAACGACAGGCTGTATAACTTCGGCAATGCCTCCATGAAGCCTGTAACCGGGGATTGGAATGAGGACGGCATAACAGAGGTAGCCGCATACCTGAACGGCACGTGGTACCTGGATTACAACGGAAACGGTGCCTGGGACGGGTCATTCATTGACAGGCAGTGCGCCTTCGGGAACTCATCCATGACTCCTGTAAGCGGGGACTGGAATAGGGACGGGATAACAGAGGTAGGCGCATACCTGAACGGCACATGGTACCTGGATTACAATGGAAATGGTGCATGGAATGGTGCGGTTACGGACAGACTATATTCCTTCGGGAACGCCTCCATGAAACCAGTGACCGGAGATTGGAATGGCGATGGATATCCAAAGTTAGGCGCGTATTATAACGGTAAGTGGTACATGGATTACAACGGTAACGGGGCCTGGGACGGGTCGTTCATTGACAGGCAGTGCACATTTGGGAACTCATCCATGATCCCGGTTAACTTTGTTACACCACCAATCATCTCAGCGGTTAATACCTCATTCATTACCACTTCATCGGTCACCATCACCTGGGCAACAAATGTAGCTGCCACCAGCCAGGTAGACTACGGTACAGGCAATTCCTACGGATTCACAACACCGCTGGATACGGATCTTATTACAAGCCACTCTGTTGACTTGAGCGGGCTCAATGCCCAAACCACGTATCACTTCAGGGTAAAGTCGAGGGATGCGGCTGGGAACGAAACAGTCGATAGCGATAGAACATTTGCAACACTTGGACCCCCAATTCCATCAGAAAATGGAACTTATATAAATTATGACTACCTGTTCTCGGTACAGTACCCCGCGACATGGACTTCTCAAACAGTAACCTTATCTGGTGATGTTTTCTATGCTAAGGGAACTGACAAAGACATCGTTCATATAGCTATCCGCCCGGCCACTGACTTTAAAGATGCAGCGACCACATATCTTACGGACCTGATAGCTGAGCGCGGCGTTTCGCTCACTCCGGGCATTGATTCCGAGTCAATAGTGACCCTGTCAGACGGCACGCAGGCCATTCAAATTCTGTATTCTGCTCTTTTTGGATCGAATAAATTTGCCATCACCGGAGTATTAAAGGACGGAAATGCCATCATGGTCTGCGGCGCAAGCGATCCGAAGAACATGGACCTGTATAAGGCAATAGGCCAAACACTAACCTTTTGGACCGGAACATCTTTTGGAGATCGAGCGCCGAATTTCACCCTGGCATGCGTTGACGGCAGCCAGGTCACACTGAGCGCGCTGCAGGGCAAGAAGGTCATCATCAACTTCTGGAACCTGAATTGCCACTACAGCATGGAGGAAATGCCTTATTTTCAAGAGGTGAGAGCAAAGTATCCTGAAAGCAGTATAGCGATGCTTATGGTCAACACCGCCGCCGGCGGGTTCCCAGCCAACAGGCCTGAGGCTGTTGCCGCAGCTATCGAGGCAGCAGGCTATACATTCACCGTGCCTCTGGACGAATCAGGGGCCGTAGCCGGGGCCTATAACGTTTCCAGCGGCATACCGGTGACCTTTTTTATAGACTCCAGCGGCATCATCAAGAGCAAGCAGGACGGCTCGTTCCCCAACGTCGCTGACATAGAGACCAGGCTGAATTCTTACTGAACGATAGATATCGTTTATGCAGAATAGTGTGCAGCCCCGTTACACGTGGCACCTCCCCTGGTAACACTATATTTCAGGCAGCGATATTACTTTGGTTAACAATTATTATGATCTAACTCGGCCACTTTACTTTTTAAAAGGGAATGTTACAATACGCTTGGCGTAAACGCAGTGACAATGGGAAACTCACGGCTATCACACAAGGAGGCAGTTATGCTAAGAGAGTTGGCAGGGAAATTACGCGGGTATATATCCGGAATAAGACATGGTAGATTGCGCGGCATTAATGTGATTGGTGGCAGGAAAGCAGTCTGTTTTTTTCTTATTATGGTTGTGGCTGCCTCCATGGGGGCTGGCCTGCTGCCTTCTATGCTCTCCCCCGTTGCCGCTGATGCCGGTGCCTGGTCGGTTGTGGGCACGCCGGGAAGCCAGTCGGCACGTAACGATATGCTCAATCCTGTAGTTGACGGCCTGCCGACCGGCAGCGAGATACACAACATGGTTTCCGGTAACGATGGCGTCACCATTGCAGCGGTTGTGACTGTGAACGGGAAGTCCTTCGACCCCGCTGCAGCGTCAACGCCGCTGAGCATTATCTACAGCACTAATACAGGTGGGATTTCCTGGAGTACCGATGCTTATTTAAGGCTGATAAACAATCATTCATGGCAGGCGGGACGCAACGTCTTTAATATTGCCATAGCCTGCGACAGTTCAAACGTATGGGTGGCCTCGGTTGGCGCCAGCGGGCCAAAAGAGCTGTGGATCACCACGGACGCAGGCCAGAACTGGAATCTGGCCTTTAATGGTACAGGGCTGGATGAAAACGAGTCTATCCGCTGCCTGGATATCTCCAGGGATTGGGGTGGTAATAGGGATTTGGCCTTCGGTACCGTGGGGGGCACAGCCGGTGGAAGGTGGGCTGTCAGGGGTAGCGGAGGTTTTACGACTTGGGCGCCGCAGCTTAATCCTAACGGTGTGGCTGCTGTACCTCTGGGCCAGCCGGCTAATTCCGGTCTGAATTTCCAGGCCATAAAGTTTCCACCCAATTACAGCCGCAATGCGGCTTTACCCGGGGTTGATCACTCTATTGCCATGATTTGCAGCGATGCTTCCGCCACTTATTATAATCTGGCGCTACAAAACGATTATGCCGAAGGCGTCAGTAATGAAACACTGGGCTACGTCTTCACTTCTCCCGGCATAGAGGTGAAGAAATCGGAATCCGTCACCGGCGCGTCACCGGGTTGGAGCCAGCTTAACCGGGCCTGCCTGCAGTTGCCCTCGGATTTCCACGGAATGTCAGCATCCCTGCGCCGTGCCTATATCAGCCTGGATGCTTACTCTTTCCAATCGGTCGGTTCTTGCGAAGATGGCATTTTACGCATAGATGATGCGACGGTTTATAGCCTGATGGATACAACAGCAGCACCTGGTAAATCCATCTACAGCATAGCCTACTTCGGCACCTATGCCTCGGGTAAGCTGCTGGCCGGCGAGCGCATGGGATTCCCCTGCACGGCCACCGTGCCCACCTGGTTCACCGATTCACCAACCTTCTGCCCCATCCCCTGCTGGTACCCGGCCCTCAAGCCTGCCACCGGCGCGGCTAACCAGGGCGACTGCACCCTTTCTGCCAAGAACGGCATAGGAGCCGCACTGGTGGGCTGGAACGCCGATGGTTCGCTGGGACTGTGCGCCACGGGTTCAGGGATTGAGGTTGCCGGCAGTAGCTGGTGGTCACCCCTGTTGGCCGCTCCCATTCCCAATGATGAGTCGGCCTTTAGCATTACCAGGAACAACGCTGAAACCTGGAACCAGCTTGGTCTGATCGATACAACTATAGACTGGATTAACGACGCGGCGCCATCTACCGATGGGACAACGGTTTATCTGGCTTCGGCCAACAGGGCAAACGGCAGCGACTGCGACGAGTTCGACAGCGTCTGGCGTTCCACCACCAATGCTAACGTGGCTGCTCCGTTAGTAGTTATATCCCCCATTGGTACTTATTGGGAACGGGTTTTATGCCGTGCTACAGCAGGGAATTGCGCTGTAACACAAAGCGATTTGCCTATCCTCCGCATCGTTTCTTCCCGCACGGACAAGCCGGATGGCGAGATCGTAGCGTGGGCAGCGCAGGGCGCCGCTGCTACAACGGGTGGCGCTGGCGGTGTGATGGCCTGGTCGCCGGACTACGGCGAATACTGGGCTAATATAACACCCAAAAATGTTGTACAGGACTTTGCCTTCTCTTCAAGTACCGAGTTGTACGTTTTGAGTCCAGACGGGATGGTCCAGCGCCTGCCCTACACAGGCACCTCCTGGTCAACCAACCTGCCGACACACTCCACCGGGCTGCAGAGCTTGCATACCGTCACAGTTTCAGCCAATAGCGTGCTGGTGGGCGCCAGCGCTGCTGCTAACGCGGCCGGTTACGCGGCATCCGTTTCAACCGATAAGGGCGTATCATGGTCCATCTTACAACAAAAGATGCCAACATCAGGCAATGTGCATGTGGCTTTCGACCGCAACTTTGCTGGCAACTCGGTCATATATGCCGCTGACGACAATGGCCCCGTTTTGAGCGCAGGCTCCCCCCACGTGGCGGGCAGCCTGCCGGGCGCGGTTTACAGGAATACCGCCCCGGCTTCCGGCGCCTGGGGGAATATCATGTCGCGGGTGGGTGGCGCGCGCGGGCTGAACTGGTGGCCGTCCACCACGGCCGGCGATCCGCCGCATAGCACGGGTCAATTCGGCATCCTCATGGGCTGGACAGAGTCGGCTCTTTTTTCAGCGCACGATAAGATAAGTTTACAGTCGGCTCCGGGTCCCACTTCAACTCCTGTGGCCAGCGCAGTGTGCTATACGGGTTCTGCCGGTGCGGCCATGCCGCAACCCGGCATTGACTGGCAATGCCTCAACGCTTACTTAAGTGCCGGAGTGGGCAGCACTGCCTCTGATACTGTGCGCTTTACACTCGAGCCGTCTTCGCTTAAGATGGGCGGCAGCAATCCGCAGTTGCTCTACGCCATTGATGATGAAGCCTTTGGCCAGTATCTGGGCGCCAACACCGGGTATTCGCCCAGCGTAAGCCCTCCCGTACGCGGTTGTTTGTGGTCATACACAGCCACAATATTACCAGCCGGCGACAAGATAGGCGCATACCTGAACGGCACGTGGTACATGGATTACAACGGGAACGGGGCATGGAACGGTGTGGCGGGCGGTGACAAGCTTTATACCTTCGGCAACTCCTCCATGACTCCCATAACAGGGAACTGGAACGGTACCGGAGGAACGGAGATAGGGGCATACTACAATGGCACGTGGTACCTGGATTACAACGGCAATGGTGTCTGGAACGGTACCGGTGGCGGTGACAGGCTGTATTCCTTCGGTAACTCCACCATGAAACCTGTAACGGGGGACTGGAACAGCGACAATAAGACCGAGATAGGGGCATACCTTAATGGGACCTGGTACATCGATTACAATGGTAACGGGGTCTGGAACAGTACGGGTGGCGGCGACAGGCTATATACCTTCGGCAACGCCTCCATGAAGCCGGTAACCGGAGACTGGAACAACGATGGGAAAACCGAGATAGGGGCATACCTGAACGGCACGTGGTACCTGGATTACAATGGTAACGGTGTATGGAACGGTGTGGCGGGCGGTGATAGGCTGTATTCCTTCGGGAACGCTACCATGACTCCCATAACAGGGAACTGGAACGGCAGCGGGGGAACGGAGATAGGGGCATACCTGAACGGCACGTGGTACCTGGATTACAACGGTAACGGTGTTTGGAACGGTACGGGTGGCGGTGATAAGCAGTATAACTTCGGGAACGCCTCCATGAAGCCTGTTAGCGGAGCGTATTGATGGCCGGAAATACGGCCACCTGTCATTAAAGCGGTGAAAGTTATATGATCGAATTGTGCTGGAGGTTAATGGCATGATGAAAAGAATTTTTCTCCATCCCTCATCGGTCTCCTATGGAAGCGGTACACAGCTCCCAGGGTTGCCGGGACAGGCAGGGTACTGGTATTGGCCATACTGGCATTGTCATCTTTAGTGCCGGTACTGGTTAATCCCGGCGCTGTCTATGCAGACGACAGCTTCGCCAGGCTGCGCGACCCGGTGGGCGGCCTGCCCGCAGGCCTGAGTAGGGGAGTAGCCTTCAGCCCCGATGGCGACTATATGGCGGTAGTTCATGATCACAGTCCCTATATCACGATATACAAGAGGGGCGGCGACACCTTCACCAGGCTGGCCGATCCGACGGGTGGCCTGCCCGCTGGCGATGGGTTTGGAGTAGCCTTCAGCTATGACTCCACCTATATGGCGGTAGTTCATGAGATGAGCCCCTATATCACGATATACAAGATAACGTCCGGCGACACCTTCACCAGGCTGGCCGACCCGACGGGTGGACTGCCCGCTTCGGTCGGGTCTGGCGTAGCCTTCAGCCAAGCCGATACCTACCTGGCAGTAGCTCATTATAGTAGTCCCTATATCACGATATACAAGAGGAGCGGCGACACCTTCACCAGGCTGGCTGACCCGACGGGTGGCCTGCCTGCCGGCACCGGGCTTGGCGTGGCCTTCAGCGATAACTCTACCTACATGGCAGTAGCTCACAGTACTAGTCCCTATATCACGATATACAAGAGGAGCGGCGACACATTCACTAGGCTGGCTGAACCGGTCACCCTGCCCACTGGCATTGGTCGTGGAGTGGCCTTCAGCTATGACTCTAGCGAGAGCAGCGACTCCACCTACATGGCAGTAGCTCATTCCACCACTCCATATGTCAGCATATACAAGATAACAGGCGACACATTCACCAGGCTGGCCAACCCTGCGAGCCTGTCAGGTTTCGATGGGGTAGGAGTGGATTTCATCGGCCGCAACCCCACCTACATGGCGGTAGCTAAAGCTGGCAGCCCCTTTGTCATAATATATAAAAATGAGCCGGCGGCGGCCGAGATAGGCACATACCTTAACGGCATCTGGTACCTGGATTACAATGGAAACGGTGCATGGAACGGTGTGGCGGGCGGTGACAAGCTGTATTACTTCGGCAACTCCTCCATGACTCCCGTAACCGGAGACTGGAATGGCGACATGATAACAGAGATAGGCGCATACCTGAACGGCACGTGGTACCTGGATTACAATGGTAACGGGGTCTGGAACGGTGTGGCGGGCGGTGACAAACTGTATTCCTTCGGGAACGGCACCATGAAACCTGTAACGGGGGACTGGAACAACGACAATAAAACAGAGATAGGGACATTCATAAACGGCACATGGTACATCGATTACAACTGCAACGGGGTCTGGAACGGTGTGGCGGGCGGTGACAAACTATATTCCTTCGGGGACGCCTCCATGAAGCCCGTAACAGGGGTCTGGTATGGTGATGGGAAAACAGAGATAGGGGCATACCGTAATGGAATCTGGTACATGGATTTTAACGGTAACGGGGCCTGGGATGGGCATCATATAGACAGGCAGTGCTCCTTCGGGAACTCCTTCATGACTCCCGTAAGCGGGAACTGGAACGGCGATGGCATGACCGAGGTAGGCACATACCTGAATGGCACCTGGTACCTGGATTACAACAATGATGGCACCTGGTGGGGTCCTCCTTTGGACAGACAGTATCGCTTCGGGAATGCATCCATGAAGCCTGTTAGCGGTTCCTGGTGATCTGTCAGGCATCTTGAAAATCTGAAGAATGCGTCAATTCCTTCCGTGTAGGGTCGCTCCTTCAAGTGCACCCGCTTTGGCTGGCAGAACTGGAGGTCGACCACCCTGCCAGCGTTGCCAACAGAGGGACTGTCAACGGGTCAATCAGGATAAAGCTATATATCAATGGGTAGGAGGATTCCAGCCAAGGCATCACGGTGGAAAGCGGCGGGAAACATCCGGTTTACTCCGTGGTAAGCAGGAGCCAACCGGGAATCTATGAGGTTTACATCGGCGGTACACAGGCAGGCAGCTTAATAATAGAGGAGACCGTTGATCGCAACATAGTTTTATTAATAAGCTGTGCCCTGTTACTTTCATCAGTCATACTCGGTGTTTTGTTCATTTTGAGAAGGCGAAAGTATGGATATTAGATAATACGGCTGGGGTAGTTCTGGGGAGGTGGTTGGGTAGTAGTCGTTGGGACAGTCGCGGGAGAGGGCGGGTGTTTGTTTTCCCCGCCCCACTGTACCCAATCCCCAGAAGCATAGGTAACTGAGGGGTTGGCATCTTTAGAAACTACTTGGGGTCGGGTTGGGCAGGCGAGCGTCCGGGTCCTGTTCCCTGGCCAGGTTGGAGGAGCCGGAGAGGCCCGTCTGACGGTACTATTTATAGCACCTGGAAAACCTGCACGTCTATAGGCACTTTAAATGCCCCGCCTGAACTCCTGCCTGAAGTTAGGTCAGGACGAAGACAGGCTTGTGTGCAAATGGTCTCAAAAAGCCTGACAGGAGCCTTTTTCGAGGATGTGTGGTACTTTGTACCTGTAATGCTTTCCCTTACTCGTAACCTAGGCCCATTTAACACTAAAGAGGCATGGTTTAGCAGATCACGCTGGTGGCTGATATATTTCCTGTAGCTAATCTCTGGTGAGTGGCATGCAGATAACTGTCGATTTATTGCGGTGGCTACAAGTAACATATGTTGAATTTGCCAGGATTATGACGATGGTAGGCCCGTATACTTTAAGTGCGCCTATCCTTTCCGGACCTTTTAGCATCAGTTATATCATTACTCATACTATGTATGTAAAAGGGGGGACACCAGGACGGCCTAACCCTGGGCAATTAAGGATTATTCAAGCGGCACTGGCCAGTTCGGCAGGGCTACTGAGATGCAATTTAACAACCTCTTCGGAGTGATTGAATATGCACTTGAGCTTAGTCCTGCCAGATGATAATATACTAATTACCCCTGTATTTCATAAGATTAGGCAAAGAAGTGGCAAAGAATATGAAATGCAATAAATTGGGAAGATGCATTGGCCTGCTTATAGGTATAGCTATCAGCTTGGTCGTATTGTTGGCTCTACCTGAAACGGCACAGTCTTGGATGTTGAAATTGTCCCTGCAGACGCTCAGCGAAGGGGCGGATTCAATCATCGTCGGGACCGTCGTTGAGCAGAACAGCTACTGGAATGCAGCTCACAGCAATATATATACCGCGGTTGCCATCGCTGCAGAGGAAAGGCTGAAAGGCGTTGACGTACAGGAAAGGTTTACTGTCATCGTACCCGGCGGCAAGGTCGGCGATTCGGCACAATGGGTGGAGGACGCAGCGGAATTAAAACAGGGTGAGAGGTTGGTGATCTTTCTCCGCCAGCTTGATTCGAAAGACCTGCCCGGTATGCTGGCGGAAGGACAACAGCCCGCAATGCCGCAATATAAGGTTTTCGGTGACTACCAGGGAAAGTTCGCCATAAATGATGGCCAGGTTGGAAACCTGACGCTGGGACAATTTAAATCACAGGTTAACAGTATCCTTACTGGTCAACCGTTAACGGGAAATATGACCATGGAAAGGACAGAATCCTTATCTGCCCCATCTATCAGTTGGGTCAACCCCACATCGGCTCCGGCAGGCACGGGCAGCCCGAACAGCCGGGTGGTTATCACCGGCAGCAATTTCGGCGCCACGCAGGGGACCGGGAAGGTATACTTCGTGCGCAATGGATATGCCGAACCCGGCACGGAAGCCACTATACTCTCCTGGTCGGATACCAGCATCACGGCACTGGTGCCCGCGGGGGTGGACGGTAATTACCTTTACGTATCTACCACAGCAGGACACAGCAATAAATTCACCTTCGACGTCACCTTTTCATATGACGGTTACAAATGGCCGGGCACCAATCCGGTGATCAATTACAAGGTCAATGAAAATTGCCCATCCACCACCGGTGAAGCGGCGGCCATCCAGGCCGCTGCCGCCACTTGGAATGCGGCCACCGGGACGAATTTTACACTGAATTATGCCGGGCCTACGGACCAGATAACCCCGGGCTATCCCGAGTGCCGCATCTGGTGGCAGAACAGTGGCGCCAACTTAATTCCGGCACTTAGCTCAGTGTCTACCAGCGGCGGCTTCATTACGGAAGCACATATAATATTCAACTCTTATTATAACTGGAGCACCAATACGCCTCCAAGTAATTACGATATCGAGTCAATAGCACTGCACGAGTTTGGCCACTGGCTGTCATTGCACGATCAAAATGGCACTGCCGACGTAGCCAAGGTGATGTACGGTACGCTGGGGTACGATCAGAAGCGTATCCTCCAAAGCACCGACCGGGCCGGAATAGTGTGGATTTACGGTTCTACAAATGCCGCTAAACCTGATAAGATAGCCACATACCTGAACGGCACGTGGTACCTGGATTACAACGGAAACGGTGTATGGAACGGTGTAGCAGGCGGTGACAGGCAGTATACCTTCGGGAACTCCTCCATGACTCCCGTAAGCGGGAACTGGAACGGTACCGGGGGAACGGAGATCGGGGCATTCCTGAACGGCACGTGGTACCTGGATTACAACGGAAACGGTGTATGGAACGGTGTAGCAGGCGGTGACAGGCAGTATACCTTCGGTAACGCCTCCATGAAACCTGTAAGCGGGGACTGGAACAGCGACAATAAAACCGAGATAGGGACATACCTTAATGGAACCTGGTACATCGATTACAACGGTAACGGGGTCTGGAACGGT
>Ga0247841_10003177_pt1 | contig 31000 bp, 36 predicted proteins | sample LaCruzMarch2015__2_FD_192410 | JGI IMG/M metagenome (GOLD analysis project Ga0247841, IMG submission 192410) | Freshwater microbial communities from meromictic Lake La Cruz, Castile-La Mancha, Spain - LaCruzMarch2015_18m | ecosystem: Environmental > Aquatic > Freshwater > Lake | place: Spain... | reverse complement strand
GTCCCTTCTGACGAGCCGGAAGGAGTAAAAGAGAGCACGATATATATTACTGCTGTTGAGGCTTAGTTAATAAGAATATTAATAACAGAAAATGGTGAAAAAATATCCTTAAATTCTGATAATCTTATTCTTTTAGCAATAAACATTTAAAAAGATTGTATAGTTTAAGAGAGCAAGCTCCCATAGTCTAGTGGCCAAGGACACAACCTTCTCAAGGTTGGAACCCGAGTTCGAATCTCGGTGGGAGCATTTGCATTTAGTAAACTATTTAAACATAAAAAATCTATCAAAGATATGAAACATACAAAGAACTTACAAAAATGTCACGGATGTGGTGCATGTGGTTCTGCTGGTGCTGTTTATGGTTTGGGACTTATCGGTGCAGCAATTTATTATATCTCAAATGCTGCTGGCTTTTGGATGGGTGTGCTTGGATTTTTGAAAGCACTTGTCTGGCCTGCTTTTTTGGTATACGGATTGCTTAAATCTCTTGGAATATAGTTTTAAAATTTAGATTTTTTACTTGCGAAATGCTTAAATACGTGCTTTATTATTCTTTAATATGGTAGAAGTAAAAGACGATTGCCCAAAGTGTCATGGCAAAAGAAGGATACAGGATAAGGATGGTACAGTTCATTTATGTTTTGATTGCCTTGCAAATGGTAAATTAGACATGCACGATAAGACATTTTTAGATCACAATATAAGATTATGATGTAATGGATTCCAGACATCAAAAAATTATTTCAGAAATAAGAGCTTCTTCAATACCAGTTTTAATTGATTTTTATGGCAATTGGTGTGAACCATGCAAAAGATTATCCCCCATTTTTGAGGATTTGAAAAATAAATACAAAAGTAAAATTAAATTTGTAAAGATAGATATTAATGATGTGCCTGAATTGGCTGTTGATTATTCAATAAGAAGCCTGCCTTCTCTTATTTTAACATATAGAGAAAGAGAGATTATGAGAATTGTTAGTTTTCAGACAAAAGATGCTCTTGAAAAAAAGATAGATGAAGCAATTTCCGGGTTAAATTAAATTTATTCGAAACTTATTCTCGCATCAACAATACTTGCACTATTTAAACCAACAATCAAGGGGTTTATGTCTAGTTCTTTTATTCTAGGATATTTTCCAGCAATCTTTGATATTTTTAATAAATTCTTCTCAATCAGTTTGAAATTCACTTTTTTTTCTATTAAACTATAAGTTTTCAGCTCTTTTATCATTTCTTTTGCATCGCTCTCTTTTATAGGGCAGACACGGAAAGAAACATCCTTTTTTTCTTCAACACTACTTCCCCCTGCGCCGAGCATTATTACAAGGTTGAATTCAGGAGTTTTTTTTAGGCCTATAATAAGTTCTTCTCCTTTAATCATCGGTTGAACTATAACTTGTTCAAAATTTTCTATTTTTGACAGTTTTTCAAAAGCAATTTGTGCTTCGTCTAAATTTTTTATGTTAAGAATTACCCCCCCTGCCTTTTTTTTATGAATCACTTTCTTAGAAGAGATTTTCATTGCCCAAGGAAAATTTATCTCTCCACTTGCATTTTTTAATTCTCCTTTATTTTTTGCAAATGCTCTTTTGATTACTTTAAAATTTTCTTTTTCGAGAAAATTTTCTGCCTCTTTTTCTGTGAATGTTTTTTGCATGAGTTTTATTGGTCTTTGGGTGATTTAAACTTTCCGAATATGGCTTTTAAGATCAAAAAAACCTTTCCTGTTTATTTGTGGGGTTTTTAGGATACAGAAAACCGACTATACACCGCATTTTAGGAAATTTCAGTGTAGGTTTATATGGTCTTCTGTACAAAAATGTTTATAAATGTATTAACGTTATATAACTCGGATGAAAAAGATGGTAAACAAAAAGGGGCAAGTGACGATATTTATAGTCATCGCAGTACTTCTTGTTGTTGCTATTGGAATTATTTTTGTCGTAAGAAATTCTTTAAAACCCGGAGAGACAACTCCTCCAGCTGGAACAGAAAATATTCAGGGTTTTGTTGAACAATGTCTGAAGAATACTGCTGAAGATGGGATTATTTTTATTGGAAGACAGGGAGGATATTATGCTCCCCCATCAAGCATATCTTACACTGGAAATGATTCTGACTCAGACAAGAAATATTTTACTGAATTAGGTAACATAAATGTCTCATATTATTCATCAACTGATATGCCTACTCTTGCAACAATAGAGGAAGAACTTTCAAATTATGTTGAAGGTAATATTAACAAATGTTTAAATGACTTTTCAATTTTCAAGCAAAAAGGATTTGAGGTTCAAAATGGAACAATGAGCGTTTCTGTAAGAATATTAGATGAGAAGGTTGTAGTATTTTTAGATTATCCTGTAACAATAACAAAGGGAGACTTTACGCAGCAGAAAACAGTTTATAGCGTAGATGTTCCAATAAGGCTCGGGTTGATTTATACTCTTACACAGACGATAATTCAAAGCGGTTGTCAACTTGTTTGGATAAACAATCTTGTTGAATTATCTTTGTATGATTCTTGTTTTACTCCTTTATCTAGAGACGAGTATAACTTTCGTAAGAGTATGCTGATATACCCAGGTAATACTGTTTTGTTCGTAATTACTGATCCAGAATATAAATTAAACAATACCTATTATGACTTTATATTTGCGTATAAATATGCTTAATCCAAAAATGAATAAACGAAACTATCTCTTTTTGTTAGGAATTTTCTTTTCTTTTTTATTTGTAATTCTATCCTTGTTTTTAGTTGTTGCAACAGGCAATTTTGTTCGTGGTTTTGATTCTGAAACCGGAATAGTTCAGGATGGAGGGATAGTTCCATTAAGCTATACTGGTAATGTAAAATGCGAACATGATTATTGTTCTTATGGAAAAGAGATAACTACTTCGAGTGGGCATGTTATCGAAGCTTGGACTACTCTTGATGATAAAAGTGGAGCTAGAAGAATGGTTTCTTCATTAGTCGGAGATGTTCCAATATACACTCTTAATTATGCTCTGAGTATAGAGAATTGGGGGGTTTGGAGAAATGCTAGCACGCCATGTATAAACTGCACATTTTTTCCAGGAGATTATGATGGAGACGGCGTGAGTGATTTAATTGGTTTTAGTAACGAGGAGAAAAAAGGGCATTTTGTTCTATCTTCAAACTGGTCTAATTGGTATACTTTTGATGTTCCTGCTTGCGAGTCTTCATACACTTGTAATTTGATTCCTATTTCTGGAGATTTTGACGGAGATAACAAATCAGATTTTGTGGCATATGATTTTCCTTCGGGGCAGATGGGTTATCTTATGAGCTCGGAAGGCTATACTGTTTGGAGGTATATTAATACTCCCTGTAAAAATTGTTCAATAATTTCCGGGGACTATAACGGCGATAAAATAAATGATTTAGTAGGATATGCACCGCAAGCATGCCTGCCTAATTGTATGAATAAAGTCGCCCATGCAGATGATGGTTGTGGTGGAGTATGCAGTGTTTTTCCATCTATTGATTATGACGGTTCAAAGCTTTATATCTATCCAGTAGATAATTCGGCAAGTGTAGTAGCATGGGGTTGCTCTGGAACAGCGATTGGAGAAGGAGCACAAACTGACACAAATGGTTCTGCAAATACTGCAGCAATAGTAAGTGGTTGTTCTGGAGCAAGTGCAGCAAGGTTATGTTCTGATTTAAGTTTTGGAGGTTATGATGACTGGTATTTGCCTGCGATAGACCAATTATCTACTATGTATACTAAATGGATTAATGGCGATGGAAGTTTTGGAGATTATGCAATAGAATGGGCTAACTTTACGGCTAACCAATACTGGTCGTCTACTGAACGGGCAGATATTAGTCCAGAAGATATCGCATGGCTCGTGAACTTTGATGAGGATAATATTTTGTATGGCGCTAAATATGGAAGTACTAAATCCTCTGGAGGTGATGTACGCTGTGTCCGTGACGATAGCAATTCTGCTTCTACCGATGAAGAAGCAGTTATTCCAACTGAGCCCACACCAGTTCTTTATTATGCTCTTTCACCATTTACTACGGGGTGGAATTATATTCCTATGAACTTTTGTATTAATTGTACGTTTTTCTCGGGAGATTATAATGGCGATGGAATCAATGATCTATTAGGATTTAGTAACGTAGAAAAAAAGATATATTTTGCTCTTTCACCTTTTGATGCAGGATGGAGTAATTTTGATATATCCCCTGACGAAAATAGTTTTCTTCCAATATCCGGAAATTTTGACGGAGATAACATCTCTGATTTGGTTGCTTATAATCCCTTAACAGGAAATATTTCCTGGTGGTTAAGTTTCCCAGATTGGAGTATTTTGGGAAAGATTAGCACGCCTTGCAAGAATTGTACTGTTATTTCAGGGGATTATGAGGGGGATAATTTAGCAGATTTGGTTTTGTATAACCATGCTTTTGTACAATGGCCAATATCCTCTCCTGATGTAAGCATAAACTATCCTCTAAACGGAGGAGAATATTATTCTGTTACAGAACTAAACTATACTATTTCTGGTTTGAACTTACAATCCTGTTGGTATTCAACTGATAATGGAGGAAACAATCATACAATGTCTTGCCAACTTAGAACAGTAACTGGATTGAATTCAGTAGAAGGAAGTAACACCTGGATAGTTTGGGCAAACAATACTGCTGGAAATGTAAGTTCATCAAGCGTTACGTTTTTTATTATCACTGATCATCAAGATACAACCCCTCCAACAATCGCTTTTGTCTCTCCAACAGACGATTCTTCAACTTTAAACAGGACTCTTATAAGAGTGAATGTTACCGCAACCGATACAAACTTGAAAAACATAACAATAAGATTATACAATTCAATAGAAAGTTTAATAGATTCAAAAATTAGCACAACGTCCCCATACTATTCTGAGCTTACAGGTTTAACAAATGGAGAGACATATCATTTCAATGCCATTGCCTGTGACACATCAAATAATTGTAATTCAACTGAAACGAGAACAGTAATAATTGATACCTCTTTTGTTGATATAACCCCCCCGATAATAACAATTAATTCTCCACTAAACCAAATTTACCCAACAAATTCTATCCTGTTAAACATTACAACAAATGAGGATTTAACAAGAGCAGATTATTCTTTAGACAACGGAGTTACTAATGTTAGTTTGACAGGCAGCGGAGAAAGCTGGAGCAGGACAGTTAGTTTTAGCGAGGGAAGCAAAAATTTAATCTTCTATGCTGTCGATAGTTCTGGAAATTTGGGAACCAATACAGTAAGTTTTACAATTGATACCTCTTTTGTTGATATAACCCCTCCAACAATCGCTTTTGTCTCTCCAACAACTAATTCAGGAACTATTAATATAACAAGTATATCTGTAAATGTTACTGCTTTAGATTCTGGAAGCGGATTGAAAAACATCACAATAAGGTTATACAATTTGACAGGTTTAATGAATTCAGCATTCACTCTAACTTCCCCAAATTTCATTAACTTTACAAATCTAGGTAATGGAACTTATTATTTTAACGCAACTGCCTGCGATACTTCGAATAACTGCGCTAATACTGATGAAACTAGAGGAGTAATAATAAATACGTCTTCTCCAACTATAATACTGGATACAATATATCCAATAATAAATTTTGTCTCTCCAACAGACGATTCTTCAACTTTAAACAGGACTCTTATAAGAGTGAATGTTACCGCAACAGATACAAACTTGAAGAATATAACTATTAATCTATACAACTCAGCAAGAAGTTTAATAGATTCAAAAATTAGCACAACGTCCCCATACTATTCTGAGCTTACAGGTTTAACAAACGGCGGGGTTTATTATTTTAACGCAACTGCCTGCGATACTTCGAATAACTGCGCTAAAACTGTTACAAAAACAGTAATAATTAATACTTCTTTTGTTGATACAACTCCACCAAGCATAACATTAATTTATCCAGAAAATAACAAAAGACAAAGTGGATCAGGAATCAGTTTTGAATATAGTGTTTCTGATTTGAGCAATATTGTTTTATGTAGATTATCTTTAAGAAGCAATATTTCTATGAGTGATACAAACAATTGGGTAGTTAAATCAGATGAACAATCTTTTACAGAATCGCTTGCTGTAGGGGATTATAAATGGAATATAACTTGTACCGATTCTTTTGGGAATAGCGCAACTTCTGAAACTAGAACTTTTATTAGAACAAACGGCGGTTGTGGAGATCTTGTCTGCGATGAGGATTGTGCTTCTTGTTCGTTGGACTGTGGTTCTTGTAATAATCCTGATGGCTATTGTGGTGATGACACATGTAATAATGACGAAACTTCTTCAACTTGTGCGAGGGATTGCGGTGGTGTTACTTATGTAGGAGGATTTCCTATTTATACAATATCTTCATCTGAACTCCAAAATGGGTATACTCGGCAAGTGATAGCCAATACTATATTCAAGTTCAGAATAGGAACAGGCAGTGAATGGTATACTGTTAAATTGTTGTCTCTTACTTCAAGCAGTGCTGTAATCGTTGTTCAGGGTAAAGGTTCACCACAAGTAGAAACCTTAAATATTGGCGGAGAGAAAAAGTTTGAGCTTACAGGAGACGGTTATTATGATCTTTCTGTTAAACTAGGGAGTATTACTGATAATTCAAATCCAAATCTCAGAAGAGCAAGCATAACTCTTAAATTAATAAACGAAAAAGTTCCTGCAACTGTAACTCCAGTGACATGCACACCAAATTGGAAGTGCGGTTGGTCAGAATGCATTGGAGGAATGCAAGATAAACAATGCAGTGATGCAAATAATTGTGGCAAACAGGACGGTAGGCCTATAGATGAAGAAAGAGAGTGTAGTAGCGGTTGGACACAAGAGCAATATTTAACACTTATTGGATTCTTGTCAGGTTTTATTATAATCCTTGCCGGACTTATATCTCTTGTTTGGTGGTTTATTAAAAGGAAGGGTGGTGAAAAGAAACCATCAACTATACACGAAACTAAACCTCCTTTTCTTTTACACGAAACTAAAACCCCTCCCATCTCTAATGAAGGAAAGATTTTTGTTTCTAATGCAAGGAAAAGAGGATACTCGGATAGTGAAATAAGAAAGATGTTTATTAAGAAGGGTTGGAAAAGTAGTGATATTGATAGACTACTTTGGTAATGAAAAATTTAGATTTTTAGAAATATTGATTTTCCCAAGATTTATAAACAATTGTCAATTTCTTATTTTGTTAAAAAAAAGAATGAAACTTACAAACTTCTTCAAACCAAAAAATATTGCTCTGATAGGCGCTTCTAACCATGCGGAGAAGGTGGGAGGCGTGCTTATGAAGAAAATATTAGGATTCAAGGGTGAGATTATCCCTGTTAATTATAATCATTCTGAAATTTTTGGATTTAAGTGTTATAATTCTATTGGAGATTATAAGGGAAAAATAGATCTTGCAATTATAGCAATCCCGGCTGAATTTGTTAGTAACAGCATCAGGGAATGTGGGGAAAAGGGCATAAAAGAGATTATAATCCTAACCGCAGGATTTTCTGAAGTTGGAAACATCTCTGAAGAAAAGGATATTTTAGATGTTGCTAGAAAATATGGCATCAGAATAATTGGACCGAATTGTTTTGGAATTTGCAATCCTAGAAACAATTTAGACTGCACTTTTTCTATGACTGCTCCTGAAAAAGGAGATATTGCCTTTATTAGTCAGAGTGGAGCATTATGGAGTTTTATTTCTGATTTTTCAATTGGTAAGTTCGGCTTTTCCGGTTTTGTTAGTTTGGGGAATATGACTGATTTGGATTTTTCTGATTTTATTGAACATTTTTCTAGAGATACAAAAACTAAGTCTATCATAATTTATGTTGAGAAATTGAAGGATGGAAAAAATTTTATTGAAGTTTGCAAAAAATGCAAAAAGCCTATTTTTGCAGTAAAATCTGGCAGTTCAGAAGAAGGAGAAAAAGCTGCATTTAGCCATACTGGAAGTTTGGCTACAGATTATGAGATTTATAGGGGAGCATTTAAACAGGCAGGAGTAGAGCTTTGTTCTAGTTTGGAAGAAGCTTTTGAGAAGGCTTCTGGAGAGAAGTTTGTTTTTAATAATAAAAGCAAGATAAATCTTGGAAAGAAGATTTTTATTATCACTAATGCAGGGGGAGCAGGCGCATTAGTTTCTGATTATGTTTCTGAAAAAGGAATAAAACTTGTTTCTTCAAGTTTAAAGAACCCTTTTGATATCCTGGGAACAGCGAAATCTGAAGATTATCGGATTGCGCTTGAAAAAACTAAAAATATCGATGGTGATTCTATTATTGTTATTGTTACGCCGCAGAGTATGACCGATTTGGAGAATATTGCAAGAGTTGTTTGCGATTTTAAGAGTGTAAGCAAGAAAAATGTCGTTGCTTTATTTTTGGGTGGTAAGGGTGTTGGGGGTTCTTTAGATATTCTGAAGAAGGCGGGCGTGTCTGAATTTGGTACGCTTGAGGAGTTTAGAGAATCATTATAGTCAGTTATAATAAAAAGTAAAATATATATCATAACATATACTTTTCAATATATACTTTCTGCTATCTATAAAGATCTTCGAGCTTTTTCAAATCTTCCTTCTTTTTTGCCGAAGATAAAAGTGCCCTTATCTTTGATGCTCCTTCAAATCCTTTTGTGAAATTTATTGCCTGGAACTTTATTTGCTGGAAACTTAGCTTGTATTTTTCAGCAAGTTTAAGATAATCATTGAAAGTTATTCTTTCTTTAGGAATAGTGTCTGTTAATTCATAAAAGATATTGGGATTTCCTATCGCTTGCCTTCCTATCATGACAAAATCAAATTCTTTAAGGATTTTATCTGCATCTTGTTTTGAATTTGCATTTCCAGAATAAATTATCGGAAGTTTTGTTATGTTCTTTATCTGCCTTGCGAATTCTAAGTCTGGTTCTCCAGAGTAGCCTTGAGGTTGAGTTCTTGGATGAACTGCTATAGCGTCACAATATCTTTCAGCAAGGCCAATTATTGGCTTTATATCTTCTAAATCTGCTTTTCTTATTTTTATTGTAACTGGTTTTTTTGTGTTTTGTCTTATTATTCCTAATATCTCTGCTATTACGCTTATATTTTTCAGCATGAAAAAACCGGTCTTGCTTTTTTTTGCATGAAGAGAAGGACAGCCAAGATTAAAGTCCCATAGGCTGCAATTTTTATTATTCTTCTTTACAAACTCTTTTAATCCTGTTGTTTTATTGCAAGTAAGCTGTATTGCTGGTTTGTCTTCAAGACTTATAGGTTTTCTTGATTGTGGGTTGATTAATCCAGTATAGACTAGACTTGCTCCAGCTTTTTTACATAATTCTCTAAACGCAATATCGTTTACCTCATGCATTGGAGCAAGAAGATAGGGATTTTTTAGAGTTAGGTTGCCGAGTTTATAGATAGTTTTCATAATAATTTTGGGAAGGAGGATTATAAAAAGCTGTTGTTAGACAGTTGTTGTCTGATTTGTTTGATTAGCGCATAGTGTCCTTATTTGGCCAAATTGTGAATCCATCTGGCTTTCTATTGTTTGAATATCTTTGCACTTTATTGGAACCTGCTCCATTTTGTCAACGGCTATTTTTATTATCGGATTCCAGCAGGCGCTTGTTGCCTTTGATTTTATGTTGTTAAAGCTTGATTCAATAGAACTTAATTTTGAGCAGTCGCCTTTCATAAGAACCTCAATATTTGTTTGCATTGAAGAACTTTCTGTTTCTATAGTTTTAACAAGACTAATTGCCTGATAAGCTGTTATTCCTGCTGCAATAAGTAAAATAAGAAAAATTATGCCTATAACTGCAAATGTTTTAGCTATCCAACCCATGTTTTTATTATGATTATCTAATTTATAAAACTAACTATCAAAAAATCCTCTTCCTGAAAGCGAGAAATATCGTCGGTGGTTTTTTAGGATACAGAAAACGATGGAAGTTGCCATACAATTTCTGTGGTTTTTAATCATTTTCTGTATAACAAACCTTAAAAGCACAGCTTTTTTTCTTGATTTATGTGGAGCTTATTTGATAAAAAAGGGGGGTTGAAGCCATTGGTTTTTTCCAATGGGAAAAACCAGCAGGATATTGTTAACGAAACTGTTAACGAGATAAAAAAAGGAACAAAAATAATTTTCATACATGGTGTCTGTGGAAGTGGAAAGAGTTCTATCGCTTTGAATATAGCAAAAGAACTCGGAAGGGCAAGCATTGTTGTTCCTATAAAAAATTTGCAGAGGCAATACGAGAACGATTATATGGGCAGTAAGTATGTTCTTAAAAATGATGGGCAGAAACTTAAGATAAGTATGATTACTGGGAGAAATAATCATAAATGTCCATTTTACGAGGAGAAACAAAGTGAACTAAAAAGTCAGAGTATAAGTGAAACTAACGCGACCATTTATGATATTTTCAAGAAAAGAGAAGATGAAGAAGAGCAAAGAAAAGAAAGAAAAGATTTTTCATGTAATAATCCAATTTTGCCCTGTAAGATAGAAATAAAAGAAAAAAACATAACCTTTCTTAAAAAATATTATTTTGAAAATCCCGAAAAAAGAGATAATTCTATCTTAGATTTAAAGTCAGCAAAAAGAATGGCTGTTGCTCCTGCTTGCCCCTATTGGAGTCCGGTATTTCCTTCTGATTTGAGGATAGGGTTTGATACTAAAAAAATAAAGTATAACTCAATAAGCAAGGAGCAGGTAATATATCTGAGAAAAGATGGTTGCCCGTATTATGAACAATTCAGGGCGTATAAAGAAGCGGATGTCATAATATTCAATAGTAAACAATATCTTTTAGAAACATATATCGGAAGAAAGCCGGCTACAGATGTTGAAATAATAGATGAATGTGACGAATTTTTGGATAATTTTGCAATAGAAGGATCTGTAAATCTAACCAGACTAAAGAACGAAGTTCTTTCTTTATTTTCTAATGAACCATCAAAAGAAATTTTGATAAAAGAAATGCTGAATGTTATTTTAGAAGTAATAAAAGAAAGCACTAATCTAAAAGATGAGGAGATAATTCAATTGGAAAAGACGAAGTTTTATGAGCTTATAAAAATTTTCACTAAAAATGATTGCTTACAACTTGTGGATTATGATGAGGACTCTTATCTCGAACATTGTTTTGAAGTATGCAACGAGTTTAAAGAATTGATTGATGATGGTTACCTCAGTTTTTATAAAGATAAAAAAAAAGGGGAGATTATCGCAAAATTGGTCACTATTAATCTGGAAAAAGTCTTTAAAATGCTTCTTGAAAAGAATAAAGCGTTTGTTATGATGTCTGGAACTCTTCATTCAGAAAGAATCTTAAAAGAAATTTTTGGAATAAAAGATTTTAAAATTATAGAAGCAGAAAAGGAAAATCTTGGAGCAATAACCAGGGTTTATACCGGGTTAGAAAAAGACTTTAAGTTTGATAACTTTTCAAGGGGGATTGTAAGCAGAAAGGATTATCTTCTTGCACTTGACAAATGTGTTGAAATGGCGAAAAGGCCAACAGTGATACAAGTCAATAGTTTTCAAGACTTGCCATTTGAGAAAGAAATATGGGATTTTGACATTAAAAATTTGATAAGCTCTGAGAAGCTTATTGAAAGTCAGAAAAATGATAAGCAGGGAGATAATATTCATGAATTCAAATCCGGAAAGACAAAATTACTCTTCACAACAAGATGCAATAGGGGAATAGATTTCCCATTTGAGATGTGTAATAGCGTCGTTATAACAAAATTTCCCTATCCAAATACACAATCTCTTTTCTGGAGAATATTAAAGAAAAACAGACCCCTTATTTTCTGGGAATTTTATAAGGATAAGGCGCATAGGGAGCTTTTGCAGAGGATATACAGAAGCGTTAGGGCAAAAGACGACCATATTTTCCTTCTTTCTCCTGATATCAGAGTTTTGAAGAGTGTGATTGCTGGAAAAAGTAATGTTTAAATATCATGCTCCCTTATAGACATTATGAACTGGTGGTTATTAGCTTTGGTGATAGTTGTATTAGTTGTTGCATCTAAGCTCATACATTTTAAACATATGAAGCATAAAGTCTCTGTTATTCTGCTGATATTACTGATTGCTTTCTTTTATTTTAGCTTTACAACCATTGTTAAAAGTCATGCTGTTGATTTGAAAACTGCTTCAGGGGTTTTTAGTGCTTCAAAAGTATACTTTTCATGGCTTGTTAACATTTTTGATAATGTCAAAACTGTTTCAGGAAATGTCATCGGAATGGATTGGATTCCGAAGAATGTGTCTTTAACAGGCGTGGCTACTACTGGTTCTGGCGATGGTTGGTAGGATTGTTTAATTTTAAGATAGTTTTATAAATTTAGTTTATTTTTCTTGAGAACGCCACAGTAGCTTAGTAAGTGGAGCACGGCATTGGTAATGCCGAGGTCGAGAGTGCAAATCTCTCCTGTGGCTTATATCGAGGATTTCACTCTTCGCTTTAAGAGATAAAGATTCAGACACAGAAAATTAATAATTTTCTGAGACTTCACTTCTAACAAAGATGAAGTGTTCAATCCTCTCCTGTGGCTTTTTTCCCACACATTTAAAAACACTCACTAGTTTCCTAATTCTTAAAATGCCTACCTGCAAATGCATAGAATGTGAAGAAGTGATAGAGCACAGATGCTGCTGTGCAAAACATTATCTTGAAACAAAGCATGGGAAATTCAAACTTATTGGAACAGACGTTTTTCTTGAGATAAAAAGTTAGTTTTATATATGCTCCTTTATACTGGCTTTTATGGAAAAAGAAAATAAAATTGAAAAATTAAAGAAAAATTATGAACTAATCAGAGTAAAACATAATCTTCCTGATTTTAAGTTTATGAATGAGAATTTTGAGATAGAAATTATAGCTGAAGAAGACACAGAACTTCTTATAAAGAAAGTAAGAAAAAATGTAAGAGAAAAGGTTCATGCAATGATGACTGTTTTTGAGACATTTCTTAACCCTACGGCTGCTCCAATGTTTGTTTTTAATATTATAAAAGGATTTAGTAACGGAGAGAAAGAGATAATTGAAAGGCTTTACAAGAAATTTGCAGAATTGGAGATAGATTCTTTTAATCTTGAGATAACTTATAATGAGAAAGCAGAGGCAGAATATGTTAAGAAAGTTTGCGAACTTTGGAAAAATTCTGAGCTGAATTTAAGAAAACTTTATGAGTCTATGAAGGTGAGCTATTCGAGCGAGACGAAAAAGACAAGTAAGAGTTATTTTGGATAAGATTTATTAGTTTATTAATGTCTCAATATTTATTTCTAAAGCGCAAATCGGCATTTTTATCTTTAAATTCTCAAGAATTTGAGGAGATATTTCTCCCATATGGCCTATTTCTTTTTTGTTAACAATAATCTTAGCACATCTTCCTTTTATGAAGAAGCTGTTTTCTGCTTCTTCTAATTTATATTCTATGCCCGTCATTCTTGCAAGATAATCAAAGACTTGCTTTATGTCTGTAAAGTTTAATGCAGAGTTTGCCATGCAGATGCAGAGGTTTTCTGCTTCCTTTATGCCTGATTCTTCTTTTTTAGTTTCATCTATATTAAAGGACGTCCCAATTTCAAATACATTCTGAGGATATTCATTATCTTTATTTTCAGCCAATGTTCTTAATGCAGGAATCATGAGATTATTCCTCAGGAATTTATACTCTGTTTTTGAATTTTCAAGTTCTATCTTCTCTTTATCATCTAATCTGAAAATCTTTGCTTCATCTTCTTTTATCATATGATATGTAGATATTTCTGTCATTCCTAAACCAAGAAGTATTTCTGCTATTTTTGATTTAATCTTTTCTTCAACAGATTGTTCTCCTATTGTCGCTACTTTTGGAATTTCAGGAGAAAGATTATTGTATCCATAGGCAATTGCAGCATCTTCTATTATGTCAACTTCATGAAGCACGTCTGTACGCCATGCAGGAACTAAAACATTTCCAGATTTATATTCATAGCCCATTTTTGATAAAAGCTTTCCCAAATCCTTCTCTTTTAATTCAAGTCCTATTAATTTATTGAAATTCTCAACAGACAGGTGCATTTTTTCAGGAGATAGGTCAGGAGTTATTTCTTTCTTTCCATAATCAAGCTCCATTGAATATATTTTTCCACCCATATCTGCAAAAGTTGTTACAATAATGTTAAGTGTTTTCTTTAAAATTTTAAAGTCAAAACCAGAGCATTCTATGAATATTTCTCTTGTGTTTTCTGTGATTTTTCCTGTTTTATGCGAGTTTATTATTGGAGGCATGCTTAAAATTTCGTTGTTAGCATCAACGAAAACAGGGAACTTATCGTAGCCTTCAAGAAGATGTGCGTAATCTCTGCCTGTTGGATGGCTAGAGAGAATTTGTCTTCCATTCATTTCTCTTTCTGATTCAAGAGGAATAAATTTGATCTCTTCCGGCTTTCTTGCTTCAAATCTTATAGGAAGTTTTATTTTTTCAAGAGGATATATGCCTATTGCAATCTTTTTCCTGTTTCTGCCTAAACCTGCATGCATTTTTTCCTGTAAATCTATAATTTCTTTTATCTTTTCATCATCAAACTTTAGATTTTTTACAACCGCACAGGCAGTATATGGCCTTACTGATTTTAAAGAAGCGTCTATTTTTACTTTAAAATCTTTTTCAGGGCGGTTTACAGCATACTTTTTTAATCCTGTTTCTTTTCCCATATAGGAACTAAAAGCTCTTAAAAATCCCTGGCTAGAGAGCATATCTGGCCTGTTTGGAAGAACTTCTATTTCTATTTCCTTGTCTTTCACAGCTTCAACAGGAGTTCCCATTAAGTTTATTTTCTCTATTAGAGTCTCATTTATCTTCGCTATTTTTTCTATTTCTTTTTTGGGTATTGATATTATTGCCATCTTATTTTATCCAATGTTTCTTGTTTCTTAATATTTTTAAGTCATTTGCGTAAATCTCGCGCATATCCTGAATTTCATAAGCTGCCATCATTAATCTATCAAAACCGGGTCCCCATGCAAGAACAGGCATGGCTGTTCCTAGAAGTGGAATTGTAACTTCTGGCCTGAATATACCTGCTGCTAAAACTTCCATCCATTGTTTTTTTTGCTCATTCCAAACATAGCCCTCTAATGATGGTTCTGTATAAGGGAAATATGAAGGCTGAATTTTTATTTTTTCAAAACCCATTTTTTTTGCAAATTCTTTAAGATAGCCGATTAAATGTCTTAAGTTAGCATTAGGATCAATTACAATCCCCTCTGTTTGATTAAACTCAAACCCGTGTTTCCAATCAACTGTTTCATTTCTAAAGCATTTTCCTATTGCAAAGAATTTAGCAGGCAGGTCTTCTTTCTTCAGTTTTGTTAATATCTGTGAAGAGAGGCAGGTTGTGTGTGTTCTAATCAAAACTCTTTTTGCTGTTTCCTCATCCCACTTTCCACCCCAACCCTTGCTTCCGCCAACACCTTGTTCATGTGCTTTTTTTACTGCTTCAACTAATTTTTTATCAGGAAGTTTTGCTTTTACCTTGCTTATAAAAAAAGTGTCTTGGATTTCTCTAACAGGGTGATCTTGGGCAGTAAAGAGGGCATCAAAATTCCAAAATGAACTGATTGTTTTCTTCCCACTCATTTCTTTAAATCCCATTTCAAGCCAGATATTTCTCCCCCTTTCTATTGCTTCGTTTACAAAATGCCTTTTTCCTCCAGAGATTTTTGGAACAGGGCTTGAGATATCATATCTTCTGAAAGTTTTTCCTTTCCAAGAGCCATTTGAAATCATTTCACTGGTGAGAGTTTCAACAAAATCTTTTGAACTTCCTATTTCAGATTTTTTAGAGAATAAATCTTTTCCAAGTTTAGTCAGCTCAAAGTTTATTTCTTGCTTATTATTTATTTCAATAATCTCTTTTCTATTTTTTAGTATATCAAAAGCAAATTTTTGTTCTGGCTCGATTTTTTCTAATTCTAATGGTAGAGCTTCAATAAACTTCTCTTCAAGTGTCTTTTTTATAACTTCTTCTTTTGTTGCTGTAATCACTATTTTTCCGTTTGAAAGATTTATGAGCGCTCTTTTTTTAAGTGCTCCTAATGAAGCTTTAAATTCATTATCAGAAAGCTCACTTAATTTTTTCGCTTCTTCAAGTGTCAATGAATTTTTTTGGGATAGATTATTGAGAAGTATCCTTTCTGGAAGTCCCTTTTGATTGTATAAAACACCATTGACCCCCAATTCGATTATCTTTTTATTCTTAATTTCAAGATCTATTATCTTTTTATTGCTTAGAAATTCCAGGGCTCTCAAAACTGCCTCATATGGCAGTTTTGTTTTTTCTGTTATTTTTTCTATATTCTCGTTTAAGAGAGGGAATATTGCTCTTTCATTTGGGCTTAATGATTCTGAGATGTCCATAAATTTTCTTGTTTGTGGTTTAAATTTTGGATCATCCAAAAAACAAGGAGCTTTACAAACGGCATCTTTTAGTATACTATGCTCCATTGTTTTTTTGATGTTGCTTGTTTTTTCTTTAGCCATCTTTTTGTGCTATTTATACAGCCAGTTACAATTTAAAAACTTTCTTGAACAGCTTTTTCTGTTCTTTTTGTGTCTAGTCCAAGAGTAAGAAGAAGAGAGGCTATTGCCCTTTTATCCTTTAATTCGTTTTGTGAGAAGATAATCATTTCTGCGTTAGCTTTTTTGCATAAAAGTATGTTTTGTGCCAGTCTTGCAATAGACCTTGCCTGCTCTTTTTTGTCTTTTTTCCTTATTTTTTCTATATCTATGCCTATTTTTATTTTGTTTTTAGCTGCGAGCTCTGCGAGAACTTCGTTCAGGCCAGAATTTCTTTGCTTTGAATATTCTTTGCTTTCTAACTCTTCGTTTATGAGAAAAAGGTGGATTTTTCTGCTTTCGAGAATTTTTCTGTTGAATTCGTCGTCCTGGCTTAGGACAGCGATTTTTTCAGATTTTGATTTTAGTTTGTCTATTTCTTTTAGGCAGTCTGTTAGTCTGGGTATGGTGATGAGTTCCATTGACTACCCAATAATCGTGCCTATAAAACTTTTATTGTTTAGAAGATTATCGAGATTCTTCATATCTTTTCCAAGAATATAAGTTTTTATTTTATGTTTTTTTATTATTTTCATTGCAGTGTGGTCAACAGGAGCATGCATTCCCGGCTTGTTTGGTATTGCCATTACAATCTTGTTAAATTCTTCAATTGTCGCCCTTGGTATGAATTTTGCATTTTTATTTTCTAAAGGATTTGAGTCATATAAACCTTTTACGTTTGTGAGGTTTATGAATGATGTTTTGAAATAATTAGCAAGCCTTAATGCTGTCGCATCACTTGTCTGGTTTGGAGCATATCTTAATGCGCCGCAGAAAACAATATTTCTCTTTTTTAATAAATTTTCAATATCTTTCATATCATGCGGAATGCCTTCATTGGCATCCTTTCCGAAAAAATAAGTCATAAACCTTGCATTAACTCGTGTTATTGTTATTCCTGCCATTGACTGAAGAAATTCGCTGCTTTTATTTTCTTTAAGTGCGTTTATGTATTTTCTTGCAACACTTCCTCCACCGCAGACAATAATAAACTTGTATTTTTTTTCATTCTTTCTTATAACTTCTCTGAACTTTTTAAGAAAGGTTACATCCACTTCATTAGGTACGATAAGGCTTCCACCAAGACTGAGAACTATCACTCTTTTTTTCATCTTTTTAATAAGAATAAGATGTTTAAAAGATTTGGGGTTTCATCTGCAGACTTATGCGGCCCGGTAAGTAGGACTATTTGGCTGTTGATAAATATTATATCCTGCCCCAAAAATAAGGTTTGAATTTGCAGCATCTTTATGAGTTTTTTCAATTTTTCTTATAAAGTTTGAAACGTCCCCATGCACCTGCTTATTCCATGGGATTGATATTGTTTTTATTTCGAGCCCATTCTCCTTAGCAAATCTTATCATGCTTTCAAGAAGTTGCTTTTGTATTTTTGTGGGTTGATATCCTTTTTTTGTCATTTCTTATTTAGATTATATTGTAAACAATTTATTGTCACTAACATCGAAGATTTTTAATCTTGCACCGCAATCAAGCCATCCATGCGCGTAATAAATTGCGCCGAATGCATTGACGAAATCTCTTTTTTTCTCAAAATGCTCACTGTCTGAGAGATAACATGAAACCATCTGTATTATTTCTTTGGCTTCATTTTCTTTTCCTTTCATTACGCTCTTCCCTGCTATTGCGAATGCTTTTTGTGTTATTTTCCTATATTTTTTTAGATTTTCTTTGGTGATGTTATCTTTCATTATGTTTTATAGTATATTTTCTATTATTTAAATCTTGCAATCTATATCCCAAACTATATCTATCAACACCCTATTTTGAAAAATGGGGTTTGCAAAGGATGTTCTTTGGATATAACCTTTGAATTACAGAAATCGTTTAAAAAGAGATTGTTTTAGTAAAACAAAAGGGGTAGGGGGCCCGGTGATGCCCCCAACTCTTTTTTACTTTTTTAACAGACTAAGAGTTGGTGTTTTCTGACTTGCGAATGGATTTGTTTGAATTGTCAATCTTGGCGTAGGATTCATTATATTTCTATTTTGTTCATTAAGATTTTTTGTTATAATAAACTTTGAAGTTGAAAATTTTGAAATTACTGCAAATATTTCTAGACTGCCTAGTTTTGCTTTTAATACCCCCTCAATTAGAGGGATTCTTGTCTTTTCGGAAAAAGCTTTTATTAAAGAGTTTATTTCATTTTCGTTTAATTGAACTTCGGTGTTTATTATTTGTCCAAGCTTTTTTACCATAATTCTTTCATCAGCACGCCTGCATTCTAAGGAAGATATTGTTGGATCTCTTATAAATGGAGTTATCTTCCCAAAATTAATCTCCCCTGATGGGAGAATAGCAGACTTTACAGAATCAAATGTACTTTTTGTTTCAATTATTTCTTCTTTTTCCTCGGGTGTAGGCACCCTTGAAAGAGTTTTAATAGTCGGTTTTAAAACTTTTAATTGAGGTGTTTGCGGGATTCTTTGCTGTTGAACTATTGGTGTTTGTGTTTCTACCTTAACTGCAGGCTTGCTTATTATATCTTTTAACTTGTTTCTTATTTCATTCTCTTCCTTTTCTTTTTGTTGTTTTAATAAGATATAATTTTGCTGATTCAATTTTGCTTCATAAGACTTTTTCAATATTTCTTTATAATTCAATATCAGTTCTGCTGTGAACTTTTTCAGAAAAAGCTGCCTTGTATTTTCCTTTGTTTGGCTTAACATTTTTCGCCTTAAAATTTAGGTATTGGTCTGGGGAGAGGTTTTGAAGGTATGTTTGATTGCTGACCTGTCGAGGGTGTTGTAGAAGGCAAATCGCCATACATCCTATGTCTTATCTTTTCTTCAACGAGTGTAAGCCCCTTTGCTATTGTTTTGTTCTGATCGAGAAGTGTATCAAGTTTTTTTACAAGCTCTTGGTCTTCTTTTTTCTCGCCTACTTCTTCTTGTTTTGTTACAAAAGTTTTAGCAGATATTTCAAATAATTGAAGAAGACGAGACATTTGATCTGAAAGAGAATCAAATTTGATTGACAGATTAGTCATCACTTTCTGTAAGTTTATAAAATTCTGGATAAGAGCCAAGTTTATTTCTCTGGTTGTAAGCCCTTTTTTCCCGCTCTTTTTTGTCATGTCCATAATTTTTTTATTTATTTATCTCCAATTTTGGAGCATCCAGAAAACATAAACGCGCCTTCGGCGGTAACATCGAATGTTTTCTTGATATTTTTATGAAGGTTGTATTATTTATAAAGCTTGCTTATCGATGCTTCGTTTGCTGAACTGTTCTGGTGCTTGGGATAGGAGTATAATCCAAATATTTTAAAGGTACATCTTTAAGGAAGTAGCGAACAAAAAAATCAAGCTCTTTTTTTATTTTCCCGGCACGTTCAAACTGTTCTGATGTAACAAATGTTTCATACAAACTAAATTCTTTGTTAAAATAAGCTAATCTTTCACTTAGAGCCTTTGATTTTATTGTATCATAGAGCAATCCCAGTCTAGGCATATCTCCAAGAACAGATAACTCTTCTGCATTTGCCTGCAAGTCAAGTTCTATATTGAGGGAGCACATTCTTGCTTCATTAAGAAGAAAGTCTATATCTTTTTCCATCAAATCGAAAATTTCTTCAAGATGCTTTTTCATGAGGTTGATAAGATGGGATAGGAGGGAGTTGAACCCCCATCAATCGCTTTCTCAGATTTTGAAAATCACTGGAGGCGACTATATTACCGCTATACGACTATCCCTTAAAAGAATTATGGATAAAAGATATTTTAAAGTTATCTCTTCTTTAATATCTCGGGCCAGGGGAATATTTAAAAGTTTAATGTTCTATCTTACTTAATGATAAAGGTAATATTAGACACGAATTTTCTCGTATATTGCGCAAAACAAAAAATAGACTATACTGAAGAGATATCTAACCTTATGAAAAGCGGTTTTGAATTAACTACAATTTCTATTGTTGTTACTGAATTAGAAAAATTAGCAAAGGAGGAGAAAAAGCTTATGGATAGAGAGGCAGCAAAATTGGCACTGAAAATATTGAAAACAGGGGCAGTTAAAATAATTCCGGCTTATGGAGATAATGCAGATGGGGAAATAATAAAACTTTCAAGGGGGAATATTGTTGCAACACTTGACAGAGAGCTTAAATCAAAAATTGAAAGGAGTATAATCATAAGAGAAGGAAAAAAACTGGAATTTGGGTAAAATCTGCGGAGTGATAAGCTTTATAAATCGTATTTTTCTCGTATCTTTATGTTCTATATTGTTGATGTAGAGGACCATATAAGGGTAGAGCCAAAATTATTCGGGCTCGATACAAAGACTGCTGTAGAAGAACAGCTTAGAAATACATACGAAAATTATCATGACGAAGAGATTGGAGAAGTTATCGGCGTTATTTCTGTTCTTAATGTAGGTGAAGGTATAATCATTCCTGGAGATGGCGCGGCATATTATAACTCTGATTTTAAACTTCTTGTATGGAAGCCAGAAATGCAGGAAATTGTTTTTGGTACAATTAGTGAGGTAACAAATTTTGGAGCATTCATAAATCTAGGTGCAATGAAGGGAATGATACATATCAGCCAGACAATGGAAGATTATGTTTCTTTTTCAACTTCTAATGTATTAAGCGGAAAATCGACAAAGAGAGTATTGAAGAAAGGGGATAATTGTATTGCAAGAATAGTTGCTATATCTTATAAAGGAGACAGTCCGAAAATAGGGCTTACAATGAGACAGCCTGGGCTTGGAAAAGTAGAATGGATAGAAGAAGATAAGAAAAAAACAAGAGCTGCTGAGAAAAAAGCAGCAAAAGAAGAAAAGGGCGAGAAGAAAAAGAAAGGGGAGAAGAAGTGATGGAATTAACTACTAGATATAATCTTCTTGAAGATGAATTAAAAGATATTGGGGTAGGTTTAGCTAGACTTTATGTTAATGAAGCAGTTACTCATTTTGAAACTGGAGATTTAAAAAACTTAAAAAAATTATATGCAGATTTTGTTAGAGAAGCTCAAAAGTATGATGCTAGTCCTTCAAGGAATAGAAAGACTATCGGTGCCGCAATGTCCGGTGAAGGGTTGAGTAGACTTGTAGATTTGGTTGATTCTTTAAAATTTAAAAGAGTGGGGAGCAAACAATAATATGGTAAAAAAAGCACGAGCATGCAAAAAATGCAGGTTTATTTTTGAAGAAGGAGAAAAATGCCCAAGATGCGGTTCAAATTCATTTACAGAAAATTGGAAAGGAAAAATAGAGATAATTGATCCTGAAAAATCAGAAGTATCTCAACAAATTAAATTAGCTGAAAAAGGAACATATACTATAAAGTCGGAGTAAATTTAAGAATGCAAATATTAAAAGATATAAAAAATGACTTATTCAAAAGAAGAGAAATAAAAGCGATTCTTCCAGGAGAGAAAACGCCGTCTTATGTAGAAATTTCAAAATTACTTTCTGAAAAATTTAATTCAGCAGAAGAGAACATTGTTGTAAGCAAGGTTAAAGGAAGGTTCGGAGCAAAAACATTTTTGATTGAAGCAAGCATTTATGATTCAAAAGAAGACAAGGAAAAAACAGAAAGAAAACCAAAGGAGAAAAAAGCAGCATAAACATGGTTAAAAATAAATCAAAAAGAAAAACAGTAAATAAGCCGACAAGCAAGAAGTATAAGTTTTATAAGATTGCTGGAGATACAGTAACAAGGGGAAGAAACTGCCCAAGATGCGGTCCGGGAATTTTCTTGATGAAGGCAGATAATCGACTTTATTGCGGCAAGTGCCATTATACCGAGTTCTCCGGAAAAAGTAAATGATTCTAGAGTAGGTTTACGGAGAATGAGCAGAGTTTTCAGTTAAGGCTAAATAAATAGTTATAATCGGCTGGAAACAAGCAGAATTCTAGGCAAAGAAATAGATTTCCTACGTGTATATTCTTCTCTAATAATGCTTAAAAACCAACCTTGGATTGTCTTATTATGGGCTGGTTTAAAAGAAAATCGATTGAACAACCAAAAGCTGAAGATCCTCAAAAAAACGGTTCAGAAAGATTGGAAGACGCTTTGAGAAGTGAAGGAAATTCTTCTAATGCTTTTCGCGAAGCGTTGTTAAATTATGTTAAGACAACAAATGAGAAAATCGAGCATTATGGTCATGAAATAAGAAGGCTTAAGATAAAGAAGGACATAGGTGAAATTGAAGAATTTAGAAAAAAAGGTTTTTTCCAAGAGTATAGTATGACAATCCGTTTCTTTCAACATCTTTATGAGTTTGTAATTGGGGAGGGTTTGGCCCCAGAAAAAGTCCAAAAATATGTTAGTTCTGCTAAGAAAGGATTAATTGTTTTGGGCGTTGTTGCGCTAGCTTCTGTTGGTAGTTCAATGTATTCATCTATCGCTATGAAAAGGACTCTTGAGCAGAATAGAGATCTTATAACACTTTCCCAAACTACAAAAGACAACACTGCCCGATTACGAGAAATTTCAAAATCTTTTTCTAATAGTTATGCAGGACTTTCTAAAGATATGATTAAACTCCAAGTGGATTTGAACCAAAAAATTTTAAACTCACAAAAATATGCTCTAAATTTAACAGAATCAGAATCTTCTAACCGGCAATTTCAAATTGCTTCGATCTCAAGTTACTTTGCTACAAATTTTGATGCATTCTCTAATGTTGTTTCTGATTTAAGAAGAGAATCTTCTTCCAATACCAAAAATATCACATATAACTCTAATCAGATTTCAAATCTATTAATTGGTGTTAATAAGATATCAGAAAGTTATGGCAGTTTAGATTCTAGACTGCTTGGCTTGGAGAAAACTGATTATGGACCAAGAATGAAGGTTTTTGAAGATAAAAGTGACAAGCAGGAAAGAAGAATTGATATTCAAGATAAAAAAATTGATGCACAAGACAAGAAGATTGAACGTTTAAAGAGAACAGACTAATTTGTGAATATAAAGAAAAAAGAGGGACAAATTCTAAAAAGAATTAGTTTTAAATCCTCCTAAAAACCATGTTTTTATGAATCTCTTTTTTTAACCTATTAGTTAAATCATTATAAACCCTAAGAGGAAGCGCCAAACATAAAAAATAGTACGTCTTTTGCTTCCTCTTGGGAAAAAGAGGTGATAATTATTATAAGAAGAGGTAGTATTTAAATCTTTCGGTTTTGTTGTAACTAGGCAATGACAGCACTATTCTGGCTATCATATTTTTTGCTTATTCAAGAGCATAGATGATTTTATAAATTTACGTTTTCTATCATTTTCATGGAAGAGGCAGAAAAAGAAGGTGAAACTTTTGAAAAATTACTGACGAATAAAGCAAACAGCTCAGCTCACTTGCAAGTTTATGGTATTGTCACGGGAAAGGACCCTAGCTGGCATGACATTATTTATGAGCTTATACACAGCGAGCAACTTGATCCATGGGATGTAGATATTGGGCTTTTATGCAAGAGTTATTTTGAAAAAATAAGAGAGCTGGAGGAGAATAATTTTTATGTTTCAAGCAATATTCTGCTTGCGGCTGCACTTTTGTTAAGAATAAAGTCAGAATTTCTTTTAAATAAATATATACGAGAAATAGACAATGTTCTTTATAATCGTGACGAGAAAATTGACAAGATTATTGAGAGAATAGAAATTGATGAAGGAGAAATTCCAATCCTTTCTCCAAAAACACCTATGTCCAGATTTAAGAAAGTTACTCTTAATGAGCTTATGTCTGCATTGGATAATGCTATAAAAACTGAGAACAGAAGAATAAACCGGGAGATAGAAAAAACACAAGCGGGCAGGCTTTCTTATGTTGATATCCCTAAGGTAAGAAGGATAAACATTAGAGAAAGAATAAGACAGTTTTATGCCAAGGTTTTGACAACATTCAAAAATAAGAAAGCAGAAATCAAACTGCCTTATTCTCATTTTACTGGGAATAATAAAGAAGAAAAAATCGCTTGTTTTCTGCCAATGCTTCATTTAAGCAATAATAATCGATTATGGCTTGAGCAGGAAGGTCATTTTCAGGAGATATACATGTATCTTTATGATGTTTACAAGAAAAAGTTTCCTGATGACAAGGACATGGCTTCATTAAAAGAAGAGATTGAAGATGAACTAATGCAGGATATGGATAAAGTTAGAGAAGAGCTTGATGATGAGCAGTTAAGGAGAGTAGAAAAGCTGAATAAAGATTTTGAAAATCCGCTCGCGGATTTGGTGGATGGGGAGATGAAAGATGAAGTTAAAGAAATCAAGGGCGGGTTCAAGAAAGATTGAAGTCTTGAAAGGGTTTATAAATATTGAGAGATAATAACAAATATGAAAAAAGGTTTTTTATTGTTAGGATTGTTAATGATGATTTTCTTGGTTGGAGGAGTTTTGGCTGAGAATCAAACATGCGCAAAAGAAGGCGAAAGTTTTTCTCAAGTCTATAAAGAATATCCTGAAAAATGCTGTGAAGGATTAACAGAATGGGATTCTGGCATGGATACGAGAGTTGTTCAGAATGGAACATGCAAAGAAACAGGAATGGTAGCGGGAAATCCTGTTGGAACATGTATAAAATGTGGAGATGGTATATGTGGACTTAATGAAAATGTTTGTAACTGTGTTGGAGATTGTAAGTCTGGATGTGAAAATAGGGGAGATTCATGTTGTAAAAATGGAGTTTGCTTAGAAACTTTTTATGATGGCCTTCCAAGCGCATGCTCCAATGGAAACTTGCCAGAATTTTCAGGATGTGATGCTGATTGCAAGCCGGTTGTTGAATGTAAACTAACTAATGAAACCTGCGTTAAGGCAGGAGAAGCATATTATCCGGGAACCGAAAAATGCTGTGCTGGTTTAGAGTCAATATTTGGTTCTGAAAATCCTGATGGCACATGCTCATGCACTGAAAAAGATAATAACTGTGGGGGCGCGCCAATTTGTGCTCCTTGTGGAAATGGCAAATGCGAGGGAGATTATGGAGAGGATAAATGCAACTGTACCAAAGATTGCAAAAATGTAGAAGTAAATACCAGTTTTTTTCAGAAAATTATTAATTGGTTTAGAAATCTTTTTGGATAATCTTATCTTAAAGGTAAATTGTATTTTGTTATAGGGGGGTAGTGCAGTTTACTTCTCAACAGATGATCTCTTTCCATAATTTCGTAAGCTAATCTTGCTTCTTCTGGCATTCTTTCTAAAATTTGTTCTCTTGCACTTTTCCTTTCAGTCGGATTATCCATATGTTTATCAGAAACTAAGAATATTTAAGTATTATTATAACTGGAGATAATTATGGAAAAATTCAGATTTTATTCACTTTGGCTTTGTTTGCTTTGCGTAGTGGTGTTTCTACTTCAAGTTTGGATTCCTGCCTTTACACAAACTTTTATTCTCTCTCAAAATGCGCTTATCAAACCATGGCAGTTTTTATCTGCGATTTTTCTTCATGGAAGTCTGACCCATCTTCTTTATAATATATTTGCACTTTTTATTTTTGGACTTATACTCGAAAGAACAATCGGAAGCAGAAAGTTTATCCTGCTATTCTTGATATCCGGAATTCTTGCGAATGTTTGCACTTTTTATTTTTACCCTAATTCTCTTGGTGCTTCGGGAGCTATAATGGCACTTATTGGGTGTCTTGCTATTCTTAGACCAATGATGGCTGTCTTTGCATTTGGAATTATTCTGCCAATGTTTGCTGTTGCGATAGTCTGGATTATAGGAAGTTTTCTTGGCATTTTTGGTTTTGGAGATCAGAATGTAGGATATATTGCACACTTGTCTGGGCTTTTTATCGGTGTTCTTTATGGATTTTTTCTTAGATTAAGATATAAGCAGAATAATTCTCCTGTTTATAGTACTAGCAGGAGAATAATTATTCCTGAAGATGCAATGAGAAGCTGGGAAAATATATACTTAAGAAAATAAATCTGGTTTGTTTATACATCTAAACTGTAATAATACTTTTAAGTTGAAAATAGCTTCATTTTTTATGAAAAGTCGGATAAGAAGAGAGAATGGGAAAATATACCTTGATAAGGTTGTTGTGAATCTGTCACCTTATGGTCTTAATGCCAGAAATTCTGCGGTTGTTAGCCGTATGTGCGGTCATTACAATCGGGACATTGCCTTTGAGAAAAACGGTAATCGTGGAAATGGAAAATCCATACTGGATCTTATGACATTAGAAGCAGATTTTGGCTCTGTTATAGACATAATCATAACTGGCGATGATTCTGGAGCAAGGACTTTTGCGCATAAACTTTTGAAAGGCATGAAATCAGAGAAAAACCTTTATGCCGCTTCTTCAGAGTATTATAGAAAAACCCACCCTTAAATTTTTAAAATACAATTTCCATATGTTTAAAAACCATAAACTTCTTGGGATATTATGAATATAGACTTAACAGCTAATTTAGCCATACCAGAATACTAATTCTAGCTGTGTCCTTATTTATTTTTAATTAATTCTTTATATTAAACATGAAAAATAAACCTAACAAAACTGATAATAAGAAAAAAGTAGACTTAGCAGGGCAAGCGATACTTAAAGAAAGCCAAGAGATAGACGGACTTTCTATTGGTGGATATGACTTTAACAAAGGCGTTAATTATGGTAAAATTATAGACTCTTATTCTTCAACAGGTTTTCAGGCAACAAATCTTGCTAAAGCAATAGAAATAATAAAGGAAATGCGGAAGGAGAAGGCTTACATTTATCTGGGATATACTTCAAATATGGTCAGTTCTGGTCTTCGTGATATTTTTAGATATCTTGCTGAGCATAGACTTGTAGATGTTATCGTAACGTCTGCAGGAGGGATTGAAGAAGATTTTATTAAATGCCTTGGCGATTTTAAACTTGGAAGATTTGATGCAGATGGAGCAAAATTAAGAGAAAAAGGCGTTAACAGGATAGGAAATATATTTGTTCCTAATTCTCGTTATGTTAAATTTGAAAAATTTGTTCTTCCTATCCTAGAAAAACATAAGAATGAAATATTAACACCCTCCAAACTGATAAAGATACTTGGGCAGGAGATAAATAATAAAGAATCGATTTATTACTGGTGTGCTAAGAATAATATTCCTGTCTTCTGTCCTGCCTTGACAGATGGGAGTCTGGGTGATATGATTTATTTTTTCAGAAGCAATCATCCTGATTTTAAGATAGATATTGTTGATGATGCTTGGGAATTGAATAATACTTCACTTGGCAAGAGAAAGACAGGCATGATAATTCTTGGAGCAGGTGTTATTAAACATGCTATTTGTAATGCTAATCTTTATAGAAATGGTGCGGATTATGCTGTTTATGTTAATACTTTGCAAGAATATGACGGGAGCGATTCTGGAGCGAGTCCTGAAGAGGCGAAGAGTTGGGGAAAGATAAAACCAACAGATAAAGCAGTTAAAGTTGTAGGAGATGCCACGATTTTGTTTCCACTAGTTGTTGCAAGTTGTTTTGTTAAAGAGTGTTAAAGTGTTCTGTGATGTCCGAAATGTTTTTCAAATTCTGCGTTGTACATTTCGGAGCATCCAAAAAATCCACTCGCAACCCAAGGTTGCGTTCAACATTGAGGATTTTTTTGATGCGACGATTGCTTTTCCGCTGATTGCAAGTAAGAGTTTCATTAGCGAAAACCAATAATCTAAACACATAAATCTTTTTATATGGAATTTTTATTTAGGTGATATGCCAAATTTAGGGATTATAGGGTCTGGAAATATAGGAAGAGAACTTTATAGAAGATTAGCAGGCAGATCACAAGAAAAATGGAGGACTGATTGTGTTATAGACGTTGATGGAGTTTATAGTGATATCACAAAACAAAGGAAGGTGGATGAGTTAAGAAACTATGAAAATCACCTGGAAGGTTTGAATTTAGTATTTTTGGCTATTCCAACTTTTGACGATGGAAAAACTGCTTTTGATTACATCTCCTCTTGTTTGAAAAGGGACATTCCAGTTGTTACATGTGAAAAAGGGGCATTGGGAAATTATTTTCCTGAACTTGAAGCTAGAATTAGAAAAGGACAGATAGGCTATAGTGCCACTGTTGGGGGAGGTTCAAGATTATTAAGATATCTGGAAGAAAGAGTTAATCCTGAAATTGAAGAAATTCATGCAGTAATAAATGGAACACTTAATTATATCTTTGACGGATTATCAAAAGGCAGAAGTTTAGGAGAGGTAGTTGATGAAACAAAGAGGCTAGGGTATGCTGAGCCAGGAGCAGGACATCCTGTTGATATCATAAACAAGGAAGCCACAGGAGATGTTCCACTAAAAGCTGCAATTTTGTTTAATGTATGCTATTTAACAAATGAAAAAATGAGGGCTAAAGATGTTAGTTTGTATCATATCAAGCCAGTTGAAATAAACAAGCTTGTTAAAGAATCTGTGAATAGGAGATATATTGTTTCAATTACAAAAAATGGGAATGGTGAGGAAGAGGTAATATGGGGATTTAAGCATGATATTGGCGGATGGCATATTTCTGCTGGATTTAAACATATAGAAAGCAATCCTTTATTCAAAAAATTGATTCCTAGCGGGGTTGATAATGCTGTTTTAATCTCTGAAGGTCCTTTTGGCAAAGATGGAAGCTATATTGTCAGTGGGCCAGGAGCAGGAGCAAGCCCAACAACCGCTTCGATGATACTTGATGCAGAAAAGATTTTGAGGCTAAGATAAATTTGTGAAAGTTAATTATTTTTTATTCCCCTATCGGCCTTCGCATAAACTTTCTTAACTTTATTCATAAAATCTTTGAACTTGCCTTTTTTTATTGCCTGCCTTGACTGCTTCATTAATTGTATTAAATAATGAAGATTATGAAACGTTGCAAGCCTCATACCAACTGCTTCTTCCTGATATAATTGATAACGAATGTATGATTTACTATAATTTTTACAGACAAAACAATCGCAATTTTTGTCTATAGAACTTTTATCTGTTTCGTATTTCTTGTTGAATATTCTTATTTTTCCTGCTGATGTGAAAAGTGTGCCATGCCTTGCATTTTGTGTAGGAAATCTTGAATCAAACATGTCTACTCCTCTTGATATTGCTTCTAAAAGTTCTATTGGGCTTCCTGCACCCATTAAGTAACAAGGTTTGTTTTCAGGAATTATTGATTTATGAATGTCAATCATTTTCATTTCTTGTTCTGTTGTTTCTCCTAATGCTAAACCGCCTATTGAATAGCCATCAAAATTAATTTTCTTTAATTGTTCTGCTGATTTTTTTCTTAAATCTGCATATATCCCGCCTTGAGTTATGCCCCAAAGAAGTTGTCTTTTGTTTTTTGGAATATTTTTTTGAAGCTTGTCATGATGTTTTTTGCATCTTTCTGCCCATAGTGTTGTTCTTTCTACTGCTTTTTCTATATCTTTTTTTGAATGATGAAGAAGAGGCATTGTGTCTAAGCACATTGCTACTTCGCTTCCTAAATCTAACTGGATTTCCATGTCTTTTTCAGGAGAAATAAAGACTTTTTCTTTTGTGAATGGATTTTTAAAAGTTACTCCTTTTTCATTTGAAGATTCATAAAGGCTTTTAGAATACATCTGGAATCCTCCGCTGTCTGTAACATTTATCCCCTTAAAGCTCATGAACTTTCCTATCCCGCCCATTTTTTTTATTAGCTTTTCTCCCGGTCTGAGATGAAGTATGAATGTGTTTGATATTACTGCATTGCAATTCATTTCGTCCAAGTCATGAGAAGAAATATGCTTTACCGCTGTTTTTGTTGCAACAGGCATGAAAAAAGGTGTTTCTATTGTTCCTTTTTTTGTTTTCAAAAGCCCGATGCGGGCTTTTGTGTTTTTGTCTTTGTGGGTGATTGTGAATATGACCATAAAATGATTAGATTGACGATGCTTAAAAATTTAACCGAAAATCAAAAGATAAATAAATCTAGAAAAAATTAGATTTAAATATATGTGATTCTTGATATTGAACAGATTAAAATCTAGAAAACCCAAAGGTTTTCTAGCTGATTCAAAATTTAAATAACAAAGAAAAAATTTATGAACATGAAAAAACAAACAGCATTAAAATTAATATTTTGGATTTCATTAGCAGGAATGCTTTTCTCAGGTTATCTTAGCTATACTGAAATCTTTCAGCAAGCTTGTGCTTTGGGTGGTTCTTGTAGTACAAAGATATTAACACTTCCTTCGTGCGTTTATGGTTTTGTTATGTATCTTGTTGTGTTCTTGATATCTGTTTTTGGATTAAGGTCGAAGAAGTAAAAAGAGGAGGATATGCTCCTGCCGAAGGGATTAGAATTATGTCGCATTGATGAGACTTGGCAAAAATAACACCAATAGGTTAAAAATGTTTTTTGCCTAAGAACATCATGA
>Ga0247841_10003175_pt1 | contig 31009 bp, 26 predicted proteins | sample LaCruzMarch2015__2_FD_192410 | JGI IMG/M metagenome (GOLD analysis project Ga0247841, IMG submission 192410) | Freshwater microbial communities from meromictic Lake La Cruz, Castile-La Mancha, Spain - LaCruzMarch2015_18m | ecosystem: Environmental > Aquatic > Freshwater > Lake | place: Spain... | reverse complement strand
AGGTTGAGGATTGGGTCAGCATCGGCGGTTTCACAGTCATCCACCAATTTGTAAAGGTGGGCCGCCACTCGTATCTCGGAGGACGATGCCGGGTTACGCAGGATATTCCTCCTTTTATCCTTACTTCCGGTGAACCGATGGGGTACTACGGCCCGAATTCCATCGGTCTCCGTCGTCGCGGCTTCTCCAATGAGCAGATTCATTCGATTAAAGAAGCCTATCGCTATATCTATCGCTCGAAACTAAACCTTAAACAGGCCGTCGAAGCTATCAAATCCGAGGTCGAACAGACCGAAGAAGTAAAGCAGATACTCGATTTTATCGCTCGAGCCAAACGTGGACTCAGCGGCCTCGGAGTAGAAAATCAGGGCGAGATTACTGGTTGAATCGGAGCCGCGCCCCGGTTGGTTCCTGATGGCGGCTGATGACGTTGTGGGAGATCCTCTAAACGGGATAGTAACTCCAGTGGTTCGTTTTTACTGTTGGGCACCTTCGGCGGTTTCGCTTGGTCGCTTCCAATCGAACGATGCAGTAGTTGCTGAACTTTGTAGCGCAGAGGATTGGGAAATAGTCAGACGTCCAACCGGCGGGCGCGCTCTGCTGCATCACCACGATCTATCGTACTCTGTGATATTGCCGGGCGGATCTGCGTCGCCAGATCAATTAAGATTGATTTACGACGGCGTCGCGTTTGCACAACTCGAGGCTTTTCGCAACCTCGGAGTCAAAGCGGATTATATTCCCAGAGGGCGAGAGTTTCATACACGAGACAACAGCGCCCGAGCCAAATTATGTCTTGAAAGTCGTGTCAGAGGCGAGCTGATAGTCGGCGAACGGAAGATCGCGGCAGCGGCTCAACGGATCTATTCGAAGAGTATCCTTCAGCACGGATCGATTCCGCTTACAGGAGACGTCGGTGCGATCGCGAGAGTTATTCCTGCGACGCCGGAGATGCGGGAGGAATCGGCAGCGACACTGCGACGCTCAGCAATTGCGCTTGATGAAGCCGCTGGTCGGCAGATAACCCCAGAGGAGCTTATTCAGGCAATGATTCCTTCTTTAGCGGCGCGTTTCGGCTTTAAGTTCATTCAATCCGAATTGGAGGAGACCGAACTTCAGGAAATAAAACGTCGCCGTCCAGAGTTTGAAGTTTTCTCACTATCCAAAAGACAAGTATAGAATGGCAGATATTAAGCGCCTCGCACTCTTTGGCTCAACAGGTTCGATCGGGCGCCAAACTTTAGATGTCGTAGAGCGTTCGGGTAAGTTTGAGATTGTACTACTCGCGGCGCGTTCCAACTGGCAGCTACTCGCCGAACAGGCGCTCCGTTGGGAACCGGAGATCGTCGTGCTGGCTGATGAAACCCATCACGAAAGCCTTTGCGACGCGCTTTCAGATTCGGAAATCCGGATAGAAGTGGGACCTGACGCCTGCGCTGAAGCGGCTCGAGAGATCGACTGTGACATAGCGCTTAATGCGTTGGTCGGAGTCTCCGGCCTCCGACCGAGCTACGAACTCTTATCGCGTGGGATAGATCTCGCTCTCGCCAATAAGGAATCGCTTGTTCTGGCGGGCGACCTTCTTAACCAGATCCGGAGCAAGAGCGGTTCTGCCCTTCTACCTGTGGATAGCGAGCATTCAGCCATTTTCCAATGCCTGCAAGGCGAGGCTATCGAAGACGTTCACAGGTTGATTTTGACGGCTTCCGGAGGACCATTCAGGAACTGGTCAGCGGAACGAATCGCTGCGGCTACCGTTGAGGAAGCGCTCAACCACCCGACATGGAAAATGGGCGCCAAAGTAACCGTTGATTCAGCTTCTCTGATGAACAAGGGACTCGAGGTCATAGAAGCGTATCATCTCTTTGGAATCCAGCCAGATCAGATCGAAGTTCGCGTTCATCCCGTTTCTATTGTTCACTCGATGATCCAGTTTCGCGACGGATCGTTCAAAGCGCAACTCGGTCGCCCCGATATGCGTTTGCCGATTCAGTATGCATTGAACTATCCATCGCGGAGCTTCTCTGACGTATTATCTGACGACGACCCGGCGCTCTGGCCGGAGCTGTCGTTTTCTATGATTGAAAAAGGGCGGTATCCCTGCCTTGAACTGGCTTATCGCGCTCTTCAAGTCGGAGGGACTGCAACTGCCGTGGTGAATGGCGCCGACGAGGTCGCGGTTGAGAGGTTCCTTGCGCGTGAGATTACTTTCGGCGAGATTTCTCGCATCATTTCTGCAGCACTGTCGTCTCATCGAACAGTCGCCGCAGTTGACCTTGCCACAGTCATCGAGGCTGACGCAGAGGGGCGTCGTTTTGCGGCAAACTATAAGCCGAATTGAGTTATTCGGAACCATCTGACTCTTTCAGGCGTCCAATTATAGTCGCCTCAGTATAAGCATTTCGTTGTTTCTTTAGAAAGTATCCGTGTTCACAATTCTTGCGTTTATTGTCGTTGTCGGAATCATCGTCTTCGTCCACGAGTTGGGGCATTTCATCGCCGCCAAGTTATCGGGAGTGAGGGTTGAGACCTTTTCTCTCGGATTTCCTCCCAAGCTCTGGAGTAAGACGATAGGGGAGACCGAATACCAGATCGCCTGGCTGCCGCTCGGGGGATTTGTAAAGATGTCCGGGATGAGCGATGAGTCGTTCGACGACGATTACAACCCCGATGATCCCCGCGGTTTCAATAAGCAGTCATTCTTGAAGAAGGTATTTATCATCACCGCTGGCGTGATCATGAATATCATCCTCGGATTCCTGATTTATTCGAGCCTGACGATGTCCGAAGGAGTCGGTCGCATGACCGGCACCACCCTGACTATTATCAGTGAAGATTTTCCCGCCGCTGCAGCCGGTCTGCAAGTAGGCGACAAAGTGACCGCAGTTGCCGGGAAGCCGGTAACAACCTGGGATGAATTGACGAACATTGTTCGGGTACATCCGGGCGAACCAATCGAGGTTAATTGGATCCGCGGCGATAGCGCCATGTCGGCTGAGATTATTCCAAAGGCGACTCCTGAATTTAATATCTCGACTGCGAGCATGGAGACGGTTGGCAAGATTGGTGTAGTTGGCACTGTTGTTACTGAAAAAGTCGGACCGACAAAAGCGCTCTACTATGGAGCCCAACAAGTTGGGCTGATCGTAAAGCTTAATGCGGTCTCTCTCGGCGCCTTACTCACCGGAAAAGCTCATATTAAAGAGTTGACCGGTCCCCTTGGGATCGCCAGAATGTCAGGCGAAAGCGCCAGATCGGGGGCGACCGGTTTTCTCGCTTTTATTGCGATGATCAGCGTTTCGATTGCCTTTCTGAATGTCTTGCCGATCCCCATGCTCGATGGCGGTCATTTGCTTTTCCTTGTGATTGAAGCAATTATCAGGCGACAGATTCCAGAGAAAGTGAAAATCTATCTGCTGAAGGCAGGACTTGCAGCGCTGGTACTTTTGGTAGTAGTCGTCTCTTATCATGACATCGTTCGCTTCTATCTGGGGGGTAATTGAATTTGTTAAGACAGTTGATGCGTAATGTTACGATATCGCTTTCGTTGCTGGTTGTGGTGGGTTGCGCTGGGACGAGAGTCGGAGGAGCGCGAGTTGGCAATGCCGAAGAAGATAGTCTCGCTCGCGCCGAAGCGATGGATCATTATCTTTCAGCCACTATCCATATGGAATCGGGCGACCTATATCAAGCCGCAACCGAACTCCAGATGGCTTTACTGGCAGATCCTAATTCCACCTCAATTCCTATTGAGCTGGGAAAAGTCTATATGCGATTAAACGAGCCGATGGCTGCGTTGCGGACTTTGGACGCTGCGCACAGTCGGAATCCGGATAATCCCGAAATACTCAAAGCGCTTGCAGAGTTAAGCTTGCGATCTGGAGATCTCGAAGGATCGAGCAAGTATTACCGCAAACTTTCAAAGGTTCACCCTCTCGAGCAGGGTGAATTGATGCGTCAAATCGTTCTCTCCCATCGAGCTGGCAGGTTAGATGATGCATTGAATGCGTGTAAGGAATATCTGACGCGCTTCCCGCCAAGTGAAGGAATCTACGAACAGATCGCGCTTATCCATATCGCTCGTCAGGATTTTGAAGCGGCGGATACTGCATTCCGCAAGCAGATAGCGATCAATCCTTTAAACCATCGCATCCAGTTTGTGTTGGGTGGATTCTGCGTCGCCCGCCAGCAATATGCTGAAGCCGAGGTTTTTTTCAAACGCGCACTCGCGCTTGATTCAAGCGATGTGAGGTACTGGAGCAACGTGCTGTTAGTTCTAGACGAACAGGATAAGAAGGCAGAATATAAGTCAATCCTTGCGGCGGCAATCGACCGCTTTCCTGAAGCGCCTCAGTTTTACGATATGCAAGCAGGCGAGGATCAGAAGGCTGGCGATCTGGATCGGGCGTTGTTAAACGCAGATAAATCAATTGCCCTCGATAGCACCCGTATTTCGCCTTATATGACGCGCGGCTATATCTACCATCAACGGCAGGAATGGGATAAGAGCGCCGAAGCTTACACTAAAGCGCTCGCTATAGATGCAGAGAATCCTCTTGTCTTGAACAACTTTGCATATATGCTTTCCGTGCAGAACGCCCGACTTGATGAAGCGCTTCAGATGGTTGAGGCTGCTCTGAAACTCAGCCCGAAGAATCCTTCTTATCGTGATACCAAGGGATGGATTCTATACCGGCTCGGCAAGTACTCCGATGCCTTGACAGAAGTACAAGCTGCGATGAAGGATGACGCGGAGAACGCCGAACTGTACGAACATCTTGGCTATATACTTAAAGCGCTTGGGCGGGACTCAGAGTCCAAACAGGCTTGGATGAAGGCTTCAGAACTCGATCCGAACAACAAGGAGTATGCCCGGCTTGCCCGTTAGCTGGAGGGGAGTTAGCCTTACGGCGCTGCTGCTATCTGGTTGCGCGGGAGGCTACGCGATCAAACCCTTCAACGCTCTCAGCGCTGAAGATGCGCTGAGCGAAATATCGTCTCGGCGAAGGCTGTGTGATAACTTCAAATCCTCGGTAGTGTTCCAGTTCGATATGGAAGCAGGACAGATTCGTCTTAATGGCGAAGTTACTCTGACGGAAGGAAAGTACTGGCGCGTTTCGATTGACGGGCCGCTCGGAATTAAACTTGTTCTAATCGAAACTGATGTAGGCTCATATCGCCTCGAGAACCTCCATACCGGACAAATTCAGGAAGGTTTTCTGGATGAGGCGGTATCGCTTCCTGAATTAGCACTCGAGCTGCCGTCGCTTGACATCCTTGGGGGGATTGTGCTTCCTGTTCCGGACATTGTGTTCCCCCAAGACTGGGAAATTCTGTCTCATACTTCTAATCGCATGATACTGCGCGAAATTATTGGCGATTCGCCAGATAGCCTGATATTGGAACTGACGTACTCACCGCTGAGAATTCTGCACGAGGAACTTTGGCGAGACGGTTCACAGATTTATAAACGTGAATATCACTATCGCGATAGGAAGAGCGTGTTGCCTGAATCGATTAGCGCAAATATAGGCAGTGTTGAAATCTGCATCCGATATTCCAATCCCAAATTGAGGCGAGAACGGACTCCTCACGGCCAATTGGCTCCCTTTTAACTCAAAGGGATTGCCCGCAATTCTCGGTTGTTATCCCATTCTTCAACGAAGAAGGTTCACTGGTCGAGTTACACGCCAGATTAACAGAAACCTTCATGGCGATGGGTGCAACTTACGAACTCATCTTCATTGACGATGGAAGCCGCGACGCTTCGAATTCGCTCGTTCTCGACTTGCGTAAACAGGACTCACACGTCCGCCTCATCACTTTCCGGCGAAACCAAGGCAAATCTGCGGTGCTCGGAACCGGATTCCGCCAAGCCCGCGGCGAGATCGTTGTGACGATGGACGCCGATCTTCAGGACGATCCTGCCGAAATTCCCCATCTCTACGCCAAAATCAATGAAGGCTACGACCTGGTTTCGGGCTGGAAGAAAACGCGCCACGATCCTATTGGCAAGACACTCCCTTCAAAAATATTCAATGGCGTTACCGGATTTCTTTCCGGAATTAAACTCCACGATTTCAACTGTGGTCTGAAGATGTATCGCCGGGAAGTGACGCAAGAGCTGAGTGTGTACGGCGAGCGACATCGCTTTCTTCCGGTGCTTGCCCATATGCAAGGTTTCAGAGTAGGTGAGTTGGCCGTCCAGCACCATCCACGCCGGTTCGGGAAAACCAAGTTTGGAATGTACCGCTATCTGGCCGGTTTTTTTGATCTTATTACTTTGTTATTCCGGATGAAGTTCGTCACCAAACCACTCCATTTCTTCGGTAGTCTTGGATTGCTGGGATTGCTCTCAGGCTTGGGGATCATACTCTATTTGACAATCGGGTGGTTTCAAGGCGTCTGGATCGGCAATCGCCCGCTTCTTCTGATCGGAATACTCGCAACAATCACCGGCGTACAATTCTTTACCCTCGGTCTATTGGCGGAGATGATAGTCGAGAAGTCGTCGCGCTCCAATCCTCCGATTCGGCCAGACAGTGATCTGATAGAGGAAGATCACCTCTCTTGAGAATTGCGTTCGTTGCGCCGGGGCATCCCTACCGTGGTGGAATCGCCCACTTCGCCGCTCGTCTGGCGCAACAAATGAGCGCCAATGACGACGTTCTGCAAGTGAATTTCACCCGACTCTACCCCGATTTTCTCTTTCCCGGCAAAACCCAGTACGATGAATCTGCTCAACAGATTACCTTCCCCTCAGAGAGATTGATCGACTCGCTTAATCCACTCAGTTGGAAACGAGCAGCCTCAAGAATAAAAGAGTGGAAAGCCGATGCGTTAGTCTTCCATTATTGGCATCCTTTCTTCGCGCCTGCCTACCGAGTGATCGCCAATTCAATCGACTCTACAAGTTTGATGATCTGTCATAATGTGACCTCACATGAAAGTGGATTAGTACAGAGCAAGTTGGCGAAGCTCGCTTTTGGCGCGATGGATGGATTCCTTGTCCACGCAAAACAAGAGGAAAATGAGATTCGACAGAGCTTTCCACATTCTCCGATAAGTTGTGCCTTTCACCCTCTATACGACGTTTTCCCGAATACGAACATCGAAAGGTCAGACGCCCGGGCTGCATTGCAGATTGATGAGAAAGCGGCTGTGGTTCTCTACTTTGGGTTGATTCGACCCTACAAGGGTGTGGACATCCTGCTGGAAGCAGCCTCAAGGTTGGGAGATATCCCGAATTTAAGAATAATCATTGTAGGGGAAGTGTACGGCGACCGGGCTTATCTGGATCAAGCTCTTCAGAAGACGCCGCGATGGATGGTTACGCTGATTGATAAGTATATCCCAAACGAGGAGGTCGCAAAGTATTTTCGAGCTGCCAATATCGTTGCTTTGCCCTATAGAAGCGCTACACAGAGCGGCATCATACCGATTGCCTACGCCTGCAACCAGCCTGTGATCGCAACCAGAGTGGGAGGATTGCCCGATGCGATTATTGACGGCGAGAGCGGATATTTGATCGATCCTGAGAATCCTGTCCAGCTTGCGAAAACTATTCACCGCTACTTTAGCGAACTTGGCGCGCCAGATATGTCTGAGGGGATAGCCAAAATGCGTGAACGGCTTGGATGGGGAAGATATGCTGAGATTCTTCGCAGTTTGATCCAAGAGGCTTTCAACCATGCCGACTAAGCCTCCACGCGTGGCAGTTATTGTAGTCAACTGGAATCGGAAGGATCTTACTGCTGAAACTATAGAGTCACTCATTGAAGATGGTTATCCCGAGCTTCAGATCATCGTCGTGGATAACGGCTCGAAAGACGGATCGGCGGACTTCCTTGCAATTAAATTTCCCAAGATCAGGATTATTCGATATAATCGCAACTTGGGTTTCGCGAGAGGCAACAATCAAGGCATTGAGGTTGCTCTCGCCGCAGATGCAGACTATCTGTTCTTTCTCAATAATGACGCAACCGTTGTTCCGGGCTGCATTCGAACGCTTGTCGATCTACTTGAAGAGACTCCAACCGCAGGAGCCGTTGGTCCCTTCATTGTCTATTCGAAAGAACCGGATAAGATCTGGTTCGGCGGCGGATTAGTCTCGCTCTGGAGCGGCGCGATTCTACACTCGCATATTCGCAAGAGACTCTCAGTTTCAAATTACCGTAATCAACCAACCGAGTATATCACTGGGTGTGCATTTTTAGTCAGAGCCCGGCTAATTCGCAGTTTAGGTGGATTCGATGCAGGATTTCTGCTCTATAGCGAGGATGTAGATTTGAGTCTCAGGCTCCGCAGCGCCGGGTGGGAGCTTTGGGTGACTCCTGAGGCCATTGTCAAGCATCAGGTTTCGGCATCCACAGGCGGCGGAATTACCCCATTGAAGAGTTATCATCGCGCACGGAGCACCGCCGTCTTGCTAAAACGCTGGGCGCCACGCTGGGTTTGGCTAACATTGCCGATATTCGGTTCGTTCGGGGCGCTCGCCATGAGCTTGAAGCTTATTCTTCAGATGCATTGGACTTCAGTGATCCCGCTATGGCGAGGCGCCGTGGGTGGGATGCTCGGACTTGAACCTGCCAAACGCTATAAACTCGGCGATTGATATAAGTGCCCGAACTCCCTGAAGTCGAAGCAATCCGTCGGCGCCTCGAGCCATACATTGTCGGTCAACGGATTGTCAGTTTTACTTGGATTCTGCCACGGATATTACGTGAAGGGGATTCAAACGCCTTGATCGGCTCCACAATTAAGGGCTTTCACCGGCGCGGTAAGCACCTGATTATCGAAACTGACCGACCGATTGCGATCTTTGTCCACTTACGAATGACCGGAACTTTGCTCTGGGGATCTGCCTCACTTGAGGATTGTTTCCTTCGCGCTCGCATTCAACTCGAGAGCGGAGAAGTCTTTTATCGAGATATTCGTACTCTTGGCGGATTCTGGATTCGCGCTTTGGAATCGCCGCCGTGGAAAACACTCGCGCTTGATCCTCTGGAAACGGGATTTACCACCTCCTATTTGACAGATAGACTTGTGGGAAAGAAAATTGCCATTAAACAAGCGTTGCTTGACCAAGCGGTTGTTTCCGGGATAGGCAACATTTACGCATCGGAGGTCCTTTTCCGGTCGGGCGTTCATCCGTTGCAGCCGTCATGTCATCTGAGTGCTCGGGAAGTCGAGAGGATCGTATTCTTATCCCGTCAGGTTCTCGAAGAAGCAATCGCATCGAACGGCACAACCTTTCGAGATTTCCGACTGTCCGACGGTAGGGAAGGTTCCTTTCAAGACTTTCTGAAGGTTTACGGAAAAGCAAATCAGCCCTGTTCAAAATGTGGGACATTGATAAAGCGCATTACACAAGGACAGCGGAGCAGTTTCTTTTGTCCTCAATGCCAGAAGCTCTCCCACAGACCGAGATAGTTCTATAACTCCAATCATGCCTGTTGCCTCGCTGCTTCTTAAATCCTCCTGTAATTCTTCAGCTCCTCTTTCAATGGCGCCCAGTTTGCTGGTCATAGTGATTGGCCATTGCCCATCTTGCTGACTATGATAAGTAAAAATCGATCAGTCGCTTGGTTCTCTGGATGTAGTGTATTCCAAATACCCTTTGACGAATCGGTCATTTTTCGATCCTGAGGTCAAATCTGTGCAACCAGTGCTGATTAGCTGGTCTCTTTTGCACTCTAAATCTCAGAATGGACAACGAGAAAGCAACTGAAACCGAAATCCATGTACTGACAACCGGATAATTGGAATCTGCATAGTTTTAGCAGTTACCTGACCGATTGAAGTTGAAAGATCCGCAAATTATGCGTATCTTTAAAGAAGGCAATAATATCTGGTCAAGTCGTCCGCGACTTTGACCGGTTCTTGATAGCTTTATCCGTCATTATGACAGACGAAGTGTTTGTGGTTGTTGTATTCACCGGAGTTTGCGAATGTCGAGAGGGTTAACCTCGTTCGTGACGGCGTTCTTAGCCGTCTGTTTCCTCGCCACAGCATCGATAAACGCTGCTGAGCTTGAGGTTTGGCCGGGAGTAGCAGTGATAAGGCTTGCGCCATCCTGCAAGGTCGATCTCCCTGAAGAAGGCGCCCAGCAGTTTGGTATCCAGAACATCGACGAGATGCTCGAGAAGATTGGCGTTGCCAAAGTCGAAGTCAAATTCTGGGGCGCTCGCCTTCCTGAAAAAGGACAGACCGACATTACCCGGTATTACAATGTCTATTTCCCTAAAGATGTGCCAGTCTGGGAAGTATGCAGCGATCTGAAGTCGATTGATGGAATTGAGCATGCTGAACCGTGGTTCGTTGACAGATTATTCCTCGATCATAACGATCCGCGACGAGGCAGCCAGTACGGACTCGATCTCTGTCAGGCCAATCTGGCGCATGACATCTCCACTGGAGATCGCGCAGTTCCGGTCGCGATTGTCGATACCGGCGTCGATTTGCAGCATCAAGACCTCGTCAACAATATTTGGATTAATCCGGGTGAAGACATCGACGGCGATGGCGCGATCACAGATCAAGATCGCAACAACTCCGATGACGACAGGAACGGTTTTCGTGATGATTTTTACGGTTGGGATTATGTTGACAGAGATAATAATCCCGACGACGAAGACTTTCATGGCACTCATTGCGCAGGGATTGCTTCAGCTACAACTAATAATCGGACTGGAGTAGCCTCGATAGGCTATTCATGTGGAATTATGGCAGTTCGCGCCGGTTCCGGAATGCAAGTAATGTACGGTTACGAGGGAATTCGCTACGCGACAGATCTTGGAGCTAAAGTTATCTCCTGTTCGTGGGGCGGCGGCGGCGATTCTGAAGCCGGACATGATGTGATCCGATACGCTCAAAACCATGGTTCTATCGTTCTTGCGGCGTCGAGCAACGAAGGCTCGAACATGATGGTCTATCCCGGCGGATATGATGAGCTTATTTGTGTTGGCGCGACCGACGATCAGGATCGGAAAGCCGACTTCTCCAATTACGGCGAGTGGGTTGATATCAGCGCCCCCGGCGTGAACATTCTCAGCACCATTCCTGGCAACCGCTATGAATATCTGAGTGGAACTTCGATGGCCACACCGTTCGCTGCCGGTGTGGCTGTGCTGCTTTGCGCCAAATATCCTGTTATGTCGCGCGCTGAAATTGTAGAGATACTGCTCAACGGCGCAGATGATATTTCCGAACAGAATCGCCAGTACAACGGGATGATTGGATCCGGACGGATCAACGCCTATCGGTCATTGATGCTCGGTAATCGTCCAATGTTGAGCATTACCGATCTAAGAGTAGCTTCAGACGGGGATAACAACGGCAGGCTCGATCCCGGCGAAGAAGCCAATTTTACAGTCGGGGTTACGAATGGAGACCACGGCGTGGCGACTGAGGGCATCTCTGTAACGCTTACCACTGAGGACGCCGACCTGACGGTTAACCACGGAGAGGTTCAACTGCCGGATTTAGAACCGGGGCAGAGTACAAGCAACTTTGAGGAGCCATTCATACTCGTTGCGGGGGAAACTCAGGCGCGAACGACTTGGGTTACGGTCACCGTACTGGCTGATCCCGGACAAGCTCACGTCACAAGAACCTTTGAACTTGTGATTGGTCATCCTCATATTCTTCTCGTTGATGATGACGATGGTACGGAAACAGATTCAACTTACTGCCAGATGATCGAAAGGGCAGGCCATGGTTGGGAGCGTTGGGATGTCGCAACTCAGAACTCTCCCGAATCCGACAAGCTTTCAAGCCACAATATGGTCATCTGGAGCACTGGTCCTTCCTCTCTGCCGTTGGATGAGATTGATCGCTGGCAGATCCAGAACGCGCTTTTAAACAGCGCGAATATCGTGTTGATTGGTAATAAAATCGGCGACGATCCCGACAATCAAACGCTGTTGTATGACTTCTTCGGCGCTCAGCATGAACTCGACTCTGTACAGGTTTACACGGTCGAGGGAATCGGAGGCGAGAAGCTAATGCCACGCAATATGCAGATTCAGATTGTGAATAACTCTCGAAAAAGTCCTTCGACGATGTCGCTGGTGAACGGTGCAGACAGTCTTCTTGAATACCATATGGGAGCAAGCGACAGAGGTCTTGCAGCTGTTTATATGGAAGATACATTAATACACTCCAAAACAGCCTATCTGGGTTTCAGCTTGGAAACAGCAAGCGACTCGAGAACTCCGCGAAGAGAATTTCTTTCACGTCTCTACGATTGGTTTGTCGATGTCGAGCCGAATATCGCTCCAGCGGATTCAAAAGAAGTACCACAGATACTATCGCTTTCGCCTGCGTTCCCGAATCCATTTAACGGTATGACGGCGTTTCAATTCTCGGTTCCCTCATTGGCGCCCTATAGATTGACGCTCTGCGACCCGACCGGGCGCGAAGTAGCGTTACTGCGAGCTGGTGAAAAGGCGGTAGGAGTTCAGTCAGTCTATTGGGATGCGTCAGGAATGCCCACCGGGGTGTACTTTGCCCGACTCACTGCTTCTGGTTTGGGCGTCGCTACTCAGCGTTTAATTCTGGTTAAATAACAAGGTTGGTTAGATGATCAAAGGCGGATTGATCGGAATCCTTGCAACGCTGATACTGTCCGGATCAGCCTTTGCAGGAGCCCCCGTTACAGAGGACTATCTTCCCGGCGTCGCAGTATTTGCCGTAGAAGCGGATCTATTCGTGGATCTTCGCGGCATTGGTGCGGTTGAACGTTTGGGAATTACGGAATTAGACGATCTGTTTGACCGCTTGGGAGCGGTCAGCGTCGAGATGCGCTATCCATTCGTGCTCGATCCGGCGCCGGGAAAAACTGACCTTCGGTTGACTTACAACGTTTACTTCTCTGAAAGCGAGCGTGTCGAGGATGTCTGCGCCACGCTTAAAAGGGTAGAGGGAATCGAATACGCTGAACCGTGGTATGTCCGGCAGGTTTTCTATGATCCGAACGATCCACGCCGTGGCGACCAATATCACCTCGACCTAATTCACGCCGCTGGAGCCCATGATATCAGTCGCGGTTCACCTGGGGTCGTCATCGGTATTTCTGATACGGGAATACAGGCTAACCACCCCGATCTCACCGGAAATCTTTGGGTCAATCCTGGCGAAGACCTGAATGATGACGGTCAGATCAGTCAGGATGAACGCAACAATCAGGACGACGACCAGAACGGCATGGTGGACGATTTCTACGGCTGGGATTTCCCCGGTGGAGACAACACGCCTGACGACTCTTTCGGTCACGGCACCCATGTTTCAGGAATTGCGTCCGCAGTAACTGATAACAATACCGGTGTTGCGTCGGTCGGATTTGATTGTTCGATCATGGTTGTTCGATGCGGCCCCGGTCCCGGCATCACACACGGCGATCAAAGCATTGCCTACGCCGCACGTAATGGCGCCGACGTTATCAATTGTTCATGGGGCGGCTACCAGAACAGTGAAGCCACACGACAAGTAGTTCAAGCCGCCTGGGAAGCGGGCGCGCTGGTAGTATGCGCCGCTGGTAACAACGGCACTTCGCGCACTTCGTTCCCGGCTGGTTACGACCACGCCTTCTCGGTAGCTGCCACGAACGCTGGCGACCAGAAAGCCGCCTGGTCCAATTTTGGAAATTCGGTCGATATTTCGGCTCCCGGCGTCTCGATCCTAAGTACTGTAGTCAATAGCGGCTACGACGTTATGGACGGAACCTCGATGGCTTCGCCGCTGGTAGCAGGCGCTGCCGCGCTCTTCAAATCCGAATTTCCCGACTTTGGCCCTGATGATATCGCCGATTTCCTTCGCTTCGGAGCCGACGACATCAGTGCAAGTAATCCCGGTATGAACGGGTTACTCGGAAGCGGCAGATTGAATATTGAATATTCGATGCAGCTGGTGAATTCTCCGCTTGTTATCTTCCGCAGCGCGTCATTGCAGAGAGACGGGAATCATAACGGACGGCTTGATCCGGGCGAAGCAGCTACAATCATCGCTACTGTCGCCAATCGCGGCCATGCAACTGACTCGTTATTCATCAGCATCTCTTCTGACGATCGCGACGTCGAGATTCCGCAAACCAGAATCGTCTGCCCAAATATCTCTCGCGGTGAAGAATACACTAACACCGATCAACCTTTCACCGTGAATGTCGCCGAAGAAGCAATTGCTCATACTACTCGTTTCCGCATCGCGGTAACTTCTTATCCGGGTGGACAGGTAATCGAGCGCGAGTTACCGCTTCTGATAGGTTTGCCGAGCATCCTTATCGTCGATGACGACGACGGCTTGGATTACCAGCGTTACATGCAACAATCAGTCGAATGGATGCGGCTGGGGTGGCTAAACTGGGAGGTAGTCACCAGTCAAACACCGAATCTTGATACGATGCACTGGTTCCGTCTGATCATCTGGACAACCGGAGACGCCTACTCGCCGCTCACTCAAACTGAACAGTGGACGATTCAGATGGCGCCGGGGCAAGGCACCAATATCCTGCTGGCAGGTCGGAATATTGGCGACGATCCAAACAATAACCAATTTCTCCGAACGGTTTTTGGCGCCCAGCACACTCAGGACTCAGTCGAAGTAAACCATGTCATAGGATTGACCGGGCAAAATCGCCCATTTCATGCACCAACAGATCTCTATTTCGAGGGAGTCGGCGGCTCGGGCGATGGGATGATCTCGCCGTCCGCGATGGACGTCCTCCGTGGCGCGGATACTGCCTTCGTTTACAGGATGGATAGAGATTTCACCGGCGTAGGAGGAACCTACAAGGTTGACATTCATACGGGTGCGAAATCGCTATATGCTGGTTTTACTATCGAAGGAATTACTGATGCAGGAACGCCTCGAGCAGTGATGCTTGAACGGTTGATCGGATGGTTCTGCCCCGATCTGGCGGTGCGTCCGGAAACGGAACCGTTTGCTACGATTTTTGCATTGGATTCGCCTTATCCGAATCCATTTAACGGCTCAGTTCGTTTGAACTACTTCCTTGGTCATAACACACCGATCAGCTTCTCGATTATGGATCTGCAAGGACGTTCGGTCGCGCTGCTCGAAGAGGGGATGCAGACGGCTGGTTCACATTCGCTAACCTGGAATGCTGTGAACTCGCCTTCAGGAGTCTATTTCGCGCGCCTCGAAACCGGGGCCGGCCAGACACTCCATCAACGTCTAATACTTGCAAAGTGATCATGCTCTAAGGACTCGATCGCTTACCACGGGAGACTGCATCACTCCAATTGGATGCAGTCTCCCGCGTCTTTTTCCCATCCTTCTCTTTGTGAAGAGCGAACTCCGGGGAACCCACCATGCCGTACCGGTTAAGAACATTCCTGATCTGCTTTTCTATTGTGTTTGTAATTACAACGAGTTTCGCTTCAGACATGGCAAAGCCATCGACTGATCCGCGGCTGGCTCGTAATTTGATGCTCATTGAGCAATTCCGTGCAGATCCAAGCTCGTTCAATGCCTGGAGGTTGAATTCGCTTGGCTTTCCAGCTCACCTCGATCCCGTTCTAAAGGTCTTTCTCTATCTCCAACGAGATCCTGATACAGAATTAGTCTTGGCGCTTCTGGAAAAGGGGATTAGAGCTTATCCGCAGACATTCCTGCCAAAGCTCGGTGCTCATCCGTATGGAATCATCCTCGCAGAGGGAACTGCCAGCGCAATTCAGGCGCTGAGTAATAAAACCGGAGTAGTTCGAATCGCTGCGGCTGATCGGGTGCTACAGCCACTTAACGATGTTACAGCCGAAGAGACTGGCGCAGCAGAGGTGCGACGCCAGAATACTCCCTTACGTGGTCGCGGAGTACGAGTAGCAGTACTCGACTCGGGTTTTCGTCCCGGACTTCCGGATCTACCTGATCCGGCTGAAGCAATGGACTACGCAGATTACCCGGATACTAATCGTGACGTCCGTGATATTGCTTCCGGTCACGGAACACATGTTGCCGGTACGGTATTCGGCAACGGATTTGCCTCGAACGGGAGATGGATGGGTATGGCTCCGGACTGTGATCCGATTTATCTGAAGATTGGGAACGATACGACAGCCGAAGCGAGTACTGCCGCGGTGTTTGGAGCGATTCGCGGCGCTGCTGCCTGGTGCGACGCTGATATTTTGACGATGAGTTATGGCGGTTTCGATGGATATAACGATGGATCATCGCCCGAAGAACAGGCCGTTGATTGGGCTGTTGGGCAAGGTGTGACGGTTTTTATGTCGGCGGGCAACAGCGCCAATGAATTCACGCATGTATCTGGAACTCTAAGACCCGGTGAAACTTCAGGCCCGATTCAATCGGTAATTAAGTTTGCGCCAGACTCGGCGACTGCTGGTTTCTACTTGTCATGGTTCGACGGATCAGACACAACCATACACCGATCCTTAACGGCGTTTGTTCTTGATGGCAATGGCGACACGCTAATACTTGACTCTCCAGGACAAACGTCAAGTTTGCGAGGTACGGAAACTATAGAGTATTTATTTCGAGATTTCCTTCCGCCCGATTCGAGTTCGAGGTTCTTCTATGTTGTTAACCTTTCGAACAGCGCTCAACAGTTTCATATCCTAAGCTATTCGTCACACTGGAATGTGCGGTTCTTGCGCTATGATCGAGCCTATACGGTCTGCGTTCCTTCCACTGCTGATAGCTGCATCTCAGTCGGCGCTTATACCGGCCGGTCGCAGTGGCGGGATTATCTCGGTGATGACCACGACGACGGAGTTTCAAGAGGCTCGATAGCCTACTTCTCTTCGATCGGACCGCGGATTGACGGGACGCTCAAGCCAGATATTACCGCGCCCGGGAAACGGACGATTTCCTGTCGTGATACAGCCACAATTCGTTTCGGTTTTGGCCTCGATTACGTCACAATTTCCAATGACGGCGACTCTGGTTTGCCAGCTGACTATCTCGCCTTAATGGGAACATCGATGTCAAGTCCTGCTGCCGCCGGAACCGCTGCCTTGATGCTCGAGGCCAATCCGGCTATGACGCCGAGTGAACTCAGACGCTTGATCTATGGAAGCGCCCGTACAGATGAGTACACTGGCCAGACTCCTAACACCACATGGGGCTGGGGAAAAATAGATGTGATGCGAGCGCTTGAAGCCGTCATGGTCGAAGGGCGGACACAATCAGGACTTCCTGAAGCACTCGGTTTAGTGTCTGCCTTTCCCAACCCGTTCAATAGCTCTACATCTGTGGAGTATGAAGTTTTGAAACCGGGACTTGTCAGGATCACACTCTTTGAGTTGGGCGGGCGTGAAGTCTGGAATCTTGAACGAAATCATCCGATTGCAGGCCGATATAGGCTCGATGTTAAGGCAGGCTCAATAGGCGCGTCTGGAGTAGGATGGTTAGAACTTGAGTCGGACGGGGCGAGTAGAGCCATCAGACTGGTCAACCTTCGGTGAAGTTGTTGCCATAAGGTCATCTACAAGGCAGATTTCCGCTTGCGGTAAGACGATTCCCCGACTATCTTAACAGATTCACTAACAATTCGGCGACTGAATGACCCTTATTGCTGGAATGATTTTCTTCGGAGCGCTGAGCTTCGCCGCAGCCTTTCCTGAAGCGCCATCCGTGGTCGGCTCTGGATTAGCAGCCGACACTGCGATGTATAATGTTTCAATGACCGATACTGAAACATTGGATAGTTGCGCAGCACGGCTGGTATGGCTGCAAACCGACACAAGTTCAACTGAAGAAGAATATCGCCAGTTAATTTATCTTATTGAGCGAATTCAACCGGGCGACAGTCTCGCCGCGAAAGCTCAAAAAGAATTGCTCGGACTTGTTCACAGCGCATTCAACGAGTTGCTAACTCTTGAAGAAGCGCTCGCGCCAGACTCTGCATTAGATTTTTCTGTATTTGAACTTCCTTCGGACTCATTAGTTAACGATTCGCTTGATGCAGATCTTCTGCTTCTGAAAGATACCGTGGCCTTGGGGACGTTGCCGCAGCCATTCAAGAATGGAAATCTACCGCCGATTCCTATTGTTTTGAACCGCGATGTGCAAGACGGCATTAATTTTTTCCTGACCAAGGGAAAAAAGGTCATGCAAAGGTGGCTGGATCGCTCAGCCACAGTGATACCGGAATTAATGCCGAATATCCGTGAAGAAGGTTTTCCTGAAGAGATTATTTATCTGAGTATGATTGAGAGTGGATTTAATTATCACGCCTATTCTCGAGCGAAAGCGTCAGGGCCATGGCAGTTTATCAGCGGCACCGGAAGACGCTACAAACTCAAGATTAATAAATGGTATGATGAGCGTCGTGATCCAGAGCTTTCTACTCATGCATCGATGTGCTACCTCCGCGACCTATACGGTATGTTTGGCGACTGGTATCTGGTTATGGCGGCCTATAATTGTGGCGAGAACCGAATAGAGAGACTGCGAAAGATCTATGGCGACGATTTCTGGGCGATGAAAAAACTGCCCCGACAGACGCGCAACTATGTTCCAACCTATATTGCTGCAAGAATTATCGCCGAGAATCCAGAAATGTACGGTTTCTGGAAGCCGGATCCCGTGCAGCCTGAACCGACGGATATCGTAACAATTACTGAATGCGTGGTTCTAAAGGATTTGGCTGAATGCGCCGGTGTTGACTATGAAATCTTCAAAATGATGAATCCGGCCTTACTTAAGGCGACTACGCCGCCGGGCAGAGATTCAGTCCACGTTAGGCTCCCTGGTGGATCGATTGCGAGTGGTTTTTGGGATAAATATGCCGCCATCCCGGTTTCCAAAAAGAAAGCGGTTTTTGCAACCCACACGGTGAAGAAAGGCGAAACCATCGGCGGTATCGCCCGGAAATACGGCGTGACGATTGATGAAATTGCGAATCATCCAGACAATGATGTTGGGAAGCGCTACTTGCTCCGAATCGGACAGGTATTGACCATTGGCGGAGTTCTGGCCGCAGAATCCAAGCCCAAAGCTAAAGCTGAAGTCGCCGAAACCGCCGTAGAATCAGGAACGCATCGAGTAGTGGAAGGGGAAAACTGGGGGGAAATCGCCCGTAGTTATGGACTGAGGGCTGAGGATTTGGCGGCGGCGAACGGGAAGAAGGTTAGCGACCTTCTTCATTCCGGTCAAATTTTAAATGTTCGCCCGACGCCGCGTCGAGAAGTTGCTACTGCTTCGATAGCTGACGATGGGAATGAGCATCTGGTTGTATCGGGCGATACCTTGTGGTTCCTCGCTCGACGGTATGGGGTCACGGTAGATGCGCTGCGCCGGGCTAACGGGTTACATGCCCGCAGCAAGCTCAGACCGGGGCAGCGACTCTCGATCCCAACACGTAATTAAAGTTCGTTTGTAGAGGAGAGGATGAATCGAGCCGATATCGTCGACGAGGTTTCGGAACTCACCGGACTCACTCGAGCTGAAGTATCAGCCGTTTTTGAGATCGTATTAAAGAAAATTGCCGGGGAATTAGCCAAAGGCGGAGTAGTAGAACTGCGCCGCTTCGGAACTTTCCGCTGTGTGAATCGTGCGCCTCGGCGTGCGGTTAATCCTCGTACCGGCGCGCCTGTCAAGGTTCCCGCGCGAGTATTGCCTACTTTTAAACCCTCACCGAAACTTCGGGAAGCGGTCAAGAACGTCAAACTCTGACGTATAGTACTTACATCAACCAAAGAGGATAGTCTTGCCCTGCGGTAAGAAACGTAAACGACACAAGATGTCGACTCACAAGCGGAAGAAAAGACTCCGCAAGAATCGTCACAAGAAGAAGATCCGTTAACAATCGGGCGGATTGTGCCAACCATTCTGGTTCTGTCCGACACCCATCTCCGCGAAGGTGAGATGCTCCCGGAGGTTGTTCGTAAGGTTGCTGGTTCAGTGGATTTAATTATTCACGCCGGTGACTTCACCTCCGATTCGTGCTATGATGAGCTTCATCGCTTCGCACCGCTGATTGGCGTCAAAGGCAATATGGACTCTGGAATGGCAACGGCTCGACTGCCCGATTCCGATCTTGTCCAGTTTGAAGGATTCTCAATCGCCATTTCGCATGGCAATCGCATTCATGGTGATGTGGCTGAATTCGCTCGAACCAGATTCAAACGACCTGATCTGATCGTATTCGGCCACTCCCATGTGCCTTGTCATCGAGTTTACGACGATTTACAGATCCTGAATCCGGGTAGCGTTACCCGACCTCGAGCGACGCCTGCTGGTACTTACGCTATGGTCGAGATCACATCCGAAGGATTGTCCTGCCGCTTACTGAGCATCTGTGATGCTGATTCTGGAGCGGCAGGTTGACTCTGTTTGATCGGGGAGAACCTCCGGTTCATTCCGAGCGTCCATCAAAGACCGCTCCGGATATTTGGTCTGTCAGCCGGTTGAGCGCCGAGATACGACGGCTTATCGAAGATGGTCTCCCGTTAGTATGGATCGAAGGAGAGATCAGTAACTTCAAGCTCCACTCATCTGGTCATCGCTACTTCACTTTGAAGGACGAGTCCGCTCAAATTGCTTGCACGATGTGGCGAACCCGACCCCAGCCGCCGATTCCCATTCAAGATGGGATGAAGGTGCGCCTGTATGGTCGAGTGACCATATGGGAACAAGGTGGACGCTACCAGTTCGATGTGGCTAATCTTCTGCCAGCCGGAATTGGCGATTTACAGATTGCGTTCGAAGCGCTTAAACAGAAGCTCACAACTGAAGGACTCTTCGAACAGGCTCGAAAGAAGCAACTGCCGCGTTTCCCTGGCGCGATTGGGATCGTCACTTCGCCGACAGGCGCTGTAATTCACGATCTTGTCTGGGGTTTCGCAACTCGATATCCTCCCGCAAAACTCTTCCTTATTCCGACTGCGGTTCAAGGTGATGGCGCTGGAGCACAGATCGCCGCGGCAATCCAGGCTTACAACAGGCTAAATCTTGTCGATGTAATCATCATTGCGCGTGGCGGGGGATCGCTCGAAGATCTCTGGGCGTTCAATGAAGAAGTCGTCGTAAGAGCAGTGGCAGGATCACGTATTCCGGTTGTATCCGCAGTAGGTCACGAAGTGGATGTGTCTCTTTGTGACTTCGCGGCAGATGTTCGAGCGCCAACTCCAACAGGCGCAGCTGCGATGGTTGTTCCAGACCGACGAGATCTGCTTGAGACAATTGCGAAGCGATCCGAGACTCTGACGCGCAATCTGGTTCGGATAGTGTCTCTTTGGCGGGAACGAGTCGGGGCGATTCGGGACGGATACGGATTCAGACGAGTCATTGGACGTGTCGGGGAGGAGCGACAGAGACTCGACGGGCTCAGTCGTCGGATGGAAATCGCCGTTAGCAGCCAACTGAGTAACCGGATTAGTCGCTTGCAAGGACTGGTAGGGAGGGTTGAAGCGCTGTCGCCGGGTGCAGTGTTGCAGCGGGGATTTTCCGTAATCCAAAAGCCTGATGGCGCGCTGGTTAGAACAGCGCACGAGATTGAGAGAGGAGAGCGGCTGACGGCGCGTTTCGGCGTCGGAGGCGCAGATATGGCGGTAGAGCGAAAGTGGGATGAGTAACCAAATTAATTCTGAGGGAACGCCCCCGACCTTCGAAGAGGCGTATCGCCGCCTGGAAGAGATTTCGCGGAAGTTGGAGGATAACTCCACCCCCCTCGAAACCTCCTTCAAGCTCTATGAAGAGGGTCGCGCGCTGATCGCTCTCTGCCAGAGGATGCTCGACGAGGCAGAGCGCAAAGTCACCTTGCTCAAGATCGGAACCGATGGAATTTCCACTGAAGAGGTTAAGATTGCCTGACCACAAGGGCTATCCCATGCTTCAAAGGATAGATTCACCGGCAGATCTAAAGAAACTCTCGCTTCGCGAGCTTGATGCGCTCGCCATAGAGCTTCGTCGTTTTCTGGTCGAAGTTGTTTCGCAAACCGGCGGTCATCTTGGATCCAACCTCGGATCTGTCGAGTTGACGCTTGCACTTCACTACGTATATGACGCTCCCAAAGACATGCTGGTCTGGGACGTTGGCGCACAAGCATACTCCCATAAAATTCTTACCGGTCGCTTCTCTCAATTTCACACGAATCGTCAATATGGCGGCGTCTCAGGTTTTCCTCGCAGAGACGAATCCCCGTATGACAGTTTTGGCGTTGGACACTCTTCAACATCAATTTCGGCTGCCTTGGGAATGGCGGTCGCTCGAGACCTTTTAGGTGAAACCAACAAGGTAATCGCGATTATCGGCGACGGTGGGATGACCGGTGGGATGGCGTTTGAGGGATTGAATCATGCAGGCGCCGAGGGACGCGATATCATGGTAATCTTGAACGACAACCGAATGGCCATTTCGCCTAATGTTGGGGCGCTCGCCGGACATCTCGCAAGTCTCCGTGCCGATATGAAATTCGAGAAGCTTAAGGACAGTATGTGGCAGTTCGCCGGGCGTTTGCCGCAAGGCTCCAAGCTTCGAAAAGCTCTGCATGGCGTAGATTCTGGAATTCGTGAGATGCTGGTTCCCGGTCTCTGGTTTGAGCGCCTCGGATTCCGCTATGTTGGACCTCTTGACGGGCATAACACTTCAGAATTGGTGGAATGCTTTACTTGGTTGCGTGAAATTCACGGCCCAGTGCTTGTGCATGTTCTGACCCAGAAAGGGAAGGGGTATGAACATGCAGAAAACGACTCATTAAACCTTCACGGTGTTTCAAAATTTGATCCTACCGTTGGACCGGCCCCTTCTCAGGGTGATTTGACTTTTGCCGGTCATTTCAGCGACGAACTACTGACCCTCGCATTAAAAGACGAAAGAATAGTCGCTATAACTCCGGCGATGATCGAAGGAAGCGCATTGACTGAGTTTCAGCTGACGCTCCCAAATCGTTGCGTGGATGTTGGAATCGCAGAGCAGCACGCTGTTACCTTCGCGGCGGGATTAGCGGTAAAAGGGATCAAACCGGTTGTTGCAATTTACTCGACCTTCTTTCAGCGCGCCTATGACCAACTTATCCATGACGTGGCGTTGCAGGATTTACCGGTAGTATTCGGCGTGGATCGAGCTGGATTAGTAGGAGAAGACGGACCAACCCACCACGGCGCTTTCGATATCAGTTTCCTGCGAGCGATTCCTAGCGTAACCTTGCTTGCTCCAAGAGATTCTGTGCAGTTGCGCAAGATGCTCGATGGAGCGTTACAATTAAACAGCGCTGTCGCAATTAGATTCCCTCGGGGAAAATCACCCAAGCCAATTCCGGCATTAGTCGAAGCCGTTGACGTCTTTACACCGGAACTGCTGATCGAAGGGAAGGACGGGCTTGTGGTCGGAAGCGGCCCACTGCTCGATGATCTCTATCGCGTTGTTGCTTCGCTCGCGGCAGAAGGATTGAATCTCGCGTTACTCGATCTCCGATGCATCAAACCGCTCGATACAGAATACTTGACCCTCCTTGCCGCTCGCTATTCGAACTGGCTCTCGATTGAGGAAAACGTCCTTATGGGAGGGATGGGGTCTTCGTTGTTAGAATTCATCTCTGACCGAGGATTAAAGGTCAATCTGCGGAGAATGGGGCTACCCGATCGGTTTGTTACTCATGGCGACCGCGCCAGTCTTCTTAAGGAGCTTGGACTTAGCTCGGAGGACATTAAAAAAGCCTGCCTCGAGCACTTCAAGAATCCCTTGATTCGATCCCGCGATTCTGTTCGCACTCAGATGGTCGAAGGGTAGAGCGTGAGACTCGGCATCATAGCAAACACCGGAAAGGCGCACGTCCCGGATGTCATCGATGCCTTCATAAGCTGGTTGACCGTCCAGAAGATTCCATATTTAACAGCTTCTGAGATTGCGCCCTTATTACATCCTCGCCCGTTGGAATCGACTCCCGCCAAAGAACTTGGCAGCCAAGTGGATTTTGTGCTCTCTTTTGGAGGAGATGGGACATTTCTCCAGACTGCGAGATCGATTGCTCCAAGCGGAACTCCGATAGTCGGCGTCAATCTGGGAGGATTCGGATACTTGGCAGAAATCGGCGTCGATTTACTGAAAGACCGAATTTTAGACCTGGTTAGCGAACGTTTTGTGATTCAAGAGAGAATGATGCTTTTTGCTGAGATTAGCGGGACGCGTGAGCGCTATCTCGGACTCAATGATGTTGTTATCGACAAAGGGGGATTTGCCCGCACGATAAGGCTCGAAACAAGCATCGAGGGCGAATATCTGAACACTTTCACAGCCGACGGGCTGATCGTCGCGACGCCAACCGGTTCCACCGGTTACTCGCTTTCCGCTGGCGGCCCTATTCTTGAACCTCGTCTTAATGGAATTATAATCAATCCAATTTGTCCGCATATGCTGGCCAATCGTCCCCTTGTCGTTGGGGGAGATCGCGTTATCTCGATCTCGGCGTTTAGCGATTATGGCTCGATACAACTCGCTGTGGATGGACAAATGGTGAATGAGCTACCAACGGGTAGTCAGATAGTGATTAGTCGCGCCCCTTACAAAACTCGGATCGTGCATTTCCAAGATTCGTCCTTTTATAAGTTGTTGAGAACAAAACTCCAATGGCGTACGCGAGTGGAGGAGTAACGGTGGGGCTATTTGACCTTCTCAAGACCGGTCTCGCCAAGACTCGCAATCTTACATTCGGGAAAATCGCTACCTTGCTTGGGCGGGGAAAACTTGACGCTCAAGCGATCGAGGAACTCGAAGAGCTTCTTCTTGAAGCAGACGTCGGAGTTGCCACTACCTCTGATTTAATCGAGATTCTCAAAGTTCAGGTCGAGAAGAAAGAGGGAATCGCTGAAAGCTCCCTCGAACAAATTCTGACATTTGAAATTGCGCGGATCCTGAGTGATGGAGCGGATGACAAGTCGGCAAGGTTTAGTTCCAAGCCATGGGTGATTTTGCTCGTTGGGGTGAATGGCTCGGGAAAGACGACTACTGCAGGTAAATTGGCTCATCAATTCAGTGCCATAGGGAAACGGACTGTAATCGCTGCTGCGGATACTTTTAGAGCTGCTGCGATTGAACAGGTGGAAGTCTGGGCAGAGAGATCTGGCGCGAGATTGGTTAGACAAGCTCAAGGCGCGGATCCTGCCGCTGTGGCGTTCGATGCTTACCAGTCGGCGGTCTCTCGGGGCGACGATATCCTGATCGTCGATACGGCCGGACGCTTACAGGCAAAACAAAATCTGATGATCGAGTTAGCTAAGATTCGGCGCATACTCGGACGATTTGACGTCACAGCTCCTCACGAAGTGCTGCTCGTCCTTGATGCAACCACAGGTCAGAATGGGCTTTCGCAAGCTCGTGGATTCGATAAGGCCGCAGGAGTTACCGGTTTGATTGTGACCAAGCTGGACGGCACCGCCCGAGGAGGGATTGTGATTCCGATTCATCGCGAATTGCAGTTGCCAGTCGAATTTCTTGGGCTGGGCGAAGGCATTGGCGACCTCCAGCCCTTTGATGCGAACGCATACACAGAGGCGCTCCTTGCGCATTAGGTTAATAATCAATATGATCCTTTTGTCGCTCATCGCGCTGAGTGTCAATTCGATAGCCGGGCCAAGCAGCGAGGGCGGGCCGCAATGGATCGCAGACGAGCATCTTGGCAAGCCGCTCTTTGAGATGCGAGTGGTGCAACGTCTGAGTACCGCGAACGAATTGAGTCGCGTCGATGTGATGTTCGAGGTGTTTTATGATTACCTTCAATTCGTCCGAATTGATTCCACATCTTACGAGGCTTCTGTCGAAGCAGCGCTGGCGATTTCAATTGAAGATTCCGGGCAGGTTTTAAAGCAGATTAAGACCTTCACACGACGGCTTCCAGACTTTACTAAGACCAACTCCCGTCAAGATTTTATCGAAGGTTTGTTTCAGGTCGAGATTCCTCTAGGCAAGTATAAATTCGAACTTCGATTAAGCGATCGTGAATCGAAGCGCGGCGATTCGATTAAGCGTGATATTAATATTCCGGCGACCAGACGTCTTCCATGTGATTTGTCCGACCTCATTCTTTCACGCAGTAATGAAATTGATCCTGTTTTGAGATTTCCTCGGGATCCGGCCATTGAAGGAATGTCGTCTAATCGGAACCAATCGCTCTATTTATTCTTCGATGTATTCTGTGATGATCCGCTTGTCTCCTGTAAAATCGGTTTGACGGTGAAGGACAAGACTGGCGCTGTGGTTTCAGTTGATAGCCTTGCACTGATCGGCGGAGAACAGCTAACATCGCATATGATGGCGCTCAAAGCTGCATCGCTGACATTTGGTCGATATGAAGCCAGACTCACAGCCGAATTGGGGGGGCATCGGGTAGAGAAGTCACTCTTTTTTAGTCTGAACCTCAACGGGCTTCCGGGAACCATCTCGGATCTGGACGAAGCGATAAAACAGTTGAAGTACATTGCCACCGATGAAGAGATAAAAAAGATAGAGGATCAGTTTCCGTCTGAACGAGAAGCAGCTTTCATTGCCTTTTGGAACGAGAAATTCCCTGTCGAAGGCGAATCCGTCAATGGCAAGATGCTGGAATATTATGCGCGAGCAAGCTTTGCAAATGAGAACTTCAGCGGATCGAATGCCGGTTGGGAGACCGACCGGGGTAAAGTGATGATGTTGTTCGGCAAACCGTCTGAAGTGGAGAGGCAAGAAGAAACGAATAATACTCCTCCAACAGAGATCTGGCATTATTCCAGTCTGGGTAAACGATTCGTCTTTCGAGACGAATATGGATTTGGAGATTATCGTTTGGTAACGCCGATCTGGTAAAAGGGATATGAAGACGACAATAACAGCGCGGTTTCCCGCGCGATTGAAGAGAGGCGATCTGGTTCGGGTCATTTCTCCCGCTGGTCCTGCTGATCCGTATCTTATCGATCTTGGAACCGATCGCTTACTCGGCTGGGGTTTGAGGGCTGAGGTTGCGCCGCACGCCGCTGAACGGGTTGGCTTTTTGGCTGGAGAAGACAGCGAGCGTTTGGAAGACCTTACTCAGGCGCTAATCGATCCAACTGTTTCGGGTGTATTCTGCACACGCGGTGGTTATGGCGCAGTGCGTTTAATGGACGGGTTGCCTTGGGAACAACTCGCCAAGCTTCCGCCCAAAGCTTTCGTTGGATTCAGTGATATTGGTGTTGTTCAAGCGAACCTCTGGGCGCGAAGTGGATGGGTAACCTTCAGCGGTCCACAAGTAGCTCATGGCCTTGGCGGTGACATTTCGGATCGAACCGAAGCGCATCTAAGAGCTGCCCTCGAAGGAGGGATATTCGGACCTATTTGCTGGCCCGGAGGCGAGTCGATCCACCTGACTCCTGTTCAGCCTGGCAGGGCAAAGGGAACTTTGCTCCCGATTTGTCTGACAATGCTCATCGTAATGATCGGCACACCGTATATGCCTAACTTGGATGGCGTGATCCTGTGTCTTGAAGACACTGCCGAACCTCCCTATCGGATTGACCGGATGTTCTGGCAACTCGCTATGTCAGGCGTGGCAAAAAATATTGCCGGTTTAGTTCTCGGCTCGTTTGCTTTCCGCGGAGCGGACGTTTCTGAGGATGCGGCGATCTCCGCTCAATACTACTTCGGCGATCGGAATGTTCCGATCTGGAAGGGGATACCTTACGGGCATCAGGACGAACGTCTGACACTGCCTGTCGGCGCTCCCTCGTCGATCAGCGGCGATGGAATCATTGCGATAGAGGCTGGTGCGTGAAAATTGCGGTCTTCCTTTCAGGTCGCGGGAGTAATTTTCTCTCAATTCTCACTGCAATTGAGGAGAATAGGCTTAACGCATCAGTCGGTTTGGTGATCAGCAACTCTGCGGATGCTGGAGGATTAAGTTACGCAGAAGCCAGAGGCATCCCGACAGCCGTGTTCGATCGCGCTGAGTATGCGGATGGGTCTGAATTTGGTCGGGATATGCTCGAACTTCTATTGCAGGAGGGAATCGAACTTATCGTTCTGGCGGGTTATCTACGAAAAATACCTCCGGTCGTGATTCGCGCCTTTTCCAAACGAATTGTCAACATACATCCAGCTTTATTGCCAAAGCACGGGGGCAAGGGAATGTATGGCCACTTCGTGCACGAAGCCGTCATTCGTGAAGGCGACGTCGAGAGCGGAGTGACGATTCATTATGTAGATGAGGTGTACGACAGAGGGGAGATTATAGAACAGCGGCGGATCCCGGTATTGGCAGGAGAGACGCCCGAATCGCTGGCGTCTCGGGTATTGGAAGTCGAACATCAACTATATCCTGAAGTCTTACAGAGACTTGTGAACGAATTATCTACGGATCAATAATGATAGAAAATCATATTTCCTTAAAAATTAAGCGCGCGCTATTTAGCTGTTGGCGGAAACCTGAGGCGGTTGCCCTCGCGCAACAATTGCAACAATTTGGCGTCGCTATCGTAGCCAGCGGCGGCACTGCAGACGCACTCGCCAAAGCCGGTATTCCAGTAGAGAGAATCGCAGCGAAAACCAGTTTCGATGATCTATTACAGGGTCGGGTAAAGACACTTCATCCGGCAGTATATGCGGCCATCCTGTCACGGAGAGACTCGGCAGCGGATGCCGAAGATTTAAAGAAAGTTGACGTTGAACCGGTTGATCTGGTGGTCGTCGATCTCTATCCTTTCACGGATCAGAATGCTGAGGCGCGCAGAGATCACTCACCGGTCGAATTGATCGATATTGGTGGTGTAGCGCTGATCCGAGCAGCCGCAAAGAATTTCGACCGTGTTTTAGTCGCTGCACGCGCTGAACAGTATGCAGAGATTGGCGAACTGCTTACTTCGCAAGCTGGCGAGATTACCATTGAGCAGCGGAAACGCTTCGCGTCTCGAGCGCTGCAGTGGACTTCCTTCTACGATGGCTGTATAGCGGGATGGTTGGAAGAAGAAAATGCCGGAATGCCCGAAGTATGTGGACTGCCACTTAATGCCGATTTAGATCTGCGTTACGGCGAAAATCCCCACCAGCCTGCCAAATTCTATACGATCAGCGGTAATAAGGCAGGGGTAGCCGCGGCTGAGATTCTGGGCGGCAAACAGCTATCTTTTAATAATCTACTCGATCTCGATATCGCGCTTCGTCTGCCGCGCGAGTTCGATAAACCGACTGTTGCAATACTTAAGCATACTACTCCATGTGGCGTTGGAACCGGCTCATCGCCATCTGAAGCCTATTCCAACGCGCGTTCGACTGATCCTCAATCCGCGTATGGCGGCATCGCAGGCTTCAACTGCAAGGTCGATTTAGCTGCGGCCAAGATCTTGCGGGAAGGCTTCATGGAAGTGATTGCCGCTCCGGATTACGATGAGGATGCGCTAAAGGAATTGCATAAATCGAAGAATCTACGCATCATTAAGCTTGCTGGAAACCGACCAATCGAGGGCTCGGATATTCGATCCGTCTGGGGCGGTTTGCTTGTCCAAAAGATCGACGCTGGCTTTCCTGAATTTGAAGAATTGAAAGTAGTGACCAAACTGCATCCGACGCCTCAACAACTCGAAGCGTTAAAGTTTGCCTGGGTAGTAGTACGCTACATCAAGTCCAATGCAATCCTGATAGCCGAACCTGGCCGGACTATCGGCATCGGCGCGGGGCAGATGTCTCGTGTGGACGCTGCTCATATTGCGGTCTGGAAGGCTGGACAGGCAGGGCTATCTACAAAGGGAACTATAGCAGCTTCAGATGCATATTTCCCCTTCCGCGACGGTTTGGATCTGCTGGTTGACGCTGGCGTCGAGGCGGTGATTCAACCGGGCGGATCGGTTCGAGACGATGAAGTTATCGCAGCCGCCGATGAACGCGGTATAGCGATGGTATTTACCGGCAGACGGCATTTCCGTCATTAGAGATTAATCGGGTGGTGGGGGAAGTCAAGGGGGCTCTGTAAGAATGTCTTCCGATTTTATGTCGTTCATTTCGAATGATATCGCGATTGATCTCGGGACCGCGAATACACTGGTTTACGTCAAAGGCCAGGGAATCGTGATCAGTGAGCCATCGGTCGTGGCGGTTTCCCGGCGAGAACGCAAAGTGATTGCGATTGGTCGTCAAGCGCGCGAGATGATGGGTAAGACTCACGGCGATATCGACGTAATTCGACCAATGCGCGACGGCGTTATTGACGACGACGAAGTAGCCGAATGGATGATCCGCGCCTTCATCCGGCGCGTCCAATACAACCGGTTGATGCGTCCTCGCATCATTGTTTGCGTCCCAAGCGGCGTAACTAAATCCGAAAAGCGCGTCATTCGCGACTCGGCTGAATACGCCGGAGCGCGAGAGGTATATCTGATCGCTGAACCGATGGCGGCTGCATTAGGAGTTCAACTTCCCGTTAAAGAGCCGGTTGGTTCGATGATAGTCGATATCGGAGGCGGGACAACTGAAATCGCTATCATCTCGCTCTCCGGTATTGTCACGATGCACTCAATAAGGACAGCAGGCGATGAAATGGATGACTCGATTACTCAGTTCATCCGGCGTAACTACAACCTGTTGATTGGTGAGCGGATGGCAGAGTGGATCAAATGTACGATCGGCTCTGCGATGGCGTTGCCTGATGAGATCACCCTCACGGCCAAAGGCCGCGATTTGGTGAGTGGAATGCCGAAAGCAGTTGAAATCAACTCTGAGGAAATTCGCGAGGCGCTAAACGAACCGCTTTCCCAGATTATCGCCGCAGTCCGGGAAGCGCTGGAAAAGTCGCCGCCCGAACTTTCCGCCGATATCCGGGATCGCGGCATTGTTCTTACTGGCGGCGGCGCTATGTTGAAGAGGCTCGATCAACGACTGCGCGACGAGACTAATCTCCCGGTCAACATCGCCGACGATCCACTAACGTGTGTTGTGCGCGGAACCGGACAGGTGCTCGAAGATATCGAAGCCTATCAGGATCTGCTCCTGACCAACAACTAATCCACCTTAAGTAATGTTAGGCGCCCTAAAACGCAGTATCCCCTGGCTGATAACCAGCGCACTTTCGCTGTTATTCATCCTCTGGAGCCG
>Ga0247841_10003173_pt1 | contig 31037 bp, 31 predicted proteins | sample LaCruzMarch2015__2_FD_192410 | JGI IMG/M metagenome (GOLD analysis project Ga0247841, IMG submission 192410) | Freshwater microbial communities from meromictic Lake La Cruz, Castile-La Mancha, Spain - LaCruzMarch2015_18m | ecosystem: Environmental > Aquatic > Freshwater > Lake | place: Spain... | reverse complement strand
CGGTATGTTTGACGACATTGTTCACCAAAAACTCAACCTTGGTGACCGCCACGTTGTCGGTGACGGTGGCCGAGAAAGCCGTGGTGGCGCTGACCGTGGTCACGGTCGGAGCGGTGATGGTGACCGAAGGCTTGGTATAATCAGGCGCGCAAGCCTGGTTAAGGACCGGGTCATTGGAACAAGTGGCACCGGCAGGAACCTGCGAAGCCTTGGTACACGACTTATAGCCGCTGACACAAGCTCCACAATTATAGTTATAAACACAATTTGTTACAACCACAGGCGTATCAAAATCTCCGTTAACGGTACAAGCAAGACCACCGGCCGGCTTTAGTTCCACGTAAGTTGTCCCGCTTATCAACTCCGAGCTTTTTATGCACATCCCTGTCCCGGTAAGATCGATCGATTCGGCAAGAATATAATGGCTCGCTATGAACACAACCACCGCAGCGGCAATCAGAACCGACCAAACACTCGAAAATTTAAAAATCGATCTTATTTTCATATAAATAAATGTGTTTTATGTTTCCCGGCCGGTTCCGAATATTATTAATTATCCGTTAAATCAACCACCGCGGGCAAATTAAATTATTATACCATATTCGCGGCCGCAACATTAGTATCATTGACAGGTGAACGTTCATTCACCTATACTGTCATTGTAACCCCAAAAAATATGACTCTTGAAAATGCCAAACAAAAAATAATTTCTTTCCACAAAAGCAACAAGCGGATGCCATCCTACTCCGAAATAATGGGCTTGCTCAAATTCAGATCGAAAAACTCGGTCTTTAAACTGGTAAACAAGCTGGTTAAAGACGGTTTCGTGACAAAAGACAGTTCGGGACGGCTTATTCCGGGGATATTCGGCAACAAAACCCGTATCCTTGGCACGGTCCAGGCCGGATTCCCCACTCCGGCCGAAGAAGAACTGGTCGACACCATATCTTTGGACGAATATTTGATCGAGAACAAGGATGCCACCTTCATGCTCAAGGTCAGCGGCGACTCTATGGAAGGCGCCGGGATAATGGAAGGCGACATGGTCCTGGCCGACAAGAGCCTGACGCCGCGCGCGGGTGATATCGTCATCGCCGAAGTGGATGGAGAATGGACCATGAAATACCTGCGCAAGACCAAAGGCGTTTTCTGGCTGGAGGCCGCCAACAAAAAATATTCGCCGATCCATCCCAAGGAAGAACTGTCGATCGCCGCGGTAGTAAAGGCGGTTATCAGGAAATACTGAAAATAATTTTCAATTTTCAATTTCTAATTTTCAATGAATTTTCAATAATCAATTTTCAAACAAATACGCGGTTTTTCGTTTAGTCATTGGAAAATTGATACATTTATTGGAAATTGTTAATTGAAAATTGGTTATTAAACCATGCTATGCCCTCAAACCTCGGCCCATTAAATATTGCTGATTTCCCAAAAGCTATTCTTCACATCGATGGCGATTGTTTTTTCGCGTCGTGCGAGGTCGCCCTCAATCCGAAACTGCGGGGACTGCCCGTGGTTACCGGCAAAGAACGCGGCATCGCCTCATCGATGAGCTACGAAGCCAAGGCGATGGGCGTCAAACGCGGCATGAGCCTGCCCGATATCAAAAAAGTTTGCCCCAATGTTGTCATCCTGGCTTCGGACTACGAAACCTATTCTTTGTTCTCAACAAGGATGTTCGATATCGTGCGCCGCTATACCCCGCAGGTCGAGGAATACAGCATCGACGAATGCTTCGCCGACCTGACGGGATTGCAGCGGCCGCTAAGGATGCCGTACGAAACGATCGTCACTAAAATAAAACATGACCTGGACACCGAATTGGGAATGACGTTTTCCGCGGGCCTGGCGCCGACCAAAGTCCTGGCCAAGGTCGGCTCCAAATGGAAAAAACCGTCAGGGCTCACCATTATTCCCGGAAACCGCGCCCACCTGTTTTTAAACGACCTACCCCTGGAAAAAGTTTGGGGTATCGGCCCGGCAACTTCGGAATATCTCTTTAAACACAATCTTAAAACCGCGCTGGACTTCGCGCGAAAAGACGCTGATTGGATAATCGAGCACTTAACCAAACCCCATTACGAGATCTGGCAAGAACTGCGCGGCAACAGCGTTTACCCGGTGGATAGCGGCAAAAAGGAAAGTTACGCGACGATTTCCAAAACAAAAACTTTCACTCCGCCGTCGGACAAATTCGAATTTATTTTTTCCCAACTTTCCAAAAACATCGAAAACGCCTGCATCAAGGCGCGGCGCTACGATCTGGCGGCAAAAAAATTCTGTTTCTTTTTAAAAACCCAGGATTTCAAATACTCCGGCGCGGAAATAAAACTTGCTTCTCCGGCAAATTCTCCCACGGAAATATTATCCCTCGCGCGCGGTCATTTCGAAAAAATATACAGACCAAGGACGTTTTACCGCGCCACCGGCATTACATTAATGGACCTGGGAACAAAAACAAACTGCCAGATGGACCTGTTCGGGAAATCCGCGCGGGCCGAAAAATTCTCCGCGGTTTTCGAAAGCGTGGACAAGCTGTCGGAAAGATTCGGCAAGCACACGGTATTCCTCGGTTCCAGTTTAAACGCGATCGCCGGACCCAAACCGACGGACGGGCGCAATTGCGCGGGCCTGCGCGCCGCCATGCTTTTCAAAGGCGAGAACAAACGCCAGCGCCTGGGTATCCCCATGTTGAGAGTTAAAATAAATTGATAAAAATTTTAGCGGAAAGAACAGCGGATCAAAAAACCGCCCGAGGCGGTTTTTTAAAATAACAGTCAACCTATCGTTCTTCCAATATGCGGTGCATCAGGATGCCGCAAACATAAAAATTCAATTTTCCCAGGCCCGCCTCCAATTCCCTCTGGCACATTTCATCAAGCCCGCAACTGTCGACGATCCCTTTGATCTCCGCGTCGGAAAGCGCCTCAAGGTCGTCGAGCGGCATAGTCTTCAGCTGCCGCAAAGTATCGTTGATCTTACCGGCCGCCAATGACATCGCCAGGTCCCGCCTCAGCTTCGAAAGAATTTTTTTGTCCATATGTTTATTGATTATTTTCTTCCAAACAACCGGTCAAGCGGGCTTTTTTCCTGGGTGTGCGTCGCCACCGCTTTGACAAGACCCAGCAATATGCCCACACCGGTCAATATATAGAAAGAAGTGAATAGCTTGCCGATATCGGTTATCGGCACCAGGTCGCCATAACCCACGGTCGTCAAAGTGGTTACGGAAAAATAGAACGCATCAATGTAACGCCACCCCTCCGCGTTATGGTAAAAAACCGTCCCTATGAAAAGCACGCCCGCGGCAATCACCATCAGCTCGAGAAATTCCGGATCCGTAAGCGTCGCCCAAATCGCCTTGGTAAAGTTATGGGGTGCGGCAAATATTCTTTTCATATACGGTTGGTCATTATTAAAGTAATTGGATTTTAGCACGCCCGTGCCCGTATAAACAAACAAAAAACAAGGTTTCCCCTGTTTTTTTGTTGACTTTCGCGATTGCGGCAGATTCAAGGCAAAGCCAAAATTTGCGCCAGAGCCGTATAAGTATACGGCGACAAGCGAATTTTGGCTTTAACGAAGAAGATGCCGTAAGCCCCGAAGGGGTTTGATCTTGCGTTTGGATTTTTTATTTCCAAACGCGAAAGTCATGTTAGTCGATGAAGGTCAGCGCCTTTCCGTAGGCAGTACCGCGGCCGGTGCGGCCGATGCGATGGATGTAATCATCGTAGGTTTGCGGCAATTCGTAATTGATCACGTGCGTCACGTTTGCGATATCCAAACCGCGCGCGGCAACATCGGTAGCGACCAATATCTGGACCTGGTCTTTCTTGAACATATCCAATGCTTTGACGCGGCGCGAATAATTCTTATCACCGTGGATCGATTCGGCCTTAAATCCGTTCTTGGACAATATTTTGCAAAGATTTTCCACGCCGTGCTTGGTGCGGCCAAATATCAGCACCTTGCTGAATTCTTCCTTTACCAGCAACTCTCGCAAAACCTCAGTCTTGTTCCGTCCGGCGATTTTCACCACGTCCTGATCCACGTTTTTCGAAGTGGCACGGCTCTTGATGGAAATGGAAACCGGGTTACGCAGAAACTCGCCGATAAGCCTTTCGATCTCGGGCGACAAAGTCGCGGAGAAAAACAATGTCTGGCGGTTTGGTGACATTCCTGCCATCAAAAACCTCATGTCATTGATAAAGCCCATATCAAGCATCCGGTCCGCTTCGTCCAAAACGACGGTCGTGAATTCCGAAAGCTTTATACGGCCGCGCTCGATCAAATCCTTCAAGCGCCCGGGAGTGCCGATGATGAAATTATTGTCATAGCGCAATTCCGAGAGCTGACGGCCGATGCTCGCGCCGCCAACGCAGCAAACCGAATATATCTTCAAACCTTTGGTAAGGTTTTTCAATTCCTGGTCGGTCTGTGCCGCCAATTCGCGCGTCGGCGCCACCACCAAAACCTTAGTGCGGCGGTTGCCCAATACTTTATGTATCAATGGCACCAAGAATGCCGCGGTCTTGCCCGTGCCGGTATCGGCAATGCCGACCAAGTCGGATCCCTTCAATATATGAGGGATCGCTTTAGCCTGGATCGGCGTCGCGTTAACGTAGCCCTTATCCGCAATCTTTTGTTTCAATTGCTTGTCGATATCAAAATCGCAATATTTGCAATCGGTATCGATCCTTTGCTCGGGTTCGGTAGCGGCAATCGCCTTGTTGACGAATTTCGCCGGGTCGATCCGGGTGCCGCGGTTGGCATTCCCCCTGGAAGAACCGAAACGGCCGCGGCCGCCTCCGCTGGCGCTGCCTCCAAACTTGCTGCCTCCGTTAAAGCGGCGGGGTTTTGCGCCAAACCGCGAAGGCCTGGGTTTCATGAAATACCCCGAAAAACTGTTTTTAGTTTCTGTTTTTGTCTGCATAATTCTATAACTTCGGGTCTGTTAAGCTTTTCAATGAGTGCGTTTGGCAAAACAAAAAAAGCGACCAATCTTTTTTATCGCCAGTTTTGAAGCTTTTTTACTCTTTATAAAGCTTGATGAGAAATAGGATATACCTACTAAAACTAACGAGAATTTAAGTTATGCATAAATGATATCACAAAACGATTAATATGTCAAGGTTAAAAAGGTAATGATTTTGCGCGTCCGCAACAGCACTATATAATACAATCAAGGACGAGCGGGAAAAACCGCCCTCGCAAAAGCGCGGCATATCCGTTTGATCAAGCGATAACCCGTAGATTACGATTTATGAAACAAAAAATAAAAATATTGCTTAGCGCCATCGTCGCCATATTGGTATTGGTGGCAATTTCTGGTTTGTTTGTTTATTACCGAAACAAAAATACGGGCCAGACGCCGGTACCGGTTCAAAAAGAAGCGGAAATTAAAGCTTCCGGAACCGAGATCGACCAAAAAGAAGAAACCATCACTCCCTTGCGCCTGGATTACGCCATCAACAATTTCGGCCCCGGCGGCAACGGAACGATGTCTTATTATATTGAAAATAAAACCACCTGCGACAACCGTCAAGCCTTCCTGGGATTGATGAAAATGCAAAGCAACGACAAAAATTTACAACCGCAATACGGAAAATTCTCGCTTTTCAGCGACAATGGCCAGATCGCGGTAAGCCAGTGGAACAACGAAACAAGCCTGGCTTTTGACGATGCCAAACCGACATACAATGACCTGAATCTGTTGCTGACATTGAACGGGATATTCGCTTACGCCGGAAAAAATTTCAACTCCAAAGAATATTTGGAAACCGAAAGTCCGGTCTTGCTAAAAGGCGTTTCCACCGGAAGATCTGTGGGCGACTATTCCATAATCCCGCAGGAATTCGACAACGGCGGCATTGTACCCTGCAAAAAATTCAAGATCGCGGTGAAATCGACCAACACCAACGGATCGTTCACCGCCTGCGTAGCGCAAAATATCGGCGGCATCGAGCTGCCCTTCATCGTGTCGCTGGCTTTCGACAGCCAGCAGGGACCAAGCTGGAAGCTTGTGAATTTTGCCAACGAAAAATCAAAAATCGCCTGGATACCTCAATGTTTGGCACCGGTCACCTGCAACTATATCGCCGAACCGGCGGCAACGGATAATGTTGCGTGCGCCGCCGGCGGCGGCCGGATCGAAACCGAATCCGACGGGCAAGGATGCGTAAAAGCGTACAAGTGCCTGACACAAACCGAGATCGCCAAAACAATGATCCAAAAAATGCAGAACCCGGAATGCCCGGTAAACCAAAAAGTTTTGGACAAATACCTGCAATGCCAAAAAAACAATAAACCAAACTTTGACCCGGCCGGATATGACGACAAAGGATGCCTGCTCGACATTACCAATTGCCGCTGATCAAGTCGCAAACAAAAAGCAAAAACCGCCTAAAGGCGGTTTTTGCTTTTCCGCAATTTACGAGACGGGTTAAAGCTTCATAACCTACGCTGCGTTCCGGGCAGCCATTCATCCCCGCTGGAAAGCATACGGGAAAATTCCGGCAAATAAATAAAAAAATTGTCCTGCCAAATATATAGCGGCAAGCCGCTAATTGGAAACATCATCAATTCTTCGGCGCCGACACGCTCCATAAAAAATCATAAAGGCTTTTAATGCTCTTGCTGATCAGGTCGTGGTCGATCACCACCAAAAATACCGGGTTGCCGGAAAAATGAACCGTCACTTTCTCCGTTATCCAGATCGAAGTGTCGAATTTGATCGACTCGGGCATTTCCCGGATCTTTATCGCCTGCCCCTTCAATTTATAATCCTCGATATGGCCGAAAGACCCGTGCGGTATCAGGGTATGGGTCAGGATCCCCTTTTCCCGTTTTTGCTTTAAAACCATTTCATATACGTCTTCGAAAAAAACTTTAGCATAGTTACTTTCCCGGGGGCTATCGATGGTATGGATCACCGAATCCTTTTTTAGGTCCAATAAAAACTTTTCGATGAAATTCCTGACCCCGGTGCGCGTATCGAAAATCTTCACGTGCGGGAAGTGCGCCTCCGACCGGTACATATCGGCAAGCTCGGCGTTTAAGCTTGCCGCGATCTTTAATTTTTTATCGAAAACATTTTCGATCACTTTCGGGGATTCGATCCAATAGTAGGTTTTCCCTTTGTGGACATGCGCGGTTACGTAGCTCTGCGCGATCAGCCTGTCCAGCAAACTGATGACGGTGGTACGCGGCAGGTCCGATTTTTTTGCGATCAGCGCCGCCGTACCTTCGCCCAACTGCGTTAAAGAAACATACACCTTGATCTCGTTTGAATTAAACCCCAATTCCTTCAGATTTTCCTTGATCTTGGCAAATAGCATATGATTGTTGTCGAAAAAAATCGACATAATTAAGCTTTATTTAAGATCATTTTAAGGCTTGAGCGATTTTTTTGCAAAAAACCGACGCCAAAAATTGGCTTTTTGGTTAATGTTATGGCAGAACATTACCAAGAGGTGAATATGGATGGAAGCGGTTTTAATAGCTCCGGGCACATATGACCTTGCCCACTTAGGCCACGAGAATATCGTTAGGAGGGCCGCCAAACTGTTCGGCAATATAATTGTAATCTGCTCCAACAACGAGGAAAAAAATGCCCGATGGTTTTCTCCAAAAGAAAGCAAAGAAGCATGGTACTGCTACGATCCGGGAGATAACATCACAATAATGACATTCGACGAGTTTATGGCAACAAACACTCCAAGCCAAAATATTGTGATGGTAAGAGGCATCCGCGGCCCAGAAGATCTTGTATACGAGCAGAAAATACGCGCATACAATCAGCGCGTGTACGGCATCGAAGCATACATCTATCTTACCGCGAAAGAAGAATACGTGGGCATTTCCTCCACCAAGGCCAGGAATATGGCAATGGAAGGAAATCTCGAAGAACTCGAAAAGATTGTGCATCCCAAGATCGCCATGAAGCTGATCGAAAGGGCACGGGAAATCAAAAGGAGGAAATAAAGTGACCGATATGTTCGCGGCGATGATCCTTGGCCACCTGGCCGGAGATTATCTGCTGCAGAACCGGGCAATGATGCTGCGGAAAACCGAAAACAGTCTTACGGGACAATTCTGGTGCGCGCTTCATTGCCTTTTTTATACCTTCTCGGTATGCCTGTTTCTCGGAACAACGGATCCGATTATGGCTGCCGCGGTATTCCTGAGCCATTGGCCCATTGACCGCTGGTCGCTGGCTGCAAAATGGATGAAAGCGATACAAAGCCGGCAACCCGGGATTGTTTACAAAAACAAGGAGATCGACGCGGCGTTCTACGCCATCGTCTATACCGCCGCCGACAACACGATGCATACCACGCTGATGTGGCTCGCGATCGAATGGCGGGTAAATTAACGCATCGAATCGGAAAACGATAAAACAACGGAGTGATGAAAATGAAAGACGACGCGCAGGATGTTTTCGCAAAACAAGTGGAATCGCTTCTGGAAAAAAGAAAATTCGAATTCGTAGATTTTGAACAAACCGGGGAATCATACAACCGCCGGCTGGACGCCAAAATGAAGATCGCGGGCACTAATGTTGTCATAACCGTAAAAAAAAGCAGCCGGCATACCAGCGGCAGTTATGCCGAACCCGATCCCCGCGGATTCGGCGACGCGCAGCATGTCGTTGACGCCGCAATGCAAGACTGGTATCCCGGTAAAACCACCAGCTATTCGGAAACAAAAACCGAGGTCATTATTGAAGCGGACAGATTGCCCGTGATCGGCAGCCACAAAGAAATCTACGAATACGGGAATTATTCATACTTCGACGACAAAAGAAAAGCCGTCGAAAACATCATCCGCATCATCGAAGACAAGCACCGGAGCGATAAATTTGAAAAAGAAAGGCAGAATAAAACCAATGAAGCGAAAATGATCCGGCAAGCTTTTGAGAAAATATAAAATAGCAGGCAATATCACCGCCTGCCCTTTTACTTGTTCCGGCTATCTCATTGGAGCGGGCATGGCTTCCGATTTGGGATTGGCTTGGTTTTTGAAAAAGTCTTTATCGATGGTCGTTTCAAAACAAGCCTTTCCGACGCCATGTGCCCAGCTTTGCGGCACGGTCACCAGCCCCGAGCGCGAATAATAATATGGAGTTTTTTCGCCCGCGGATTCGGCGGCAAGATCCGTTTTGAAATCCGCACAGATCTTGAATGAAAGATCGCCTGTCATGGAATATTCGTATTGCTGCGCGGTCTCCGGATCCTTGGGCATCAAATAACCGATCACGCTCAACCCGGCCAAGTCTTTTGGCAACGCGTTTTTTTGCTGCCAATAGTTCGCCACCGAATCCTGGATCTGCTGCAAGTCCATCACCCTCTGTTCGTCGAACCTGATATTTCGCTGTTTTGCCGGCGAGCCAACCAGGGAAAACCCAAAAACAATACTGACCAAGATAACCGCCGCCGTGATCCAGGCGATCTTTTTCGGCTTATCGGTTATCACCGCTTTCTTCTTCAAGTCCCAAAGATAATAACCGAACACCGCCGCGGTCACGATAAGCATGACTATCAGTTTCAGGAAAAACTGCGCGGTCAGGTCGCCCCGCAAAAAATTAAACATCAGCGTCACCAAATCGATGACAATGGTTAAGGCCGAAACAAACAACGTTATATACCATAACCATTTGCGCACCTGCGATTCCCTCTTGGAAGGATTCGTTTTGAAATCGCGGCCGATGATCCAGGAAACCAATACGTGTACCGGGAACGCCACCACCAGTACCGAAGTCCCCCATATCAGCGTCATATATATCGAGCTGCCGAATCCCTGGGGGTTTAATTTATCGGGAACCAAAAAATTGATTATCTGCCACCACAAAGCAATGAACCCAATCACGCTCAAATAAAGCATCGCCGCCGACAAAAGATGCAGAAATGTATCTCTGGCAGTTTCCTTCGGCACAAGATTGGCTTGGATTGTATTTTCCATATTTTTAAAATGGTTAATGCTTATTTTGATTTTGTTAAATTATATCAAACTCCCACCAAAACACCACACGCGGCGCGCGCATTAAAATAACAATATGATTTTTTTAATTAACGTATCATTAAAAAATCCCGCAAATATTTTAATGCCGCGAAAATAATACGAAAACCGCGCCAAACTATTGATTAAGAAGTTAAAAGGGGTTAGATTGAGAGTACTTCAAGGGATATCTCAAAAAGATATGTCTCGCTCCGGCATCGCTTTGGAAAAACATTTTCCGCGCAACGCCTGCCCTCTCGGCAGTGGTGGTTTTATGCGGAAAAGCGGCTCAAAATTCCTGGGCAAACTCGCCTGGGGAACGCATTGTTGCCAATTTTACAAAGCAAAACAGGACCTGATCGACATCATGGTTCCGTATTTTAAAGCCGGTTTGGAAAACAACGAATTGTGCGTTTGGGTAACCTCGGATTTTTTGACCGGAAACGACGCTCAAAAAGCACTGAAAAAATCCATCCCCGGTTTTTCCCGTTATTTAAAAAATGGCCAGCTTGAAATAATTCCCGGCGCGAAATGGCGCTTAAAAAAAGGCAAATTCGACGCCCGCCAAACCGTAGCGCAATGGATCGTAAAATACGAACGCGGTATCAGGGCCGGATTCGAAGGCATGCGTGTCGGCAGCGGCCCCCTTTGGCCGGATCAAAAAAATCTTGCCGCCTACGAATCAGGAATAAACGACATCATTGCCAATTACAAATTACTGGTCCTGTGTGCCCGCCCGCTTGAAAACTGCGACCCGGAAGAGATTATCGCCGCGGCCGGAGATCACAAATTCGCCATCATAAAAAAATCGAACCGCTGGGCAACAATAAAAAACCGCGTCTGTCAAAATTTTAAAAACGGAAACGGCAAAAACTCGTTCCGCGGCCAGTCGCTTTTCAACGCGATGACGGAAAGTTTTTCGCTGCGCGAACTGATCTTCGATGCCGACGGAAAAGTGAAGGACTACCGTTTTCTGGAAATAAATCCGGCATTTGAAAAATTCATCGGGCTGCCACGCTCCGCGGTGGTGGGAAAAATGCGCAGCGAGATCCCGGTCAACCCCAACCCCGAATCGTTGGACATCTACGCCCGGACCGCCCTCACGGGAAAACCCGCACATTACGAAAGTTTTAACAAAGACCTGAACAAACACTTTTCGGTTTATGTTTACCATCCCGCGAAAAACCAGTTTGCCACGATTTTTACCGACATCACCAAAAGCAAACTCGTAGAAAACGCGCTGCGCACCGCCAATAACCGCTTGAAACTCGCCCAACGCTCGGCGGGCGCGGGAATATGGGATTGGGACATTACCAACGGGAAAGTTGAATGGTCACCGGAACTGTACCGGCTGTTCAATGTCGATCCGTCCAAAACGCAAGCGTCCCTCGATGCCTGGAAAAACATTTTACATCGCGATGATGTCAAAATCGTGGTAAACTCGGTCAATTCGGCTTTAAAGAACCACTTGCCGCTTGCATGCGAATATCGCATCACCCTTCCCGGAGGAAAAACGCGATGGATCAATTCGCTGGGAGACACAATTTACGAAAAAAACGGGAAACCAAAGCAAATGTCGGGCATATGTTTCGATATCACCGAGCGGAAAAGGACGGAACAGGAAATGGAGCAAAGCGAAAAAAAATACCGCGGCCTGTTTGAAAATATTGGCGAGATCCTGGCGGCATACGAAATCGTGCGCGACAAAAACAAAAATATCATCGAGAGAAGGCTGACCGATGGCAATCCCGCGATGGCCAGAGAAGCAAATGTAAGGTCGATCAAAGATATCCGCGGCAAAACACTGGGTGAAATATTCGGACCCGATTATGCCGGTCAAAGCCTGAAATTCGTCAAAAAAATAATGTCATCGGGAAAAACCGGGACCTATGAATCACACGATCCGAAAACCGGAAAATCATATATCACGACCATAACGCCAATAAACGAAAACTCCTACATGGCGGCGGCCAAAGACATAACTCAACTGAAAAAAACCGAAGAAAACCTCAACCGTCTCAACCGGACGCTTAAAGCGCTGAATGGCATCAACCACGCCATCCTGCGGGCCAAGGACCAGAAGGAATTTTTAATGGACGTCTGCAGGATTATCGTGAACGATTGCGGCCAGAAAATGGTATGGATAGGATTTGCCAATGACGACGAGGAAAAAACCGTCAAACCGGTATCGTGGGCCGGTTTTGAAAGCGGATATCTTAACACGCTGAATTTGACTTGGGCCGATAAGGAGCGCGGCCACGGGCCCACGGGAACCGCGATCCGTACCGGAAAAATTCAACAATGCAAAAACATGCGCACCGACCCGGACTTCGCGCCATGGCGCGAAGAATCGCTGAAACGCGGCTACTCCTCTTCCATCTCAATGCCGCTGATCGCGGGAACAAAAACATTGGGCGCGATAACCATCTATTCCAAAGATACCGATCCGTTCACCGCCGAGGAAATCAAATTACTGGCCCAGCTTGCCGACGATACCGCCTATGGCATTTATACGATCAACCTGCGCGACGAACACGCGCGGACGGCGGAAAAACTCCGCGAAACCAGCGAGTACCTTGAAAATCTTTTGGCCTACACAAGCGCTCCGATAATCGTCTGGGACCCGTCATTCAAGATCGTAAAATTCAACCGGGCATTCGAAAAAATGACCGGACTTACTGCCGGCGAAGTCATCGGCAAACCGTTAAAAATCCTATTCCCGGAGGAAAATAAAAATAAACTGCTGGAATTCATGAAAAGCGCCCTTTTGGGGAAGCACTGGGAAATCGTCGAAATGCCCATTCGGCGCGGCGACGGCGACATAAGGCGCATCCTTTGGAATCTCGCCAACATAAAAGGCGGCACCGGCAACATTGTCGCCACAATCGCCCAAGGGCGGGATATCACCGACCAAAAATTGGCCGAAGAACAACAACAACTCACCCAGATCGAACTGAAAAAACACACCGACCAGCTCGAAAAGGCGGTACGCGACCTGGAGAATCTTCATCTGGCCGTTGAAAACGCCTCCGATATCATTTTTATCGCCGACTCGAAAGGCACGATATTGTCGGTAAACAAAGCCGCCGAAACCCTTCTTGGATATGAAGCCGGCGATATGATCGGAAAAAATATTTCCATGTTCGGAAGCCCGATCGATCCCAATTTTTACCGCAGAATGTGGCGAGGCATAAAAAAAGGGAATCGGATCTTTTCCGGAGAAGTCGCCAACATGAACAAAGACGGCAGAAAAATGGTCTTTGACCTGAAAACATCGCCCGTCATCAGCAATTCGGGAAAGATACTTTTTTTCATCGGTATCATGCGCGACCGAACCGAGGCAAAAGAAATCGACAGGGCAAAAACCGAATTCATCTCTCTTGCGGCACACCAGTTGCGCACGCCCCTGGCCACAATGACCATGGCCGCGGAAATGATCCTTAACGGCAATATCGGCAAGATCGACGAATACGCCAAGGAACAATTAAAAAACATTTACGACTCCGCGTATCAAATGAGCGGCCTGATCGAATTGTTTTTGAATCTTTCGCGTATCGAACTGGGACGCCTGGAAATAAATCCCGAGCCTATGAAAATAGCCGACATCGCCAATGATCTTGTAAAAGAGATCCGGCCCCAGGCAATCGCAAAAAATATTTTTTTTGAAACCGACTTCAGTGAAAATTTGCCGGTGGTGAACATTGACCGCCGCATCATGCACATCGCGCTGGAAAATATTTTGTCGAACGCCGTCAAATACACCTCTCCGGGCGGAAAGATCGCGTTTAAAATGCAAACCGAAAACAATAAGATCATAAGCTCCGTCACGGACACCGGCTGCGGGATACCCAAGAGCCAAATGCCGCTGATCTTCACCAAAATGTTTCGGGCCGCCAACGTTGGCGACGTCAAAGGGATGGGATTGGGTTTAAACATCACAAAAAACACCATCGAACAAAGCGGCGGAAAAGTTTTATTCCAAAACACGGAAAACGAAGGGTCGACATTTTCAATCATAATCCCTCTTTCGGGAATGAAAAAAAGATCCATCAGCATGGAATCATAACCTTGCCGCATTTATCCGGCACCACCGCATCGTTTACCGCGATCAAACCTTGAGCCGGTAACCCACGCCGCGGACGGTCTCGATGACGCGCGAGCTCTTATCGCCGATTTTTTCCCGCAAACGGTTGATATAAACGTCAATGACGTTCGACATCGAATCAAAATCGAAATCCCAGATATTTTCAATGATATCCTCGCGCTTTAACGCCTTATTGGGATGGCGCATGAAATACTCCAACAGCCGGAATTCTTTTAATGTCAATTCGATGTTTTTGCCTTTATTGGTGGTTTTCCGGGTGGCCGCGTCCAGCGTCAGGTCGCCAACCTTAAGCTCCGTGGGCAGAACCTTTTCCGGCCGGCGCGTCAGGGCGCGGATGCGCGCCAGCACCTCGTTGAAATGGAAGGGCTTGACGATATAATCATCGGCACCGGCATCCAAAAGCGACACTTTATCTTCCACGCTGTCGCGCGCGGTAAGCACCAGTATCGGCAAAGAAATATTGTATGCCCGGATGTTTTTACAAATTTCCAAACCATTTTTTTTCGGAAGCATCAGGTCGCAAACAACCAGATCGTAATCCATATGATGCATTTCGATCCGCCGCTGACCCTGGTCGCCATCCAAAACATAATCAACGGCATAACCCTCGCGTTCCAACCCGACTTTCAACAATTTAGCCAGATTTTCCTCGTCTTCAATAATTAATATTTTCATGATTATTAATTTAAGAATAACGCCCGATCATCTATTTTCATATTACCGATAAAACCGCGATTTTAAAAATAGTGACGCCGTCAATTCCGATAATTCAACAATTATTGCGTCAGGCTACCGGATAGCTGACGCTCAGCACGCGGAACACCGCGCCGATGTTGGGAACGGCGATTTCGTCCCCGGCGCGGCGGCCCAGCAATGCCGAGCCGACCGGAGATTCAATCGAAATCTTGCCGCCGGCGGGATCCGATTCGTATGACCCGGTAACGCTGAATTTATTTTTTTTGCCGCGGCTTTCAACGACTACCGTTGCCCCGGGCCGGATATCTTCCTTATCCGCCCCCTTGGGAATTTTAGCCGCGACCGCGTTTTTCAAAGTGTCTTCCAGCTTTTTCAAACGCAAGTCGATCATACCCAGCTCCTGGTAAAATGTCAGATACTCCGGATCGACATCTTCGGAAACCGCCCTTTCCGACGATCCGCTGTTTACTTTCGCCGCCCTTAATTTTTGCAGAAACAAGATCTGTTTTTTAATTTTGGCGAATCCCGTTTTGGTCAGGTATGATTTTTGTTCCGTCATAATTTTATTTAATGTTAAATTATTGAAGATAGACAAAACCGCTGATGAAAGTGTTGGCAAAATATGTCGCGGCGTTCGAAGCCGGGTCAGAGTCGCTCAACCCCCAGTCGATCTCTCCGACGCGCAGATAATACGTACCCGACGGGCCGCCAAGGGAATAAGTCGAGTTGACCGTGAATGTGGCGGTAGTGTTCTGGGATATCCGGTACGAGTTGGCAAATTCACTCGCGTTGCTTTGTCGGTAAACCGTATTCGTCACCAATATCCCCGTTGAATTATTGCCCGGCACGGCATATACCTTAAACCCGTTATTTTTGGGAATGTAAATATCGCTTCCCTGCGCGGTTACCTGGATATTGAAAGTTGCCGAAATTGCCGACGGCGAATAACTCGTCAGAGGCAGCGATGACGTTGAAACGCTCTTGAGCGAGAACACCGGCCCGGAAATATACACGTATTGGTCATTACTGATTGCCGTACCCGACATGCCGTTGGCGGCGAGCAAAGCTCCATTGGATCTTTCGACATTGAAGTAAACCGTATCCCCGCTTTTTACAGCCACCGTAACCCGGTAACGGCTGCCGTTTTCGGAACCATTGCTCGCCAGCGTATCGTCGACCTTGAGCATAAAGGTCCGGGTGGTACCGCCGGCTATTTCAACGCTCAGGCTGTTGAAACTCACCACGCCGGTTGATTGATTCGGAGTGGCCGCGTCAACGATCGTGCCATTGTCGTCGTATAAATATACTGTTTGTGGCACCAAAAATCCCAAACCGGTGGCAAATACCACATGGTTGATATCGTCGATAGTCAGATTATCCCGTTGCGCGGTCGCGTTAAAAGCCATCAATGTCGCGGCCGAGATCGTGTTGTTGCTGTCGGCGATAAGATTTCCGGTTGTCGGCGAATTCGCGTTCAGGCTGACCGAAAGAGTGGCATTGACCGACTGCGAATGGTTGACGTTTACCATCCTCGATACCGAAATGCTGTCGCCGGGAGCGAATTGGCTCAGATTGGACTGGTCAATGGCGCGAATGCCGTTAGCCGACACCGAAACGATCAAATTTGCCGAATCACCCGGCATAACCCCCGCCGATATGCCGCTCTGCACATCGACTTTCACCGTAATCACCCGCGACGTATCTTCGCGGACAATGAACGGATTGGAAAAATCGGTTAGCGTCGCCGTATACCGGGTAGAAGTGACGCGCGACACCGTATTGGAGTTCAGCGGCATCGAATCCAACAGGATATTGCCGTCATACAAATAGACGGTTGAAAAATAATTATACGGAGTGGCATTGAAATCCAACGACAATCTTTGCACGCCAAGATCGGAACCCGTCGCGGCAACCTTGATACCAAGGATCGCGTCCCGGGAATCGCCCTCGTAAACCCTGGTCCCGTTGGCCGGAATCGGATAGGTTGAAACCGTCATCGCGCCCTCTTGGCCGTTAATGACGATTCCTCCGACGGTACTTCCGGTCCCCGTTCCGGTGCCGGTCCCGGTTGTGCCCGTGGTGCCGGTGCCGCCGGCAGGAATGGGCGGCTGGGCCAACAAACTGTTTAATTCCGCGCGCGTCGCCGCCCCGACAAAACCGACCGAGTCCCGGTATCCCGAAAGCGCGCCGATGGCGGCCGAGTATTTACTTTGGAAACGGGTCACCGCCGACCGGGTCAATAATCCGAAATACAAAGTTTCCAGCCCCGGAGAACCGGCACCCGACACCGCGAGCATGGTATCGGCGCTTTTGTTCAAAAACGCCTGAAGGCAGCGGACATCGGTTCCCGTGGAACCCACGGTCAGGTTGCGCGAAAAAACAATGCCGTTGCAAACCGCGGGCGCGGTCGATACCGCCGGCGCCGGCAGGCCTCCTATCTGGGCCAGCAAAAGATTCAACTGTGCCTGCAATGCCTGGATCTGAGCCAGCAAACTGGAGGACGATTGCGCCCGCCCGATCACCGGCGCGCAGGCCGCGAACAAGCACAAAGCGACAACAGCGATTTTTTTGTTCATCATATTTTTTAAAATTAACCGGCGCGGTAAAACGGCAACGGTTAATTTGTAAATATTCATTTGATACCGGGTTGATGATACCGGATCAAACTAAAACATTCCCAATACCCCGCAAAATTTTCCCAAACTTATCGTGTCATTAAAAAATCGCCTCCCCCGATTTATTGATTATTAATAGTTTCGTATCAAGATATTAATTAAAAAATGATTAAAAAGAGCTTCTTTGTTTTAAAAAGAAGCCCTTTTTCGCAGAATAACGTTTTGCAAGCATTGGTACAGTCATTTCCTGAGATCGGCCAGCTTTTCTTTCATTCCCGCCAACTCCATTTCCGTTTCCTTAATTTCGCGCTCCATCCATTCGATCTTTTCCATTTTTGTGAAAAATTTGCGCTTGCCCATGTCATGCCCCATGCCGAATCCCTTGCCCATTCCCATCCCCGGCATCATGCCGCCGCAACACCCGCACCCGCCGCCCGGATTCCACATTTTTTCCATATCCATATTTTTAGGTTAATTTAAAATTACGGTTTCCGACCTTTGGCGAGCATTCATGATTTTTACCAGTCACCTTCTTTCATCATCGCCTTGCCGATCCATTTGATCATTTTTCCCATTATCATAGTGTCTTTGGCATCCATATCCCATCCGGAAACCGTGTTCATCGCTTTATCCATCATCTCTTTCTTTTTATTGTCATCCATTTCCATCATCACCTCCTCTTTATCCATTTTTTCTTTCATCTTCATTAATTTCTCCATGACCATTTTTTTGTATTATCGTCCATCATGGCATTGGCGCGCGCCGGATCGCGCCGCGCCGCCGGTCGGCCGCGCGAACGTATTCCCGATACGCGAATTAATTGATTTCCCCGATATTCCCATAATGGCAGTTAACAATCCATTAAAAGCAACGGATCGAGCCTAAAAAACCCAAAGATCCGCCACAAACCGTTTTTACCCCCGGTTAACCCCCGCCCTTGAATTTTTCCGCCCGATAGGATATGATTTACTCGTTATAAATCATTCCGTCCGCCAGTTGGCGGATGGCACAAGAGCAGCACGGCTGTCACATAACTTGATGATCAAGGTTCGATGATGTTATAATCGAATTATGAGCTATGCTGGCAAATTAGATTTGAAGTTGGAAGCCCAAAAATTACGAGGAAAAGGTTTGTCGATAAAAGAGATTCAGAAACGATTGAATGTTTCCCTATCATCAGCGAGCATATGGGTTCGAGATGTGAAGCTAACCGAAAAGCAACTTAATAATTTATACCTGAATAAAAAGACTGGAAACCTGAAAGGCAGCATCATTGCCGCAATGAATAAGGTCAAAGCCCGAGAAGAAGCCACCAAAAGATTAATGGAAGAGGGTAAAAACGAAATGGGAAGTCTATCGGAAAGAGATAGATTTATTGCCGGAGTAGCAATGTACTTTGCGGAAGGCAGTAAAGGGGACAAAAACGTCTCTTTTAGCAATTCCGACCCGCTAGCCATTAAGTTTATGGCTGATTGGCTGCGGCACTATTGCGATGTGCCGGAAAAAAAATTCAGGATAAATTTATATATTCACGATAATTTAAGTGAAAATGGGGCAAAAAAATTCTGGTCGGAATTAATTAAAATACCCCTTGATCAATTTGGAAAAAGCTATATCGTAAAAAACAATCCTTCCCGATTCAGAAAAACAAAACACATTTACGGAATATTAAGAATAACCGCCAGCAATGTAATTTTGCACAGGAAGATAATGGGATGGATCGCCGGGTTGTTTCAATAATTAAAATTAAATAGTAAGTTTTCGACTTTTGAGCTCCGATGTGGCGCAATGGTAGCGCGGCTCGCTGTGAAATATCGCAGCCTTTGGCGGTAACGCCAGAGTGAAAATTCCGGGATAACGGTGAAGCCTAAAATCAGATTGGCTGAATAAGGTAATACCGTGGGAACCTTTTTCTATAAGGTTAAGAAGGCTTGTCCTTCGTAGCCTTGGCGAAAAAGGAGCGCCGTAGAGACTAGATACCGGGACGTCCCAAAGGGACGATGATATAGTCCACGCTTCGTGGAAACACGGGGATAAGTGTAACGAGAAGGTTGTAGGTTCGAATCCTACCATCGGAGCCCAGTAGTTGAAAACAAAAAAACACCACATACCGGTGTTTTTTTGTTACTGCAGAATCACACTATCCCCCAAAAAAAGTACAAATTTGAGGCTATCCCCCGTATGTCGTAAAAAATTTTTCTTCGATATTGGGAAGATACCCTTAGTGATTCATCATTATATGGTCAAAACCGATAAAGCCATCTTTGCGCAGGATCAGTAGCCAATTCGTCTTTAATTTTGACCATTACGGCAAATTTGACAATAACACATAAATGTGTGATTATTTTGTTTAGTTGGAGAGATATTGATGCGTGATAAAAAAGGAAAGACACCCCATTGGAAAAGAAAAGTATACACACTTTCTTTTGCAATTGCAGCAGTCGCCCTTATCGTCCTTTTGGGTTTGATCACATTCGGACAAATCCAAAATTATTGGATAGAAAAAGATACTGTTGCCTGGATGGAGCGCGCTCAAGTTGCTTCTGATCCCAAAGATATGGAAGAATATCTGCGTAATTGTGAAGCAGGCATGCAGGCTTGGAAGCTTACTCAAGGAAATGCTGCATACGTATTTAAAAAGCCAGACAATGATTTAGCTCTTATAACGAGATCTTTAAATACCTCAATTAAAAGAGCTCACAAAATGCAGCAAGCAGATCCAAGCAGTGATGCGTACCAAGCGGAATTATATGACTTGAGGGGCGTTATAAGAGAAATAGACCTTCATACGCCATATGGTTGGTGGGTTCTTCATGGGTCGATATTCATCGTATTGAGATTCGTCATGCATACCATAGCTATAATTTCTGGAGGATATTGGGTTTGGAAGTATGAAGAAAAAACAGCAGCCGAACTTAAGGAAGAAGCTTCGTATAAAGTTACAAGATCAACGGATAGATACCCCGGCGGCGAATAATGTTTCATGTCAGTGGGAGACGTTGACCCACCCTCTATTTATTAAAGTAGAGTTCTTTTATTTTACAAAACCCATTCCAAATTTTTCAATTCCTTACCAATAATTTCCCAATCAACTCGTCTAAACGCGTCCAATAAGGGGAGCCCAGTAGTTGAAAACAAAAAACACCGTTTGGCGGAGTTTTTTTGTGTTCAATAAGCCGAGGCAAAATGTTATATTAAAATCGTACATAAATCATACTTAAATATAACATACATGAACCGCCCATCTTTGGAAAAAAATACGCGTAAGCTTACGCGCGTCGGCAAGATAACCCTATCCGTCACCATCCCCCGCGATTTGATCGTGGAACTGGGTTGGAACGAAAACCAAAAAGTGGTCGTCAAAAAACGCGGCCAAGGAATTGTGATTGAGGATTGGAAAGAATAGAATTTTTGAGGGTCTAATCCTCCGAAGACGAAAAAATATAATTATTGATCTATGCGCGTATGGGATATACATCCAAAACATTTGTGCCGAAAGCATTTGCTCGCGGAACACAGGGAGCTGCACGGATTGTGGAATATTTTAACGAAACATAAAGGAGAAGGCGGATATTCGCGCCATCCGGAAACTTTGCGTTGGGCCGGCAAGCAAAAAGCTCTTTATTCAAGGCACGAATTATTAGCGGCAGAATTTGCCCGCCGCAAATACCGGCATCGCACGCCGCTTCGCAAAGAATTCGCCATCGGCTCAGGCCGCCAAACAACATTCATCAACACGATAAAAGAGCAAAAGGCGCTTCTCAAGCAAAAGCCTTGTGACTGTTTATTGGATCTGTGACAGCAACAACTTCAAAGAAACCAACAAGGGAAATAAATTAACAAGGGTTAGACCCTTATCACTCTTATCAACTTTAGGGAAATAAACCCAACAAGGGTCTAACCCTTGTTAATAATTTTTTATTTATATGAGCATTAGAGTTGAACCATTTGTTGTCGGAAATTTTATTCATGCGTATAACCGCGGCAATAAAAAAGGACCGATCTTTTTTTGTAAAACTGATTATTGGCGGTTTCTTAGGGCGCTCCGATTTTTTAATGACGAACGAGACATTACCAAATTCGCCCAATGTCTGGGTGACCTGATATCGTCGAAGAAAAAATCTTTAAAAGGGGCGGATCCGTTTAGCGGCCGAAACACATTTGAATGGCAAGCAGAATGGGGGCCTCAAAAACCATTGGTGGAAATCGTTGCCTATCACTTGTCGCCCAATCATTACCATTTGCTTTTAAAAGAAATCAATCCCGGTGGAATTAGCAAGTTCATGAAAAAGATGGGCGCTGGCTATACCGTTTATCAAAATATCAAAAGAGGCGAAACCGGAAGAATTTTTCAGGGACAATATCGGGGAAAAACAATCAATGACGAAAAATATTTACAATATTTGGATGCATATATCCAAGTTTTTAATCCGTTTGAACTGTTCAAAGGCGGAATCGAGGCGGCATTAAATGATTTCGATAGAGCATTCGACTTTGCGCTCGATTATCCGTTTTGTAGCTTGGGTGAAGCGTACGCTTCGCGTAATCTAAGAATAGTTAAAAGGGATTGCTTTGGACATGTTTTCAAAGATTTACATACTTACAAGGAATTTTGCCGAGAAGCGCTGTTAACTAGAAATAATCGTGAATTTTTAGGAAAACTGGCAATGGAATAGCACAAATAAAGTAACAAGGGTCTAACCCTTGTTACTTTCAAAGCTTCATTACCTCCACCCGCTATCCTTGCCGTGCTAACGGCAAGTCCCAGACAAACCGCTCGTTACGGGCTGGTATCCATCACCGCCATGGCGGGGGTATTCTGCCAAATTAAACAAAAAAGCTGGATAAAACTCTTAAGTGCAAACTGCCTGCCTTAAGAAGCTCTCCAGGTATAGCCTATATAAGCGCTATCAACACTTTCGGGCCACGGATCAATGCTGTCTATTTTGTTAAATCCTTGCGGGTCGGACGATAAAATAATATTGCCCGCGCAAGGCAAGTGCTGTATAGTTATCGTTTCTCGTGCCTTCGATTTGATGGTTAAACTCTGGCCCTGCACGTAAACTGTTTTGGTCGCATATCCATTGTTCGTAACTTGTACTTGCGCCGTAAAAATCCACCAGCAAGGCGCGCCCGCGCCGGCCATTTTTTTGTCAATCAATCTCGCGCCAGTTATTTTAAATTCACTGCCCTGTCCCGATGGTACGCCTAATTCTAGTGTTGCGTTCAGCCGATATGTATCCAACTCTTTCCCTTGCGCAATCTGATAATACGACCCTGATACGTCTTTCACTGATAACGTGAAATGCCCATTATCTCCAACGCTCAGCTTTAGCCTGCCTTCGTTTATCACATACGACGAACCGCTTACAGCCATCATCAACACCAGCAACAGCACAGTAGCGGCTAGATATTTTTTAGATTTCATATCATTCCTCCCGTTTCAATTTGGAAAGTGCAAACGCACAAAAAAAATCCCGCTTGATCATAGTTTAATGATTTATTCATTAATAAATGATTAATTTATCGCACAGAAACCTGCAGCTCAACCTGCGGTTTTATAATTTAATGATTTTTAAATATACGGCCGCTTATAATCTTTGTTACAGAAGCAAGGTAATCGCGGAACGAAAAAAATGGCTTTGATACCAAGATTCTTGATTTTGGAAATAATCAACAGGCATTCCATAAATTCACTTCCCTATGAAAAACGCGAATTTAATTTTGCCGCTTAAAGCAAATATGTCGTATTCATAAAAGGCGCTTGCCTTTTTTTGTTTGCAAATCGCGTCAACTTCCAATCTCAAATAAGCAATAAAGGTCGTTGAGATCCCCGAACATTAAAAATGTTATAAAAACAAAAAATATGCAAAAAAAAATCATTGCTTTGTTCAAGCGCGCGGTTCCCATGCTTTTTGCCATTGTATTTGTGACGGTCGGAGTCGCGGGAATGTCGGCGTTCGAAGCGCACGTGATCAATGTTACGGCGCATATCGAAAACGCGCTGTCGACAAACACCGATAAAATAGATTTTGGCACGGTTTTTCCCCAGGAATACGCGGAAAAACCGTTCACGATCTCTCTAAGCGAATCATTCTTGAAACAGTGTCCAGTCGGCGCGGATAATCCCGACTGTCGGGTTGACGAAGTTACATACAAAATCGCGCAAAAACCCAAATGCGAAGTCAAAGACACGCCGGGATTTTACGTTCCCTGCACCGTGGGCGGCGATCCCGCTTTTCCAACCGAGTGCCGCTGCGACCCGCGAACGCAGAATACCCTGCCCGATCTTTGCAGATTCCTGTCCAAACTGCCGCAGGAAACCGACACTCCCCATCCCGATACCGGCGAGCCCAGCTATTACAATCCCGGCCCGCCCGCTTCTTGCGCCACTTCCACGATCGAAGCTCAAGGAATTCTTGACTGGTCGGACAACGATTTAAGCGATACCTGGAAGGTGGATTTGAAAGTGCCGCCCATTGCCGGCAGTGTTGGCCAGGATTGGCCCGCTTCTTGCGCCGCGTACACGGTGCCGACCGACGGAATCACCTATGGCTGCGATCTGTGGATCGAGGTTAACGGCATCCAAAAAGAACACTCTGGCGGGCATTGGCCGTTTGATGAAAATATCGGCAATATCGCCCACGACGTCAGTGGCAATGGCGATCATGGCACAGTACACGGCGCGGCTTGGGTTGGCGGCCACATCAACAGCGCGTTAAGTTACGACGGCGTCGGAAATTATGTCGACATTCCCGGTTCCGCCACGCTCAATCCGCAAAGCTTCACCTACGCTTTCTGGATTAACAATACGGGTCAAACGTGCACAGCTGCCGGAGCCGTGTGCCGCGTGATCAGCAAGACCAGCGACAATTTCGAGGTCGGGGTGGCCAGTGGCGCGAACCTGTCGTATCCGGCAAATTCTTTACAGGTTTATACCGGTTCTGCTTGGTTGAATACCGGATACGCGGTACCGCTCAATACTTTGCTACCGATCGCGGTTACTTACGATTCGGCCACAAAAAAAATCGACGTTTACGCCAATTCGGTGCCGGTCTACAGTATTACCGGACCCGTCATCACACATTCCGGAGAACTTGATTTCGGCCGGCGCGTCGGAGGCGCCGGAGAGAATTTTAAAGGAATAATCGATGAAATGTATCTTTTCGGCGAGGCATTAACCCCGGCGGAAATAGCCGCTTTGCCGTAAAGCTGACAGAATATGGAAACCAGAAAAAAAATATTTACGGTTTTGCTTGGAATCGCCGTCTTGATAATTGCCGTAGAATTCGTTAACGCGGCAAAATATGCCGCGACGGTAAATGTCGTCGAAGGATCAAATGTAATGGGTATAAATCCGATGACCGACAAGCTCGATTTTGGCGATATTTCGCGGAACAACGGGATGGCCCGGTATATCGATGTGGCCAGCGCGGGAAACATCGCGACTTATATTTTAGTTTGGAAAACCGGCGAAATTGCCGATTTGATCGCCGCCAACAAGGGTAATTTCGTGCTCAATCCCGGCCAGAACGTTAAGCTGGCATTCGAACTCCATGTTCCGGATTCGGCCGCGGCAAAGAGATACGGCGGAATGGTAATGATCTTCCGTTTGCCGAAATTATTTTAACCATGAATAAGCTTTCGAGAAAAATCATCGGCTGGATAATTTACGCGGCGGTTTTGGTCGCGCTGGTAATGGGAATGCCCAAAGCGCTTTCTTATTATCTGAAAACCGGTTATCCCATGGCGGCGATCACGTCCGGATCAATGTGGCCAACCCTAAAAAGCGGCGATTTGGTTTTGATCCGGGGAATTAGCGCCGCCGGCGACATCCAAAACGGGGATATCGTTGTCTATCAAAACCACCGCGGCTTTACCATTCATCGCGTTGTAGCAAAAAATAACGATACCTTCATCACCAAAGGCGACGCCAATAATGTTTTTGACATTCCGGTACCGTACGCCGCGCTCGTCGGGAAAGCCGTCGTGTGGCGGGGAAAGCCCGTACGTATGCCGTTGCTGGGCAATTTAAGCATTTTTTTGAACCAAAATAGGCCGTGACAAATCAAAACCGCCACAAATCAATAAGGATCCGCGTTAAGGATCTTGGCCGCAAAAAAAACAAAATTATTGAAAAAATGATCGGCGGGGTTTGTTTGGCTTTGGTGGCGTTTGCCCTTCAAAACCGCCTGTTCGCGGCCTTTGAAGGGCATGCGATCAATGTCACGGCCACGATCTGCCGCCATTCCGATATCCGGTCCGCCAATTACTGGCAAGGGCATCCCGCCCTTTACGCGGATCTGTTGCCGGTCAATATCGGCAATGAAGTTGTTGATTCGCGAGCGCGCGTTGAAAAAATATTTGGCGATTATGACAAGTCGCCAATCGACAATTTAAAAAGCGAGTTGCTGGCGATAAAATTCAATGTGGCGTATTTCGGCATTGGCGGATATGAAATATCGGACGGATCGAAAACCGTCGACGGAATGATCGCGAATACGGAAAACATTCTCAAGGATACGGCAACCGGCATTCAAGAAACCGACCGTTTGGTTATTTCGCTGCGATCCCTGAATGCATCAAGAAAAATCGAATATTGCGCCCAAAGCAATCCGCCCGTGCCGCCGGACAATATTTTACTGATCAATAAGATTTATTACGCCGCCGGTCCAAACGGCCCGTCAAACGCCGACCGGTGGATCGAACTTTATAATCCGGGCACGGTCGATACGAATATAAAGGGCTGGACTTTGTGCGCTCGCGACAATTGCGGCAAGATCACCAAAGACGGAATCGTGGCGCCCGGATCTTATGCCTTGATCTCCCATTCCAAAGAAACTTGCGACAAATGGTATGCTCCGGGCAACATCCTGGTCGTTGGTCAAAACCAGATGGCCGGACCGCTGTTAATTTTCGATCCGGTTAATGAAATGCTGACACTACTAAATCCCGACGCCATGATTATCGACCAGGTAAATTGGGGGTTTACCGATTCAACCTGGCCCAACTATAATTCTTTGCTCTGGAACCCGGGACTTACGGCAGTCGGAATTGGCCGCTCGATCGGCCGAAATCCGGACGGATTCGACACCGATCAGGCGTCCGACTGGATTGATTTTGCGACCCCGATCATTGGCGCGATTGATACCGGCAAAGACCTATGGCCCTTCGGCAAAACCCATACTATCGCTTGGCGCGCGGCGGATGATGAGATCACAGACACCACATCCACCCTGCCGGCCGCGGAGCCGGTTCCCGCGCCAACAACCGAACCGGCGCAAATCGAAAACCAGGATTTGACACAAAACGCGTCTTCGACGGCCGGATCCGAAACCTCCGCTCCTGAAAAACAAGCGACTTCCAGCGATCAAATTATTTTCGATCAACCCGGCCAGGATCAATCTCCGGCTTCGGAAAATGAAAATCCATCCGCGGACGGAATCGGCGAAGCACCCACGGTTGTAAATACCGCTGTCTCGCCCGCCACGGCGGATAATCCTATGGACGAAAATACGGCGATAGAAAATCCGCCAACAGAGAATTCACCCGCGCAAACCATTACTGGAATTCCGGCGCCGGACACAACGCCCGCGCCCATTATTGAAACGCGGCTCGTCCCCGCTTCCGATGCCGCAAGCTGAAAAATCCACGATCAAGCCGATACCAATATTTTTTTAATATTTGAAAGTATAATTTTAAGGATACTGTTTAATGGAAAATAAATGAAGGTTGATTGATGATCGGATTACCAAATAACTAATAAAAGTTATGAACCGTATCATACATTTTGAGATCCACGCGACCGACACTGCCAAGATGGCTGATTTTTATCGCTCGGTTTTTGGTTGGGAAATCCGCAAATGGGATAATCCCAACGTGGATTATTGGATCGTAATGACCGGTCCGGATGTTGAGGAAGGAAAACCGGCGCCCGAACCCGGGATTAACGGCGGCATCACGGGCCGCAAAGGTCCGGCGCCGAATGGCGGCGAGCCCGTTTCTTCGTTTGTGTCCACCATCCACGTCCCCGGCGTTGACGAATACATCAAAAAAATCGAAGCGGCGGGCGGAAAACTGGCCCTCCCAAAAATGGCAATACCCGGATTGGCCTGGCTGGCATATTGCAAGGATATTGAAAATAACATTTTTGGCATCTACGAAGACGATAAAAATGCCAAATAATCTGCCCGTGGGAAAAACCCCAGGGTATTCTGCCAGATTAAAAAACCTAAAACGCCGCGGCAAGCGGCGTTTTAGGTTGAGCAAGTAATTTAAAATTCGTTTTTCGGCCAATATTTATCGTGCGGCCACACGCCGGGCCAGACCCAAAATACGCCTTTGAATCGATTTTTTGTTATAATCAATTCATATGAACAAAAAAATAATTGGGCCATTTTTAATTATTTTATCGGCTGCGTTTTTTACCGCGTTGACGATGGTCGGTTATGCCGACGCGCAAGATATCGGCGTACCCAGCGTGCCCGCGCCCCAGCCGGTTAAAAGTGGCGATACTGCGCCATTGCCAACAATCAATTCGCCCCGGGAGGCGTGCAAAGCCTACCGCACCGATCCGAGATATTTCGTAAACAATGTATTTTTAAAAGACACCGACGATGAGTGCCTGATTCAAGTCGGCGACAATAACTCCGGTTATGGAAAGGTTGATTTCTATTTTAAAGGAACTGAATTTTGCATTAATAGCAGCGGCGATTATTTTACCCGGATCGGTGGCAGCGGGACTAGCTGCAAAACAGTCAAAAAACAATTAAAACATGTTGATGGCGGTTCGGAAACATTGGACTCGGTTCCGAAAGGTGTGCCGTACCAGAAAGATCTTTCCCAAGACCTCATTTCGCTTTTAGGTTCCGGCAGCGGCTCCAATCCGGCAATTTACAGTTTTTATCTTGGATCGGGCGTTGGTTTTCCGCCTATGGGCCTTATCTTCGGGCCTAACGGAGTTTTATCCGGCACCCCCACAGGCAAGAGTGGCAAATTCCAAGCATGCGTACGAGACCTGAATGGCAATTCGGCTTGCCGGACATACACCATGGGCGTGGAAGGCGCGCAACCGGAAGCGCAGGATACCCCTCAACCAAAAACCAACTCTGGCCAGGATATCGGTTCCTACTACGGAAAATTGGAAATAGTCCGGGAAGGCATCAGTTTTCCGGCCGATCACAACATCAGAGTTTTTCCCGGAGATACCGTCAAAACCGGACCGGACGGATTTCTTGAATTGATTTCCGGCGGCCGCACGGTTACTATCGGCCCCGATACGCTTGGACGGATGCTTGGATTCGATACGGCCAACAAACAAGTGATCGTCCCCGCCGGCTGGGATACCGATCTTAACTTCAAAAGGGAAATCGACCATTGGGAATTTTGGCAGAATACATTCAACGATTTGGAAGATTTTGTCAATGAAACCGCCCCGACTTACGCGATCGAATGCGGGCTTGGAAGCATCGTTGGATGTTCGTGGGGCATGGTTGAATTTGTCGACAAAGGCACGGAATGGTTTGAAGAAAAAATGGCAATAGATTCCGGAAAAAGTATTGTCATAACCCCGACGGCTATCGTTATGCCGCTGGCAACCGAGTTTACCGTCCAAGTTGATTCCGACGGCGCGACAACGCTGACGGTACTGGACGGCGCGGCGGTAGCGATGGATCTGGCAAGCAGGAAAAGCGTGATCGTCAAAACCAACCAAAAAATTACCGTACCCAAAACCGACGGCGGGCTGGGCGCGGCCGAACTGCAGCAACGCTTGGCTAATGTCGATCCGACATCCCTCGACAAGTGGTGGAATAAGAAGCCCGTTGCCGCGCCAATCGGCGCGTTCGACAATATCAACAAAAAAAACGTGTTCATCGGCGGCGCCATAATCATATTCCTGATTGCGGTTATATCGTGGCTAAAACAGATTGCCGGAAAACAAAAAAGATAATCCATCGGTCCGTCCAGTTAGGAGCGCGACCCTGATAAAAAAACAGAGGATGGAAATAATATACTTAAACAACAACATCGCTCATTAGTCCGGAGATCGGACCTGAAATCGAAGTTGATATCGCCAACTGGCCGATCGAAAAGATAATGAGCCGCTTTCCTGGGAAAACAAATACCTCGGCCAACCCCCTGGAAAAAATTGACAATGGTAAAAAAACATGTTAACGTGTGGATATAAACGGACTAAAAGGAGGACGTGAAAATGGACGATAGACCCGATGTACCTTCCAACATTTTGGAGGCAATGGCAATGATTATGTGTATAAATTGCGGCCTTAAAAATACATGCGATCATTTCGGCCATCCCAAATGGACAAAGATACCTGTGGATGAAATTGTAGTGATTGTGATCGAATAAGACCGAATTACTGGTAGGAAATATTGTTTTTTATTGGAGGAATTGAAATGTATTGGGTATATAGATTCTTGATGTATCTCGGCTGCTACGTCGAGATGGACGGAAAAGGAGGATTCAAACGGCCATGGTGGCGGCTGATAAGATAGCTGTCACATAGCATAATGAACATGGCATTCTCCATGCCCCGGAGACGAGATAATCGCAGAGATTTATATTTCTGGATCTCGTCAATGGGTTTTTATTTTACACACTTCGCTAAAAAATCATTCATCCCGTAAGCGTCAAAACAACGGCTCACTTAAAACACCGCATCAAGCGGTGTTTTAAGTGAAAATTTAAGCTTTTTTGCAGGAATGATTCAGATAAAAATTCGGTTACAGACATTAAACTGTGAATTGATTTTTAACAAGGCAGCTAGCCACATTTATAAATAAAAACATATCACGCAAAAGTAATTAAAAAGAGTATTCCAAAATAGGTTTACTCTTGCTGTCTTTTACCATCTGATATTGTACTTATGGCGATTTCAATTGCCACCTCGATGGCATCAAGCAAATGCTCGCGCCAAACTTTGACCTCACACCTCGCTCCAAAACCCACGAAGCTAAGGGAACACGTATAACCGTCGGCTACTGATTTAATGATCGCGTCGGTCCTAAAGTCTGTCCAAGACGCATCATCAAAATTAAGCCAAGCTTCGAGAGCTTTTACGATACCCTTTTCGATGGGCATAAAACCCATCTCCAAGTTACCAAGCTCGATTTCGTTCGTCTTTATCTCTCCCAGAGCTTCGGCCAAATCATTGCCATAGTATGGCCAGCCCTCATTGCCGCATCCACATTCACATTCACTCTTTACGCACTGTTTTTTAACGCGGACAGTAACGATCCCCCGCTTAAATGCAAAAAGCTCGTAACCTTTTACATCCAAGAGGTAATGAACAAAACCGTTTTCAGTGCCTTGCCGCTGCTGCTTCCTGAGATAATCCAAGAAGCGATGCATCCGAAAACTGAAATCGTCAGTAAGACGACCAGATTCATCGACCCATCTACCAAATCTTATCATATTAAACCTCCTCGTACTTATCAAATAGTATAACATAAATTAAGTATTTGTCAATACATCCGACCTACATTCTAACCTGAACTGCAACGTCTCCGCGGAGTATACTGGTGGTAAGATCAATAACCAACCAAATATATGGCGGAGACGTACGTTCATTTTACCCGGGATTCCCGGGTTGAGCTAGCGGTTT
>Ga0247841_10003172_pt1 | contig 31043 bp, 40 predicted proteins | sample LaCruzMarch2015__2_FD_192410 | JGI IMG/M metagenome (GOLD analysis project Ga0247841, IMG submission 192410) | Freshwater microbial communities from meromictic Lake La Cruz, Castile-La Mancha, Spain - LaCruzMarch2015_18m | ecosystem: Environmental > Aquatic > Freshwater > Lake | place: Spain... | reverse complement strand
CCAAATTCGTTCTCTTAAATGAGAAGAAGGCTATGGATAAAGCCCTTTCAAGGCTTTGACCCGGGTTCGAATCCCGGCGGGGGCATAGGCACGGTAAAAGTACAATGCCCCGGCGGAGGGTGGACAGGCGACACGCCCCACCCCCTCCTGGGGTATGGAACTTCAAGAGAATTCTTGTTTTTTGGATAAATTGAAAAAAGAAAAAGAAGTTCAAAAAACAACTCGGCAAGCAAATTTGAACTTGTTAGTATATGAGTTCATAAAAAGCGGAGTACGGCCATCTAAGATATGTAAGATTCTTAATCTTAAGAAAACAGCTCTGCAATACTATTTAACGTCGCTGATTGAAGCAAAATTAATCAATAAATTAGGGTATGGGGTTTGGGAAGTTATTGGAGAATTTGATCAAAACAAGTTCAAAAAAACAACCCGAGTACCTCATGACAACTGGGGTAGTAAATTTGAACTTCTTAAACAAGATCAGGTGAGGGGTCATGCTTTTCAATTCAAGCTTTCAGTTCCCTTCAATCTAAGAAACTGGAATAAGAGAGCAGATATCTTTAAGAAAAAAGATATCAAGTTTGATGAATTAGAACATTTATTTGGTGGCGGCCAGGGTCTAGATTTTAAAGGTAGGAAAGTGCATCTCACTAACAGTTCTGTCATCATTTATGAAAAAGAGAGCTATATTTCAGATCTAGCCAAAGAAGCCAAGAGTTCTGCTATCTTTCACTTTTTGAAGCTTATAAAGTCATTAGAGAGTTTTCTGGGAGCAGATTTCAGCATCAATGGACAATACAGGTTCAGAGTTACAAGGCAACATTATGCTCTCGTTAAAAATGCTCTCGCAAAGCAGTATGATGAAGAAGGGAAGAAATTAATGGTTTATTCTGCTAATGGGTTATGGTTCGTTATAGATAATTCTTACAATTTACACGAAGCTGAAACTGTGCATCCAAAGACATCAGATGTTGACAATGAAAATGTTCTCAACTTCTTTAATTCTATAAAAACTCGGCCAATAACAACTCAAGAGATTCACTCTAATTTCGAGGAGCTCAGGCAGATGATGAAAACAAGCTCAGAGAATCAGATCATGCTTGGCCAGGTCTTACAACAGATGGAGAAAAACATGGTTAAAATCATCAAGAAGGTGGGAGAAGATGTATAGATTCATGATGAACGGAAGAAGGTATGTGATTTTATTCTTAGCTATGAATAGCGTGAGGAAGAAGAATATCCAGCAACTAAGTAGAGTTTGTGATATGACTCCAAGCCATCTGACAATTGTAATGAAACAATGGGAAAAAGAAGGTCTGATTAAGAAGAATAAAAGTGGTAGAGAATTTGTCATCGAATTAACAGATGTGGGGAGAAATCTCTTAGAGGTTATTAGAAAATATGATATTATTGCAATGCAGCAATCAGAGAAAACTAATTGCAATCAAGAAAGTGAAAAGGAGGTGAACAATGGAATCGCAAAAAGAAAGTATTGTTAAATATGACGACAGAAGAAAAGAGCTCACTCATACAACAAGAGAAATCAAGGAAACAGATTTCGGACAGATTAATCTAGAGAGCAAAGGAACATACAATGAGGAGGGAATAAGAAAAGTGTTAGCTAATCTGCAATTAAAAAAGAAAGCTATCGAAAAGAACATTGAGATTTTAAGCAGGTTGCAAGAACCAAAACCAGAATTAACTCCTGAACTTCAAAAGTTGAAAGAGCAACTGATTACTCTTCAAAAAATAGATCACGATGAAAAAATTGGGGCTGATGAAAGAAAAAAAGAAGAAGATGATCTAAAGAAGAATGAAGAAGATTTGAAACAAGTGAATGAAGATATCAGAAAGATAAGAGATGCAATCGGAACGAGGTTAAGCTTATAATGGAAAATATAAAAATGATAAGCGTTGAGCTTTTGAAAGATTCAGAATACAATCCGAGACAGATCACAAAGGATGAATTCAAAAAGTTAGAGAACTCTATCAAAGAGTTTGGTTTAGTACAGCCAATTGTCGTTAATATTCATCCTGCAAGAGAGAATGTTGTAATTAGTGGCCATCAGAGATTACAGGTTGCAAAGAAACTAGGAATGAAAGAAGTTCCTTGCATGCTTGTTGATTTAGATCTTTCAAAAGAGCGAGCTCTCAATCTTGCTATGAATAAAATTGGCGGAAGATTTGAAGAAGACAAACTTATTGATCTCTTAAGCTTGATCGAAGAAGAAAATGAAGATATCTTAAATCTTACAGGATTTGATAATTCAGAAATAAATTATCTTTTAGGATTGAGAGAAAAAGAGAAAGAGCAAATATACGCAACAGCTGCAGAGGATGATTTCGATCTAACAAACAGATATGGAATAGAAGAAGGAGATATCGTTGTATTAGATGATCAGCATAAAATAATTTGCGGAGATGCAACAGATCCCAATGTTTTAAGAAAGCTATTGGGAGAAAATAAAGTAGACTTGTTAGTTACAAGTCCTCCTTACAATCTGGATATCAAATATGGAAAGTATCGAGATAACAAAGATTACACTGATTACATAAAGATGATTAAAAGTGTATTCCAAAACTGTAAGACATTTATGAATCGTGGGAGATTTCTATGTATCAACATCGGAAGAGAATGGGGGCCTATAAATATGCCTGCAAAATACGATGAAATTCTTGAGGGGATTGGTTATGTCTTTTTCAGAAATATCTATTGGAGTAAACCCCTGGGAAGTGCTCGTGGAACAATAACTGGGAGAAATCCTTTTCCAAGATATTACATTCCAAAAGTGCAGACAGAAATAATTCAACTTTATTCAGATGACGAAAATCCGCAAGTCTATGACTCTTTAATAACTTACAAATTTGGCGAGGGTCAAAGGGAAAAGAGAGAGCAAATACCTGATATCTTATTGGGAAAATATTCTGGAAATGTTTGGGAAATGATGACTGAAACAGCTCTCGGTGGAAATCATCCTGCACCTTTTCCAGTACAATTGCCATTTAATTGTATAAGGTTCTTTACTTTTGAAAAAGAGTTGATACTTGATCCATTCGTTGGAAGTGGGACATCAATTATTGCAGCAGATCAATTGAACAGAAAAGGATATGGAATCGAACTCGATCCAAATTATGTAAGTGTAGTCATAGAAAGATATCTGATTTACAAACCAACTGCAAAGTTTGAGGTGATTAAATGCAAATAGAAAAAAGTGATATCTTTTTATTAGGTAAGCATAGATTGATGTGCGGAGATAGTCTGAACTTAATTGATGTTCAAAGACTGATGGATAAAAAAGTCAGCACTATGATTTTTACAGATCCGCCTTATTCTGTCAATTATGTTCCAGAAGAAAGAAGAAAGGGCGGAAGGAAAATGAAAGAGCTTGGTGGAATCTTAGGAGATATCAATTTTAAAATAAGTGCTTTGTTAGACTTGATAAATACAGGAATTTGTGAAGGTGCTGTTTATGTCTGCTGTGGATCTAAGCAGGTAGGACCAATTTATGAATGGGCATCTAAGAATCTAAAGACAAGAGCAAGAATGATCATCTGGGTAAAAAATGGATATTCAATTCTGCCGGGAGATTATCATTCAGGCTATGAGCAAATGATGTATTATTATTTTGATAAAAAGAAGTTCAGGGGAGAAAGAAACCAGAGCGATGTATGGTTTGTTAAGCGCAGAGCAACAGGGAAATATGTGCATCCAACTCAAAAGCCAGTTCGTTTAATTATGACTGCTATACAAAACAGCTCAGATGCAGGAGATATTGTTCTTGATTTATTTGGGGGAAGCGGAAGCACTCTGATAGCCTGTGAAAAGACAGATAGAATCTGCTACATGATGGATTTAGATCCAAAGTATGTAGAGAGAACAATAGGCAGATGGGAGCTATTGACAGGCAAAAAAGCAATCAAATTATAACTTCAAAAAACTTCAAAAATGGCAAAGAAAAACAGCAATTATCGAGAGAGGCAGGAAAAAATACTGAAGTTCATGGCCGAAGCCGGTGCATGGAAGGTTTCAAGCTCTGTAGTTCAGGAATTAGCAAAGGAATATGGAGTTACTGAAAGGCAGATCTACATGGATGTTAAAAGAATAATAAAGAGGGTTCCAAAGCCAGTGATAGAAGAAGTGGCCAATAAATTTCTGATCACATTTGACAAGGCAATAACAAAATCAATAAGATTAATGGATAGTCTCAACGAAACAACTCAACTAAAATCAGTTAGACTATATTTTGAATCAATTCAGTCTTTTACTAAATTCTTGGAAGATTATGGACTTAAAGAGAGAGTTCCAGAGAAACTGGATATAGGTGGGATTAAGATTAGAGTTAATGAACCTGCCAGTTTATATGATGATGGACCTAAAGGACCTACAGATACAGGAGAAAATAATTGATTGGGACCCTTCATCCAAACAGTTTGAATGTCTGAAACTCTTAAGAGATAGAGTTCATACTGAAATATTTTATGGTGGAGGAGCCGGTGGAGGTAAATCTTATCTAGGATGTGCTTGGTTAATTCTTAATTGTATAAAATATCCTGGGAGTAGATGGCTAATGGGCAGAGCAATTCTTAAAAGTTTAAAGGAATCAACTCTTTTAACATTTCTTCAAATATGCAGATCTTGGGGATTAATTCCCGGAGAGCATTACAAATACAATCCAATGGAAGGAGTTATTAGATTTCCCAATGAAAGCTCAATTTATTTGAAAGATTTATTTTTATATCCAAGTGATCCTGAGTTTGATAGTCTTGGTTCAACAGAATACACCGGGGCATTCATTGATGAAGCAAGCCAGATCACTGCAAAAGCAAAGAACATAGTAATGTCAAGGATCAGATATAAATTGGATGAATTCGGCCTTGTTCCTAAACTTTTAATTGCAAGCAATCCATCAAAGAATTTTTTATATTTTGAATTTTACAAGCCATGGAAGGAAGGAAAGATTGAACCTTATCGGGCATTTACTCCTGCATTAGTTGGAGACAATCCCTTTATTTCTAAACATTACATTGAGAATTTAAAAAAATTAGATAGAATAAGTAAGGAGAGGTTATTATATGGGAATTTTGAGTATGACGACGATCCTACAAGACTATTCAGCTATGATGCTATTGTTGATTTGTTTACAAACAATGTAGAAAAAGGACAGAGATATTGCACAGTTGACGTTGCTGGCAGAGGGAGAGATAGAACCGTGATAATCATCTGGGATGGTTGGTTTATTGAAAAAATAATCTTAAAAGACAACATATCAAGTGATGAGTTAGATAAAATCTTAATCGAGAAGAAAATACCAAGAAGTAAGTGTGCGATAGATGAAGATGGTGTTGGGTTTGGATTAGTTAAGAATCTATCAGGGGTTAAGGGATTTGTCAACAATGCTCAACCAATAAAAAGTAAAAAAGAAACAGACAGAGAGAAATCATTAAGAAATTATAGAAATCTTAAAGCTCAGTGCTGGTTTGAATTAGCGAATTACGTAAACACGGGACAGATAGGAATTTACAGAGATGTGCCTGTTGAAGTCAGGGAATTAATCATTGAGGACTTAGAGCAGATAAAACAAAAAGATCCTGGAAAAGATGCTCCGCTTACAATTTTATCTAAAGAGGAGATTAAAGAAAGTTTAGGTAGATCAACAGATGTAGGTGATGCAATGATGATGAGAATGATCTTTATTTTAAGACCACCATTAGCTTTTGATTTTGTCTAAAAATAATCAATCAAATAAGCAAGTATCCTTAAAAGATAATTTGGATTAACAAAAGCATCACCCTCTTCCCGCATCATACTCATGAAGAAGTCATTCAAAAACTTATTCGGGTTAATTCCAGAAAAGAAGACAGTCCCCGCCGTAGAATCAGTGAGTGAAATCACAAGAGGTGGACTTCCTAAGTCTTACATACCTAATTTTTTCTATAAACCTCCATTTGGATATCCTAGATTTTTAGATCTTCCAAATTTAAGAAGATTAGCAGCTACTCCTTTTGTTGATATGTGCATAACCACAATTATTGATGAGATTAGTGCAGTGCCTTGGGAGATCATATCTGATGATGACAGTATAGAGGTGAGTCCAGAAAAACAAAAACAAATAGATCATGTTAGATCCTTTTTTGAAAATCCAAATACTAATAAAGAAAGCTGGGAAAAAATAACTAGGATTTTTGTCAGAGATATTTTAGAAATAGATGCAGGAGTTATCAACAAGATTTTTAATAGATACGAAGAAATGGTTGAGATAGTTTCAAGAGATGGAGCGACATTTACTAAAAATCCAGATCTTCATGGATTTATAACTGACAGAGTAGATATCATATTAGATTCAAATATTCTAAATGTTCCTGGAGCATTTAATACTCCGGAAACACAGAAACTTCAAGAGTCATCAAGAAGCATGGAGCCGGGATGGATAACCTCTCAGGATGCCGCTGAACAAGCTGCTTATTTTCAATATGGATGGATAACAGGAGCAAAGCCAGTTCCATTCGGAAAAAAAGAAATAGTTTGGTTAGAAAGAAACCCCCGATCCGATTCTGTTTATGGGAGAAGTCCTGTTGAAATATTAGCAGATTCAATTCAAACTTTAATTTATGCTATCGAACACAATCTTGATTATTTTAGAGATAATTCTATTCCCCCTGGAGTTATAGGATTGGACGGGAGTGATTCTGATGAAATTAAAGCATTCAAAGAACAGTGGGAAGAACAGCAAAGGGTTAAGGATAGTGCAGGGAGATGGAAGAAAGTGTTTCATAAGATGCCCGTAGTTGGAAAGATTCCAAAGTTTGAGAGGTTAGGATTCACAAATTCAGAGCTACAATTAATTGAAGGACAGCAATGGTGGGCGAAGATGGTTTGGGCATGTTTCGGCGTGACCGCTGTAGAATTAGGTTATACTGAAGATGCAAAAGGAATGGCCAATCAGATAGTGCAATCAAATGTTTTTAGAAAGAGAGCAATTAATCCGCTTCTTAGACTTATTGAATATCATATCAACACAGAGATAATTTCAGAGTTTGGATATGAAGATATAAAATTTCAATATCAAATGTTTGATGTTGAAGAAGAAACAAAGAAAGCTACACTATACAAATTACAAATAGATGCAGGATTAAGAACTGTTAATGAAATAAGAAAAGATGAGGGCCTTGAAGAAGTGGAGTGGGGAGATGAAGATCCTAAAAGAAATCAGGGAAATAATTTTAATTTTGGAAATTATCCAGATCAGGGAAAAAAAGAGGACAAACAACCAGAACCAAAAGAAGATACTGAAGAAAAATCATTTCAAGCAGAGCAGAATCCTTTAATCCCAAAAGAAGGCGAAGAAATGGGGTATGAAAGATTGAGAAAAAGTATAGTTTATGTTTTAAAACAGAATGAAGAAAAATTAAAAGATCTTATAGTAAAAGAGATGGGGCATAATCAGGTTACTAAGATTAAAAGTGTTGATGACATAACAAAAGCAATTAAGAAATTAGTTGCATTTGAGGGATTAAAAAATATTAGTGACCTTGTAATCAAAAATACTTTTATGGATGGATGGGATTCAGCAGAAAAACAGCTCAATAAAAATTTTATGATAAATAAAGATGCTGTACAATATTTGCAGGATTATACTTTTAACAACATAATTGATTTAACTGAAGAGATTAAGAATGATTTAAGAGCTGAATTGCAAAGAGGGATTATTGCTGGAGAAGGAATAACAAATTTAAAAAATAGAATTACAAAGGTTTTTGATTCCGGAGCAAATAGAGCAGAAATGATTGCAAGGACAGAAACCAATAGAGCAGAGAATCAGGGAAAACTCCAGGCATTTAAATCAAGCAATGAAGATTTTTTAAAGAAATGGGTGTCAGCAAAAGATGAAAGAACAAGCGAAATATGTAGGGAACTTGATGGTCAAACAGTTGGGTTAAATGAAAATTTCAAAGATAATCATACAGGATGGGAAGGGCCAGCTCCTCCGGCTCACATCAACTGCAGATCAAGTGTAGTTTTTATTTCTAAAAAAGAGGACAAAGAATAATCCATCATTTGAGCAAGTATCCTTAAATATAAAATTTAGCTTTTAAGCTTAAACCGAGGATAAAATGAAAGAGGCAAGCTTTATTTTCACAACACCATTCAACGTAAATGTAGTTGAAGTCAAAGGGGAAGAGAGAGTTTTTATGGAAGGATTTATTTCTACAACTGACAAAGATTTAGTTAATGATGTTGTTACGAAAAATTGTCTGAGTTCTATGCAGCAACAGATTCTGGAGCGAAATATAAAATTAGATATTGAACATGAAGCATTCAGGGGAAGTAGTGTTGAAGAAAAAGAGATTAACAAAACAAGAATACCTGCTGGAAAAATAACTGATGCAACTGTAAGAGATTTTAATGATGGAAGATTTGGTCTTAATGTCAAAGCAGAATTAAACAGAAATCATAAAGAGTTTGATAAAATAAAAGGGAATGTTTTGGAGAAATATCTTGATGCTTTTTCAATTGCTTATATCCCGACTAAGATCGCAAACAAATCAATTAATGGAGAAGAAGTACGATTGTTAGATGATGTCAGATTACTGAATGTTGCCCTTACAGGAAATCCTGTTAATACTGTTTCTCAAATTAGAGATGTTTTCATGAAATCTATTGATGCAATTGAAGAATACAAAAATGAGAAATCAACAAACCCAGAGATAGAAAATAAACTGGAAGTCAAAAATCATAATCACGTAAGTGATACTAAATTAAATTACGGGAGGAAAAACATGGTAAAAGGTAAAGATAAAACAAAACCAGAAGAAGAACAAGAAGAAGATTCTAAGGAATCTAAAGACTCTGATGAAGGATCTGAAGAAACTGAAGAAAAGTCTGTAAGTTCAGAATCAGGTGATGTTGAATCTAAAAGTGAATTGAAAGCTCTCAGAGAGGAAGTTAATGCATTAAAGAAAGAAAATGCAGAGATCAAGGCTTTGTTAAAAAGGCCTGTTCACAAATCAATGGCTGAACCTCAAAGGAAAGAAGAACCTTTTGAGCAGAAATCCATTGAACCTCTTGATGCCATAGCTTAAGATGACAAACAGTTTACAAGAAGGCATACACACCGGAGAAGTTGGTAAGATAAACGACAAAAGCGCTTATAGCCATTCTTTTGGAGCAATGCCTGAAGGAACTAGATATGTCGACGGATGGAAGGCTATTGACATAAGGCCTCAGCTCAAGTCTGCGTTTGATATAGGATTTAAATCCTTATCAACAACAAGTGGCGGAACAGGAACAGCTGGATACGCAATGGTTCCAGTATATCTTGATCCAAGAATTGTTGACACGACAAGAAAGTTCACTCCATTAGTTGAATTAATTCCAAGGGTTACAAACCAAGGATTAACAGCTGATTACAATAAAATCACTGCTAAAGGCGGTGCGTTTACTGCGGCTGAAGATTCATCGATGAGTGAAACCACTGATACTTATGACAGGGCAAGTGCATCTATCAAGTATATTTATGCTGTTGGTAGAGTGACTGGTCAAGCACAGGCAGCTTATCCATCATACATCCTGGAAGGTTTTCAACCTACAGGTTCAGGATTAGGCGCAGGTAGTCCATTTAGCCCAACAGGGGCTCCAAATGCGAAACAACTTGAAGTCCTGATGAAAGCTAGATCATTGAGAGAGAAAGAAGAAGATCTTATTGTGAATGGAGATTCTTCATCTGATAGCACAGAGTTCGACGGAATTGTAAAGCTTCAAAGCACTACAAATGTTGTAGATCTTGATGGTGCAGCATTAACATGGGATGATATTGAAACTGCTGTGAGATATGCATGGGACGATGGCGGAAGGCCAAAAATCGCTGTATGTTCAAGTGCGGTTTTAATTGATATCAGAAAGTTAATGATTGACACATTCAGGTACAGCCCAGCTGATATGTCTGCGGGCGGAAACTTGCCATTTGGAGTAAGCGCTAGTTTAGTGCTTCAAACAATGGTGGGATCAATCCCGGTCATTCCGAGCATGAACCTGAGCAACACATCTGGTGCAAAACAGATCTACTTCCTTGATACAGACTTCATAGAGATGAGAGTCTTACAAGACATGACTTATGAAGATTTAGCAAAAACTAATGATTCGCAAAAGTTCATGTTGAAAATATATGAATGTTTGATCATGAGAAACACCGCTTTCAATAGCTTTGTAGACGACATCGCATAAATCCTTTTTTGTTATTTTTTAGATTAAAAATTTATTTTTTTGATTTACAGAAAAAATAACGACAATTAAATCATAGGAGGTTAAAACATGACAGCAGAACTATTAAGTCACACGTTCGTAGGCGCAACAATCGGAGCTGGAGCTTCAAACTCTGGAACTGGGTTGGTGTGGGGAATCTACGAAGTGACAAGCACAGAGAATGGTGATTGGATAGTTTTACCTGAATTCAATGAGATTGAATTTGTTAGTGCTGCAACAGTTGCATCTGGAGTATATACTGCAGAGCCAGTGACTGTAGATAGTACAACAAAAAATAAGATCGTCTTGCAGGCAGGTGGAACAGATGCAATCAGAATACTTGTTGCAGGAACTCCGGCATAAGCTGTTAATTGAAAAATGACAGTGCCAAGAGTTGTAAGAAAAGAAACCAGATTGTTTAATGCAGGCCATGCAGTAACAGCATCTGGATGGGTAGAAACTACTGCAGGAGTTTATAGCTTAGCAACAAACCTGTCTTCAAAAGTGCTTATGATTCCTTTGCCTAATTTACCTGTCGGAAGACAGATATCTGGCTTTAGGATTTTGGGTGCTTTAGGAGCAACAACTGCTAATGCAACAGTCATAGATGTAGCATTACATAAAGTAACAAAGGGCGCTGGATCTGTTACAGATTCAGAAGTGGGAGCGATTACCCAGGTAAGTGTAGTCGCTGATACTGCTTTGGATTCTGAGAAAGTTTTCACAAGGTCAGAGCTCATAAAAGATGACTATCAATACTATGTGAAAATTACAGGTACAACTGCCAACAATGTCGCTTGCGATGTGGCCGTTACTGGAGTAGAAGTAGATGTTGAATAATTTTTATTTTTTATTTTAAATTTGCTTTAGGTTTAGCAAAAAAAGAAAACCAACAACTAAATTGAAGGAGAAAAAATGTCAAGAATCAGAACATACAGATGGAAGGCAACAATCCCAACAGGGGCAACCGGAGCAACTGCTTATAGCCAGGTGATAAGAGGAAAGATCCTCAAAGTTGGAGTTGACTATAATACTGCAGCATGCACAGTTGATATTGATTCTGCTGATGAAGCAAGTGCACAAAAAATTTTAGATTTGGCAAGTGCAAGCACCGATGCGACTTATTATCCAAGAACTCCATTGCACAAGTATGATGGAAGTGCAATTGATCTAAGTGATGCAGAGGGCGGAGACATTGCAATGTATGGGGAATTTTTAGTTAATGGAAGGTTGCTTTTAACATTAGCATCTGGAACTGCGGGACATAGTGTTAGCGTCCATGTAGCTGTGGAGGAAGATTAATATGAGGTTTATAAACAAAGGCAATCCTATTCAGGTCAGGCTTAAAGATAGAGATGGTAGATACATGTGGACTGACGTTAAAACTGGAGAAACAATAGATCTTCCGGAAGAATTAGGGGGAGCTTATGGTCTTGAAGAGTTTAAAACTACTGAAGGAAAGATTGGTGAAGAAAAAGTTGAAACTAAGCAAATCGAAGTGCCTGATTTACAAAAAGATACATACCGAGAAAGATTGCGAAACATTAAAGGGATCGGCAGGAAAACTGTTGATGACATTATCAAAGTCTATCCTATTCAGGAAGAATTAATTAAGGCTATTTCTGAAAACAAAAAACTTCCTTTTAGGGATGATGTAGAAAATAAATTAAAAGAGGAATATGGAAAACAATCTTGATATTGGATTAAATGAGTTCAAAAGAATGAAAAGCATAGACAGAGATATTCTCATTTACAACAATCTAGTCCATATTAGAAAGAAAATTGAAGATTATAGATTTCATAAAAAATTGCAATATGCTTGGCTGTCAATTCTTACAATCCTTTTGGGATTAAAAAAATTTATGGGGATTTAATATGGCTGATGAAAATTACGTGACTATTGCAAGTGTAAGAAGAACAGCAGGCATAGATAGTGATGAAATAAATGACACAGATGTTGGCGCAATAATCGCGGAATGTGAACCCCAAGTGGAGAGATTTTACAATACTTCTTTTATTCCAAAAGAAAGAATAGACATCTTGGATGGAAATGGAACATCTAGAATTTTTCTGGATAAAAATCCTGTTTTATCAGTCAGAGAATTAAGGATTGATGGAGACACAGAAGATCCTGCAAATTTGAATATTTCTAAAGAGAGTGGAAAAATAGTTTTGAACTCAAGTGCTACAACCTCAACTTTCATAGCGAAGGAGAAAACAATAGTTGTTAAATATCTTTATGGAATGTTGGAAGAAAGTTCAACAAATACAATAACAAGCCAAGCCAGCACTGCTGGAACAAATGTTGGATTAATTGTTGGAAGCATTACTGATTTTAGCGAAGACGATTGGATAGAAATTTATGGAATGGATGGAAAAAGAGAAGTTGCTCAGATTAATGCATCACCTTCTGTAAATACCATTCAAGTTGATCAATTAATTTTATCTCATGAATCCGGAAGCAAAGTTGTGAAGTTACAGATAAATGAGGTATTCAAGAAATTAATGAATATTGCCTGTGCAATCGCAATGGTTGCAAGAATTGTAGGACAGTCTTATACGGACACTGTTGGTTATGGATTAGGAGAATTAAATGTTCAAAAAGGAGAACCTTATACGCAGTGGAGAGAAACAGCAAATCAACTGATTATTGAAAGGGATTTGTTGATGGCGACAATTAAACCAAGGCCATGCATAAGATAAAATGACAGATTATAATCAGATGAGAACAGATGTGCAGAGTATTATTCAGACCCATGGAGTTTCAGCTATACTAAAAAGACAGACTGAAACAACAGACAGCATGGGTGGAGTTACGACAGTCTCTACGGAGAATTACAATATTTATGTTTTAGTCCAGGACATTACAAAAAATGATAGATTAATTCACGAGATGGGTCTTGCAATAGAAGGAAACTCAAAAGCATTTTTCTTTCACCTCTATCCGGATTCTATTACTGGCAATGGAGAGATGGCAGTCCAGGTTGGAGATATTGTAGAAGATGCCGCTGATCAACATTGGAGGGTTGAGCAAATAATTGCAGAAAGAAAATCGCAGGCAAATGAAATTTTCAGAACTGCAATAATTAAACGAATAGATTTGGATTAAAATGGAAACAGAAGAATCAATCAACAAAAAAATAATCAATTTATTGAGAATATTACATTTGTATTTGCATGAATTAGAAAGAATAGAGGAAAACAAAAATAGAGATGAGCAAGTTTCAATGTCTGACAGAGTAGAGTTGGTTTTAAGAGACTCTAACGGAAATGTCAAGGCAAAATTAAATAATTAACAGGAGGTAAAATGGAAAAAAAGCAACAATTGAAATTGAAGGGCTGGTTTACTATGAGGCACAGAGACCAAGCTGGAAAGCTGTTAAGAGAATTTACTATGCCAAATGTAATAACCAATGCCGGAAAAGCAGCAGTTGCAGCAACCATCGTGGCAGATGTCGCAGGCAATGAGTTTGATTATATTGCTATTGGAACTGGAACGACTGCAGCTGCAGCAACAGATACACAACTGCAAACAGAAATAGCGAGCGGTGGTGGACAGAGAGCGGGCGCAACCGGAACAAGAGTCACTACATCTGTAACAAATGATACTGCTCAATTTGTAGTAACCTACAACTTTACAAGCAGTTTTGCTATTACTGAATCCGGAGTTTTAAATGCCGCTTCAACTGGCGATCTGTTATGCAGGCAAGTATTTTCAGCTATCAATGTAGCAAATGGCGATTCCCTTGAAGTTACTTGGAAAATACAGGTAAGTTAAAATGGCAAAGGCTGAAAGAAGTGGAGAACTTCACTTAGTTGCAAAAAACAAAGAAGGTCAGGTCATTGATGAAAGAAAAATATTCAGGGATGATCAGACTGGGAAAGTTGAACTGGATAAAAAAGCAATTGAGTTGGATTCAAAGAAGGCTAAATAAAATGGTAATTCAAAATGGCAAATCGAAGATGGTTGAAAATAGGTGGTGGAATAGCAGCAGGTACAACAACAGTCATAGGACTTTTTATTTTATTTAGTTTAACCTATAATTTTCAAATCACAGATCTGACAGGAAATATTATTTGCGAGGGAACATATAAAAATCCTTGCATATCTGAATTTAAAGTCAAAAATCCTAGTTCTTTTAATGTTGACATTTATTCAAAGGATCATATAAAATTAGAGTTTAGTCCGGAGATAGAAGATTATGCTTTATTCGTAGTTGATGAAAGATGTAGTGCCGAGGGCAAATGTGCATGCCAATTAAAGAACAATCAAACAACTGGATTTAATGGATGGAGATGTGTGGATTTTACAAATGCAACTAAGCCAAGACAAGATGCAGAATATGTATTCAGGTTTCCAGCCTATTCAACTATCAAGTTTAGATTAGTAGGAATAAAACGTTTTCCAGATGAAAATATAAAATGGACTTTTGATTCATCCAAGGGAGAGCTAGATCCTATATGGCTTGGAGAAAAACCTCTTGATGGTGGAGGAGTGATTATTCCAACATATCATTCTTTTAGGGTTATTAAAGAACCTGATGAAATTGACGCACATATAAAAAATGATAAATTAATTATCTCGAATAGAGACGGATTTAATCTGCCTGAAAAATTAATTTTGCAGGAAGGATTCAGAGAAAGTGATGCATTAAAAAATGGAACAAGAAAAGAAATATTTAGAGATTCAGATAAATTTGAAATTAACTTAAATAAAAGAGTACGAGTTTATTTTTTTGCTGAAAATATAACAGTTATCGGAGATGCAAATCAAGCCTGTGGAGAATATTGTGAAACTTACTTTGATATTCATGCTCCTAAAGATGGAATTAGTTTTGAAGTTTATTTGCAAGGAAAGGCAAGAAAGGGAGTTTATTTTAATAATTCTGGAGACTGGGAACCTGTTTATAACACAAGCAATTTCACATTTAAAGTAGGCCAAACTTATAACTTCTGGTTTGTAGTTGGAAAGAAAGCACAAGACAATGTCAAATGGGGGGTGAGAGCATTTAATGAAGAACTTGATCCAGAACTTTATGGAAATTCGCCAATTCTTTTAGTTTATGGAGACAGCTCATCAAATACTCCGATTTATAGAAATGGAACTTATGCTGGATCATGGAGTAATGAAGGGACAGCTTTAGATATCGGAGACGACACTGCATGGGTTAAGTTATTACAACATCCGTTTGAACAAGAAAAGGCAATGTTGATACAAGATGCCGCAAATGATTTACATGTGATGTTTTGGAATGGAGTAGGATGGTCTGATCATATAGAATTAGACGATGATTATTATGACTCTGATAGAGGATTCGCAGATTTAGCATATATGGAACAAAGTGGAAATTTATTAGTTGCTTGGTCAAGAGCAGGAATCGCTAATGATGACTGGGTTTGGTATGATGTTTATGATGGAACTTCTTGGAGTGGAGTCAATCAGCTTTCGGATGATCTTGGAAATCAGGTTGAAAATATTGTATTAAGAACAAGACCCGGAACAAATGAAATTATGATGCTTGCTGAAGAAAGTGCTGATGTGTTATACGCTTATTATTGGAATGGAAATTCTTTTGGAAGTCAAACAATCTTAACTTCTGACTTAGAAGATGGTTCTACAGGAGATCCCACGTCAACGTCTGCTGAAAGGACTTTTGATTTTGCCTGGTTAGAAGATGGTTCTACAGGAGTTGCTTATTGGGGAGAAGAAGGATATAGATTAATCTCGAGAACATTTAGCACTTCTGGCGGTTGGGCTGGATCGCCAGTTATTCAAGATGGGGCTTCAACTCCGGATGTACAGTTTATTGAATTAACTTCAAGCAATTGGGAAAATAAAATTAGAGGATGGGCATACGATGATGATAATGATTTATGGATATTTGAGATTAATAGCACATTAGGGCTTGCTAATTACACTGAGATAACTGACAACTCATTCGCAAATGAACCCCCTTTTGCTGCGGCTGTCGCAATGCCAAACACAGGAAGATTTATTTATTTTTTCTCAATTTCTGGAAATGGCCATTACATTAATGATTCATATAATTCTGCAAATATCGTGCAGTATACTGCTAAAAATATAGAAACTAATTTTGCAGATTGGGATAGAACTGGAAATGGAATGGTTGCTGCATCAGTGCTCGGAGAAAGTGATGCCGACGCATTAGTATGGAATTCAACAAGCGGGCAATTAACATATACTCAAAATCTGGAGACCTTGACTGAAGAAGGATGGAGTGCAGATGTAGAAATTAATCAATATTCGCCTCTTCCTCCTTTTAATCCGAATGTGACTACCTGCATGGAACTCAACACAGCCAATAAAGTTTATCTTATTCAAAATAACATCCAAGATTTAGAAGGGGATTGTATTATTATAACTGCAAATAATGTGACTTTAAATGGGCAGGGTCATGTTATCAATTTTTCACTTTTAGGGTCAGGAGAACCTTTTGATATTATCGGAGGAATAAGAATACAAAATCACAATGCATTTATTAAAAATGTAACAGTAACTACTTATGATACAGAACTTAGTGGAAATGCCGTCGGAATTTGGGTTGATTCGTATGGTGCAGGATTTACAGTACAAAATGTAACAATTCAGAATGCAAATGTTGATGGGGGTGATAATTTAGCAGTATTATTTGACATAGAAGGAAAAAATCATAAGATTATCAATTCTTATGCTACAAATCCAGATCAATTTGTTCTTATAGAATATCTGAGCTCAAATGTACTCTGGGAAAATATAACTTATGATGTTGGAACTGGGGGCTCTTTTGGAGCTGTATCGTTCTATGAATCAAATGACTCTATTGTAAGAAATATGTGGTCAAATGATAATTTAGCAATCTTGCATTTTGCTGAAGGAGATAATGTTAAAAATGCTACAATAATAAACTCGAACTTTAATTCGGGATCAGTAAACCTTGAATCCGGAACAGATTATATTTTTATTAATACAACTTATGGGGAAGAAACTGTAAACGGCGGGAATCTGACAAGAAAATGGTATTATGGATTTCAGATTAATGATTCAAATACTCTGCAAGGAATATCTTCTGTCTCATGGACTTTAAATGATACCAACAGTCAGATTGTATCGGGAACAACAGACGCTAATGGATATCAATTGTTATTCCCAGTAATTTCTTATACAAACAGAAGTGGAGTTACAAACAATAAAAATCCTTTTACAGTCCAGGCAACAAAAACAGGCTATGTTACAAATATAACCTCTTTTACATTAAACACAAATGTTTTCTTACAGCTATGGACAGCAACAGTGCCAAATGTTTCAGGAGTCTTGAATCTTCCACAATTTCAGTTCGGAATATGCAGTCCTGATTTTGAGAACGCAACTGCTCAACCACTAGGACAAACTCCAACAGTTGGAACAATTAATTTGACAAACATTGGAGGATCTACAGGAACAGCAAGAATAAAATACACTGGAGCTCTTAATACCGGATGGACACTATATGCTGCAAATTCATCACAAACACAAATAAAACTAAATGCCTCTCTTCAAAATCTTATTAGTTTAAATCCCACTCAAACACAAATGATTTGGATGTATGCAAACTGTTCTTATGTTCACGCAAATCCAGGAGTAAATATTGATTTTGATATAATCTAAAATGCCTACATCATTCGCACCTTCTGCAAAATTTGTAAAACTTTTAACAGAGACAATTAATCTATCGGGGAATATTCCTAAAAAAGCAAAGAAAAGAGGAACAGAATCTTTGACTTTAGGTAATATTTTATTAAAAAAATCTAAAAAAAGAAGATCAGAAACAATAACATTAACAGATTCTTTCCTCAAGGAGATTATAAGAAAACTAAATGAAGTTATAGACATTAACGACTCTCTAAATTTCAAATTCCCAAAGACATTTACAGGCAATCTTTCACTTTCAGACACAGTTATTAAAATATTTACAGCTGGAAAAATATTAGATGAAAATCTAAACTTAACAGGAATTATTCTAAAAAAGACAAAGACAAGAAAAATAGAAAGCATTGCTCTGACTGATATTTTGAGAAAAAAGAGATTCATCACATTTACAGAGAGCATGAGTTTAAATGATTATAAAATATTTTCAAGTGCCATAATAAAGATAGAATCAATATCATTGACTGATGGAGATATCAAACAAATGACAAAGATATTGAATGAATCAATCAATACAGGAGATAATTTTATTAAAATCTTAACTGCCCATAAACTATTGACGGGTAGTTTAAATATTTCAGATGCCAAATCACTTAAAACAAAAATAAGAAAAACAGAGTCAATTTCGTTGTCAGGTCTAATTTTAAGAAAAACTATAATCGATCTTGCAGAGCAGATGAATTTATCCGATGGAGATTTAAAAAATATTTCAAGATTATTAAGTGAAAGTCTTGGATTATCTGAAAATAGAAAATTAAAACTCCAGAGAGATTTAAATGAAAGCTTAAGTTTATCAGATCTGTTTGGGAGAATTTTTTATAAAGAGTTTAGTGAAAGCTTAAGTCTTTCTGATGAATTTTTAAGAGATATTTTTAAGTCATTATTAGAGTCTGTTTATTTATCTGATGGAGACACAAAGGAAATTATTAGATTGCTAACAGAATCTTTTAATTTGGCAGATAGTAATTCTAGGAAACCAATTAAAGAATTTTCAGAATCAATTAATATTAATGAACTCTTTGAAAGAATAATAAAAATTAGAAAAATAGAGAGTATAGAACTTGAGGATATCTATGACTACTTCAAGGGAATTCTAAGGACATTTACAGAGACAATCTATTTGAGTGATGGTGATCAAGAATTAAAGTTTTATAAGACTTTGATTGAGAACTTGAGTTTCTTAGATTTAATGAAAAGGTCATCAGTTCTGAAGGGGTTAAGAGCTAGAAGAAGCGATGTACAAACCCTTCTTACAATACAGGGGATCCAGGCAACACTTATCAGAGAGTCAGAGGTTATCGACGGCATTGGGGGAGTTGTAGGGGTTTCAGAGGAAGAATACAGCATATATGTGATGATTGAAGACATAACAAAAAAGGATCGTCAAATTAGAGATATGGGGTTGGCAATTCCTGGAAGTGCAAAGATTTACTTCTTTCATGAATATCCTGACTCAATCACCGGGAATGGAATTGTTACTCCTGAAGTAGGTGACATTATAAAAGATGATGACAATGTTTATTGGAGATTAGAAAAGATCCTGGCCAGCAAGCAAGCTGAAGGTGGAGAAGTGTTCAGGACAGGAATAATAAATAAAATTGATCTCAACCAATAAGATGAAACTCAAATTTAAAGTAGACTGGAAAGTAGACAAAGACAAAACAGAAGAAAAAGCAAAGGAAGTTTTGTTTAATTGTATTCTTAAGATGCATGAGCTCGCGAATATATACTGTCCTGTTGATACTGGAAGATTAAGGAGTAGCATAATTTTCAGTCCATCTACTCCTGGATACAAAAAATATGTGTTGTCTGATGGTGTTGATTATGGAATCCATGTGGAATTTGGCACAAGTCCTCATGTAGTAAGTGCAGAGCATCTTAAATCCTGGGCTAGAAGGGTTTTGAAAGATCCAAACTTAGCATACCCTGTTGCTAAGAAGATAGCAATGAGGGGAACAGAGGCGCATCCATTTTTCAGGCCTGCATTAGATCAGGTAAAAAATGTCTGGATAAAAAGATACTGGGAGAAGGCATTAAAATAATCCATCATTTGAGCAAGTATTCTTAAATAGAAAAAAGGGTTTCTCGAGGATAAGTCACAAAACCAAGAGGTTTAATGATCCAAGAGGAAAATGGTATTTATAAGTCCAAAAAATGTTTTAGTAGATTTTCTGAGAGTTAAATTGATTGATCCTAGAGAGAGGGCTGAAAATACTAATAATGAAACTTTTGATGGAGGCGGCACTGAGTTCAGTTTAACACCTACTTCTGGAACAATGTCAGGCATTACATCCGTACAAGTTGATTCAGTTGAAAAAACAAAATGGAAAGATTATTACATAGATTTTCAAAATCAAAAAGTTATTTTTTATTCTGCAACATCAAGCGGAACTGACAATGTCTCCATAACTTACAAACAAGGAACTACAAATTGGATATATCCTGACAAAGCAAAGAAAACTCTTTCAAGAACTGCTTTTCCAAGAATAAATCTTTTAGTAGTTGGCGGATCCGGAGAAAGATTGGGACAATATAATTCTGATGTAGAATCAGTTATGCATTTTCAAATAGATATCTGGACAAAAGAAAATCAAACTTTCACAATTGATTCAATAAAATATGAAGGGGATAAACTTGCTGAATATTTAGCTCATCAAATTATGAAATCTTTCAGAGCTTACGAAAATGAATTGCATCCTGAATTATACAATTATACTCCTATCGGAATACCAAGAGATCTCGGGTTTAATCAGGAGATGGAGTGTTTTCACTCAATTATGGAAGCTGAACTAAAAGGGATCAATGTATCTGAGGGAGAATAAATAAATATGGAGGCAAAAAATGACTGAATATTTCCTGGGAAAAAGAGAACAAATTGCAATGTGTGAGGAAGATACATGGGCAACGCTTGGAACAAAAACCATGGCTAATGATGGATTTATTGTTGGAAAAAATGTTGTAGTGACTCCTGACTTTTCAAAGAACTGGCAGGAAGTTTTAACAGCTGGTGCAGACAGTCGGGATATTAATAGCTTAGAACCTGGACCTGAAAGCTATAAGTTTACATTGACTTTTAATCCAACAAATTGGAAATTTCTGAGATATTGTGCACATGGAACTGTGACAAACACAAATTCAGGCGGATATTATACACACACTTTTACTGCGACAGATGAAGCCAAATCTTTTACTCTTGAATGGGCGAAAAGAGGAGAAACAAATCAGGTCATAACATTGACTGGTTGCATAATAAAGAGCTGCACAGTTTCATTCGCAAAGGGAACTGGGGCAACTGAAGGATTCATAACTGTTACAGCAGAATGTTTGGCAAAATCAGCATCATCAGGGACTTCAATAACAACAATAGCTGCAGAAACAGAAAATGCATTCCAGTTCAGAATGGTTAAGCTCACATACAATGGAACTGAAATCACTGAAGTTAATTCAGGTGAGATAAACATAGACAATGGAATTGATGAGGAAGATAGTAGATACTGTAATTCAACACTGGATCAGGCCATTGGAGAACCAATTCCAAAAGTTAGAAGATATATGTGCAGATTTAACATCAACCAGAAGGATGACAATTTTTATGATGCCTGGGAAGATCAAGTGGCTGTTCCAAGTACAAACAAATTGGAATTTATAAGAGGATCGAATGATAATGTGGATTTTGCATTTACAGATTTATATCTTCAGACAGCTGTAAGTCCTACAAACATCGACGGTATTACAAATGTTGATGTGGTTGGAACAATCAAGAGTGTTGCAATAGTCGCAAAAGATTCCCTAAGCGATTACTAAATTCAAGAGGAGGTAAAAATGGAATTTGAAGAAGACTTCGTAAAAGATGAACTGGTAGAGTTTGAAATAGAAAACAGAAAGTTCAAGTTTAAACCAACAACTGCTGGCGATGAGAATGAATGGCTTAATGAGTACATGGAAGTCGGAGAAGAAGGAAAACCAAAACCCAATCTTCAAAAGATAAACATGTGCAAAGTCAGGAATCTCATAGATGTGCCTTATAGCAGAGAGATGATCAAGTCGCAGATCAATGTTGACAAGGAATGGAAGAACCTGACAAATGATGAAAAATGGAAGTTCATCCAGAATCTCAAGCCTTCTATGTTTGATAAAATAATCAGAAAAATCAATGACATAGATGCTCCAGAGTCCGAAGTAAAAAAAAACTAATATTTAAGATTCAGACATCAAATCCAAAAGCCGGATTTTTGTTGGAAGGCAAAGAAGAATCTTTGTTGTGGCTTAAATACAAGTTTTTTGAAGAGGGGATAAGCCCTCGGGAATTCAGGAAATGCCAGATGAGAGATATAAAAGAAATTATGGAAATTAAAAATGCAGTAGAAGAAAGAAGGCAAAGAGAAAGTGATATTCAGGATGCCTTGTCAAGAATGGGGAGATTTTAAATGGAAATAGGATCAATTCAAATCGGCGGGTCAATCCAGACAATAGACATTGAAAAAGGAATCAAAAGAATAGAGTTTGGATTTAAGGAAATAAGTACAAAAGCAAAATCAGTAGAGTCAGATTTCGAGAGGATATCAGCAAGAGGAAGTAAGCTTGTAACAATATTTGGTGGGATGGCAATAGCTGGAACTGGAGCTTTAATTGCCTTAACAAAGGGAGCTCCTGCGCTGGCTGGGGCAATGGCAAAGATTAATGTTTCTATGTTAAAATTAAAGATGGCTGCAGGAGAGGCACTTAAACCTACATTTGATGCCGTAGCGGGTGTATTGAATAAAATAGCAAATTGGGTTGATGAACATCCTGATTTATTCAGAGGAATAGTCAATAGCATAATGGGCCTGGCAGCTGCAACAGTCATAATTAAAGTAGGTGGATGGATCTACAAGGCATGGGAAGGTTTCTTTGGATTATTTAGGGGATTAACATCCTGGACAGGATGGGCGGCATTAGGCAATATTTTCAGAACTATTGGATCTACAATTGCATCATTAGCATCAAAAGTAGGATCAGCAATTGGGTCAATTATTTCATGGTTTAGCAGATTAGGATCTAAAATAGGCGGACTTTTAACAGGCGGGGCAAGTTCGAGCATAGTGAGTTCAGTTCTAGGAACAACCGGCATAGCTACGGCAATAGGAATAGGACCTTTAATAAATACTTATCAAAGAGAAATTACCGGAGAGCCAGGATTCTTGGATAAACAATTGCAAGCTTACAATGAATACATGTTTTATCAAAATCTAAAAAAATGGTCTAGAAATCAATCGGAGTTGGACATGAGGTACGTGATATAAAATGGTGATGAAAATAGAAAATTATTCTGGAACAGCAGACACTTTCACATTTCCAAATAATCCAAATACTTTCGATGATGAGCTAGTTCCAAATTACACAGTAACAAATGTAGACTATCAAAGGTATCATTATTTTGTAAGCGGCGGAGGAATTGCTCCTAAGATGGTTGTCTTAACCGGACAGTTCCATGGAGCAAATAAAAATACAGATTATGGATCATTAAGCAAACACTTCTCAGAAACTCATAAACTTAAAAAGTTATATTGGGAATCAGATAAATTTTATCTAGGTGTTGGAAACAACATTAAAAAAACCCATACTGGTGGAAGAACGAACTTTGTTGATTATGTTGCTAATTTTCAGACTATCGTCGGTGTTTTATTCTCAAATACTCAAAAGACATATACAAATGGCGGAGCTCATGCAACAAACAGTGGAAATACAAAAACATTTATTGAGGAAATAAGTGGAGTGGTTTCTAATGGATCAAATCCGATAGTTGTAAGCGATGGTTTAGGAAATCAAATCACAATTCCTGAAAGTGTTCTAACAACAGGCCAGACTGTTGTAATTAAATTTGTTGAAATGGTTGATTCCGGAGATGGAATTTATGTGACTGAGTATAACTATACAACAATTGCAGGAACTCAGACAAGTGCAGTTTCAGTCACAGACGGATTAGGTCTTTTACAACTAGATACCGGGGCATCAACTTCTACACTTTCAATAAGTAATCTAAATGCAGGATGGACTGCAAAGTTTAGAGATGCTTATACTTCATAATGTCAAATTATATCATAAAAGTAAAAAATACGTCGGGAACAGAGGGGACAGTTATAGCTGATGCTGGTTTTTCATATGCTGATAAATTAAATGAAGTTAATGATGGGCAATTAAAAATATCAGGAACTGGAGAGGTAAAAAGAAGTTTATTTGAGATTGGATCAGAAATTTATATTTACAGAAACGGAGCATTAGAATTTCGTGGAATAATTAATTCTCTAAGCTACTTACATGCTGGAGGAATTTCTGCAGACCTTCAAGGTTATGAAATATGGCTGGGAAAAGAAAATGGAGATTATCCCAATAGTCCATGGGATTCAACTGCAAGTTCAACAATTGCATCAGCAATTTTAAGTGAGTCTTCAAAATTTTCAGCTGGAACAATTCAGTCCGGAGAAACACTTGACTTCAGAGTTGAAGATACTTCAAGTTTATGGAATGCTCTATCAAGTCTCATTAAAAGAACAGCGCAGGACATTGGAGTAGATTATTCAGATTTATCAATTGACATATTGGATCACAAAGGAAGTTCAACAAGCGTGATGACTTTGAATGATGGTGTTCAAATTCAAGATCTGACAGTCAGACATACATATCCTGTTGCAAACGATGTGAGAGTTTATGGGCAGGGTGAAGGAAATACCAGAGTAAAAAGCAATACAGGTCATGGACAAGATGCAACAAGCAAAGCGACATATGGCACAATAAGAAAAATATATGATGATCCTTCTGTCACAAGTGAAGATGAAGCAAACACTCTCGCCGACAAGTTAGTTGCTCAATGGAAGACTCCTGTTAAAATTTATGAATTTGATATAATTAATCCAAATAAAAATCTCATTGCAGGAGATGTCATTATATTAAACTCGTCGACAAAGGGATTGGTTAACGAAGAAGTAAGAGTTGTTGCCATTGATAGAGGATTTAGAAATAACCAGGAATTTATGACTCTCCAGGTTTCTAATAAAGAATATAGTGCAATGGAAAGAGGGATAAACCGGATTCTTGCAGAAATAGAAAAAAGAGCAAACGATCAGCAGACTTATGATCAGTATTATGATGAGTATGCAAATCAAAATTATGACACTTATGTTGGCGGTGCTGAAATTTCATTAAGTGGTGGATGGGCTGATTTTGGAACTTATAACATCAGCACAATGGGAAACCTTAGAGGTACTCATATTAACATAAATGGCTCAAGCATGGGAAGTATTATATGGGAACAACTAGATTTGGGTTCTCACAAAATAACAAATCTTGGCACTCCTACAAATCCTGCAGACGCCGCAACAAAGAGCTATGTTGATACATATGGTGGTGGATCCAGTTTATTTGATAAGGATGTTGGAAATAACTGGATTAAAGTTCATGATCAAAATTATTCTTTAGTTCCAAATGCAACTGGAAGTGGTTATACTTACAATAATCTCGGCGGGTCAGGAATAGGAGAGAAATGGGCTGATTGTTTTCTATTAGGAACTTTGCATGCAGATATGGGTGCTGATTTAGGTGGAGATCTTGACATGAATAATAATGATATTGTAAGTGTTGGGGATATCAGTTCATTAGGAACAATTCAGGGAACAATCTTGAACATAAATGCATCGAGTGCAGGAAATATTATTGCGGGAAATTTAAGCATGGGAGGTTCAAAGATTACAAGTTTAGGAACACCAACAAGCAGTACTGATGCTGCAACTAAGAGTTATGTTGACAGTCATAATCCTTGGAATGGAAGTGCCACAAGTAATCTCGACATGAATCAATATGATATTGTTGATTGTGATGACATAACTTGCGGAGATATACTTTGTAACTTAGTCCAGGGTTCACTTCTCAATATCGGAGCTTCAAGTGCTATCAATTACATCAGCGGAGATTTTCAGGTAACAGGAATAACATATGCAAGCGGGAAATTCCGTTTGCCTGTGGGGACAAATCTATACTAAAATGGCATACATGTATCATCACGTTGCGAAAGGAGTAGATCAGGATGGTGGTAGCAATAATATTATGACTTGGTGGAAAACTAATTTTAATATGCCTGTTCCTAATCTTTGGGATGGAAGCTGGGGAGAAGGTCGGGGACCCTTTACTTATAATGGCGAAGGAACGAGCTTTGATTTATCAGGATTTTATCCAGGATATGAAGTAGTTGCATTTTTCTGTGGTTGGCATTGGGATGGGCCAGTGAGTGGAACAGCATATCTTTATTCTCAATGGAGAGATGAAAATAATAATTTAATGTTCACTTGTGCAAATGGATTGGCAGTAAGTCTTAATGTCGCAACAGATTATTGGTATGAATATATGTATGCTTGCAATCAAGGGGTTGCAGGTTGGGAAATTGATGTTGCCGGGAATTATAGGGTAAGAAGTTGGTCAACAGGTGCGGGAGCAATAGGACAGCAAGATACAATTATTTCTTTTAGCAATGTTCCAAGCACAACTCAACTATCATCGACAAAAATAGGTTATATTTGGGTTGAAGGAAATAATCTCTGTTTCATTAATGCAAATAGATGGAAGCATAGCATGGCTGGAGACAATCAGGGTTATGTTGACACAAATAAAAAAGGTTACATGTGGATTGACAATGATAATTATTTACATTGGATTGGAAACGACGGTAATAACTACAGAGTACGATGGAGAATTCAACAGTTTGCTTCTACCTGGAGTAATGGGCCAACAGGACCAACTTATGCAGGAACAGACAAAAAAGGATTTACCTGGGTAGACAGTGAATTTGGTGATACACATATTTCTTACATCGGAGCTAATGGTTATAAATTCTTAGTGGGGGCGGGAGAATACCCGTATCAAGCACCATGATTCCTGTTAAAATTATTTCTGAAGAACAGGCAAAGAAACTGTTCAAAAAATGTCCTTGTTGTGGTGGAAGTGATAATGAAATTAGTATGGGTGTTTTAGTTAATAAAAAAACAGGGAAAGTTGTAGAAGCACATAAAATAAATTCTAAGACTGGAGAGAAAACAATTCTTTTCAGAGATTTATCAGATCCTATATTCAAAAAAGAAAAAGGGGGTGCAGAATGATCTGGAAATTCATAAAAGAACTCTTTTGTAGAAAAGAATTGCCTTTGTGGTCTCATGGCTTACTTTGTAATGTTTGCATGATGTCTTTTGGCTCTGCTCAGAAACATTATGATCATGTCATGAAAGTAAAAACATTGGACAAGCATGAAGACAAGATTCCTGTTCTAAACGCATAAGATGGAACGAATGAAGAAAAGTGACATCAAGGAAATTACTGAGAGCAATGGAGTGATAACTGTGAAATATGAAAAAGAATCGCAGTTGGATGTAAGTCACTTGAAAATGCGGTGGGCAATTTTGAAAGAGCAGGAAGAAAGATTGCAGGAAGAAAAAGAGAAGCTCGAAGAAATTGCAAAGCAGGCAAATATCATACTCAAATAAAAGCGGGAGGTGAAAAATGGCAGATAAACCCTGGTATAAATCGAAAACCAAAATAGGTGCAACATTAGTTGGACTTTCGGCAGTGATTGGAACATTAGGCGGATGGCTTAGTGGAGCAATTGAGCCAAGTCAGGCAATAACATCACTTATTGCAGAGATAGGTGTTGTCCTTGCTGTGTTTGGTGTTCGGGACTTGCCTGTTGTAAATAAAGAATAGGCAGACAAATTTTTTTATTTTTTCTTTATAAATTTTTAACTGATTTGCATGGCACGAAAAACATGTCCTAAGTGCGGAAGCACAAGATACAAAGATGGACCACTTGGAAAGGTCTGTAAGAGATGCGGATTCAGAAATGATCCGCATTATTTAGAAAGAAGGAGAGAAGAATATGATTCAGATAGTCATAGATAGAAAAACACCAACGATAAATCATTTGTATTATCATAAAGGAAATATTAAAGTTCTTTCTAATGAAGGCAGAGAAATAAGAAGATACATTGAAAAAAAAGTTAGCGAGCAGATAAGTCGTGAATCAGTTGAAAAACTAAAAAACAAAAAGCTTTCTTTGAAAGTTGAGATATTTGAAAATTGGTACACAAAAAAAGGCAAAGTAAGAAAGAAGGATCTTGCTAACAGAGAGAAATTTTTAATCGATAGCGTGTTTAAAAGTTTGGGATTGGATGACAGTTATATCTTTGAACACACGATGTTTAAGATCCAAGGTGATGAAGAGAAAGTTAAGGTTACAATCTCAAAACTAAAACAGGACATTTAACTCTTTTAAAACACTAAGTCAAACTAAAATTATTCTTTCCAGTCTTTTTTAAAATTTTATCAGGATTCACTTCTATTCCTTTTCCATTTATGATTTTAAACTCTACAATTCTTTTTTTAAAGCTTACTCCCCTCATTTTTAAAATTTCGATAGCAGAAGTTCTTCCTCCAGAATCATAGATAATATTATAAATAACAATAATGCCGTCTGATAAAAAGCTGACTGCTTCTCCTTGTTCTTTAAATGTTGTTCCAACATGAGAGGGAGATGAAACCTCTCTTATTAAAAGATTAGTTATTTTATTTTTTTCCAAATATCTGAACAGCTGTTCCATATAAATCCTGAATCTTGATTCTTCACCTGAAAATGCAGAGGCTATGCTTGTTAAAGAATCAATTACCACAAAGTCTGGTTTGAAATCATCTGGAAAAAACATAGGTTCTACATCAATTAAAAGTTCTTTTTTAGCTGCACTTAATAATGCTTCAATACTTCTCGAAACATCAATTGCATCAAATCTTGTTATTCTTAACAATCCTTTTTTTACAAAATCTTTGGCTTTCCAATTAAACTCTTCCATATGCCCTGTTAATTGTTCTTCTGATTCCTCAAAGCTCATATAAAGGCATTTTTTGCCTTTTTTGCATAACTCATTTACAGCAGCTAGGCAAAAAACAGTTTTTCCACTTCCAGGGCCCCCTTCAACCAAAACAGCTGCTCCATTTGGAATTCCCATTCCTTTTTCAAATAAAGAATCAAATCCTTTAATTCCTGTTAGCATATATCCTTCAGAAAAAGTTTTCTTTTCAACTTCTTTATTTTCTATTTTCTTTCTTAATATTTTTTCAGAAACATCTTTTTTAAATTTCTTAAAAACATTTTCTATTTTCTTTTTAGGATTGTTATCTTTAATTTTTATTTCTGGTTTTTTGTCTTCTTTTTTAATAATTTGTTTTTGTGAATTATCTGAATGAAATAAATTTTCTAAACTATTTAAAAAACCTTTTTTCTCTTGTTTAAATTTTTTATCAATTTTCTTACTAGGAAAATTTATCTTTTTAGAATTTTTCTTATTTTTGCTAATCCTCTTTTTCTTAACCATTTTCTTAATCTACTAAAGAATTCGCTATTTTTAAGTCTTTCTTTGTGCCTATTGGGGGGGGGCGAATAGTAAGACTTTTAATACCCAAAAACCTATTATTTTCATGGAAAAAAGAGAGATAATGCTTTATGCAATAACTATGTTTTCACTTGTAGCATTTGTCTACATATTTTTTGGAACTATTTCAAAAATTCCAAGTATTTCTGATAAACAATTTGTGAATCTAGCTGGAAATGTTATTTTTAATGTGGAAGATAATTATAAAGTTGGAGATAATATTAAAGGCAATATAATTATAAACAAAGACGAATCTAATGCCTATGGTGTTTTATTGCTGACAAAAGATAACCAGCCATTAATAACAAAAACTTTTAATTTAAATGAAATTTCTAAAAACCAAATAAGTTCTGGACAATATTCTATAAAAATAGAAGATTTAATTGATTATAATTTTAATCAAACTGGTAATTATGAATTATTATTTTCTGTGTTGGATTTGGATATTAACATAAAAAAGGAGTTTGTTGTAAAATAAAAATTAAAAATGCTAGAAGATTATTTAAATTCAAAAATTAGATTAATGTTTAGGGATAATTTAAAGAAGAAGAAATGAAAAGCAAAAAAGAGGATGAAAAAATGGCAAGATTAAATAAATGCATTTTAGTAATTACTTTAATTATTATCTTTTCGGTTATTTCTTTAGTCTACGCTTCAACCTTTATTGATAAATTGCAAGCCCATTTTGATAAAGGAACTTACAATAATACTCTTTATAATGCGAGTGTTGGCGCAGTTCAGCTCAATCTTTCTTTTAATAACGGAACTTATACAAGTCAAATTTTTAATACTGGCTCTAATGTTTCTTTAAATAATTTGAGCTGGACATACCAAAGAATTCAATGTCCTGCAAATATGTCATATATTAATAAACTGAATGGTTATTGCATTGATAAATATGAAGCGCATGCTTTGAATTCAGATGGTTCGGTTGCAACACCTCCTGCTTCTGCTGGAGCAACTGACACTCTCATTGCTGCAGGAGGAAAAGCAGGCTCTGCATTTAATAAAACAGTCTGGGTTTATGTTGATCAGACAGAGGCGAGAACTGCGTGTTCTAGGGTCGGGAAACATCTATGCACTGATGAAGAATGGCTTGCTGCAGCTAATTTGAATGGAAGTTATTTTAATCTTCCAGAAACTTTATCAGCAAGTCCTTATTATTGTGTTGTTGATTCAACTACTGATTGTTCAGGTGAAAGTCCTGGAGGCGGAAGTGCCTGCAAAACAGGAGGATTTACAGATGACAATGGCTATGGGAATTGTGTTTCATCAGAAGGTGTTTATGATATGACTGGAAATGTTTGGGAGTGGACAAATGAGACAGTGGGTTATACTCAACCTCTTGGAGAAGGTTGGCGATATTGGAATGGAACTAGTTGGCTGACTTCTAAAAATGCAGCAACTGCAAAATATGGAAATGATGGAGTTTATTTTTCAGCAACAGGTACAGGTAAAGCGGTGCGTCGCGGTGGCCTTTGGGCTGATGCTGGCGGTGCGGGTCCTTTTTGTGCGACTTTGGTTAGTGGTCCCACGGCTGCGGCCAGCTACATTGGCTTCCGCTGTTGCAGTAGTTAATCTGGCAACTGGAATCTGGAAATCCCATATGGGAAAATCGCCGAAGGCGAGGCGCAAAAAAATAGAGGTAAAAAACATGAAAAAAGGAATGAACAAAAAA
>Ga0247841_10003171_pt1 | contig 31051 bp, 33 predicted proteins | sample LaCruzMarch2015__2_FD_192410 | JGI IMG/M metagenome (GOLD analysis project Ga0247841, IMG submission 192410) | Freshwater microbial communities from meromictic Lake La Cruz, Castile-La Mancha, Spain - LaCruzMarch2015_18m | ecosystem: Environmental > Aquatic > Freshwater > Lake | place: Spain... | reverse complement strand
ACAACTATCTTAATCTGGTCTGAGCCAAAAGATTCGGCTGGAGCTGGCTCTTGCTCGCCTAGGACTGATCTTACTAAGCTGTCCATACCTATCGCCTTGTGTGCCAATTCACGGATTAAATTTATATACTATATATGCGGGGGAAAATTTTCACGGCGGAGAAAATGGTTCCACGATTGTGGAACCACTGCGCGCGGATTGACGGATGGAAAGGTTTAAAGCATCTGCAAGGAATGATGGTGGCATGGCACCGGACATCGTAGCTTTTTTCGAGCGCTACCTGGGCAGGGTTTCGGACGCTGACAGGGAAAGGCTTGCGCGCGAGATATCCTCAGGCTCGAAGCCCAGCAACGAATACTTCACCATGCTCATCCTTGCAGCGGTGATTGCGACCGTGGGGCTCATCACGAACAGCGCTGCCGCGATAATCGGCGCGATGCTTGTTTCCCCGCTCCTGATACCCGTCATCGGCTCCTCGCTTGGCGCAGTGAAGGGAGACCTGAAGCTTTTCTGGCGCGCAATCGAGGCGGAGGCAAAGGGCGCAGCAGTGGTGCTTGCGCTTGCAATATTCATCACGCTCCTCATACCCAGCGCGGCTGCGGGAAGCGAGATAATGCTGCGCACACGGCCCACGCCGCTTGACCTGCTCATTGCACTGGCGTCAGGCGCAGCAGGCGCGTACGCGCTTTCCAAAAAAAGCATCGGCGCCACGCTGCCAGGCGTTGCCATCGCGGTCGCCATGCTGCCCCCGCTTTGCGTCGCGGGCATAGGCTTCGCGCTCCGCTCGCCAGAGGTTGCGCTCGGCGGGCTGCTCACCTTCATCGCCAACGTGGTTGCGATAAACTTCGCGGCATCGGTGGTTTTCTGGCTGGTGGGCTTCAGGCACAAATGGTCGATGTCGGCGGAGAAGGACGTGATGAAGAAGCTGCAGACCTCCGCAGTGCTCCTGCTCGTGATTTCCATCCCGCTTGCATACATAATGTGGCAGAGCCTGGAGGCGGCCGACGTGAAGAACACCGTGGAGCAGGCGCTCCTTGCCCAGCTGGAAGGGATACCGTTTGCGCACTTGGACAGCTTCGAGGTGTCCGGCTCCAAGGCAGGAGGCATGAAAATCTCCGCGGCGATAGATTCGCCCAAGGAAATCACGCAGGACAAGGCAGGCGAAATCAGGGCTGCGCTTGAGAAAAGGCTGGGCGCGGATGTTGAGCTGGTGCTCACCGTGAACAAAGTGGACCTGATTGCGTCCGGAAGCAAGGGTTGAATCCATGGCACTTGCCGAGATTTTCACCCTCATCATTTCCATCCTGGTGCTTTCGCGCGCGGCATCGGTCGTGGTGGACAACGCGTCGAAGCTTGCGCGCTTCTTCAAGGTGAGCACGCTTGCCATAGGTCTGCTGCTTGTTTCTGTTTCAACTTCCCTGCCTGAGCTTTCAGTATCGGTGATGTCGTCCGTTGCCGGCGAGGGCGCGATTGCCGCGGGAAATGTTTTCGGAAGCAATATCGCAAACATCCTGCTCATACTCGGCCTCGCTGCCGCGCTTTACGGCTTCAAGGTGAGGCGAGACATACTGCCGGACATCGCAATCGTTCTTTTGGCGACCACGATAATATCCACCTACATAATCTACAAGTCCAGCGTGGAGGGAAGCGCTCTTTCCTTCTACGAGGGCGCGCTGTTGCTCCTGGTCTTTGCATGGTATGCCAACAGGGTGCTTTCCAAGAAGAAGATAGAAGAGAAGGCAGTTGCCTCGAACATGAGCATGCGCGACGGGCTGAATGCCTTCCTTTTCTTCGGGGCAGGTGTGGGCATCGTGATAATCAGCTCGAGCTTCGTGGTGGATTCCGCAGTGGCGCTTGCGAAAATCGCCGGGCTTGCAGAGAGCTTCATAGGTGCCACCGTAATCGCGATAGGCACCTCGCTGCCGGAGCTTTCCGTGGACCTTGCGGCGATAAGGAAGAAACAATATGGGCTGGCGCTGGGCGACGCACTGGGCAGCAACATGGCAAACCTCACCCTCGTGCTTGGCACTGCTGCGATAATCAGCCCCATCGTGGTGCAGCTCAAGGTGTTTGCGGTCGCGCTGCTGTTCGCAGTGGTTGCGAACATGGTTTTCCTCTACATTGCAGTCGTCAAGAAGGAATTCGGGAGGCGCGAGGGAATTGCGATGGTCGCGCTTTATGCAATCTACATAATCGCGATATTCTACCTGCAGTTCTCGTGAGCCAAGAAAAAGAAAAAAAGGACAAACCCTTTTATAATGCGCGCGAGAAATCAAGGCATGGTGCTTTTCGACGTCGCCTTGCTGGTCGTCTTCACATTCATTCTTTCCAGGATGGCATGCATCACTGTTGAGCAGGCAGGCAAGCTTTCAGACTATCTTGGCATAAGCAGGATGGCTGTGGGCATGCTCGTGGTAGGGGGCATGGTGGCGCTGCCCGAGCTTGCGATTGCAGTCACATCATCCGCAACCACGCACGGCGAGCTTGCAGCAGGCAATGTTTTCGGCGCCAATGTCACGCTCATACTTTTCGGCTTTGGAGTGGCAGCCTTCCTTTACGGCTTCACCGTGGAGAGAAAGCACCTTGAGGATTTGGGTTTCGCGCTCATGCTCACCTTCCTCATCTGCTTATACATCATATTCGTGACGCAGGTGGTGGGCAGGAGCGTGGGCATATATGAGGGGTTTGCGCTTTTCCTAATCTTTGCATGGTACGCCGCCAAGATGGTTATCGACAAGGCGCTTGGCAAGAGGGACCTGCGCGAGGACCTGGCGCACTTTGACACCGGCTTGATTAGTTTTGAGACGATAAACAGGATGGGCTTTGCAGGCCCGACCACCGCCATACTTTTTGCAGGCAGCGTGCTGGCAGTCTACATCAGCAGCACCATGGTGGTCAACTCCGCGCTCGCCATAACCGCCTCGCTCGGCTTGTCGCAAAGCTTCATCGCAGCGACCTTCATTGCGCTGGGCACTGCGCTCCCCGAGATGATGGTGTGCCTGGAGGCAATAAAGAAAAAAATGTACGGCCTTGCACTTGGAGATGCAATGGGAAGCGTGATGGCAAACATGACATTGGTGCTTGGCACCGCAGCAGTCATCCAGCCAGTGTCGCTGCAGCTGCAGGTGTTTGGCGTGGCAATGCTTTTCGCCGTGCTTGCAAGCGTGATTTTCTTCTACTATGCCGCGCTTAAGAAAAAGTTCGGCAGGCGCGAAGGCGCGATACTGCTCGCGCTCTACGGGCTTTACCTGCTTGTCATCAGCGCGTCCCAGCTGGGATTGCTGTAATAAGGCAGAAGTTATTGCGCGCTCTTCCTTCTTTGCATCTCGAACATCGAGATGACCTCGCGAACAGTTGTTGCCTCTGCAGGCGACTTGTCGTCGCGCATGGACACCATGCGCGGGAAGCGCAGCGCGTATCCTGTTTCCCCCACGCACCCGGCAGTGTGCATCGGCGAGAGGGTTATCTCGTCCGCAGCAACTGTGATGACGATCTTTGGCTCCACCCAGAAGTCAGGCACCAGCTTGCTTGACACCCCGCGCGGCTTTTCCTTTGCCTTTATTTTTTCAAGCGCAGCCTCAAGAGAGGTCATCTCGTCCTCGGTGAAGCCGCCGCCGATTTTTGCAATCGTCTCAAGCTCGCCTGTTTCTTCGTTGCGCACCGCTGCAAGCACTCCGCCGAACTTGAATTCCTCGCGCGCGCCCTTGCCCAAATAGTAGCCCACGATGACGGCATCCACGCTGTCCGCCATCTCGCCGTATGATTTCTTCAATTTTATCCAGGCGAATTTTCGCGCGCCTGCCACGTAAGGCTGAGTCAGGTCCTTTGCAATAATGCCTTCCAGCCCTTCAGAAATCGCGCGCTGGAAATATTCGTCGAGCTTCTTTGGAGAGTCTGTGTAGATTAGGTCGGACTGGACGATGGTCTTGCTTCCTTTCACAAGCTTCTCAAGCGCGCGCCTGCGCTCAAGGTAAGGCGTTAATGTGAGGTCCTCGCCGTCAAGGTACATTATGTCAAATGCGAACAGGCGAAGGGGGAAGTCCTCTGCCATCTTTTCCACGCCGTGCTTGCGCTTGCGCTGGATGGTCTGCTGGAAGGAATAGTATTTTTTCTCTCGCGCGCTGTACGCAAGCGCCTCGCCTTCGAAGATGATGGATTTTGCTGGCAATGCAGCAGCGGCTTCCACGATTTCAGGAAACATGTGCGTCATCTTCTCAAGCTTGCGGGAGTATATCTCAACTTCGCCATCCTTCACGTGCACCTGCATGCGAAGTCCGTCGTACTTTGCTTCGACCGCACACTGCCGCCGCAGTGTGGGGGGCATCGGCGCCGCATGCGCCGATTGGACCGCGCACTTGCGGGAAATTATTGGCTTCTTGTCTTCATCCTTCCCGTCGCTGCAGATTTTCTCAATTATCTCGCCGGCATTGGGCAGCCGCTCTGCAAGCGCAGGGCGGATGGGCTTGAAAGGCGCTGCTGAAAAGCGGGAGAGGTCGCTGCCTGAAAGGTAGGCTTCCGCGACTTCTCCCAGGTCGGAGCAGAGGTTGAATGCGCGCTCAAGCAATAGCTTGTCGGTCTTGTCGTCGTGGCGCACCATGGAAAGCGCGTCTATTATGGAAGGGTCGCCCACGCCCAAGCGGAGCTTTCCAAGGCAGAAGCGCACCAGGTATTTCGCCTCAAGAGGTGTCGCGCCATTCAGAAGCTCGGAAAGCACGGAGATTTTCGCCTCCTGGCTGCCTGAGCCTGACATGCGGGCGATTTTGAGGAAGGAAGCATACACTTTTGACAAGGTGTTTTCGGAAGAAGAGAGCGAGAGCTGCGCCTTTTTTGAGAGAAGCTCCTCTGCAGTGGTGCCCAGGTCGCCAGACTTCTTTGCGCTTGACGCCACCTGCCGCTCGGTGTAGCCAGATGTCTTTGCAATTGCGCGGATTGCGAATTTTTCGCCTATGCCGACCTCGAGGCCCTCGTGCGAAGGCGCAACGTTGCCCTCCATGATATAGACCAGCTGGCGGGCCTCGGCGGGCAATGCGCCTCGGAAAAGCCCTGCTATCTCGCCTGACATCTCAAGGCGAGAGGCTATTTCCTCGACTTTTGAGAAATGCTGCGCAACGCCGGAAAAGAGCATGGAAAGAGAATGGGTGGAAACTATTTAAAGACCGCATGAGATAGACCGTCATGGGACGCGAGGGACAGGCTGCAGCCGAGCTTATCATCATACTAGGGGTTGCGATGGTAGTAGTGGTGATGTTCTTCTTCCTATCGGCAAACATGCTGACAGGCGCGCGCGTGCAGCAGAACTATGACGATGCGCGCACCTCGGTCGCGGCGCTTGTAGAGGCTGCGGATTCCGTCTACTCGCAAGGCGACGGCGCGGTGCGGAAAGTGGCGATCACATTGCCCAGCGGCACGGTCTTCGGCGGCAACACCACTTTCATAGGCAGGCCGTCCAACCAGCCGCTTGCTTCGCAAAACGGCATAAGCATAAATGTGAACGGGACCACGCTGTTCGGGCAGACCGAAACCTCGCTTGTGGGGCAGTTCCCGGCAGCCACAGGCAGGTATTCCATGAGAGTGACCTCGCGCGGGGCGTATGTGGAGATATACCCGTACCTGGTGGATATTGACAAGTATTCGGTGACGATGGTGATGGCAAACAACGAAACCAGGAGCACGAGCCTCATGCTGACTCGCTCCTCGGGCGAGGCAGTCACCGTGCAGCCAACGCTGAACTGGGGCTTCTCAGATGTCAACTTCACCATCAGCCCGTCAGGAAGCTTTGCAGCAAGCGAGTATGGAAGCCAGATAACATTCACAGTCAGCTCGGGAAGCGCAACAGCCGGGATGTACAACTCGCAGATGACGCTCACCGCCACAGGCGCAGTGAGCAACACCACCGAGACGATAAACATACCGATAAGCGTGAATGTAAGGACCTGAGGCTACCGCGCTTTTTTATCTTCGATGGGAGCGTGCGCGCCCCCACGTCTAAAAAAGCGCTACTGCGCTTTTTTAAACTCTCCAGCCACTTATTTGGATATGTTACTGGAAAGCACCAAGCAGCTCAAGCTCATGGCAAATGACATGCGCCAGGACGTGGTGCGCATGCTGCTGCCCGCCGAGTCCGGGCACACCGCAGGCCCCCTGGGAATGGCTGATGTTTTCTCCATACTTTTTTTCCACGAGATGAAATACAATGCAGCGCAGCCAAAGTGGGAAGGCAGGGACCGGTTTGTTTTGTCAAACGGGCACATCTGCCCTATACTTTATTCCGCGATGGCGCGCGCAGGCTTTTTCCCCCTTGAGGAGCTGATGACTTTGAGGAAGATGGGAAGCAGGCTGCAGGGGCACCCAAGCATGCAAAAGCTCCCAGGCATTGAGAACTCCTCAGGCCCGCTGGGCGAAGGCTTGGCGATTGCGTGCGGCATGGCGCTTTCAGGCAAGATGGACAAGTCCGGTTGGCGCGTGTACTGCGCGACATCCGACGGCGAGCACCAGGAAGGAAGCACATGGGAAGCCGTGATGCTTGCCGCAAAGTACAAGCTTGACAATCTGGTCGCGGTTTGCGACAGGAACTTCATACAGATAGATGGAAACACCGAGGATGTGATGCCACTTTCGGACATGGCGGAAAAATACCGCGCATTCGGGTGGCATGCAATCGAGGTGGACGGGCATGATTATGCTGCGCTGATGTCTGCGCTTGACGAGGCGAGGGCGACTAAAGGCAAGCCAACTATGATAATTGCGAAGACAGTGCCTGGCAAGGGCGTGTCGTTTGCAGAGAACAGCTACAAGTGGCATGGCGTGGCGCCCAAATCCGAGGAGGCTGCAAAGGCACTTGTTGAACTTGAGGCTGAGAAAGCAAAATTAGAGGCGGAATAGATGGCGCTTATACTCAACCCTGAAATGAAGCTGCTTCCTCTTTCCCCAGACTTGAAGAAGGCTGCGACGAGGAATGGGTTTGGCGAGGCGCTTTGCGAGATTGGCGAGAAGGACGCCTCAGTGGTCGCGCTCTCCGCAGATGTGTCAGGCTCGGTGCAGATCGAGAAGTTTGCAAAGAAATTCCCCGAGAGATTTTTCCAGGTCGGAGTGGCTGAGCAGAACATGGCTGCAGTTGCAGCCGGGCTTGCATACTCGGGCAAGAAACCGTACATCGGCGCTTTCGCCGTGTTTTCTCCAGGCAGGAACTGGGAGCAGATTAGGACTACCATTTGCTATGCGAATGCGAACGTGAAAATAGAGGGCTCGCATGTGGGGCTTGATGTCGGCGAGGACGGGGCAACGCACCAGGCGCTTGAGGATGTTTCGCTCATGCGCTCGCTTCCTAACATGACGGTGATTTCGCCTTGCGATTTTGAGGAGACAAAAAAGGCAGTGCATGCTGCGTGGAAGATGCCGGGGCCGGTTTACATACGCTGCACAAGGAATGCCACGCCTACATTCACAACCGCTGACACCCAGTTTGCAGTGGGGAAAATGAATCTGCTTTGCGAAGGCGCAGATGTTGCAATTGTCGCAACTGGAAGGCTGGTTTACGATGCGCTGCTTGCTGCGGATGAGCTGCAGAAGCAGGGCATAAGCGCATCAGTTGCGAATATGCACACCATTTCATCGCCTGACGCTGCTGCGCTTGAGAAGATGGCGCGCAAGTGCGGCACTGTGGTAACAGCGGAAGACCACCAGGTGAAGGGAGGATTGGGGAGCGCGGTGTGCGAAACGCTATCAGATGTTTATCCTGTGCGCGTGAGAAGGATGGGAATGGAGATGAAATTCGGCGAGTCCGGCAAGGGAAGCGAAGTGATGAGAAAGTACGGGCTTTCCAAGGATGGCATTATTAAAACGGCGAAGGAAGAAGTTGCGAATAAGAAGTAGATGGCAAGCGGAAAGAAGATTGGCAGATGAAGAATATTTTGAGGTGGCAATATGAAGATTTTCCTTGACACTGCGGATGCTGCGAATATAAAGAAATATGCCGAGATGGGCATGGTGGACGGAGTCACCACCAACCCCTCGCTCATACTCAAGTCTGGAAGGCGCCAGGAGGATGTCACGAAAGAGATTTGCAAGATGGTGGACGGGCCGGTTTCTGCAGAAGGCAATGCGGAGAAGGCGGAAGACATTGTGAAGGAAGGCGAGGTGTTTGCCTCGTGGGCGAAAAATGTCGTGGTGAAGGTGCCCATGACCCCGGAAGGCTTGAAGGCAGTCCGCGTTCTTTCGAAAAAAGGGATAAAGACGAATGTCACGCTTGTTTTCACATCCGCCCAGGCGCTGCTTGTTGCCAAGGCAGGCGCCACGTTTGTTTCGCCTTTTGTGGGAAGGCTGGACGATATCGGGCAGGACGGCATGGCGCTTATAGAGGAGATAATGAAAATATACAAGAATTATGGCTTCAAGACGCAAGTCATTGTCGCGTCAGTGCGCTCATCCGCGCACGTGGTGAGGGCGGCAACAGCGGGGGCAGACATTGCCACTGTGCCTGTGAACATTATGGATGAGATGTTCGCGCACAAACTGACTGACGCAGGCATAAAGAAGTTCCATGATGATTGGGAAGCGGCACGGAAGAAGTAAGCCGAGAGAAGCAGAAGCGGGGAAAGCTGCCGACGGGAGCAATCGTTTTTAAACCAGCCTGAGAAAGGGCTTCTGTGAAACCCGACAATGGCGCAAAAGCGCGCGCAGTTTTTGCAAAAGTGCTTCCAAAGATCACGCCTAGCAGGCGCGAGGCCGCGGAATGCTTTGCAACCGCGTCTGCGATGGCGAAAAAGCTCGAGCGCGTGGTGCCGCCCGCAGTGGAGGTGCGGCTTGCAGGCTCGCTTGCCAAGGGGACAAACCTTTCAGGCAACAACGAGTTTGACATCTTCATGCTTTTCCCGCGCCATTTTTCCCACCATGAAATGACCATGATGGGCATGCAGTATGCCAGGCGCGCGTTTGCCGGCATGCGGTGCGAGGCGCGCTATGCAGAGCACCCTTACCTTCAGATATTTTACAGAGACTACCACGCAGACATCGTGCCTGCCTACAAGATAGACAGCATCTCGGAACGCGGATCGTCCGTGGACCGCTCGCAGCTGCACACGGCGTATATCAATGCAAAGCTTGGCGCAACGGCAAAAGGGGACGTGCGGCTGCTCAAGCGCTTCATGAAGAATTTTGGCATTTACGGCGCCGAGCTCCGCGTGGAGGGCTTCTCAGGCTACCTTTGCGAGCTTCTCATCGTGCAGCACGGCTCGCTTTTCGAGCTTATGAAAGCCGCGTCGCAGTGGCATGCGCCAATCATTGACACCGAGAGGCATTTGAGCGAGGATGCTGCGAAGAGGAAATTCCCGCAGGCGCCCCTCGTTGTTGTGGACCCGACGGACTCGGGGAGGAATGTCGCGGCAGTGGTGGCGCACACCTCGCTCTCGCGCTTCATATTCGAGTGCCGCAGATTCCTTGCAGCACCATCCGAGAAGTTCTTTTTCACCAAGAAAATCGTGAGAACGCCGAAGGAAATCGCCAAGGCGATGAAGGCAAGAGGAACGACGTGCCTTGCCGTGCGCTTCCCTGCGCCCAAAGTGGTGCCGGACGTTCTTTGGCCCCAGCTTCGGAAAACAGCGCAGGCGCTTTCCAGGAAATTGTCCGACCAGGGATTCTCGGTGTTTGGCTGCTACCACTGGAGCGACGGGGCGGAGTGCGTGGTGCTTTTCGAGGTTGACAGGTGGGAGCTGCCCGCCATTGCAAAGGCAGTCGGCCCGTCGATACGGTTTGCGCGCGACTGCGAGTCATTCGTGAAAAAGCACAGGAATGCGCTTAACTTGCACATCGAGCACGACAGAATGGTTGCGGTGGAAAGGCGCGAGGTGCAGCACGCCCTCCCTGCGCTTGTGCATGCATGCCGCCATCCGCACGGCTTGGGAATCCCGGAGAACATGGAAAAGGCAATGGCGCGCTGCGAAGCCCTTGGCGCGGAAAAAATGCTTTCGAAAAAATACGCGGAGTTCATGTCGGACTATTTCTTTGCGAAAATCGCCTAATGCGCAGTTAGCTTTTTATTATTTCAACGAAAAAGCCCACGTGAGGCGACCGAGCAACGCAGTTGCGAGGGATTTTGCCCAGGCGGGGCAAAACCGACGAGACGTCGGTCGAGGAGGAGATATGAATGAGGCAATTTGCATTTATCCTGGCTGTTCTAGCACTGGCATTCGGCGCTGCGCACGCAATCACGGTCGGCAGCTGCACCGACGGCACGCAATATGGAAAATGCTCCACAGTGAACCCGGGCGGATACTGCACTGGAAGCATAAGCTCGCCGTCCATCCAAGTGTATGTTGCTAAATGCAAGTGCGAGGCTGTCTCAGGCTGGGTGCAGCAGGGAGATGGGGATTCCGCGACATGCGTGCAGGCAAAGTGCGCTGACGGAACGCTCACGGGCCAATGCGCCACCACAAAGCCGAAAGTGTGCGTGGGAGGCTCAACTTATTCGGACAATTCCACGAAATGCGGCTGCCCTGCCGGGAAGAGAGTCGCCGCAGGGGGGATTTTCTGCGAGTTCATACCCTGCACTGACGGAGACGTGAGCGTGCCTGAAGGCATGTGCTCAGCAAAGAAGCAGAAAAAGTGCGTGGGGGGCGTCCTGGTGGACAAGGCAAGCGAGTGCGATTGCCCCACAGGCATGACAAAGCAGGGAGAGGCGTGCGGGGTTGTTTGCTCTGACGGGACAAAGGACGGCTCCTGCTCGGCCACCAAGCCCAAGGTGTGCACGAACGGCTACTTGCTTGACGACGCGGTGAAATGCGGCTGCCCAGACGGGCTTAATGCGGTTGGCAAGCAGTGCACCAACTCAATATTGGGAAGCGTGAACGGCGCAGACCTTCTTGGCACAGCAGGCAATGGCACGGATGCAGGGGCAGGGAGCTCTAATGCGCTATCATGCTGCTGCCTGCCGACTGCGCTCATAGGCATCATAGGCGGATTTGCATTCTTCAGGAAGAACGAGTGATTGCTTCTTTGCCTTCTTTTATTTTTCTTTTGATTCTTTTTTCATTTTGCCTTTTCTTATTCCGCCCCTTCAGCCTTGCCTTTCCCTTCATCGCCAGGCGCTTTGTCCAGGCTGATTCTCCTTTTCAATGAGTAGGGCTTGCCGTTGGAGTCGGTTCCGGCAAAATTAAGCTCGAGCTTTGAGATGGCAGCCTCTTCTGCCGGCGAAAACGAAAGTAGGATGCCTTTTTCCCCGCCTTTTATTTTCGTGCGGGATGCCAGCGATGCCTTCTTGCCAATTGCATCCTGCGGGAAATACAGAATATATGATGCTTTTTCCAATATGCCGCCGCTCTCGCCGACATTGTCAAATGAGAGCAAGAGCGCGCCTGCATCGAATGCAGCGCTGCCTCGCTTGTACTGGAGGTCCATCGAGGATTTGACCTGAGATGTGAGAGAGATCGTGTTGCTCTGCGCAGCCTGCCGATCGATGTAAATGGCATTTTCCTTCAGAAGCGCCGTGAATGACAGCATTCCGCGCGCAGCATCTTCAGGCAAGTCGAATGTGACCTTGATTTTCATTTCTCCCTCGGGCCCGATTGTGCAGGTGCGGGGCTCGGCTTTCCAGGCAACTGATATTTTCTGGGAGTCGAGTATGGAAACCTCGGTTCCGACTGCAATGGGCGTTTTGGATGCGTTCTTGCCGAGAAGAAATGCTTGCACCTGCTTTTGCCCGATGGAAAGGGAAACAGGCAGGCCCTCTGCAACCGAAAGCGAAAGGCTTGCCTGCTCTAATGCGCGTGGCTGCTGCTTGATTTTTTTCCCATCGCTTTCCCCGTGCGGCAGGCCGTGTGCGGCATAGGAGGCATACTCGTCCTTTTTCTGCAAGGCAGGGGCAGAGGCAGACTTTTTCTTCCTGCCAAGAGGGTTGAAGAGCTGCCTTTCCACGCCAGCATCCTGATTTTTCGCAATATATGGATTTTCCCATTTCTTTCTCTTGCGCATTTCCTCCATCGGGTCCTCGCGCCTTTTCTTTTGGTCAAGAAGCGCCAGCCTGCGCGATTCCTCCGCAAACTCGCGCGCCTTCCTTTCGCGCCCCATGTCCTGGCGGGCATAGTCATCGTGCACCTGCTTGCGGAGATATTCCATCTTCTGCTCCTTGAGGCGCTCCGCAGCTGCGCGCTTCTGCTCCTCAGCCTGCTTCACCTGGGTGTAGCAAGTCATGCAGTAGTCGTGCCCGCCGTAGTCGGCGCCCGACTCGTATGACGCCCTGCATCGGTCGCACCTTCTTGCCATGGAAGGAAAATCGCGCTGAAAGGTTAAAAATTGGAGTTAGGCGCCAATGGCTGCTGCTTTTTATATATTTTGCCTTCTATCCATCCATCTTAGTCCCGCCATAACTCAACCCTACCCGCGTATGTGTCCTGCAATGTATTTTTTCCAATATTCCGCGTGCATTTCTATTTTTATAATGCACAATATTATAAACTTTTGTGCACTATGATATATTGGTGAAAACATGATCCGGGATGCCCTCATATTGCAGAAACGCGAGCTTCAAAAGCGGTTGGCTGAACGATACGTTCCGCGCGAGGCGCAGCTTCGGCAGCAAGATAGCAACCTGGTCAAGGTCATCATGGGCCCAAGAAGGGTCGGCAAATCCTTCTTTGCCATCCACCAGCTTTCAGACTTCAAGGGATTGGGCTACGTTAATTTCGATGATGAGAAACTAGCTGGCTTGGCCGATTACGATGAGCTTTTGGCTGCAGTTGATTCGGTCTATGAACACCCGAAAATTCTGCTCTTGGACGAAATACAGAACCTGCCCAAGTGGGAGCTGTTTGCCAACCGTCTATCCCGCCAAGGCTACAACCTTTTCATCACCGGCAGCAATGCGCATCTCCTGAGCCGCGAGCTGGCCACCCACCTAACTGGAAGACACACTTCCATAGTTCTTTTCCCCTTCTCGTTTCCGGAATATCTGAAAACCACAGTATCAGACAAGCTTACCAGCAGCGAGAAACGCCAAAAGCTGGAGGAATACCTGGAGCAGGGCGGCTATCCAGAGCCATTGGTCAAGAGCCTGGATCGGAAAGAATACCTCTCCACCCTGTTCGACTCTATCATCTACAAGGACATCCTGCGCCGCTATAAAATCCGCAACCCGCAGGGCATCATGGACCTGTCGCAGTATCTCCTCTCCAACACAGCCAAGGAATTCTCATATACCTCCCTTACTGGAATTGGCCATTGCAAGAGTGTGCACACCGTCCAGCGCTATATAGGCTATCTTCAGGAAGCTTACCTGTTTTTCACGCTCAGCCGCTTTTCCTACAAGATGCGCAATCAAGCTGGCGAAAACAAGAAGCTCTACTGCATTGACAACGGGCTGGTTTCCGCCAAGGCATTCCAATCAAGCCCGGACCGGGGCCGGCGGTATGAGAACGCGGTTGCCATCCATTTGAAATATCTGGAATCGCAAGGCGGCTTCAGGCTTTATTACTGGCGAAATGCCCAGAACGAGGAAGTGGATTTCGTCATCTACAAGGACAGGGCGGTGAGCCAGCTCATCCAAGTGTGCTCCGACACGTCTAGGCAGAAAGTCCGCGAACGCGAGGTACGGGCGCTGCTCAAGGCTTCTGTGGAATTGAAATGCAAGGATTTGCTGGTCCTCACCGCGGATTACGAAGCGGCGGAGGAAATCGAGTGGTTCGGCATCAAAGGCAAAGTCAAGTTTGTGCCATTGTGGAAATGGCTCACAGAATAGCGGATCACCAACACGGAAATTTGCCAAAACAGGCAAGCCTTCCAAAAGCGAAGAGATTTAAAATAATCGACTATATCTCTCTCTGTTTCTGGAGGATTAGTTACCTTTCAGGACAATAATTCCCGCCATAACTCAACCTGGTAGAGTGCTTGGCTGTAGAAAACAACGGCCGTCGGCGATTGTGCTGGCAGTCATCAAGATGTTGTGTGTTCAATGACAGCCCAAGGGGGCTGCGTTGTCGAGCTTCGCTCGACTTCGCCGCAAAGTCCGTCGGACTTTGCGTCCCCTTAGTCCGTCACCGCCCAAACCCCCACGGGTTAAGGCGTCTCGAACAAATCACACTGGCGGGATTTTATATTCTTCCTTTAAACAAAGGGGATCTGAAAGGACATAACTGTGCCTCGATGGTGTAGTGGTTAGCATCCCAGATTGTCGATCTGGTGACCCGGGTTCGAATCCCGGTCGGGGCGCTAATTCCTGTTAGCGCCAGCCCGACCTTGCCCGCAAAGTGCGCGGCACTTTGTGGATTTGTCGTCCTGCGGATGACAGTTCGCCGAAAACTCGCACTTTTTCGCCATGCGAAAAAGGCACCCCTTTTTGCTTCGCAAAAAGTGGGTCGTTTTCAGCGATCCGGTCGGGGCGTGCTGCTTTTTTATATTTTCATTTGATGGTTAGCGCATGCCAAAAGCCATCGTTTTCGACCTTGACGGCGTGGTTTACCTCGGCGCGCGCGGAATCCCCGGCGTGGCAGCGGAAATCGCGCGGCTGCAGAAGAAGATGTCTGTGCTTTTCCTCACCAACAATGCGACGAAAAGCAGGCTGGAGTATGTGCGCCACCTTGCTGCTTATGGCATAGGCGTCAAGGCAAACGATGTGATGACTGCGTCCTATGGGTGCGCGCGCTATGTTTTGGAGAATTACGGGAAAGGGAAGCGCGTGTTCGTCGTCGGCGAGCAGGGCTTGAGGGACGAGATGGAGCAGGAAGCAGGCGCAAAAATTGTTGGCAGGAATGCTGAGATTGTGGCGTGCGGGCTGGACAGGCAAATCACCTATGAAAAACTCGAGGTTGCATTGCGTTGCCTGAATGCAGGGGCGAAATTCATCCTTGCGAACAATGACCCCACGCTGCCCAGGGAGCATGGAGCATCGCCTGGAAGCGGTGCGATTGCAGCGTCGCTTGCCTTTGCATCCGGCAGGAAGCCAGATGTTATAGTGGGAAAGCCCTCGCTGTATTTGCTGCGTGAGCTTTTGAAGCTTCACGGCATCCGCACGAAGGAGGCAGTGTTTGTGGGCGACAGGCTGGAGATTGACATCCGCATGGCAAACAAGGCTGGCATGAAATCCGTTCTTGTTCTTACTGGCGTTGCAAAAAGAAAAGATGTTGCGCGCGCGCCAAAGTCCGACAGGCCGTGGAAAATAATCAGAAGCGCGGCTGACGTTGGAAAAATATTGGGGATTTGATGAAAGTTGTAATCATACACGGATACCAGGGCGAGCCAAATGGGGGATTCCGCCCCTGGCTGAAAAAAGAACTGGAAGCGCGCGGCTTCGAGGTGAGCGTGCCAGCCATGCCAACCCCGGATGCGCCGCGCTTGGAAGAGTGGGTTGCGACCATTGAGAGCGAGGCAGCCGGGAAAAATTGCATCCTGGTGGGGCATTCGCTTGGATGCACTGCGATATTGCGCTATCTTGAGCATGTGAAAAAGAAAGTTTCAGGCGCGGTGCTTGTGGCAGGGTTTGCGGAAAAGCTGGGCGATGGCTTTGAAGCGGTTGAGAATTTTGTTGACGCGCCCCTGGATTTTGCCAGGGTGAGGAAAAACTGCGGCAGAATGGTCGCGATTTTCTCGGACAACGATCCTTATGTGCCGCTTTCGCAGGAGAAGCTTTTCAGGGAAAAACTGGATGCAGCGACGGTGGTGCTGCATGCGCGCGGGCACTTTTCCTCAAGCGAAGGCACAACGGAATTGCCTGAGGCGCTGGAAGCAGTGCTGGAAATTGGAGGGAAATGACATGGCAGCTTCGCAGGAAACCTGGAAAGCGATAATTGAAATCCCAAGGCAGACGGCAAGGGGAACGATGGGAACGTTCAGGTACATCGGACTTGCGGCAATCACGCTCGAGGTGATTTGGGCGCTTTCCCAAGTGGCAAAAATAATCTCAGATCCTTCATTTAGGATAACCGGGCTGCAGGACATCTGGAACCTTCTTATTTTCTGCATAGTGTCGGTTGCCGCCTTGTTTTTGACCTACCTTGTTTTCTTCTCGAAAGGAGTCAGGACGTACATAACGGACCGGGGAGTGGCAAGCGAAAAGCCGGCAATCTCGTTCACGCCGGCAGTCACGATTGAAAATGGCAGCCAGAGAATCAGGGGAGGGGCTTCATTCCAGTGGAAAGAGGTCGAAGCATTTTACATTTCGGCGCCGTTCCTGGTGTTCGTGATGAAATACGATGCCCCGAATTTTGGGCGCCGCCCCCGTTATGCACCGCCGTACCAGGTCCCAAAATCAATAGAAGGAAAGAAAATGCTGGTGGCATACCGCTTTGAAAGCGGGCTTGAGAATGTGCGCACTGAGCTTGGCAAATTCCTTCCTGAGATGAGTTTGGGCTTGCCTACCTGAACAAGTCGCGCACTGCCTGCTCCACATTCTCCTTTGTCTCAGGGTCCAGGTGCTCGGTTACAGTGGCAGGCTCGGCAATTGTGACAGGCGCGGGCGGCTGCGCGGGAGAAGATTGTGAAAGGAGCGCGGAGATGCTTATGCACACCGATGCTCCGCATGAGGGGCAGCGCGCGGTGAGAGTGAGGTCATCGACAGAGAGATCTGAGTTGAAGTCAAACGAGTTGTTCGCGCCGCACTTGCAGGGAATATATTTCTTGAGCGAGACCATTAGTATCACCGGGGGAGAAAACGGAGAAGAGGTTAATAACTTTATTCTACTGTGACCGATTTAGCAAGATTCCTCGGCTTGTCAGGGTCTTTCTTCATCTTCACTGCCATGTAGTAGGCAAGAAGCTGCAGGGGCACTGCGTAGACAATGGGTATTGCGAGGGGTTGAACGCGCGGCATCCTGAAGGAGAGCGCGCTTTTTGAGATTGCCTCGTCGCTGTCTGACAATGCAACGAGAAGCGCGTCGCGCGCGCGGCATTCCTGCATGTTGGAAATTGTCTTGGGAAGCGAGATGTCGGAGGGCGCTAGCGCGACCACCACCACGTCCTTTTGCAAAAGGGAGAGCGGGCCGTGCTTGAGCTCGCCCGCTGCATATGCCTCGGCGTGCAGGTAGGTAATCTCCTTCAGCTTGAGCGCGCCTTCAAGCGCGGAGGGGAAGCAAAGCGAGCGGCCTATGAAGAAGAAATCCTTGTGGGAGACGAGCTTTTCGGCAAGCGCCTCAAGCTCTCCTGAGCGCGCAAGTATTTGCTCGATTGCCTCGGATGCGTCGGAAAGCGTGGCAAGCCCGTCATTGCTTCCAGGTAGCGAGAGCGCAATTTTTGTCAGCACTGCCACTTGGGAAGTGAATGACTTGGTGGCAACCACTGCAATCTCAGGCCCTGCTGCAATGTTCACGCAGGCGTCTGCCTCGCGCCAAAGCGAGCTGCCAGTTACATTGGTGACGCCGATTGTCTTTGCGCCGCTTTTTTTTGCAAGCCGCACTGCAGAAAGCGTGTCTGCCGTTTCTCCAGATTGGGAGATTGCGACCACCACTTTTTCCTTGCCTGTGCGAGAGTATGCGAATTCAGAGCCGATGACTACGTCGCAATTAACGCCGAGGCGAGACTGGAGGAGCTGCTTGAAGACCAAACCCGAGTAGTAGGATGTGCCGCAGGCAATTACAGTCACGTGCTGCTGCCCCTTCAGGAGCGCTACTGCGCCTGAGACATCTGCAGCGAGCGCCTCGCGAATCTTTCCGCCCTGCTCGTGTATCTCTTTCAGCATGAAGTGGTCAAAGCCTTCCTTCTCCGCCATCTTCGCAGTCCAGGTGACAGTGTGGATTTTGCGCTCTGCCTTTTTGCCATTGTTTGTGATGGAATAGGAATCGCGCGTGAAGCGCACCAGGTCGCCATCCTCTATGTAGATGACGCGCTTGGTGTAATCAAGAAGGGCTGGAACGTCGGATGCGCAGAACATTTCGTCCTTGCCAATGCCCATGATGAGTGGCGGCCCGTTGCGGGAGAGATAGATTGCTTCCTCGCCTTGGTGCATGCAGACAAGGGACCAGCTGCCAGAGAGCTTTGAGACTGCTGCCGCAAATGCCTTGCCAAAGTCGGAAGCGGTTTTGCTTTCTTCCTCCACCAGGTGCGCAATCACCTCGGTGTCGGTTTCGGATGCGAACTTGTGCCCCTTTTTTGAGAGCGAGGCGCGCAATGAATCGAAATTCTCGATGACGCCGTTGTGCACAAGGTAGATTTTGCCCGTCGAGTCTGTGTGCGGGTGCGCGTTTTTCTGCGTCACTCCCCCGTGCGTTGCCCAGCGGGTGTGCCCAATGCCCATTACCCCGTCAAGCTGGAGGAAGTTCCGCCTCGCATGTATGTCGTCAATCCTTCCGATGTCCTTTATTGCCGAGATGCCAGAGGCTGAGACAGTGGCAATGCCTGCGGAGTCATAGCCCCGGTATTCAAGCTTGCGCAAGCCCCCGAAAATCACTTCGGATGCTTTGCGGTATCCGATGTAGCCGATTATTCCGCACATAAATATTACCTTGCTTGGCTTTCCTAGGCTTTTTCACCAAGCGCAAATGTCCTTTTCACAGACGTTATCTTTACCTTCACGCTCTCGCCGACCACTCCGCCTGCGACGAATATCACAAACCCTTCGACATGGGCGATGCCGTCGCCCTTGGCGCCTTTTGCGTCGATGGTGACAGTGTATACCTTGCCCTCTTCCACTGGGCGTCCAATCCCGTCCATGAGCCCACCTTCCGATTAGTCTATCGCGCCATCTTTAATAAAAGTTCTTGTTTTGCCCGCTTTACCTGAAGGGGCGCTCGTTCCTGCGCAGGCGCATCAAGGAAGAGCTCCTGCCCAGGCGCGAGAAAAGAGAGCCGTATGCGCGCTCGAATTCGTCGGGAGGCATTGCCGCGCGAAGGTCAGCCTCGATGAGTATTGCAGGATAGGCATAGGCCTTGTGCGTGCAGGAAAGCGAATGCACAATGGATGCGATTTCGGAGAACGTGCGCTGCCCGGACAGGAACTCCACGCGAAGCGGGCGGTCATCTTTCACGGGCTTTAGGTAGAAGGAAAGGATTTTCTCGCTCCACTGCCCTAAATCTTTCAGCACCGGGTGCTTTGAAGAGGAAGAAGAGTAGGAAAACGCGCAGGTGCGCTCGCCTGCCTCGAGCATGAAATAGAGGAAGTTGGTGTCGGACGTGTGCGCAAAGCCAGGCTCGTTTTGCGAGTGCTTCTGCAAGATGTCTATGAAGCGGCGGGAGCGGCTGTCCTTTATCACGCCCAAAAGCGTGGTGTTCGCGTTCCAAGAGGATTCGTAGAGCGACTGGTAGGCTGCGAGCACTTCATCGTACAGCGGGCGCATCTCCGAGTCCTCTGCTGGCTTGTCGGAAAGAAGGGGCGCAATGGAGCCGTCCATCATGAGGTAGCTTGGCGAGTGCTTTTGTATGAGGGAAGCTGCAAGGGAGAGCTCGCCTTTGAGGCGGAAAAGGGAGTTGTGGAGCATTACATCGTGAGAGTCAAGCCCGCTTCGCACGTCGTATTGCATGGGCGGCAGCGAGGAGGGGAAATATGCGTGCGAGACTGCCTTGGACGACTGGTAGGTGAAAAGCGCGCCCACTGCGCGCATGAGGAGGAAATTGAAGCCGTGGAGCTCTTCGCCTACAATGCCCCCGTCCACTGCTGCGATTGTTCCGTCTACCAGCACGACAGGCACCTTGTGCACAAGCTCGCGCTCCAGCGTTTCCTCGTATTCAATCTTGCCCGAGTTGAAGCGCAATCGCGCTGCAAGCTCCTGCCGCTGCGCTTCGGTGGATGCGATCTGCGCTGCTATTTCTGCAAGGCGGTCTGACATAAGCATTATAACCAGAGCAATCGTTTTAATCCGCATGGCACTCAAGCAAGCTATTGTTATCAGAAGCGACCTTGGCATGGGAAAGGGTAAGATGGCGGGGCAAACAGCCCACGCATCAGTCTCAGCCTATGCGCTTGCGCTTTCGCGGAAGAAAGAGGACGCGCGAGAGTGGGAAGAGGAAGGGCAGAAGAAAATCGTGCTCAAGGTGGGCTCGGAAGAGGAGCTTCTTTCGCTTTATGACAGGATGAAGCGCGAGATGCCCTGCGCGCTCATACGCGACGCCGGCAAGACGCAGCTGGAGCCTGGAACAGTCACCTGCTTTGGCGCCGGGCCTGCGGAAGAGTCAGTCATCAACAAATATACAAAGGACCTGAAATTGCTCTGAGCGCTCTAATTTTGGAAATAATGGCGGTGCGTGTAGATAGCCTTAAAAAGAGGGGCAAGCACATCCCAACTCCCTTCCCCTTAAGGGAAGTAATCTGAGGCAACAAAGAGGTAATAATATGGCAATAATGCACGCAAGCAGCACGTTTTTGGGCATGCACCCCACAGGGCAGAATGCAAAGGAGATAGTTGCGGCAAAAAATGCCGCTGCAAGGACGGCAGCCCAGGAGAGGGCAAAGCCCTCCCTGTCTGTCTTTTTCCCCCATGACCTCAGGCCCAGCTTTGTGGAGGAAAAGAAAGAGCAAGCGGTGTCTTCGGAGTTTTACAGGTTTAAGGAAAGGGGCCTGGAAGCGCCAAAGGAGCACGTGTTCGTCTCAGCAGGCGCCTTTTGATTGCCCGTCTTCTTTTCATTTTTCCAGCTTCTTGTTTTTTTCATCTCAAATACGCCTAACGGAAGTGCCTGCCTTTTTAAGTCTTGCGCGGAAAAAAAGGGAAACAGTCGTTTTTACTCAGGAGGTGAGACGATGGCAGATAGCATAAGAACTGAAGGGAAAGCAATTGAAAAAGGAGAATATGTGATAGGAATCGCGATAATACTTGCCGCGCTTCTTGTTTCGGGCACAGTCTACATGGGAATGGGCTCGATAACCGAGGCGATTGGCAAGGTGAAGCTGAATGTTACAACGGTTTCCGGAGGCACTACGCCCACGCCGGCGCCAACCCCGACGCCCACGCCAACACCGACCCCGACGCCAACCGTGCCGACAGTGCAGAAGCTAGCTGCAATTGACTACAGCGCTGCGCCTTCCAAGGGCAATGCGGACGGAAGCGTGATAATGGTGGCTTATGACGACTTTGAGTGCCCATACTGCAGCAAGGTCGAGCCCACGCTCAAGCAGGTGGTGAGCGCGTACCCGAACATGAAGTTCATCTACCAGCAGTTCCCGCTTTCGTTCCACCCGAACGCGCAGAAGGCTGCAGAGGCCTCGCTTTGCGCATTCAAGCAGGGCAAGTTCTGGGAGCTCCATGAAAAGATGTTCTCAAACCAGCAGGCAATCACGGTTGCAGACATAAAGGGTTATGCAAAGGCAATCTCAGGCATGGACGCAACCAAGTTCGACGCATGCCTTGACAGCGGAGAGATGGCCGCCAAGGTCGCAGCCGAGACAAACGAGGGCGCAACAATTGGCATCCGCGGAACGCCTGGCTTCATGGTGTACTCAAAGAGCGCCAAGAGCGACGCGCTTGTCGCCAAGCTCCAGTCGATTGCAACCAACCTCCAGGCACTAGGCGTGGACGCATCGGTTGTTGAGATAACCGGAGCAGGCAACGGAATAGTGTTTGCAGGCGCGCTGCCATACGCAAACTTCCAGGAAGTAATGAACGCGTTCAACTAAGCGCGTTCCTTTTTTTCTTTTTTACTTTTATTTTTTTCCCTTAGCCCCAGGTTTGTTTTTATATTTGTCTTATGCACTATGGCACATGGAATGGAGGGATGGCATGGAAAAGACAGGCTCTGACCGCGCGAAATATCTTATAGGCTTTGTGATACTTGCTGCAGTGGTGCTGGTAGGGATATCTGCATTTTTCGGAGCAAACAGCGCGAAAGGCACGCTTGGGAAGATGGACAATGCGCTTGAAGGCGTAAAGGCAGGGAATGCGCCTGCAAACACGCCTACGCTAGATGGAAGCGCAGCAGCCTTGCCTTCGCAGCCAGCTGCCCCAGCGCAGGCCAATGGCAGCGTTGCCACTGGCTCAGGAGGGGAGGCGCAAGTTCCAATTGCAGCGCAGCAGCCAGCCGTCCCAGCGCCTGCCAACATAACGCCATCTATCGCCGCAGGGCAGCAGAATGCGACTGCGGCAAAGAAGGAAGTGGTGATAGACTTCCTGTACGCAGACTGGTGCGGGCACTGCCAGTCCATGAAGCCCATTATTGCAAGGCTGGATGAGGCATTGCCAGATGACAGGTTCGAGGTGCGCTACTGGAACGAGGCGTCAAGAAGCGACCCGACGGCAGCAGCGATTTATTCCGCATACACCAGTGCAGGCTATTTCCAGGGATTCCCGACATTCGTGGCAAACGGGAACAGCCCAAAGGTGGGCTCGATGCCGGAAGCCACGTTCAAGGCGTGGGTGTGCTCGAAGTTCTCACCCCCCAAGCCGACTGGCTGTTGAGGCTCTCTTTTTATTATTTCTCTTCGTTCCTTAGCCCATGTCAGAGATGCAAAAGTTTGTAACGTCGTGCCTGCTGGGCGCAGCGCGCGAGATTGGCAAGGCAAGGCGCGCAGGGCTGTCCATCAAGGCAAAGGGAAGGAACGACATGGCAACCTCGGCCGACCTGGCTGCTGAGAAATTCATCGTGGGAAGGATTGCGCGCGAGTTTCCGGATTCCATTGTGCTTTCAGAGGAATCCTACTTGAAGGCTGACGTGGAGCATGAGTCCCTTTTCGTGATAGACCCCATTGACGGCACGCACAATTTCATACAGGGGATCCCGCTTTGGGGCGTGTCAATCGCGCACTATTCAGGCGGGTTGCCCACTGCAGGGGGCATTTACCTTGTGCCGCAGCAGGAGCTCCTGTACGCCGAGAAAGGCAAGCCTGCCACGCTTGGCGGCAAGAAAATATCAGTGACTAAGACTGAAAAGCTTGAGGACTTTTTCCTGCTTTGCGACACACGGCTCCATAGGATTAGCGAGCAGGGCTACTTGCCGCGCCTTGTGGAAATCGAGAAGGCAAGCCAGCACACGCGCTTTTTGGGCTCCACTGTGCACGACATGGGCTATGTGGCGTGCGGAAGGGCAGATGCGTGCATGAGCTTCAGGCTCAAGCCGTATGATTTTGCCGCCGCGGCATTCATTGCCGAGCGCGCAGGCGCCACTGTCACGGATTTGGAAGGGAAGAAATGGGGGCTTGGCACCGTGAAGTTCCTTGCCTCGAACGGCAGGCAGCACGGCAGGATTCTGGATGTACTGCACGGCAAGAAGGAGTCAACAACTCGAGCCTGAGGGCTTCTGCTTTTTGCCGTTAGGCTTGCCCATTTGAGCTAAAGGCATGAATAGATGGGTTTGGGAATGGGCTGCTGCAAGCCCGCCCAGGAATTATTTTTTCCGGAGATTCTCCAGCTGCTTTTTTGGATTCCAGTTTTTTGGCATGGGATTGGACGACCACCATTTCATGCCATCCTCAATCCACTTGCCTCTCCAGCCGCGATACACGCCTTCCCTGAATTCGCCGCCGCGCACGTCTTCATACCCGAATTGGATGCCGCAGCAGGGGCAAATCTCATCCGAAGGGGAATCTCCGACCCATGGGGGGAATCCGAGGTCAAAGCCGCACACAGGGCAGGCTGTTTTTTTCTTGTTTTCCCCCATTTTGTCAAACTCCGGGTCGCTTTGTGTCGGACGCCTGCTTTCTCGCCGCCTCTTTTTCCGCGCGCTCAAGCATGTTGGGGTAGTGCGAGAGCATCACCGAGATCGAGACTAGCATCACGGAGGAGAAAAGCGCGATTAAGCAGATGCAGAAAAGGAGGGAAAGCCAGCCCATGGAGGACAGCGAGGCGCGGAAGTTGCGCTTTGCCTCGGAAAGCTTGGCCGCTGCGGTGTCGATGTCGTTTGCTATGCCCTGCACTGATGCGACCGTGGACTGCGCAGATGTTGCCATCTGAGAGGCAGACTGCGAGGCACTTGAAAATTGCCCTGATGCCGCCTTCAGGTCGCTGGATGCGGTCTGGAGACGGGCGTCAAGCGAGAAGGGAGGCATTGATGCAAGGTCGGACAGGGAGGAGGAAAGCGAGGAAGTGGAATCCGAGTAGGATTGGAGCGCTTCCGACACCGAAAGCAGCGTGGCATAGGCGTAGAAAGACGAATTTGCCGCAAGGGAAAACGATGCGCTGGCGCTGGCAAGCGCGGATTCCGCAGAATCGAACTGGGGAGAGATTGTGGCATCCATGCTTGAAAGCGCCATGTATGACATGGCATAAACCGCCAATGACGCCACTATGCCCGCTAACGACAGGAAGAAGGCGGCAAGCGCGAGCGCAGCCGCGGTGTTTGCCATTATGTCAGGCGGAATGCGCATCTTACAGCCCCTGCCTTTTCTTTCCCATTATGTGGAAGAGGAAACCTGCCGCGATCAATGCTATGAAAAACAGCACCACCACGACGGAAATCACTGCGAGCGAGAGCGCCTGCGAATCGCGGGATTTCGCCTCTGCCGCAGCCTTTGCCTGGCTGGCCATCTGCAATGCAGATGCTGGCGAGGAATAAACCGCTTCCATTGCCTGCGCCATGAGCGCGCGCTCCTTTTTCAGGTCAGGCGCGAACAGCACGGAGCGGCTTGCAGATGCATTGAATTCTATTTCCGCAACCGAGAGGGTGGAAAGCGCTGCGTCTATTTCCTTGGTGGACGATGCGAGCGTGGTTTCGTAAGAATTTATCTCGATGCGGACAAGCTCGAGCGAGTGGTTTGCAGATGCAAAGTCCCCGCTTTCCGCGCTGCCTTGCGCAAGCACGATAAGCTCGCGCGAGCCTGAGAGATTTATGCCCTGGCGGTAGGTGTCAGATTTCTCCTGGAGGCGGGCGAGCCTAGATGTGAGAGAGGTTATCTCGGACGTGAGGAATGCCGTGGACTGGTTCTGCTTCTTCTCCTCTTCCGCCACTGCCTTTGATTCGGAGCCAGTTGCTATTGCATTGGCAAGCGATGGGAGGGAAAGCGCAAGGTCTGCAGCTGCGGCGTAGTTCTTTGAAGTGAGCGCGGACGAGGCTGCGGCCGCCTTGTTGTCAAACTGCACCACCTGGGTGGCGTTGGTGGTGGATACGCCCCTGTATGGGGCAACCACTGCCTGGGCGGACTGGATGACCTGCTTTGTCTTGAGGTCCACGCTTTGCGTGAGCGAGGATTGGGCGGATGCGCATTCGGACTGGGCATTTTGCGCAAGGGAGGATGCAGTTGAGAATGCATAGGAATTGTAGTATTGCTGCGCAGATGCAATGGCGGCGTCGGATGTCGAGGCTGGCGTGAAAGAGACATTGAGCTTGGTGGCGACGGATTGCATGGATTTGAGGCTGGCGCACGACGCGTTTGCATCGGAAATCATCTGAAGGACAGCAGGGTCGCCGCCTGTCTTGTTTATTGAGAATGCCTTGATGAGCTTGTTTTGCGTGTCTGCCACGTAAAGCACGCTGTTGTGCACTACGACGTCCTCAGGGTAGGAGAAGTTGCCCCACTTGGTGGATGAGTTCAGGATGTCCACAGGGTAGCCGTCAAGCGAGAATGCAATCACGCTTCCAAGGCTGGCGTCCGCCACGTAGAGGCGGTTGTCGTCAAAATCCATGCCGCGCGGAGAGACCAAAGTCACCCCGCCCTTTCCCCTGCCGATGGTGTAAAGGAAGGTAAAGTTGCTGTCGTAGACGAAAATGAGCCTTTTGCCCGAGTCGGAGATGTACACTTTCCCCTCGTGGAACAATATGTCCTGGGGTGCGGAGAGCTGCCCGTCCGAGCCGCCGGATTGGATGACTGTGCGTGAGAATGCTTTTGTGGTGCGGGAGAGCGCAATCAATTGCCCGCGCATGGTGTCGGTCACGTAGATTGTGTCGTTTGCCAAGGCAAGCCCGGCCGTCTTTTGCAGGTTTGTGCTGCCAGGGTTCCACTTGTCAACTGTAGAGCCCTCGCCATTGTAGAATAATATATTGCCGGAGCTGCCCCCTGCGATGTAGAGGATGCCTGATGATTCCTCATACTCCATGTGCATGGGGTTGTTGAGGTAGGCCTCGGACGATGGGTTGGCAACCGTCTTTGTGCGCGAGAGGTTCTTGCTTGCATTCAGTATGTAGACCAGGCTCCTGCCCCCGTCTGCCACGTACAGCCTGTCGCCCACAAGGTAAAGCGAGGTGGGCTGGGAAAACGCATAGTAGGCGTCAGAGTCCGTAGAGAGCGTGCCGTTTGCCATGAAAAGGAAATTGAACGACGATGACGCAAGCGAGCAGAATATCAGGAGCGACAGCGCGGCGGATGCGAAATATCTCATGTGAACACCGCACGAGAAATGCACGAGGAGGTTAAAAAAGCATGCGGCATGCTTTTTTAGAAATCGAGCAACAGCTCGATTAAGATAAAAAAGCATTGCTGTGCGCGCACAGCAATATTCGCCAGCAGGGCTGGCGAAAGCATTGCCACGCTTTCGTGGCGATATTTGCCGGCAGGGCAGGCAAACGCATTGCCATTGTTCAAGGCAATCGATATTCGCCGGCATGCGGACGGCGCGGTCAGGGCGCGCCCTTGCCAAGCGATTTTTTGTAAGCTTCGAACTCGAGGAACTCCAGGTACCGCTGGGTCTCGCAAATGATTTTGCCCTCTGCCCTGAAAATGGGAGGGGTTTTCGACGCATAATCGCGCGTCTTGACAGCGAGGTTCGAAATCACCAGCACCATTGCAGTGTGGGGGAGCCATGAGAAAAGCAGGAACGGCATGCTGAACACCGCAGCTGCAGCAGTCACGATGCCGCCGAGCGACAAGTACATGCCCACCAGGAATTTCTGCGAATTGCTCTCGCTTTTCCTGCCGCTTGCGAAGCGGTGCGCGCGCGAGGCGATTTCCGCGATTTCGAGCCTGTCCGAAATGAGGGGCGAGTTCTTGAAGAACTCCCGGCAGGCCTCGTGCGCCCCCCTCTCGCTTTCCAATATGCGCCTGAACTGCCATTGCGTGATGCGCGGCTGCCCTTGGGCAGGAAGTTTTCCGGGTTTGGAAACATGCAGCATTGCTTACCTCTTTGCGGTTTCGCATTCTGGCAGGCTGGAAGGGGGCTTCTGCCCCCCTATGGCCACGAAAAGCCAGCCGGTGCGCCGTATGTCCTCGGGAGAGGGAATGTTGCGCCAGGTGCGCAATATGCTGCCCTGCTCGCCAAGCTCCACGGTCTTGACGCCGCTTTCGGCGAGCCGGCAGACAAGAGGGAGGGATTCGCCGTCATGAGGGAGATGCTTTCCCGCCTTGGCGCCCATGCCCCGGAGGAAATCGGCCTCCCAGAAAAGCACTACGTAGTGCGCCTGCCAGAGCAGGACGGAAATCACGAAAGCCATTGCGCGCGCAGATTGGCTGGAGCTTGCAATCATGAAGAAGCCGCAGGCAGCCACCCCTGCCATGAGAAGCCAGCGTATCGGGGTTCCGATCATGGGCAGCCACCAGTGGCGCAGGCAGGCAAGTTGCCCGCAGCCTGCCTATGCCCTCCCCTTGCGCTTCCTTCCCAGGCATTTGCAGAACTTTATTTCATCCCCGTAGGAAACGCCGCGCTCGAATATCATGCCTCCGCACCTCATGCACCACACCATATGCGTACCTCCATTTGCGCCTTGCATTTCTTTCTGTGGATAGCGGTGAATAAACTTGTATTTTAATATTTTTAATGAAAAATTGCACAGATAGATAATAATTATTAATATTTTCTCTGTAAAAGAGAAATTATGGTGAAACTTGATATTATTGACAAGAAATTGTTATATGAACTGGATTTGAATGCACGACAGCCAGTCTCGGCGATAAGCAGGAAGATAGGGAAAAGCAAGGAAACCGTGAATTTCAGGCTCAGGAGGCTGGTGAAGGAAGGCGTCATCGGGAGCTTCTACACTGTCTTCGACGCTGCTCGCATGGGGAACTTCTACTTCAAGATATACCTGAAGTTCAAGAACATCACGCCGGAAAAGCAGGTCGAGATAATGGACTATCTCTACGGGCAGAAAAGCCTTACCTACCTTGCAAGCGTGGAAGGGCACTATGACTGCATCTTTTTGGTGATGGTGAAAAAGCCCGCCGATCTTCTGGAGATGCTCGACCCTTTCATGCAGAAGTACGGGCAATGCATCCGCGACAAGGAGACCGAGGTGCTCATATGCGAGCACAGGCTGAACCAGAGGTTCTTGCATGCAGGGAATGAAAGGACGGACAGGAAGTCCACCATTGAGCCGGGCAGCTATTATGCTGACAAGGCTGACCTGGAGATGATGAAGGCGATATCCCGCAATGCCCGCGCGCCCATAAGCGAGATAGCGAAGAAGACAGGCATTTCGCCTTCGGTGGCAGGCTACCGCCTGCGCAAGCTGTGGCGGGACGGGATAATAATCGGCTATGCCGTTGCGCTCAACTACGAAAAATTGGGCCTGCGCTTTGTGCAGATAAACATCGCGCTTTCCGACCCGTCGGCGAAGAGGAGGATGATTGCCTATTTCGAAGCTACGGACAAGTGCCTCTTTGCGCTTGAGATTGCAGGCAAGTACGACCTTGTCATCGAGGTGTTCGTGCAGGAGCAGCATGAGCTTGACGGCATCGTGGAGGGCTTCCGGCGCAAGTTTGCCGAGGCATACCACACCTGCGACGTGTCCACCATCACGAAGGAGCACCTGGTGATGTGGATGCCCTTCCTCAGGGACGAGGCGCGCGTGCAGGAAGGCTAGCTCGCTTTTTCTTTTTTGCTTTTTTCGTCTTCTTTTACTTTATTTTTTGCGAAAATAGGTAATAATGCTATTTGTTGCAGATAATTTCGTTACAAATTGGCGATTTGTTTATAAATGGATGCCAATAGAAGGAAAACAGGAGATTTTGATGGCATTGACGCAGATGGCAGCTAACGGCGGGAAAGTGGGCAGCATAGGCGCTGCCTGGCCCCCTGCATTCGATGCAAGCAATGCCAGGATAAAGGGCATCTGCCCCACAGTCATCAGGGACAGGCGCGGGCTTTACCTTGACGCTTTCGCCCCTGCGAACAACGCCCGACGGCAGGGCCCGGAAGCCACGCGCACCACTTTCCGCGCGTTTGTGAGAAGGGGGCTTGTGGAGGAAATCGCCAAGGGGAACGGCAGGATGGACTTCAAGGCGGAGGCAGTCGTGCCTGTGGACAACTTCATGCCCGGCTTTGACCTTGTTTATTTCGGCAGGAATGATTTTGTGCGCACCCCGCCATTGGAAGTGCGTCGCGAGGAAAACGAGGGGCTGGCAAGAATCAGGCAGGGCGTGCCGCGCGTGGGCAGGGAGGTGGCGATGGCAAGGCTCACGTCCGAGGGCTACCAGATAACCATGCCAAGGAACGGCGACGTGCACAACGGGCGCGACATTGAAAGGCTCTTGAGCCTTTACCAGGAGGCATACCAGCTCTACACTTTCCCCATAAACGAGACGACGATACAAGTCATGCTGGGCAACGGCAACCGCGTGGTGATTGCGCGCGATTCAGACAGGCAGATTGCATCCGCACTCATTGCAGAGGAGTGCGAGGTCAGGCTCGGCAACGGTCGCGTGGCGATGATGTACGAGCTTTCGGATTTCGCCACCTTCAGGCGCGACCGCGGCATGGGATTGATGACTGCGCTGCAGATCGAGGCAGTAAGGCTCATCAGGAGCCTGCCAGGCGGGCAGCAGGCAATAATATATGCAGAGGACAGGGCGCCTTGGCAGCCTGTGAACAAGTCATCCCAGCAGGCAGGCATGAATTTTGCAGGCACGCTTCCGTGGCACTGCACGCTTTTGAGCGACAGGAATGTAAACTACGCGGGCGAGTACGAAAGCTTAAATGTGTGGTACGCGCCTTAGGAGGGCGAGGATATGGAACCGTTGCCGCTTCTCAAAAAGCTCGTCTCCATCAACTCTGTTTTTGGCAGCGAAGGCGAGATTGGGGAATTCCTCGAGGCAAAGCTGCGCGAGAATGGATTTGCCGTGAGGCGCGTGGAGATTGCGCCTGGCAGGTTCAGCGTGGTTGGCGAGCGGGGCAGCCGAGGAAAGCCCATCCTCTTATACGGGCACATGGACACCGTGCCGCCTTACGGCGAGTGGAAGAGCAAGCCGCTTTCGCTCCGCGAGGAGAACGGCAGATTGCACGGGCTTGGCGTGTTTGACATGAAAGCAGGCGTGGCTGCAATATTGTGCGCGTGCGAGGAGAGAACGGACCGGCGCCTTCGCGTGGCATTTTGCGTGGACGAGGAGAACGACTCTGAAGGCGCGCACGCGGTTGCATCCGCGGGGCTTTTTGACGGCGCGGAAGCCGCGCTTTCCACGGAAATTGCTGCCGGCATCGGGGAAAGCAGGGGGCCTGCAGAGATTACCCTTGGCAGGAGGGGAAGGTGCGTCATCGAGATAACAGTGCCGGGAAAATCCGCGCACGGTGCGAATGCCGCGCGGGGCGTGAATGCCATTTCCGAAGCGGCAAGGCTCGCGCTTGAGCTTGAGAAGCTGGATGGAAAGCTGGGAAAGCACCCGCTTCTTCCGCCGCCGACATTGTTCGTCCGCAGAATATCCGGCGAGAGCACGTCGCTCTCAGTGCCAGATTGCGCGCAAATCGAGCTGGACATCCACCTCGTGGTGCCCCAGACGCCGGAAAGCATGCTAAACGGCATCAACACATTCATAGCCGCGCAATATGCCTCAGGGAAATTCACCGAGATTGATGGGAAAAAGATAAGCGCGCGCCTGAAGGAAAGGAAAGTGCCTTACCTCGCGCCCTATGCCACTTCTCCAAAAAACGCGCACGTGCAGCTTCTTTCCGGCATTGTGAAGGAAAAGTTCGGAGAGGTTCATTATGCCTACGGCGCATCCGTCGCGGACGACAACGTGCTTGCCGCGCACGCGCCCACATTCTCGATTGGCCCGCTCGGCGGGGGGGAGCATACCTGCAACGAGTGGGCGTCGAAAGAGAGCGTGCTGCAGCTTGTGGGGATAGTGCGCGAATTTGTAAAAAGGCTTTAGGGGCTAGAGCGACGGCGAAAGTGATCTTGCCGAACGGAGTGAGGCGAGAGACGGGAGAGCATCAGCTCTCACGGAGGCAATCGCACTTTTCAATATGGCAATGGACTTCTTGTAATCGGCAATATCTATCACTTCGTGCGGCGTGTGGTCGAGCGAGGAATCGCCAGGCCCGTACGCTATTGTGGGCACGCCTGCGTGGCTTGTG
>Ga0247841_10003169_pt1 | contig 31063 bp, 29 predicted proteins | sample LaCruzMarch2015__2_FD_192410 | JGI IMG/M metagenome (GOLD analysis project Ga0247841, IMG submission 192410) | Freshwater microbial communities from meromictic Lake La Cruz, Castile-La Mancha, Spain - LaCruzMarch2015_18m | ecosystem: Environmental > Aquatic > Freshwater > Lake | place: Spain... | reverse complement strand
TTGTTTTTTCCATAAAACCCAAAATAGACTGTTACTACAGTCAAAATAGAGACCAGAGATACTAATAGTATTAAAGCCCTCCTGCTCATCAATCACCCTGATATTAATTTGTACATATATATTGTAGCAAAAAAAAGAGCGGGGGAGAATAAAAAAAGCCGACTCCATTAAGGCGGAGCCGGGTGTACTGAACGAGTCATCTGTGGGCATCATTTCGCGGGGAGGAAGATCACCTCATCTAGTCCGCAGAGATAGATGCACCCAGCTTCTCGCTTTTGAGGCGGGACCGGAATGAGCTTGTTCGTCAGAGTGATTGTCTTGGCACCGGAGACCGGTACAAGCACGAAATCTCCGATCTTTCTGGTACCTTCTGCTGGCTTGCCGTCAGCGTTGATCGCCCAATGGCAGTTGGCATTGACGAACGCCACTGGTTTGAATGCCAGGTTGCCGCTCAATCCTGCAACATTGGCGCTGACAACGACAGCATCTTCGCTAACGGCGGCATGAGACACGTCGGGGGCCTCGGTGCTGACTATCAGGTCAGACGCTTTGGCCAGATCGATCGCCGGAGACGACGTCAATACCAATCGCTTCCCCGACATTACCTCCCGCCCGTTCATCCACCAGAGGGCTTTCCTGAGTGCCTCTTTCTGTTGGCGCTCAAGATTGACGGCCCTTTGGTGTTTTTCGGGGGTGATTTCGGGGCATTCAGGAGATGGCTCAAAGCTCCAGCCCGACGATGTCTTCACCGGATCCTCCATCCTGAACCCAGGCATTGCTGCCCCGGGATAGCTTGGGTCGAGGGCTGTGGTGGCCATCTGCGTGCCGGTGCCGACCGGTTTCTGCTGACAGCCCGTGATGCAGATGATGGCGGTGACGATGATGATCAGAATTGAGACAGTGCTAAACCGAAACATGATGCACCTCTTGTAGTAGCCGCAAGAAGCGGCGTAAAATACTCGCCACGAGTTGGGAAAGCCGTTTTTGGCGCTTCCAACTTGTCGATCTATTTATAGCACAAAAAATTATTACTGTCAAGATCTAATTGACAAATTAAGATTAATCTGATATAAAGTATGTAGAAATGAGCTATCACGAGGAGAGTGATCGACGTGCCGAGACGACTTTTGTTGATTACCACTGTAGTGATCGCAGCATTCATCGTAGCCACTGTGTGGGCGCAGAACAACGACGATCCGGGTGGCTCCGACGACAGTGGGTTTCCCGCTGGTCGTAGAGTCATGTCAAGTGAGGAGTATCAGAAGGACGTTCAGACAAGGTGGTCGACGCTGCAGCAGCAGCTGCAGAGACTGCAAGCCATCTTGTCCAAGTCCCCGAGTCGCGAGATAAGGGACTCAGCGACTCCTCTGTCGAACGAGATCAGCCAGCTGTTCAACCGCTGGCGCGAACTTGCGCCTCCGCCGGGGTTGGAGGGCTTCGACAAGTCCCTGATGCTGTTGGTCCAGAAGTCCACATGGGTCAGCAGTATCGTCGCTTGGCCGTGTTGTGCCGATGTCAACGGCACTAACGGCTACCCCGAAGCGGTTGCCAGTCTCAACCGGCTCCAGGCGGAAGTTGTGGCCAAGAGCCAGCCGGTTGGCGGGCTCAAGCCACTGAGGGATAACTGGTTCTGTACCGGTACACCTTCTGCTCAAATCCCTGCCTGGAAACGACAGAGCCTCCAACAGTACGCCGGCGATGCGGCAATGGAGCCTCTGTCTGCCAGTGCCTCTTACGTTGGACTTTGTCGGGTGCGAGACGACATCGCCAAACTCCGCAAGGAGATCGAGGTTCAACTGTCACGCGGAAGCAAGGTGGACTGGGTCCACTACTACCGCACGCTCTGGTATTCTTGGGTTGATGCTAGGACATCCACTGGCTGGAACGAGGATGCCAGGCAGTTGGCGGAGAGGCTGACGGTAGTCCAATTCGATGCCTGGTGCTGCTTCGAGCAGACCGGTGAGAAAGAGACTCCGGAAAGCCAGCAGGCCAGCAAGTTGCTGACTGAGCTGATGGCCTGCCTTCTGGCGCCGTCACTGTCACAGTAGACGCCGACATCATTGCTAGGACGAGTTTCGCGGGTGGTCGCTCTCTGATCACCCGTTTTTTAATCCTATTAAATCTCGCAAAGCGAGACAATCTAATGGATGAGAGTCAATGAGATTGTATTTAACAGGATGAATTGCCAAACTGTCTATTTTGCGCTAAGTTATGATTGTAATAATGGAGGACACGCTATGTCTGGACATTCAAAGTGGGCGACAACTAAACACAAAAAAGCGCTAGTCGATGCAAAACGCTCGGCCTCTTTTACAAAACTTGCTAACGTTGTGACTATAGCGGCCAGAAACGGTGGCGATCCAACAATGAATTTTCAGCTTCGATTGGCCATCGATAGAGCAAAAGCAGCATCCATGCCAAAAGAGAATATCGACAGGGCTATCAAGCGTGGTACTGGTGAACTTGGCGGGGCGGCAATTGAGGAAATTATTTATGAAGGATATGGTCCTGGCGGCGCAGCAATACTTGTCCAGTGCTTATCGGACAATCGCTTGCGAACCGTTGGTAATGTTCGGGCGGCCTTCAACAAATATGGTGGATCTTTGGCCGAATCTGGCAGCGTTGCTTATCTGTTCGAGAAAAAAGGCCAGGTGATTATCGATAAATCAAAATTGGCTTTATCGAATGATGAAATTGAGGAGAAAATTATTGAGTCTAGTGCTGATGATTTTCACATCGATGGCGATACTATAATAGTATATACTCAAGTCTCAGATTTGCAGTCAGTAGCAAAATATCTTGAAGACGCAGATATCAAGTTAGAATCGTCGCAATTAATATATGTGCCCAAGACTGTTTTAGAAATTCCAACAGACAAACAATCGTCATTAGAAAAACTGATTGATGTACTCGAAAGCGACGATGATGTCAGCGAAGTTTATGTAAATATTTGAGGGGATTAATGAAAATTTTAGGCATTGATCCAGGTACAGCAATTGTTGGCTGGGGGATAATTGAAACTGATGGTCGGAAAATTGGAACTCAAGTAGTGCCGAAGGTGTTGGGCTGCGGTATCATCACGACCAAGTCTGGGACTCCAGATGCGGACCGGCTAGAGATTATTTTTGATTCCATAAGTGCTATAATTAAAAAAGAGAGGCCAGATTTTGTTGCTGTCGAACAGCTGTTTTTCTTTAAAAATCAAAAAACGGTAATGACGGTATCGCAGTCTCGTGGCGCCATTATTCTATCAATCAGAAAATCCAGGACGCCAATGTTTGAATTTACGCCACTTCAAGTTAAGCAAGCTGTTTGTGGCTATGGCCGGGCGGACAAAAATCAAGTCCAGGAGATGGTGAAAACTCTTCTGCATTTGAAAGAAATTCCTAAACCAGATGACGCAGCCGATGCATTGGCAATTGCTCTTTGTTGCGCACAGAGCAACAAAGAGTTCATAAAGTAGAAAGTTCGTAAAGTTCGTAAAGTCCAAGGTGTTATTTTCCAATCACTTTATAAACTTTAATAACTTTATAAACCTTAGGAACTAGTGTGTCACTAATTGATATTAACAAACGGATGGAAGCGGAGGGTGGATTTATTCCGCCTGTTTTGCGTCAAAACATTATTACCGGTGATTGGATCGTCGTCGCCCCTGGCCGATCTCGTCGCCCTGACGACTTTATCCATCCAAAATCACAACCAGTAAAGTCTAGCGGTGATTGTCCTTTTTGTGTCGGGTCCAAAGGCTTCAAAGAGAACGAAATACTTTCAAACCATGGGAATATTTACGTTATCGAAAACAAATTTCCAGCTTTCTATGAAAAGAAATCAGCAGTTAGAAGCTATTATCCTGAGGATCAGTTTTATCGCGAGCGACCTTCGGTTGGGCAGCACGAAGTTATTATCGTCAAGGATCATCAAACGGGGGTAACAAAGATGCCAAAGGTTCTGGCTTCAGAATTATTTTGGACGATTCTTGAGCGTTACAACAAAATGAAGGAGGATGACCAAGTTGTATCGATTACACCAATTTATAATCATGGTCCAGAGGCTGGAGCGTCAATCGATCATCCGCATGCACAGATATTTGCCTCGGGAATTGTTGCTAATACAGTTAATAGAGAAATGGATGGTGCTGAGCGATACTTTGGTATAAATGGTGTTTGTGTCTACTGCGATATCATCAAACATGAACGTAAAGAAAATTCCAGAGTGATATTTGAGAATGAATATTTCTTAGTTTTTGCCCCGTACGCTTCACGTTATCCATTTGAAACTTGGATAATACCAAAAAAACATCAAAGTCAGTTTGAAACATCGTCAAGAAATGAGATCGATGAATTTGCAGATGCGACAATCGAAGCATTACAGAAACTGGAAAAAGTATTGCCAGGATTATCACTCAATATGTATATCCGAACTTTACCGACGACAATGAATGACTGCGATTACTATCATTGGTACCTAGAAATCGCTCCGCGCTTAACAACTTTTGGCGGCTTTGAGATGGGTTCGGGTGTTATAATTAACATTGTCCCACCAGAAAAAGCCGCAGAGTACCTAAATCCGTGAATGTTATGACCAGAGTTTGTTTTTCTTGGCTGCACGCTTAAAAACTCTTAAGTATTTGTCAACCATATCACTAATTTGATGTTTTAATATAGCAGTTTCTTTGGCTGCTAGCCCTATTTCCTGCGTCTTTTTTGGATGTTCGATTAAATAGTTCACTTTTTCCAACATCTCATTGATATTTTTCACGATATAACCGTTTTTTCCATGTACTATCGCTTCTGGCACAACGCCAATGTTGTAAGTAACTGGAGCCAAACCTGAAGCCATAGATTCCAAAAGTGAGAGTTGACAAGCTTCGTAACGGGAAGTTCCAAGAAAAATATTGCCTTTTCGCGCTAAATGAGGAAGATGATTGTATGAACAGTTAGCAATAAATTCAATGCCGCGTTTTTCGAACAGATGTCTGTAGCTATCTTCATATGCTTTTGGCACCAAACCAATTACGACTTTATGAACCTTTTTATTGTCAAGCCGACTCATAACCTCTAATATCCGGTCGATACCCTTGATTTTGAAATTCAATCGGTCACTACCGACACGCCCCATCCACATAACCACTGGTTTACCATTCCATTTTTTTGAAATTTCATCACAACGCCTGCATTTTTCAACCGGCTCAAACCACTGTTTTTCAATTCCATTTTCAATTACGCTAATTTTTTTTGGATTTGCTCCGAGTTCCACTAGTTCTTTTTTGACGTTTTCAGAAACAACTATAATATTTTTGGCATTTCTTGCCATTTGCACCGAGCAAAGACCTATTGCTTCGTGAGAATAACTAGAAACTTCTGGGGACGTAAGCTCCAATTTATGTAGTTCAGTTGCGTATTTTCGGTAATTGTCGATGTCAGGGAGCTTGTTTTCATTCACAGTAATTTTTTGCCATTGAGTATAAGCACTACAATGATAAACTGGAATAATTCGTTTTTTTAACTCTCCCTCTAGTAGCGATATCGCTGTACCGTCGGTGCAATAAATTATGTCGAATTTGGCCAACTTATCATAATGTTCACGCAAAGACGCCATAGTTAAAACGCCGCCAATTTTGGGGATTTTCCGTAGCTCTTTGTTGGTTGGATAGAAAACCTGAGATCTGACTTGTCTTTTGTCTAATCTGGCGGCAAAGGTTTCTTCAAAAACTCCTTGACCGCTTCCTTTGCCAGGACTCAGATAAGGCAGGGCGATTTTTAATTTTTTATGTCGCATGATTTTATTTCTATTGGTTTAAAAAGTATGTCTTATTCTAACTCATTGGACCTTTTAAAGTCAAGACTTTTCTGCTACGATTTAAGTGCTTTTTAAATTAAGAATTTCATTATGAAAGATAATAAAATAAAACTCGGGATGCTTCTGACACCAAACGAACATATGACAGGAGCACTTCTGATGAATCGAGAGATATTCCAATATCTAAAAGGCAAAATCGATGTTGAAAAAATAATTCCGCAGAGAGAAGATTTGCTTAAAATTGGTTTTGTTGGCGAAGTGCTTTATTACTCCTCAGCAACTGATGTGGCATCAAATTTTAGCTATATTATGGGCACCAGCGTTGCCACAGTTGGTTTTTTAGGCATTAATCACGTTATACAACAATTTCATTCTGTCGATTCAGTTGGATTAGAAATTGTACTTGACCACTACAAAAATTCAAATAAGAGAGAATCATCAATTATCAAAAAATGGCATCAACTTTTAACAAAAGGAAGCCAGATTGACACAAAAACTCTGCAAACTAGGTTAATGGTTTATAGAGCCGTAGAAAAGTTCTGTTGTCAAAATGCAAAAAAAATTATTGTTGTATCTGACCTAGTCCGATCTCAGCTGGTAAAACATATAGAAGCTGATGCTAGTAAAATCAAGGTGATCTTAAATGGATTGCCGGATTATTGGTTTAATAATAATGATCAGCAATTTACTCATGATGCTGAGGTTGTTTTCACTACCAGATCAAATTCTTCATTTTATACTTTATTAGAAAAAGGCCAAGATCGAGCTTTTGAAATCTTGTCTAGAATCAAAACAAAAAAGATCGTCTATTCGTATCTTTCTGGCTTGGCCGCAGAGCACGAGAAAAATTACAAAAAGGTTATGAGTAACATCGATGTTGAATTAAATCTAAATTTAGAACGCAAAGAACTCAAAAGGCGCTATCGGCCGGGGCAAATATTCTTAGCAACATCCAGGACGGAGTCATTTAACCTCTCGCTGGCTGAGGCAATGGCCTGTAAAATGGTTCCAGTTTGTTTCCCGACAGGACTTGTATTATCCCATATTGAGCATGGAAAAAACGGCTTCATCGTCAATTCTGTGAAAGAAGCGGAAAAAATTATCAACAAATTGTCAAAGAATTTCGAAATCAGAGAAAGAATTGGTCAAGCTGCCTACGAGACTGCAAAAAAATACTTTACCTATGACCGAATGCTCCAAGATTATGAGAGTTTTCTTAAATCAGTAATATATTAATATATGCCAAAAATAAGTTGTATAATGCCAGCTAGGAATCGAGGCAAAATAATCAACGAATCAGTCCAGTCAATTATTGATCAGACTGAAAATAATTGGGAGCTGATTATTATTGATGATCATTCTGATCCCGGTGATAAGACAAAGGAAGTGGTTAATAGCTTTCATGACTCTAGGATCAAATACTTTCGTCTTGATGATAAATATGGCCGTGGTATTGCCGCTGCACGGAATTTTGGAATAATTCAGGCATCTTCTGATTTGATTGCAATCACTGATTCGGACGATATTAACTATCCTGAGCGATTGGAGTTATCAATTAAGCAACTTTCAGCTGGTGCCGATTTGGTTTTCGCTAGAATTGATCTTTGGGATCCAGAAACAGGTGAGATAAAACTGCGGGAAGATAAATTAAAAGCCGGTCCATTTGATTTTGAAAGATTTAAGACTGATAATTTTATCCCAAATCCAACGGTTGCGGTAAAAAAACAATGGCTTCTTGATTTCCCATATAATTCTTTTTTCCAAGTCGGTGAAGACTATGATTTCTTTTCTAGAATTATTGAATATGGTGCCAAATTCGAGTTTATTGACAAAAGTTTAGCAAAATATAGAGTCCATGAAAAATCAATTATGAAGTCAGGCGATTTTGAAATAAACTTTGGCCAAATTGTAAAACACAATCGTAAGTGGAGCTGATAAAGGTTATTAGTCTTACAAACCATGAAATTTCGAGATAAAATTAATCTTTTGCAAAAAAATCTCAATCTGAAAGAGATAGAGCTGATTTCTTTTGATGAAGCGAATGGGGTTTCTATTAGTGTCGTTAGTGACAATCATGAAAAATTATTGCTGAAAGTTTGTCTAGTTGGTGACAAATTAAATTACCATCGTTATAAAAATGAAGCTATAAAAACATTAGCCCTAACTCAGGAACAAACTAGAGACGATGTCAATTATTTTTCCCAACTATCAAGATTTAACCAGACTGATGATCTATTTTGGCTTTGTCGAAAATTTTATCACGGAGATGTTCTTTGCTCAGAGACAAAAGGCATTGATGGTAAATTCGCTCTTGATCGATACTATGTTCTTAGCGACAAATATATTAGTCAACCAAAAAAAATAATTTTGAAATTAAGGGAGTCTCTTGACTATCTTTGGGGACTGTCACCTGCAATTATTCCTGGTGGTGAGAAAATAAGATTTGATTTAACTGAAGTTGATCAATTTAAACTTGAAAAATATGTTGATTTTCAGCTAGGTGAACAATTAAAATTAGCCAAAGAGTTCGATGGAAAAAATATTGCAATATCTGTTAGTGATTTAGTGCCACCAAACATTATTATCTCTGAGAATGATATAATCATAAGCGATCTTGAATGGTTGTGCCAAGATAATAAATTCATCGATGTTGCTTATTTTTGGCTTTTTCTCAATCGTTACCCAAATTGGCAGAAAGAATTAATTAACGAATTTGTCCAGCCGGAGAACAGAATTGAATTTATCTCGGCTTTAACCAGAATTTTACTTTGGTGGTTTGACTTTGTACGAAGAAAATTTTCAGAATCTCAGCAAAAATTATTATTGGACAGTATCTGGTTGGAATACTTAAAAGACCCTAAAAAAGTAATTTGATTTATGCCAGGAAGAATATTTGTTGATTTAAATAATTGAGGCAATGCATCGAACAAAAATGTTTAATCGCAAAGCCTTGTAATATGATTAGGATGAATTATGCCAAAAATTAGTTGTGTAATGCCAACAAGAGATCGAGGGGAGTTGATTGGTGATTCAATAAAATCAATTATCGACCAGACTTTCACTGATTGGGAATTAATTATTGTAGACGATCATAGTTCGAGTGATGACAATACTGAAGAAGTTGTTAAATCTTTCACCGATAAGAGAATAAAATATTTCAAATTGACAGACGAAAATGGTAAGGGAATCTCTGCAGCCAGAAATTTTGGCAATGCGGTTGCTACTGGAGATTATATCGCTGTGATGGATTCGGATGATGTTTCTAACCCGGAAAGATTTGAGCATTCATTAGTATCGTTGGAAGAAGCAGGAGCTGATTTTGTTTACGGCGAATTGCAATATTGGGATCCGGAAACAGGCGAGATAAAAACTCGGGATGATTGCACCTCTATTCCTTTTGATGCAGATTTGTTGTTAAAGTATTGTTATATTCCACATGTAACTTGTGTTTATAAGCGATCAATTGCGCTAGATTTTCCTTATAATTCCTTTTTCCGCCGTGGCGAAGATTACGATTTTTTTCTTCGGCTCGCAAAGACCAAGCATAAATTTTATTTTATCGATGAATGTTTAACAAAATACCGCAGACATGGAGATTCTGTGACGCGTAAAGGTACAAATTTATTCGATTATGATGCTCAGGCTAGGTCGAATTATTTAAATCAATAAAATGAATGACCAAATCTCAATAATTTTTGAAAAAATTGGCTTTTCTGCCATAAATTTTCTTGTTAACAGTAAAGAGCAAAAGCACTGTGTCGCCTTTGGAAAAATTGGCAATCAAGATGTTTTGATCAAGATTTTTCATACATCAAACATTGAGAAATCAAAGAATCTAAAGGATGAATGGTTAGCTTGCAAAATTATTGAACGGTTAAATTCTGAGGGGGTCAGCAATTTTAGGGCTATCGAATCATTGAACTTTGGGCAAGAAGGTGAGTATGTTTACTTAGTGCGGAAGTATTATCAGGGAAACCCATTTGCGTCTGATGCTAATCGCGTGAATAGCGATTTTTATTTTGATAAATATTCTTCAATAGACAAAAAGTTTGAAATTCCGACTGAAGACATTTCCGTCGGAATCATCTCAAATCTTTTAATTCTAAAAAAAACCAAAGGAATTAATCCTGCTGATTTTGATTTTCGTCAGCAAGGCAGATTTCCGCGGAATTACTCTTCGGAGGTTATTAATGATATAGCGAAGTTTCTTGGTATCGATCTCCAGCCAGTGGCAGATTACTTGTTGGATAGTCAAAATCTGATAAATGATAATAAAAATTTTGCCGTTCAAACAAATGATTTAACTCCAACCAACATTTTTATTACCAAGAACCACGAGGTCCTATTTTCTGATTTTGAGTGGATGGGATTGGAAAATTACATGATTGACATAACATTTCTTTGGATGCTTTTGTGGCGATATCCTGATTGGCAAAAAATTATTGTTGATCACACAGTTAGTAGCGACATCGAAAGAGATTTATTTCGAGCGAATCTGGTTAGAATTGTTTTGTATAACTATCGGGATTTTTGTCTGGTCAAAAAGCTCGATGATGACGAAGAAAGAGTTTCTTTCAATAAAAGAGTTTTTGGCAACCATATTTGGACAAAGTATTTGCTTGCTGCTGGGCAATCATTTGAAGCAATAATGGAGGTTAAACAAACGGAGGAAAATGGACAAAATTGAAATAAACCCATATTTGTTCAGAAGTTTAGATATCCGAGGCTCTGATCCGAAATATATTAAACCAGAGGATGAAATTCCTGGTTCTGCTCGAGCAAAGAGTGCCTATGGCTGCAAGCTATCAGCCGAAGTGGCAGAGGTTATTGGTAGGTCAATCGCTGTGTCTGAAAAACCCAATAAAGTTGTTGTTGGTTATGACGCCAGATTAACTTCACCGGAGCTAACAAAAGCGCTTGTTAGAGGGCTATTGAATCAAGGGGTAGATGTTGATTTGATTGGGCTTTCAACTGCCGATAAATTATATTTCGCCATTGGTCATTATAAATACGAGCTCGGGATTTTGACTACTGCATCGCATGCCACAAAAGAGTTAAACGGTTTTAAGATTTCCCGAATTGTTGATGGTAGAGTTGTACCAGTTGCTGACGGTACAGGCATGGAGAAAATAAAAGAAATTGCAATTTCTCAGAATTTTAGTCAGAGCGAAAAAGTCGGCGAACTTAACGAGATCAACATCTCTGATAATTTCAGCAAATTTATACTTTCATTTTTTGATTTAACAAAAATTGCCAAGCAGAAAGTAGTTTTTGATGCAGCCAATGGTCCGGCGGGAGTCACACACGAAAAAATTATTGATTCATTGCCAATTGAAGCAATTAAAATAAACTTTTCTCCAAACGGTAATTTTCCAAACCACGAACCTAATCCAATGATTCCAAGGAATGTTGCAGAAACTGTGGACGTAATTAAAACGCAAGGTGCTGATTTTGGCGTAGCATGGGACGGCGATGCTGATCGTATCGCCTTAATCACTAAAAAAGGCAAAATTCTTACTGGTAGTTTCATTTCGCCGTTGTTGATACCTTGGGTAATTAATCGGCATCCAGGTGCAACAATAATAAACACTCCACCAATGAGTTGGGCCTCTCGTGACTTAGCAGAAAAATACGGTGATAAAATAAAATATTCAAGAGTTGGCAACTCCTATGTAAAACAAACTATGGCCGAGGAAAAATCTCCATTTGCCGCTGAAGAAGCTGACCACTTTATGTTTGCCGAGACATTTTATGCTGAGAGTGGAATACTACCTATTTTGATTGTTTTAGAATCAATTTTTATCAATCATCTAACTTTGGAGCAGTTGCTTGCTGACGTCGTTAAAGACTATGAAATCTCTGGTGATATTAATTTTGTCGTCAAACATTCCGATAAAGTAATATCAGCAGTTAAGCAAGAATATGAAAAAACCGACGCTAAAATTTCTGAGGCTGATGGAATTAATGTTGAATTTTCTGACTGGCATTTTTGCTTGCGCCCATCGCTTAATGATCCAGTTGTAAGATTAAATGTAGAAACAAAATCAGAAGAGAAGCTGAAAGTTGAGCTAGATAAAATCAAGTCGATTATTATCGAGGCAGACAAATGATTTCATATTTAAAAGGCAAGGCAATTATTTCGCGACCTGGTTTTGTTATTATCGAAACTGCCGGAGTTGGATATGCGGTTTCAATTCCCCCACAAGTTAATTTTATTGATGATTTGAAAGAGTATGAGCTTTTCATACATCATCATATAAAAGAAGATGCCAGTGATTTATACGGTTTTGAAAAATTTGATGAATTGGAACTATTTGAAAAACTCTTATCAGTAAATGGAGTCGGCCCCAAGGCGGCAATGACAATAATTTCTATGGCGCCAGCGGAAAAAATCACTGATGCAATAATATCTGAAGATTCTAAGTTTTTTGAATCAGCACCGGGAATTGGTAAAAAAGTGGCAGTAAAAATAATACTCGATTTAAAATCTAAAATCTCAAATTTAAAATATACCGGCAATATTGGCGGCGGAGCGCATCAAGATGTCTATGATGGGCTAGAAACTTTGGGGTATAAAAAGATCGAAATTGACAAAATTATTGGAAAAATCCCACCTGAAATAAAATCATCTGAAGAAAAAATTCGCTGGATGCTTAAAAACTTAGCAAAATAATAAATGCCATCTGAAAAAAATATAATAAACACGGAAATTATCGAAGAAGATATAGAGCTCGATAATTCTTTGCGTCCGAAGAAGCTTTCTGATTATGTTGGCCAAAACGCAATTAAAGAAAATTTGGATATTTTTATTTCTGCAGCCAAAAAAAGAAACGAAGCGGTAGAACATATACTATTATACGGGCCTCCAGGGCTCGGGAAAACCACTTTGGCTCACATTATCGCAAACGAGATGGGGGCGAACATGCGAGTTACATCTGGCACAGCTATTGAGCGAGCAGGCGATTTAGCCTCAATTCTTACGAGCTTGCAGGATGGTGATATTCTGTTTATTGATGAAATTCACCGTCTAAATCGAAATATTGAAGAAGTGCTTTATCCGGCAATGGAAGATTACGCAATCGATATGATTTTGGGTAAGGGTCCATCGGCAAAAACTCTCAGACTAGATGTGCCAAAATTTACATTAATTGGAGCAACAACAAAAATAGGCGCGCTTTCATCGCCGCTGCGGGATCGTTTTGGAAATGTTTTTCGTTTGGAATTTTATGAAACTGAGGAATTGGAGGATATTATCAAGCGTTCAGCAAAAATTCTAAATATTAAACATCAAAAAAATGGTTTAGTAGAAATTGCTAAACGTTCTCGAAAAACCCCAAGAGTTGCTAATAGAATTCTAAAACGAGTCCGTGATTTTGCTGAAGTAAAACATCAGGGAGAAATCGACGAAGAAATTGCCGGCCTTGCACTTGCAATGCTTGATATAGATAAACTTGGTTTGGATAAAACTGATCGAATGATTTTAGAATGTATAATCGACAAATTTAACGGTGGCCCAGTAGGCCTAGACGCCCTAGCAGCAGCGACGTCAGAAGATCGTGATACTATCGAAGATGTGATAGAGCCATATTTAATGCGTTTGGGTTTTATTGATAGGACACCACGTGGTCGAGTCGCAACTCCTGGCGCATACGAACATTTGGGCAGGTCAAAATCAGAAGACAATCAGCAAAAATTATTATAACAAGAAATATAGTAAAAGCCGCAGGCGTATTCAGTGCGTTAAAAAATACCTTGCGGCTTGTAGCCCAAGGGATTTTATGAAAAAAATATTGTTACATACATGTTGCGTATCCTGTTTGTCTTTTGTCCACAAAAAATTGGCGGAAAAGGAATTTTCACCAATTGTTTTTTATTATAATCCGTCAATTCATGGCAAAATTGAATATATAAATCGCCTAAAAGATGTCACTGACTATTGTAGCCGCAGTAAACTAGAGCTTATTGTTCCAGAGTATGACGAGGAAGAATTTTTTAAGCCAATTAGGCCGTGGCAAGATCAAAAATCACTAAAATTCATTAATGACAAAAATCGTTTTCGACGAAAACGCTGCGAGTTTTGTTACCAACTAAAAATGTTTCGGACTGTCGAAGAGGCGAAGCGAAAGAGGATCAAATATTTTTCCACAACTCTTCTGGCCTCGCCATATCAAGATCATGAATTTATTGATTATATTTCTAGCCAAATAGCTAAAGAAAACCATCTAGAGTTTGTATACGATGATTTTCGCAAAGGTTATTGGCAAGGCAGAAATTATTCACGATCGCATAAATTTATGATACCATCGTACTGTGGTTGTACTTATTCGGTAAATGAAAGGATGTTGGAGTAAAAATATGACGGTTTTGCTGATTTGTTATTTCATTTTTCTAATCGGTTTTATTATTTACAGCGTAATCGGTCTGTATCATTTATGGCGCTTTGGTTATGTCGGCGACTTAACAAAGCCGTCGATTGTCATTTACGTAGTTTTATCTGTTACAACCATCACATTTACATTAATGGCGATAAGTTTGCGTTCTTGGCCAACAGCAATTATTTAAGGAGAGTATGCCAATTTCAGGTAAATATTTTCCATCACAAGTTAGCGGTGAGCGCGTTTTTTTGCTCATAAGACGTCATTGGATTGTTTTTGCAGCGATGATTTTTTTCGTCTTTGTCTTACTTGTTCCGGTGGTGATTCTGTTGATTTATTGGGCAAGTAATCCAGAAGTTTTTTCAGGGTCAATTGGCAATTTCACAATAATTTTTGCTGGGATGTACACGTTAACGGCTCTAGGACTTTTATTGTATGGATTTGTTAACTACTATTTGGATGTATATATTGTCACCAATAAAAGAATTGTTGATATTAAGCAAAAAGGTTTTTTTAGTAGAGAAATAGCTGAACTACATTTGCACCAAGTTCAGGATGTTGAAGCAGAAGTAGAAGGTTTTTTCCAAACGCTAATGCATTTTGGTAGTATTCATATTCAGACTGCTGGTGAACGAGAGAACTTTATTTTTGAAGATGTGCCACACCCGTATACCCTAGCAAAGCAAATTGTAGAACTACATGAAGCCTCTATAGAAGCTGAATATGAACCAAAAATTCATCATGATGATAAGGGTACAGACGATTATCGGCCAGAAGATTATTTTCATTCTGAAGAAAAAAAGACAGCTGAATCGGATGTCCAAGACAAGCCTTTTAAGCCAACTACAGAATCGGAAGTAGCCCAAAATTCGGTTGATCAAGAAGAAACAGAGGGCGGCATTAAATATTTAGAGGAAAGTCGTCATTCTGACAATGAAAGTAAGCCCAATCGAAGTCAAAACCAGGAGGAGGATGATGCGAATTTTGAGCATCAAAAACCAATTGAAGAGTTTGGTTTTGGGGCCAAAGATAATAACCAAGAAAAATTTGAAAATGAATTAAAAGAAATGTCTGAGGGTAAAGAGGTTTCACTTGATGACACAGATAGAGAAGTATAATTATTTATTGCCAGAGAGGTTAATTGCTAAAGCTCCAGCAAGCCCGCGAGACAGTTCGCGGCTTTTAGTTTTTGATAGTGCGAACGGTATTTATTCTGATGAGATATTTTCAAATCTTGGTAATTATATTGGGCCGGGCGACTTGATTATCACAAATAATTCCAAAGTAATTCCAGCCAGGATTTTTGGCCATAAAAAAACTGGCGGCAAAATTGAACTCTTGTTAATTGAGCAGAAAGCAGATTGTTGGCAAACAATAGTTGGTGGAAAAATAAATATTGGTGACAAAATATTTTTTGCTGAGAATTTAGAAGCAGAAATATTAGAGAAAAATGGCAAAGAGTGCATTGTCAGGTTTAACTTGAAAATAGATATTTTTTGGCAAGTTCTAGACAAAATTGGACACATGCCGGTGCCACCATATATAAAAAATTCTGAATTATCAGAAAAAGACCTCAGGCGCGAATACCAAACAGTCTACGCTCAGAATTACGGTTCAGCTGCTGCGCCCACTGCGGGCCTCCATTTCACAAAAAAGTTGATGGGGGAATTGGAACTAAATGGGGTGAAATTTGCATCAATAGATTTACATGTCGGTCTCGGGACATTTTCACCTATTGAAGAAGAAGATATTAAAAAGAAAAAGCTGCATTTAGAAAATTTTTCAGTCCCCTTCTCTACAGTTGAAAAGATAATTTCAGCAAAAAAATCTGGAGGAAGAATTATCTCAGTAGGCACTACCACTGTGCGAGCTTTGGAATCGGCTGCGGATGAAATTTTACTAAATAAAAAAAATATTTCCGGCGCGACAGATATATTTATTCAACCTGGTGACAAGTTCCAGATTGTCGATGGCTTAATTACTAATTTTCATTTACCGAAATCAAGTTTGATGATGTTAGTTGCGGCATTTATTGAGTCAAAGACAGATTTAGATGGTCGAGAAAAACTATTAGAACTTTACAATCACGCTATCGATAACAACTATCGTTATTATTCATTTGGCGACGCAATGTTGATAGCCTAGCGGTTGACAGTTTTTGCTCGGATAAATTATAATTATATTACAAAAACTTTTGGGGAAAAGCTCGAAGGTTTTTTTGTTTCTTGCCGGAGGGGGAAGTACACTGTGTATGGAGCTTAAAGTTCCCGAAGGCCTTCGGGACCAACTAGCTTCACCACAGTGTTTTTAGTTTTGTGGTATAATATTTGCATATGCAAGAGGGGTGGGGGAAAGATAGTCCAAGGAATATCTTCTACGCAATTTTGGCGCTACTTTTTGTTAGTGTCATTTTTATTTTTTCTCCCAAAGTCAAAGCTGCTGATTATCATTTGTTAATTAATGAAATTTATTCGGCTCCAGCATCTGGCGAAAAAGAATGGGTAGAATTATATAATCCAACATCGACTGATGTTGATCTGACAGATTATTCACTGAAAGACGGTGGAGTTACAGCCAAAAACTTGTCTGGGACAATATCTCATGACGGATATTTTATTTTTGAAGTTTCGTCCGGTTGGCTTAACAATTCTGGCGAGACATTATCGTTAATTTACAAACCAACAAGCGCAACAATCGACCAAGTTAATTATGGTGATTGGAATGATAATCAAGATCATCAGCCGCTAGCACCGTCATTAGGAAAATCATTATCGCGCATACCAAGCGGCGCTGATACGGATAACGATAAATCCGATTTTCGAGTTTTAACACCTTCCAAAAACACTGAAAATCTCTTGCCAGTGTATACTAATCAAATAATCATCAATGAAATTTTTCCCCAGCCGGCGACGACGTCGGGAGACGAATTTATCGAATTGTATAATCTTGGATCGGTTGATGTCGATTTATCAAATTGGCAACTTGATGATATCGCCGGGAGTGGATCGTCGCCGTACACGATTCCGGCTGGTACCATAATTTCTGCTAGTGGATATATCACATTTTATAATCCAGTAGACCACATTTCTCTCAATGACACTGGCGACTGGGCACGTTTAGTCGATCCCAACGACGACGAGAAATCTTCTATAAATTATAACTCTACAAATCGTGGCCAGTCCTATTCGAAGTTTGCTGATAATTGGCAATGGACTACGACTTTGACACCCGGTGCTGAAAATATCTTAACTATTGAGGTTATAACACAAGACCAAGACGTGCCAATTATTCAGACTGACATTGCCGGCGCTAGAAATCAGCCGGATGGCGAAACCGTTAAACTCACGGGAATTGTCAGTGTTATTCCAGAAAAATTATCATCTCAATACTTTTATATTCAAGACGCAAATTCTGGTATTCAGATTTACAACTATAATAAATCATTCCCGGCACTTTCTGTTGGTGATCAAATCCAAGTGATTGGAACTACGGGATCGATTAATGGCGAACGGCGTCTAAAAACTATTTTAATATCTGACATTGTAATACTTTCTACTCACCCGCCTCCAGAACCAATCAAAACAACAATCTCTGAAATTGCCGAAAATTATGAAGGCGAATATATATCAGTAGTTGGAACAGTGACAAAGACCTCTGGTGACACTTTTTACATCCATGGCAGCGGCGAGATTCAGGTGTCGATTCGTGGCGGCACTGAGATTAGGAAGCCGACGATGCGCGTCGGTGATAGGGTTCAAATTGCTGGAATTCTGTCTCAATATGGCGACAGCTATCGCATCTTGCCAATTATTCAAAGTGATGTTAAAATTATCTCGTCATCTGGACTTGCAAATTCCGGACCGGACATTGTTTATATAATTATTATTTCAACGTTATTGTCATGGACCACCTCAGCAATTCTCTTAAGGAGACAGAAGACTTAGCTAGAAAATTTCTAACTGAAAATGCCGATATAAAATTGATCGGCCTTTCAGGTGATCTTGGCAGTGGCAAAACTGCGTTTGTAAAAGGGTTTGCAAAATATTTGGGTGTTGAACGAAACATAACCAGTCCAACGTTTGTTATTCAGAAAATATATCAAGGCGATAGTTGCAAGCTTGTCCATATTGATGCCTATCGACTATCATCAAGACAAGACTTGGAAGCTATTGGTTTTGAAGAATTAATATCTGATGAGAAAAATGTTGTTGCAATTGAATGGCCAGAACAGGTTTTCAGTCATTTACCAGCAAATATGAAGATAATAAATTTTAGTTATGTCGATGAAGATAAAAGAAAAATTAGCTGGTAGGAGGCTATTTATTAATAGTTCTGCCGATCAGACCCTGATCGGATTGTTTGTTAATGGAGAAATGATCGCTCAAAAGTTGATTGAAATTCGATCTGAGTTATCACAAAGGCTTCTTATTGAAATTGATCAATTAATTAAAGACAATAATTTTCAGATTGAATCAGTTTCGGTCTTTGCTGGGCCTGGTTCATACACAGGGCTTAGAATTGGAATAACGACTGCCAATTTTATCGCCTGGTCGCTCAGAGTGCCGATCTATGAAGCGGATGCTGGTGGTGCAGTCACCAACCAAAAAGATTATATTCTGCCAGTTTACCTTCAAGCTGCTCATATTACTAAACCAAAACTCAAACTTTAAAACTTTAGTGCTAGACTTTATATTTTAACTTCTGGTAGAATATAAATACAATAAACGAACCTTTTTTTCTCATGTCAAAAATTATTTTTGAAAATCAAAAACAAAAACAAAAATCAAAATCCAAGAAAAAGCTTTGGATAATTCTTTCTGTGGTTTTTATTCTGCTTCTAGCTGCTGGCGGGGCTTATGCATATTGGCGAGGAATGTTTACAAAAAATTATTCTGGTTCGTCACCTTTCTTTAAAATGTTGGCAGGCGATCAAGATGTCCCACTTAAGGGTGAGGGCGATGGAAGAATAAATATTCTTCTTCTTGGAGCTGGTGGCTCAAGCCATCCTGGTGGCAATCTTACTGATTCAATAGAAGTCTTGTCAATTGATCCCGTTAACAACACACTTGCGATGTTATCCATACCCCGCGATCTGTATGTAACAATAAAGACTCCAAGTTATGCTGGTAGAATTAACGCCGTTTATGATCTTGGTGAAAAGCAAACAAAGGAGGGCGGTGGCAATCTGATGAAACAACAAGTTGGAACAATACTTGATTTGCCAATACACTACTTTATTAAAATAGATTTTGTTGGTTTTAAGAAAGCTGTCGATGCTATTGGTGGCATTGATGTTAATGTGCCGAAGGCATTGTATGATCCAATGTTTCCAGCTGACGATATGATTCATTATCAAACTTTCAAAATCAGTGCTGGCCAACAGCATATGGATGGAACAACAGCTCTTAAGTATGCCAGATCACGAGAAACAACCTCAGATTTTGATCGCTCTGCACGCCAGCAGCTTGTAATGGCTGCCTTTAAAGACAAAGTAATATCGTCAAGCACTTGGTCTAACCCGGAGAAAGTTTTGTCTTTAGTTAGTGCATTGGGATCAAGCTTAAAAACTGATTTAACACCGGATGAAATTAAGGCACTTTTCTCAGTGGTTAAAAAAATTGAAAAATCACAAATTATTACTAAGGTTTTGGACAATGGCGCTGATGGGCCTCTGGTTTCTGATTCATCTTCTGGAACATTCTATCTAAAGCCTAAAACGGGTAATTGGAAGGAAGTTCAAAAAATTGCTCATGAGATATTTTCTGATCCTTATCTAAAACGCGAAAATGCAAATGTCAGAATTATCAATGCTTCAGGGGTTGCCGCTGCTGGTCAAGGCTGGTCGTCATTGCTTAAGAGCTACGGATATAATATTACTGATGTCCAGACTGCAAAAACGACTCAAAAGTCATCAGAAATTGACGATTATTCTAAGGGAGGCAAGAAATATACTTTGCAATTTCTTGCTGATCGGCTTAACGCTAAAGTAGTTACCAAAACAACTGCGCCATCAGGGACTATTGACCTAGAAATAATAATAGGCCAAGATAACAAAGAAGCCTATGCGAATATCAAAGGTTGAAAATTTAGCAGCAAAAATTGTTCTTTCTTTTCTAGTTTTATGGGGTGCTGCCTCATTTTTTGTTTTTCCTAGCCTATTGATTTTTGAATGGGGATTTTTACTCATCTCACTGATATCTATTTATCTAATTATCAAGCAGCAAGCAGAGTATTTTGTTCTGATAACTATAATATTTTCTGGCGTTTATTTTTTTTACGGTCTAGAATCAGCTTTCGGATTGTCCCTTTGGATGATTTTATTCGGATTAATTTTATTCCTAGGATTGGCCTTCTGGTTTTTGGGACGGAAATTACTTAAATCCAAAGATAATTTCCATCCAATTTTAGTATTTTTCTTACTTTCTATGTTGGAAATCTATTTAACACTCAGCTACTGGCTTATTAATCCTCTGACTAAAAGTTTGATTATCGGAATTTTTGCTTATCTCTTTGCTGGGTTTTCATCTAGCGTTTCAGACGAAAATATCATCGATAGAAGATTTATGGTTTATATTTATACTGCGATCTTCACTTTATTGATTTTGATTTTTACTGTATCGTGGGGTAGGTAATAACTATTTTTTGTGAGTTGCATTTGTCTGTCATTTTAGCTAAAATTTAATTGAGGTAAATATTATGGAAAAAATTAAGTTGTTTTTTGTTGCAATCTGGCAATTCATCAAAAAAATTGGTACAGGTGTTTGGCGTTTTTGTTTACAAATTACAGAATTGATTAGAAAAGCCAGAAATGGCGAGGCCTTAGAGCTCCATCCTTTGGTTGGCATATGGGCTAACAGAATTTTTAAAGGGATTTTTGTGCTATCATTATTGGTATTTGCTTTTGGCGCAGCCATTGGTATAGGAATTTATAAATATAAGATCAATGATCCTGTTACACGTATCACTGCCAGAATTATCCCTTACCCAGCAGCAGTTGTTCAGGGTAGGATTGTAACTATGGATGCTTACTTTAGAAACTACCAGTATATATCGAAATTTTACTCGTCTACTCAACAGACTGGTGTCGATTATGGGACTGTCCGATCACAGATAATTAGTCAGTTGCTAGATAACGAGTTGATGAAAAGCCAAGCCAAGAAGTATGGAGTTAGTGTTAAGGAATCAGACGTCACCAACGCCTACAGTGATGTAGTGGCACAAAATGGTGGCGAAGACGAAGTGAAGAAAGTGTTAAATGATCTCTATGGTTTAAATGTTTCTGATTTCAAGCAACTGATTGCCGACCAAATATTAGAGCAAAAACTCCAAGAAGCGGTCCCTTTCCAGATTCATGCAAGTCATATTCTTATTCGTGTCGATCAGAGCGCAGCGCAAAAAGATGTTGATGCTGCCAAGGTAAAAATCGATAAAGTCTCAGCCGATATTAAAGGTGGCGCAGATTTTGTGGCCGAAGCGAAGCAGTATAGTGAAGACACTGGTTCCGCTACCAATGGTGGTGACTTAGGATTCTTCTCTCGCGGTCAAATGGATGGTGATTTCGAAAAAGTTGCATTTTCAACACCGGTTGGCCAAGTGTCCGAGCCGTTTAGAACTCAATTTGGTTGGCATGTGCTGAAGGTACTAGAGAAAAAAGGTCAAGTTGATAAAAGCTTTACTAATTGGCTTGAGGATCTGCATAAAGATAGTTTAATAATTCAGTTCTTCAAAGCTTAATTTATCTTCCAGCTTTTTCCGTCTAAACTAATATCAAGAGTTCCAAGAAGATCGGTGCGATAAATATCGGCACCGATCTTTTGTAATGGCTCCAGTGTTTCTTTGTGGGGGAAACCATACCTATTATTTTGGCCACAGGAGATGGAGGCAATTTTTGGATTTATTATTGAAATATTGGTGTCGGCTGAGCCAGTATTTGATCCGTGGTGAGCAACTTTAAGGAATAAAATATTTGATATCAATTTTTTATTATCAGATATAATTTTTTGCCAAGCTAGCATTTCGGTGTCTCCAGTAAAAAGTCCAGAGAAATTTCCGTAATCAAAGCGTATTACTTCGGAGGTATTATTCAAATTGTCTTTGTAGACATCAACATTATCTCCTGGCCAAATGTAAGTGATGACCCCAATATCGAAAACACTTTCTTTGTCTCCAATTTTTGGTGCTGATGTTGGAATATTTTTTTCTTGGATTTTTGATTCGAAAGTTTTGTAAATATTTGATGCATAGACAACTTTGCTGTATACGACTTTATCGACTTTGTATCTTGAGAGAACATCAACCAAGCCAGTAACATGATCTGCGTGTGGATGTGTTAATATCATCTCTTCAATTTCTCGATCCTCTACTGGCATAACTTTTCCTAATTCAGCTATTACTGAATCGTCAGGCCCGCCGTCGATTAATATTTGATAATTACCCTTTTGAATTAGTTGAGCATCACCTTGTCCGACGTCCAGGACATAGATGTGCACATTGTTGTCTGGCTCCTTAAAATATACTGACCAAATCGTTAGCGTTAATAGTGCTAAAAAGATTAAAATGTAAAAACGCCAATTTTCAGTCAATCTGCGAATCATAAACTTTTCTGTTTTTAAATATTATTGTCGTGACTATTAGAACATATACTATTATGATACCAGTTCGCCAGTGGTTAGATATTGTCAGGGCTGATATTGGCAATTTAGCAAAATATTGTGCAACTAAGATTATGTATTTTAGTGGTAAATAACATATCAAAAAAGCTAATTTGCCAATTACTGGAATTATCCAATAAATAATTGTAGACAAAAAAATAAACAACATAACGGCTGGAATTATTGGCAAAATTATAATGTTTGTCATTGGTGCAATTATTGAAATTAATCCAAATGTTGAAAGTATCAGCGGAAGTACAAAAATTTGTGCCGACAATGTTTCGGTTAGTGCCGTTTTAATAAACCCTGGCCAGAATTTGAAAAATCTTACAGTAAATACCTTTTGCAGAATTGGTGAGAAATATACTAAGCCCGCGAATGCCAAAAAAGAAAGTTGAAATCCAACATCGAATTTTAAAACAAAAGGATTTATCACCACCATTGCCACAGCTGAAAGCAAAATCAAATTAGTCATGTCGGCGCGTCGGCCGATAGTTTTGCCAAATGCGATCAAAAGTGTAATTATTGCTGCCCTAATTACAGATGAAGCTGCGCCAGTCATGGCAACAAAACCAGCGATGAAAATTATCGACAAAACAAAAATCTTCTTTCGACTAATTAATCCGAGAAGAATGTCAGTCAAGAAAATAATAATTATCGTGACATTATAGCCAGACAAAGCGACAATGTGAGTTATCCCAACTTTGGCAAAATCATTTATTAACTCTTTGCCAAATCCTTGTTTTGAGCCAATTAAAATTCCAATTGCGAGTGAGCTTTCAGGTTCGGGCAAAGTTCGCTGAACTGCAATTTCAAAACTCTTTCTACCCGCGTAAAGTTTTTTTAGAAACTTGTTTCCGCCATCAGTTGAAATCAGCGTGACCTGTGGGCTATTAGCAGTTGTTGCCACTGTGCCGAAACGTTTCAAATAGCTTATCCAGTCAAAATTGGAAATGTTTGTTGGCTTTGTAATAGTCGTTTTGATTTTTATTTTGTCGCCATAGGAATAATTTGGAAAAGCCGAAGTCGAAACGTAAATCTTTTTTGCTGAGCCAAAATCGGTTGTTCTTAGAAAAAAAGTTTGCGAATTCCCATCAATATTTGGGTAACTGGAAATTATGCCAGAGAATTCTATTTTCTGATTAAAGGGCAAGAGTAAGTTATTGAGTTTAGTATTTGTGTAACTAAAGAGCAAAAATCCGCAAAGAAAAAATATTGCTGATATAGAAAATATTCTGATTATAGGTCTATTAAATATGAAACTAACTGCAATGATAATTACAGACAAGATTATTGTCGATAGATAAATTTTAAAAAAATCCAGGTTAAAAAAACTGGCGATAAAAACGCCAGCAAGAAATGTTGCCAAAAAAATTGTTAATGCTCGATAATTTGGAATTGACTTTTCCCCCATTGCATACTATTATATAACAAGTCTCAGCCTGGTCCACATCCGGAGGTATCACTGTGGAGACGCAGCACAATTGCTCGGAGCGCTTGTACAACTGTGGCACAGTCGTTGTCAACGGGAAGTTGAGGTTCATCCAGCGTTGCGGTGTTTGTGGCGCCCGCTACTACCGAGATGAGGAATCTGAGGGACTAGTCAGAGTTGAGTACTGCTCTGCATGTCCGCGGATCATCATCTTCGGCGGGGAAAGGAACGCCTCAGCTACCAACGCTGAGTTGTCGAATAAAGACACCATCGTGTGTGATTGTGGTCAGGCGAACAGGATCATCAAGTGAGGGCAGGGAGGATTCCGCCCTTGCCCGCGACCGTGCGGGCAAGGAATATTTAATAAAAATGCTATGAAAAAAGTTGATAACAAAAAAACTAATGAGTTGGAAGTGAAAATTGCTGAGTTAACTGCTGGTTGGCAGCGAACTCAAGCTGATTTTGTTAACTTTAAAAAACAGGCAGCTGATGAGAGAATCAAATTAATTCAAGGTGCTGGTGCCGATATTATTGACCAGCTTTTACCCGTCTTGGATCATTTTCAATTGGCAGCAAGACACTTGCCGGCTGAATTGGAAAGCGATAATTGGGCACAAGGCATTAAGCAAATTGAAAAACAGTTTGAAAATATATTATTCGAAAATGGCTTAGAGCGAATAGGATCAATTGGACAAGAATTTAATCCAGAATTGCACGAGGCAATTGAAGAAGTGGAATCCGATAAACTATCAGGAGTTATAGTCGAAGAAATTCTTTCTGGTTATAAATTTGCTGGCGATGTCATTCGCCCGGCGAAAGTCAAAGTCGCAAAATAATTGCTTAATAAAAAAAATACCACCGATTTTACTCGGTGGTATTTTTTGTCTTAGCGCTTATTTATTTGTATATCCAGTTCCATCACTCTCTTCGATAACAGCTTGAGCTGCTGCCAAACAGGCGATTGGCACGCGGAATGGGGAGCAGGAAACGTAGTCCATACCGGCACGGTGGCAGAACTTAACTGAATCTGGATCTCCACCATGTTCGCCGCAAATTCCTATTTTTAAATGATCCTTTACGCTTCGACCTTTTTCAATTCCCATTTTAACTAATTGTCCAACACCTTCTTGATCTAGCGTTTGGAACGGATCGGCGGCAAAGATTTTTCTATCTATATACACTTTGATAAACTTGCCTGCGTCGTCGCGGGAGAAACCCATGGTCATTTGAGTCAAGTCATTAGTCCCAAAGGAAAAGAATTCGGCAACCTCGGCAATTTCATCGGCAGTGACAGCAGCTCGAGGGACCTCGATCATTGTTCCAACCATGTATTTAACTTTGACCCCATATTCCTTCATGGTTTCCTCAGCAATGCGGTCAATAATATCGCGCTGATCTTTGAACTCGGAAACGTTGCCGACTAGTGGTACCATGATTTCTGGCACAACTTTGATATTTTTCTTCTTTAAAAGTTCACAAGCTGCGGAGATGATGGCTTTAGTTTGCATTTCTGTGATTTCTGGATAAGTGATTCCCAGTCGGCAGCCGCGGTGGCCAAGCATTGGATTGAATTCATGCAAGTCTTCGGTTTTGGCCCAAATAACACTTGCGTCAATACCAATCTTTTTTGAAAGTTCTTTGGCTTCCTCTTTAGTCTTTGGCAAAAATTCATGAAGTGGTGGATCCAAGAGTCGAACTGTAACTGAATATCCTTTCATTTCTTCGAATAAACCCTTGAAGTCTTCTTTTTGGAAGGACAAAAGTTTTTCTAGCGCTTTGCGCCTATCTTCTTCAGTATCGACCAAAATCATTTTTTGCATTAGCGGCAATCTTGCAGCATCAAAGAACATGTGCTCAGTTCTGCAAAGTCCAATTCCTTCAGCGCCGAAACCAGCAGCAGTTTTTGCATCGCGTGGAATATCGGCGTTGGAACGAACACCAAGTCGGCGGGTTTTATTGACCCAGCCCATTAACGTTCCGAAGTCGCCGGAAAGTGTTGGCAGGGTTGTTGGCACTTGGCCAAGAATAACTTCACCAGTTGAACCATTAATTGAAATATAATCACCTTCTTTGATAGTTTTACCTGTGATTATCAACTTACCATTTTTTTCATCTACCTTAATATCTTCACAACCTGCAACACAGCATTTGCCCATGCCACGAGCAACTACGGCTGCGTGAGATGTCATTCCACCGCGAGCGGTTAGAATTCCCTGAGCAACTTCCATTCCGGAAATATCATCTGGGCAAGTTTCAGTTCGAACCAAAATAACTTTTTCGTCTGCTTTTTTAACAGCATCCTCAGAGGTGAAAACGACTTTACCTACAGCGGCACCAGGAGATGCCGGAAGTCCAGTGGCAACGGCATCATATTTTACTTTGGCATCGAACACTGGGTGCAAAAGCTGGTTCAAACCCTCTGGCTCAACCCGCATAATTGCTTCTTCTTTAGTAATCATGTCCTCTTTAACCATGTCGACTGCAATTTTGACTGCTGCATGAGCCGTTCGTTTGCCGACGCGGGTTTGCAACATGTAAAGTACGCCTTGCTCGATGGTAAATTCAAAGTCCTGAATGTCCCTGTAATGTTTTTCTAGATTGTCAGTGATATCTTTAAGCTCTTTAAACGCTGCGGGCATTTCTTTCTTTAGTTCCAAAATTGGTTTTGGTGTTCGAATTCCGGCTACCACGTCTTCTCCTTGGGCGTTGGTTAAATACTCGCCGTAAAATTCATTAACACCGGTTGATGGGTTTCTGGTAAAACCAACACCAGTGGCTGAGTCATTACCCATATTTCCGAAAACCATAGCCTGAACGTTTACTGCAGTGCCCAAGTCATCAGCAATTTTGTTCATTCGTCTGTAAGTAAAAGCTCGTGGGTTGTTCCAGCTCTTGAAAACCGCGTCCCTGGCCATAGCCAACTGAGTCATAGGATCAATTGGGAACTCTTTACCAATTTGTTTTTTAACTAGATCTTTATATTTTTTGATCACGATTTCTAGGTCATCTTCTTTTAGGTCTGTGTCCAATTTAACTTTAGCTTCATCTTTGACGTAATCTAAAATTTCTTCAAATAGATCTTTGTCGATTTCTAGTACAACTCCAGAGAACATTTGAATAAATCTTCTGTAAGCGTCTAGTGCGAATCGGCGGTTGCCAGATTTTGCAGCCAAAGCTTCAACGGTTTTATCATTAAGCCCGAGGTTCAGGATTGTGTCCATCATACCCGGCATTGAGAACTTTGCACCAGAGCGAACAGAAACTAAAAGTGGATTTTCCAAATCACCGAATTTTTTGCCAACGGCTTTTTCCATTTTGCTGATAGCTTCCCTATATTCGCTATCGAATCCGGCTGGCATTTTGCCCTTATTGTCAGAGAAATAGTTACAAACTTTTGTCGTGATGGTAAAACCCGGAGGAACTGGAACACCAGAGTTAACCATTTCGGCCAGGTTTGCACCTTTGCCGCCTAAGAGATCTTTCATTTTGCCATTGCCTTCGGCCTTTTTACCGCCGAAGAAATACACCATCTTTTTTGAATCGGTTGCCATTTCTATACTCCTTAATTAATTGATATATACGGATAAATAAAAAACAGAAACCCCAAATTTCTATTTTTAACTTAGCAAACTTAAAGTGAAAAATCAAATCCAAAACTCCACAAGTATTGACAGCTAGAACACTATCTGCTATATTATTCTTTGTCCCGTTTCCGGGTGCCAGTGTAGCTCAGCGGTAGAGCACGCGGTTTATGCCCGCGCTGTCGGTGGTTCAAATCCACTCACTGGTCCCAATTGCTTCTGATAGCGGGTATAGCTCAGTTGGTAGAGCATCAGCTTCCTAAGCTGAAGGTCGTCGGTTCGAATCCGGCTACCCGCTCCAATGCATTGGTCGGAGAGATGGCCGAGTGGTCACAAGGCGCACGCCTGCTAAGCGTGTTGGAGGTAATCCCTCCTCGTGGGTTCAAATCCCACTCTCTCCGCCAGAATCTTCTGCTGGTTCTCTCCCCTGGCCAGCAGACAGACCTGGGCGATCACCTGGCAATTTGATCGTCCACGGTGGGGTGTTAGCTCAGCTGGTAGAGCGAGTGCATGGCATGCACTAGGTCACCAGTTCGAATCTGGTACACTCCACCAGAACGGAAGCATTAGACCAAACCACTGTCTATGGTTAGGTCGTCAGGTAATGCTGGATGCTTCCACCAGCAATTAATCCGCCTTTTGGCGGTTGGGCCCGTAGCTCAGCGGTCAGAGCGAGAGCCTGATAAGCTCTGGTCGGTGGTTCAAATCCACTCGGGCCCGCCAAGATAAGCTCCAATGAGTGCGCGAGTAGCTCAGTTGGTAGAGCGCTTCCTTCTCACGGAAACGGCCGCCAGTTCAAGTCTGGTCTCGCGCACCAGCACCTTTTTGTTCGGCAGACAGCCTCGGTTGTCTGCTTTTTCTTTTTCTGATATATTTTCACGAGAGGTGATGGACGTGTCTGAGCACCCACTGCAGTATTTCTTGGACTGGAATGAACCGTGGAACCGTGTTTTCCTTGAGCAATATGAGAGAATCATCACTCTCATTGAGGAGGAAAGAGGAAGCAAGCTCGATGCGATCTCACAAGTTGCAGTTGGCTTCCATGGTAACGTGCATTGCTTCAGATGTGTAGTTGGAGTACGATCATTACCGGGAAAGTCCTGGTATTCGCGGTGCAAGAGTTTCTTCTCGGCCCGTGAGTACGAGTTTGTCAGGCTCTTCCCGCTTGGAACGTCGGATGAAGTTCTGGCTGCAGGTATCATTGGGAATGATCCAGGGCTGGAGAAGGCGATTCGCTTCCATTTCGACGATTACGCCAGAAATCGTGGCATGAGAGTCAACTGGGGCTACATGTTGTGAGTCCTCGCGACTTTCAGGCCAATACTGTTGGAGGTGAATGGCTGATGTGGACATTTGATACCACGCGTCCTGAGTGGGAAGCTGCATGGTTTGACGCCTGCTATGATGCACTTGACCAGGTTCGGCAGGAAGTCAGACAGCGCGTCGGTTCAATGCGCTCTCGGACTGGGACACCGAGCGTTTTCACCAACTACTCCGGATACGCCCTCGGCATCACTGTTCGAAGGAACCCGGGTAGCACTTGGTTCTCCCGTCTCCGGGCGACACTCACCGTTCGCGACATCGAGTTTGTTCGGCTCTACCCCGACTCATCGAGCCAGCACCTTCTCACACTCGGCATCGCAACAACCGATCCAACCATCTGTGCAGCCATCCGCACGCAATTCCAGGCCCATGCTGACGCTGTTGGTGTCAAGCTCAACTATCTGTACTAGCCGTGGCCTCCGGGCCCGGTTTTTTCTTTGCCGCAAAACAGAAATTATCCTTTACTATTATATATAATTTATTTTCGAAGACTTTTTTGGGTCAAAAGGTATTGACAAAATGTAAAGTAAACTTTACATTATATACAGGAGCTGGAAATAATCATCGCTGGGTCACCACAACCTGCCCCGCATCGAACTTGTTCTGGTGCTGGGGTTCCGCGATGCAATCTGGCTCCAATCTATTAGAAAAAGATTCCGGATCAAGTCCGGAATGACAGAAATAAAAGAAGGAGATAGAATGGGAAAGATTATCGGAATTGACCTTGGAACTACCAACTCAGCTGTTGCTGTAATGGAAGGCGGCGAGGCAAAAATTATTTCAACTTCAGAGGGTGGCAGAACTTGTCCATCTGTTGTTGCGGAAAACAAAAAAGGCGAGCGCCTTGTTGGTCAGCTGGCAAAACGTCAAGCTGTTACTAATTCAGAAAATACTATTTTTTCTGTCAAGCGTTTTATTGGTCGTAAGTTCGAGGATAAGGAGTCACAAGACGACTTGAAAAAAATGCCGTACTCAACCAAAAAGGCTGCAGATGGTTCTATCCGCGTTGTAATGAATGGCAAAGAGTATTCACCACAAGAAATTTCAGCATTTACTTTGCAAAAGCTAAAAACTGATGCCGAAACATACCTTGGTGAAAAAGTTACCGAAGCTGTTATCACTGTTCCGGCTTACTTTAATGATTCTCAGCGCCAAGCAACTACTGACGCTGGAAAAATCGCTGGGCTTGAAGTCAAAAGAATTATCAATGAGCCTACTGCTGCTGCACTTGCCTATGGTCTTGATAAGAACAAAAGCGAAAAAATTGCCGTTTATGACCTTGGTGGTGGAACGTTTGATATTACAATTCTTGAACTTGGAGACGGTGTTTTTGAAGTAAAAGCTACCAACGGTGATACTCACTTGGGTGGTGATGACTTTGATCAAACGATTATGGATTTTATCATTGACGAATTCAAAAAAGACCAAGGAGTAGACCTGCACAACGACAAAGCGGCAATTCAGCGAGTCAAGGAAGCTGCAGAAAAGGCCAAAATTGAACTTTCAAGCTCAAATGAAACTGAAATTAATCTGCCATTTGTCACTGCTGATGCCTCGGGTCCAAAGCATTTACAAATGAACATCACTCGGGCCAAGCTCGAACAACTAGTTGGCGGTTTAATAGAAAAATCTCTAAAGCCGTGCGAAAAGGTATTGAAAGATGCAAAGCTTGAAGCTAAAGATATTGATGAAATTGTTTTAGTCGGTGGTCAAACAAGAATGCCAGCAGTTATCGAATCGGTAAAGAAATTCTTTGGCAAGGAACCAAACCACTCAGTTAATCCAGATGAAGCTGTTGCGCTTGGTGCCGCAATTCAAGGTGGAGTTCTTGGTGGTGAGGTTAAAGATCTTTTGCTCTTGGATGTTACCCCACTTTCACTTGGAATTGAGACCTTGGGTGGC
>Ga0247841_10003168_pt1 | contig 31064 bp, 24 predicted proteins | sample LaCruzMarch2015__2_FD_192410 | JGI IMG/M metagenome (GOLD analysis project Ga0247841, IMG submission 192410) | Freshwater microbial communities from meromictic Lake La Cruz, Castile-La Mancha, Spain - LaCruzMarch2015_18m | ecosystem: Environmental > Aquatic > Freshwater > Lake | place: Spain... | reverse complement strand
GAAACACGGGGCTTATCCTTGCGGTCCTGACGGGCATACCCGAAATAAGGAATGACAGCAACGATCGATTTGGCGCTTGCACGCCGTGCCGCATCGATCATCATCAGCAGCTCCATCAGGTTGTCGGATGGGGCAAATGTGGATTGAACGAGAAATACCTCGGTTCCGCGGATATTCTCTTCGAACGATGGTTGGAATTCGCCATCGGCAAATTTTACCATGGCGCTTTTACCAAGCTCCATGCCATAGCTCTGAGCAATCTTTTCGGCAAGATACCTGGAGGTCTGGCCCGAAAAGATCTTAACCTGTGCTGCCATAAATCGTAGGGATTTTAAGCCCGCTAAGATAATTGATAATATGGCTTGGTGCAAATTAACATGTTAACAATAATGTCAAAAATCAAAATTTACCACCCGTCAGCTTGTCCGCTTATGTTCCCACAATTTTGGTGATTAGATTGAATTTTCTACCTTTGCCAAATGTTTCACACCCAAACCCACACCCAAATCCACACTCCCTTCGCCCGGATGGCGGAATAGGTAGACGCGCTGGTCTCAAAAACCAGTGAGGTAACACTCGTGCCGGTTCGATTCCGGCTCCGGGTACCTATCCAAATGCAAAGTGCAAGGTGCAAAGTGTAATAATTTGCAACTTGCACTTTTCGTTTTTCACTTTTCACTTTAGATTTTACACCTCCCCTTAAAAACCCCACATCCTTGTATTACCTTTTTCATTTTTCCGGATTAAATATAAAAACCAATCATGGAAAAACAAAAAAAGGTCAGTTCAACGAGATAATATTATCAAATCAAGCAGAAATTTCAATCCCGGTGCGGAGGATTTCTTTGATGACAGGATTCAGAGAGGAGAAGTCACGAGCATCAAACGGATGAGGCTCAACTCGGGTGTCAAAATTCCAGGTCAGTCGCAGCAAATCAACCTGGGTTTGAAAAGGGTCATGCATCTCATTTAAAATGATGGCAAGATCAATATCACTATCCTGATGCTGATTCCCCCGGGCATAGGACCCGTATAAAAACATCCTATCTACCGGATAATTTCGTTGCAACAGCAATAAAAGATATTTCCGCCCTATTTCGAGAGCTGATTTTTGATCCATATTCTGTGATTTTTAATCTTTTCAATCCAGATTGCTGTAAATTCTTGTGTGCATTTCTGATAGAATGACTGTTTATAGTCATCGTATCTGGCATTGATGTTAAAACCAGTTACTGTTGAAAAGAAGATTTGTTGTTCTTCATTCAAATCCAATCCCGATTTTTCTGCAATTCGCAATAGATTGTGAATCATTGGATAATTTTCATCCTTTGTTCGGATGTAATACGCCTTAAGCAACTTTTCAATTACAAGATGACCAATGAATAACGACCACATATAATCGCCAGACAAATACAGATGATCCATCGTCTGAAAGTCCTTATCCGAGGATTCCAACCAGAATTGTATGACTTCCTCTTTTGTCATTTTTCTTTTTATTCAGACAAAAATACATCATTTTCAGACATTTTAATCAGATGTTACGATAATCCCACTGTTTCAGCAATAAAATCAACCACTTTCGCAAAATCTACAATGAACTGACGGTTAGATATTTCGTCAGAGTAGTGTACTGATAACACTGATTAGTTGAATGATAATCAGTAAAATACAAAGATTCAAATGAGTTGAAGTAATTAATTATGTAATAATTTTGGACAGAAGGCTGGTGAAAACCGGCCTTCACTTAAAAGCACCCTCTCGGGTATATATTTTTAAAAATATTATGAAACATACCCTAACGGGTACGATTTGCGAAAATTAACAATTAGCGAGCTCTTTTTCGCTTTTTAATTGGCTTTGGTTGGCCACCTGCCTATTTTTTAACCACCTTTTCATATTTCTCACCGTTCAACACCAGTGTTTTCCCTTCAAAACGCCATTCAATAACAGCATTTGTCCCCATCTTGTTAAACAACCAGATCCGGCCATCCCTGAAGTCATAGGTATCGTAATTGCCCCCATCCGGAATTACCTGACCTTGCGTGATCATTGATTTACTGTAAGTCCAATTGGCATTGAAAACAACCTTGAAAACGATCGAAGTTCCCCCGGTTTTGAAAGTACTTTGCCATGTGCCCACGATGCCGGCTTTTACATTCGAATTGTCGGCTGTTTTTACATATTTCTTGGCCGGATTGGCACCTTTGGCAAGAAGCAATTCGGCCGTTTTTGTTCGGCCATACCGCTGAGCCCAATACAACGCTGTATTTTTATCTTTATCCTCCAAATTTATTTTTGCACCTTTTTCGATAAGGAACTCAGCCATCTCGGTATAAGAAGCATAATCGTTCCCTGTGTTATTCAATGCTCCAGCAGCATGCATCAATGCAGTTTTACCATTGGTTTCCTGCAGGTTAACGTCGGCACCTTTGGCAATAAGCAACTTGGCTGCATCCTTGTAAGGACCAATTGCAGGAACAAACAACATGGTCTTCACCAATCCTCCCTTCACGGCGAGCATCAATGCAGTCTCCCCGTTCTTGTTCTGAATATTTACATTGGCACCCCTTTCAATAAGTATTTTGGTTGGTGTAATTTTCTGCACGGCCCACATCAAAGGGGTTGTACCATTGCCATCCGGTGTGTTCAAATTTGCCCCTTTATCCAATAGCAGGTTGATTATTTTCACATTGTTTTTCTCTTTAAGGTCTGGCTTTTGAAAGTTGCTGACGGCTTGAATCAGGGGGGTGTAATTGAATTTACTAACGGCATTTACATTTGCTCCACGTTGTACAAGCAGTTCAACCATTTCGAACATCATGGTCTCCATCAGCGGAGTGTAATGACCATCCTGATCCGTACCTTCGATATTGGCTCCTTCGTCGAGCAGGTATTTCGCCATAGCGACCTGATTGGAAACCACTGCCCAATGCAGCGAAGCACTGATGACTTCTTCTTTTATGCCAAGGGCTGCCGCTCTTGCCAAAAGTAACTTTGCACTTTCAATATTTCCGGCTATTGCGGCATTGTCCAATGCATTCGGCGATGCCCTGTAGGCAAGCTGGCGCAGCGCAATGTTTGCCCCTTTGTCGATAAGATACTTTACCGCATCAGGATATTTTCGCGCAGCCATCATCAGTGCTGTCTCACCTCCCTTATTCTGAAGATCCATTTTCGCGCCTTTGTCGACGAGAAGCTTCAGTATTTCGGGATTTGGCACTGCGCCCATCAGGGCTGTTCCACCTGACCTGCTTTGAATATTCAGTTTCGCCCCCCGGCCAATTAACAACTTCGCCGCTTCAGTATTCATTACACAGAGCATTAGGGTTGTGTTTCCCCCGCTTTCATCCAACGATCCATCCCACCGGAGATACTCGTCCTGCGCATCAATGAGGGCCCCTTTATCGAGTAACGCTTTCATATACTCCAGCGGCTTTTCAAGTTCCGTTGTCCGGTGTAAAGCCATATATTTCCACGATACTTCTGGCATGGAACGGATATTCCATACATTGACCTTGATCCCTTTAACATTCAGGAACATCCGGAACGCCTCTAAGTTTTCACATTCTATAGGAAATGTCAAAGCCGATTGTTTCTTGTATACTGAGTTTACGTCATAACCCTTGTCAAGCAATGCTTTTACCACATCGTTTTTCTTGTCACGAATCGCATTTGCCATGTCCTGGGCAACCAACCCGGTGGTTGCGCACAAAGTAAAAAGAGAGATAAACAAGATTGTTCCTGCAAAGAATGGGTTTTTCATAAATTAAAAGATAAGGAAAATTTATGCGAGTGTATAAATATTTCTGTGATTCGGCGCCGCCTGATTGCAGGTGGAATTGTCAAACAATATTAATCATTTTTTCTATTTCTTGTCTTTCTTAAGGATTCACCTTTCAGATAAAATCTGTGCGCATTTTGCAGGAAGCCCAAGTGTTGCCTAAACATTCGTTCTTGCCGTGTCAGAAATTGCATATAACCTGGGTATTCGGAACCCACCCACTTCAACAATTTATAAAAAAGCATATCCACATGAGCCTGCTCCAATTTCACAAGGTTTGATTTGCGTTAGTATTGGTTTTTTGACTACAGATATCCAATTCAGTTATCTTTCTGATTGTTTGTATATTAAAATGACGATAAAAGAAAGATTTGTTTTGATCAGATCCTGTTCAGGAAGGAGAAAAGATTTATCGGGGTGTTGGAAATCCCTAATTTCTTGCGCAACCGATGGCGGGCAATCACCAGGGTGGGTATCTGTTGTCCGGTTAACCGGGAGATTTCTTTGGAGGAAAGATTTAGTTTTAAAAAAGCGCATAACCGTTGCTCTCCTTGGGTTAGATCGGGAAACTGCCGCATCAACCGCTGATAGAATTCGCCGTTCACCTGCTTAAACCGAAGCTCAAATTCTTCCCAGATTTCTACCTCTGTATTTTTCTGTAAATCTCTTGAAATAAGAGAGATAGCATCTTTCAGCTCCTGCTGAAGTGCCCCTTGTTCCACTTTCATTAACCGGTCAGAAATCCCGGTGATGATCTCATTTTTCCGGATCAGGAGCATTACGTTCAATGCCAGTTCCTTGTTCTTCATATCCACCTCATCCTGCAGTTTTTCCTTGGCTTGCTGGATAACCCTGGCTTTCATCTTTTGGCGAGTCATTAACCACAGCACAAGGAGTAGGATAAGAATCGAACTGATGATCACAATGACCAGGGTGAATTGATTGCGCTGTTGCAGCAGTTTCTCCTCCTGTTTTTGTTTATCGGCTGCATATTGCTGATCCAGGCGGGCAAATTTGATCATGCTTTGTTCGAGTTCCAGACTATCTTTTATTTCATAATGGATCATACCATACCTGTAAGCATTTTCCAAATCACCTTGCTGCCGGTAGTATTGTTGTAGTTTTGCAGCCGCATCCATGGTCACTTTCCTGAGTTTGTTTTCCCGGCTCAGGGTAAATGCTTTCTCCGCGTAGTTCCGGCTGCCCGCCATATCTCCTATCGAATCACAATAGGCTGACATATTCAGATAGAGGGAGGAAAGCTGGTTGATGTTGTTCATTTGTATGAAGATCTCCATCCCGAGCAGATAGAATTCCAATGCCTGGGAATAACGATGCTGTTCCATTTTCACCTCGCCCAGGTTCTCGTAATTAATCCCTTCCCATAGCCGTTGCCCAATTTTCTGATTGATCAAAACGGCTTCACGAAAGTATTTCTCCGCCGAATCGTTTTTGTTTGTTTCGAAATAGATAGCTGCCACGTTGTTCAGCCCCCTGGAGATGCCTGGAAAATCAGCACTTTTTCTGCAGATATCCAGGGCTTGTATGTAATACTCCAAAGCCTTTTCGAAGTTCTGCTGTTCAAAACAAAGATACCCTATACTGTTGAGCGCCCTTGCGATAGCAGATTGATTGCCGGTTTGTTCGACGAGCTTCAGACATTCAAACAGGTGTCCGGAACTCTGCCGGTAATCACCGAGGTCTGTGAATAATATGCCGATGATCCGATGTGACTCAGCCATTTCCCTGAGATTCTCCTGCCCGGAAGCCAACTCCATTGCTTTTGTAGCCAGGTCCAACGCGGTTTGATAATCCGTCATTCCTTTCCGGATTTCTGCCATCCGGTTGAGCAAAGCTGGCATACAAGTAATAAGGTTTCCATCTTTAGCCAACTGCAATGCCTGCTCCCCATATCCAAGTGCGACCGAAGGATGATTATACATCAATTGTTCAATGAGTTTGAGGTATAAATTCACCTTTTCCACAGACTTATGTGTTTGTTAATTTCCCACAACAGTGAATCCTGGATTGATCCTTGTCCTGCATTGACAGCAAGTATGGCCGGGGAAAACGAAAAAAACACCCATAGCAGCAGAATCAGGTACACTTTTTTTGCAAACATCTCAGGGTATTTTCATTCAATGAAAACATGGAATAAGAGCAGCAAATATAGACAAATGCTGTAAGATGATTTGACCCGGAAAATCTTTTTGTGCTATAATGTTAATGTTTTGTAAACCTATTTTTCTTCAGATTGTTAAGTAAATGTATATCTAAAATGGGAGATGGCCGGGTGATAATCGGTTATTCTTCAGGTAATTTTGTATGCAATTATTCTTCAATTCAACGAATCAAAAAAACAAAAAAAATGAAAAGATTTACCTCTATTATTTTATTTGCTATTTTATGTTATGCGGCTTCTGCGCAGACCTACCTCTATGAAGATTTCGGTGCGGGAGTAATGCCTCCTGCCGGATGGTCTATTGAGGGACTAGAGAATCAATGGTCAGTTGCCGCAACCAACGAGGCCGGGGGTACTCCCCCGGAAGGAAAATTTTCCTGGATACAAGAAACCTCCGCTACCCGGTTGATCTCTCCTGCAGTTAATTTATCGGGACTGACGACTGTTACCCTGATGTTTAACCATTATTATGATTATTTCGCCCCACCGGCCCCATTACTCAGGGTGGCGACACGCAACGGCACCGGTAACTGGAACACGGTTTGGGAGATCACCCCCACAAACAATGTCGGACCGGAACCCGTTGTGATTTCCATCAGCAATGCCAATGTAGGACAACCGGATTTTCAATTCTGTATATACCTGGAGGGTAACTTTTATAACCTCGATTACTGGCATGTCGATGATATCAAACTGTTCACTCCTTTACCAGTAGATGCCGCCCTGACCTCAATTGAACTACCTGCCTATATCGAGGTGAATGATCAGGTCGAACTTTCCGGAAGTGTCAAAAATTGGGGTTCCGATCCCGTCACTTCTTTTGATATCTCTTATACCATTGATGGAGGAGCTCCATTTGTGCAGAATTATTCAGGTTTATCCATCGCAATGGGCAACTCTTACGATTTTGTGCACGACGATACGCTTTCCTTCTCTGCGTCAGGTTCGTATCATGTTGTTGTGAATGTAGGCAATGTGAACGGAAGCAATGATCCTAATCCCTCAAACGACACCCTGGATACCTTTGTAGGGGTTGTGCCTTGGGTCCCGGTAAAGAAAGTCTTCTGTGAAGAAGCCACAGGAACCTGGTGCGGCTGGTGTGTGAGGGGGATTTGTTTCATGGATCAAATGGCAGAAACCTACCCCGATACCTGGATCGGAGCTGCTGTACACAATGATGATCCCATGACGAATACTGTCTGGGATAACGCAATTCCGGAAATTATTCCGAGCTTCTCGGGGTACCCAAGCGGAACCATTGACAGGGTAGAGCAATGGGATCCAGAGGATTTCGAAGAGGGTTACCTGGAACAGATCTCTACCATTTCACCGGGGAGTGTCAGTATCTATAATTTCTCCTACGATCCCACGACCAGGATTGTGAATTTTGATGTTGAATCGGAATTTGTTGTGGATACATATAATGAACTGCGTTTCGGGGCAGTTATCATTGAAAACGACATACATGGAACTACCTCAGAGTATAATCAACACAACTATTATTCAGGCGGAGGGAATGGCCCCATGTGCGGATTTGAAGGACTTCCGGATCCCGTTCCTGCTGCCGATATGTATTACAACCATGTTGGACGCGACATCCTGGACAGTCCGTTTGGCACCGAAGGTAGCATCCCAACCCCTGCTTTGGCCGGCATGAAATACAACCACCATTATACCTATACTCTTCCCGAGGAGTGGAATTTCAGTAAGTTGACTTTTGTAGGACTACTGATGGATCAAACCAATGGGACGATCCTCAATACCAACAATATTGTTTACTGGGTTGGAGAGAAAGAACTGATCAAGGCCATTGACCTGAATGTCTTCCCAAACCCGTTCAGCGAAACTGCATTTGTCTCTTTCAGCCTCGACAATCCATCGGATGTTGGCTTCCGTGTATCAGATTTTACTGGTAGAACCGTTATCCAGGGAAATACCCGCCGTTTTGGAGCAGGGGATAACATGATCAGGATTCAAGGGGATCATCTCCAAAATGGAATATACTTTGTGGAGCTTCGCATTGAGGAAATGGTTTATACCAGGAAAGTGGTTGTGAATAAATAAGTTTCTCTTTTGAATTTTTTATTGAGACAGCCTATATTACTGTGCATGATCCTTTAACTTTAATGCCGACATTCTGATTTTTGACTATTTCTTCCTGGAAGTGGAGGTAAGTATTCCACGCCAGATGCAAAGTGCAAAGGGTATTAATTTGCCCTTTGCACTGTGCATTTTACACCGGAGTGAGTTGAATTTTACTTCTTTTCAACGGTCATGACGGCATTGCCCATAGCGGGCATCACAGAGACCATTTTATCGGCTGATTGCGTTTTTGGGTTGATCCAGAACGTGGTTTTGTCGCTGGGTGGATATGCCGACCAAATTGACCACACGCCACCAATTTTGGTTGACCACCTAACCGTATTGGCATTCAACAAACTAAGATGGTCAGGCTGTTCCGGCGTTGACCAGTCAAAGCATGCGTTTTTTCCATTGTACACGATGCACACAGGATCGAACCGAAAAGAGAATCGTTAAGAAAAATATAGGTAATGAAAAAGAAATCAAATTTGATTTCGATGCAATAATGTTTAACTTTGCTTAAGGCAACCTGATTTTTGATAAAGGTTAAAACCGGGAGTTAACCAGACGGAATCAATTTACAGCGTAAATGTGGGATCAATTGGTACGGAATATCCAATCAGGAACTCCGGTTTTTCCGATCAGGGACTAAGATATTTTTAGAATAGCTATAAACAAGATATAGATAGAATTACAGATGGATGAAAAATCATTGTGTCTCGTTTTTTATATTTTGAATTGACCAAAGTAGAATTAGTCACCAAAAAATGTCGGCTTATGAAAAACTTTACGCTCAGATTTTCCTTATCCCTGTTGTTTGCATGCTCCTTTTCGGGGATCTATTCCCAGACATGGGAATATGGAGCACCCTTTGACACCACTGCACCTCCTTCGATATTCTCCAACGTTGCGTGCAGCTATCCGCGAACTTACCTCCTGGACTCGCTCAAATACCCTTATCCCACTACTTCCTGGTTCAAATGCCTGTTCCTTTCAAGGAATATTAATAACGTTTATCCCGATAGCATGGTGGGCTGTTCGCCGGTATTTACCTATCCCTATGCCGTTGGTTTAGGCACTATGCCGGTTCCAGGGTATGTATCATACGCTAAAGCTTGTTACAGATTAGGGCTCGGATACCAGCCTTACGCGGTTTCGGTTTATTCAAATGGGTTTCCCGGAACCAATTCAGTCACTTTTTCTTCAGGCTTTGACTGGTATTTTGGCGCGGTCGATTCAACCCTTACCCCGGATACGATCGCATTCAAGCCATTCATCAAAAAGTACGACGACCTGTCGGTCACGCTGAAATACCGCCGTGTAGACGGGCAGCCTGGCTATATGGAAGCTCCCATTGTCAAAGGCATGCCGTATGTCACCATGAAATATTCAGGGCTGACCCCTTACTTTGCTTCACAGGGACGAACGGTTAATGCCTTTTCCACCGATGGGATAAACTATACAAACCTTCCCAACCCTGGCTTTGTTACAGCCACAAGTAATATGTTTATCCTTAAAATGGCGGCGGATGGCGGCGGCGATAATTACATTTATTACCTATTGTACGCTTCTGATACTGTTACCGTTAACATCTATTTTGATTACATGGACCAGGGTTCTGCCTTTCAGGGGGCCCTGATCTTTCAAAACACCTTTACCGGTTACCTGCGTGCTGCATATCTTGCATCCAGAGCACTAGCGGGATCAAATCCGCAGTACGATGACACAGAAAACATGGCCCAGAAACTCCAGGTACTGGACAATTATTGCAAGTTCTACCCTACCGGTGGCGCTTTTTCGGCATCCATCGATAGTAGTGCTGACATTGCCGACATCCAATTCCAGTGGAGCAGCAACGACCCATCAAACGACTCCCTTTTAATGTTGGCGCTTCCGCATCACGTTGATATCCTGAGCCCATCTACTGCTGTTGATACAGTTCTGACGCAATACCAGTGCATCAAGGGCCAGCTTACCGCCATCAGCGGAACCACCTGGAATATGCAGGAACCGTTGATCACCACGGGGTGGATATCGCCGGACCATAACCTTGCCAATAACACCATTGATCAATATCGCCGTGAACTTCTGGCCACGCTCAAAGGGGATCGGGATACAATAGCCGGTGCAACGGCTTTCCAGCCAGCGTACCTCAACCAGATCAATACATCAACCTATTTTGGAGGAAAACAGCTGGCCAAAAAGGGCCGGCTCGCAGTGATCGGGGATGAACTGGAAACCTGGTTCCCGGAGGCTGACTCAGTGTCTAAATCCATTCGTGATACACTGAAAACAGAAATAAACCGTTGGCTTGACGGCAATCCACTGATCATTTTGCCCGGTTGGCTGCCAAACGCATTCTTGTATGACACCGTTTATGGGGGATTGGTAAACTTAATTGATCAGAATAACGTCGGTGCAGATTTTGGCAACTCGGTATATACTGACCACCATTTCCATTACGGATATTTTCTTTACGCGGCTGCAGCCCTTGCCAAAGAAGATTCCAACTGGGCGCAGACCTACAAGCAAAAAATCCTGCTTTTGGCCAGGGATATTGCAAATCCATCCAGCGCAGACAAGTATTTTGTCAAACAACGGAACAAAGACTGGTATGACGGTCATTGCTGGGCCCAGGGCCTTTCAGACGCATCGGGTGTTGGCAACAACCAGGAAAGTACCAGTGAGTCGGTGAACGCATGGTACGGGATGATGCTCCTTGGCCAGGCGCTGGGGGATAAAAATCTGGAGAATACCGGACGCCTTTATGCATCAACCGAGATCCGGTCGGCAAAAAAGTACTGGCAAATCGGACCAAATTCCCAGTACCCGGCCTTATACACCGATCTTTATAAGGTAGTAGGTAATCTTTATGCTACAAGTATTAATTCGCTGGTAGCCTTCGGTGACGAGGGTGATCCTATGATGGTATACGGGATACAGATGATCCCTACCACTCCGGTTAATAATAATCTGCTGCATGAACCCTGGTGCGATTCTATTTATAATTTTTATTACATCAATGCCCCAATGTTCACCTCTGATACTGCAGCGAACCTGGAACTCCAATGGGCAACTGTAAATTTAGCAGCCTACAGTCTTTCGAAGCCTGGAAACGGATATGCTTTCTACCATCAAATGCTGGATAACTATATATATTACTCAGACAGCGACACCCGGAATATAGTGAATTACGATGACGGAGAGAGCAAAACCAATGTCCTTTACAATACCCTTGTAAGCGCCGGATCAAACGGACTTGATTACAAGTTACTTTTAGATGTCAAGATGAATGTGATCAGTGAGGATACAATGGGAAATTGCCAGGGGAAAATCGAAATTGATGTCCTTAACCGTGACCAGGCAGACCCGCCATTCCATTATTTCCTTCAACTAGCCGGCAGTGACAAAGAAAAGTATTACAAGAGCGAGTCCATCGACCACTTATGCCCGGGGACATACCTGCTGACTGTCATTGACGCGGAGTTCAACATCGGATTTGGAAGTGTGACCGTTAAAAATTTATTATCGGTGAATGAGAACACTTTTGACGGCAATGTTCTTGTATATCCGAACCCTTCGCAAGATGGCAGGTTTACTGTAAACTGGGGGAATACCGGGAAACAAGCTGTTGAGATCCTCATTAGCAATCAACGGGGCCAGCCAGTTTTTTCAGAAAAAGTTGCCTCTGTGGTAACAGGTAGTCGAACGATAAACCTGGAGGGCCAGCCAGCCGGAATTTATACGATAACCATAATCTTTGCCAGCGGAGAAAAAAAACATGCAAAAATTGTAAATTATAACCGTTTTTAGGTACAATATTTCTAAGATAAGAAAGGAGAAAAACCATGACAAATTCATTAAAGATCACATTCCGGATCATAAAAAGCCATCTCAATATCAAAGCAATGGCGGCACTCATTGCTATTGTCGTGATGCTGAGCGGCAGCTGCAAAAGCAAGTCGGAGCAACCCGCAGAAACAGGTGAAACGCTTCGTTTCGTCTTCATGGCCGACTGCCGCGGAAAATCACCTGCGGATCAGGTGAATTACCCTGTGCTGAACACCATCATTGCCCAGATCGGCAACTTGTCACCCAAGCCCTCCTTTGTGATGTTTGGCGGTGATATGTCCTACAGTGGCTACATCAATTCCGCTTATACCTTCCAGGCATGGAAAGACCTCTTCGCACCCCTGACCGGCAATGGAATAGCCTTGTACACGGCCCTTGGCAATCATGAGCTCTATTTATCGAGCTCTGATTCCGGTTTCCATCTCGGAAACCAGCAGGCCTTCCAGCAGGTATTTTCCGAGAATCCCGCCAACGGACCTGCCGGCTACGAACACCTTACTTATTCCTTCACCTCTCCGGGCGGCAACTCCTTCTTTGCTGTATTGGATGCCTACTACCTAACCCATAGCTTCAAAGACTCGACCATGGGGGGCAACATCGATTCCACTCAGATGTCATGGCTAAAAGCACAGGTGGCCCAAACCAAAGCAACACACAAATTCCTTTTCATTCATTCACCCTATTACTATGTCAACTACGACCCGGAAGAGCCGTCCGCAGCAAACAAATCCTATACGGAGCTCTGGTCTTTCCTTGACGCCAACAAGTTCGACATGTATGCCTGCGGACATTCACATCTCTATGCCCGAAAGACCATCGACAGCAGCGTTCTTCCGAATCCACAAACAACACCCCCGACAGCCCCCTGGCAGAACAATGTTGTTCAGCTGCTGAATGGCACCTGCGGTACTCACGTGGAGACACTCCCCATCGAGCCGGCCATCAGGGCCGCCTGGAACGTGCACAATGACACCCTGACCTATTATTTCAGCGTTGTCGACATCTCCGGCAGCACCGTAACGGTCAACAGTTACCGTGGCAATACAGGGGCCTATACCGTGTTCGATACCTTCACCATTACTAGGTAAGAACACACATTGACATTTTTTCCAGTCAATTCCGTTTGCAAGTCAATCTTTCAGGAAGCGGACAGAAAAGCCATGCGTGTTGAAGTGTACCACGCCAAATAAAAAGTGCAAAGGGTATTAATTTGCCCTTTGCACTTTGCATTTTACACCGGGGTGAGTTGAATTTTACTTCTTTTCGATGGTCATGACCGCGTTGCCCATGGCTGGTATCACGGAGACCATTTTATCGGCTGACATCGTTTTTGGGTTGATCCAGAAGGTGGTTTTATCGCTGGCATTGTCGGTGCTGACCATTTCAACTTTCACACATTCATCGGTCTTGATGGTTTCCTTTCCTGTAACGCTTATTTTCACCTGTTTGGCTTTCATGGTTGTCATATCAGGAACCTCCACAACCAGGCTGAAACCATCTTTCAGTGGCCACCGGGCGATGATCTGATCCACACCGGGTCCGTCCTGCAAAATGGCACCGGTAAACTCCATCTCCATCTTTTTTCCCTGCATGTCCACCATTATCTTGTTTCCAACTATTGTCATGCTGATCTTCTGGCCCCCCTGTTCCATCTCCCTGGAAACCGGGGTGGCATCCTGCTGAAACAGGATAGCATCCTTCATCTCTCCCATGGCCCCGGTAACATAATCGGCAACCAGCCAGTTGTTATCCTTGGATTCGATGGTCCGCTTCATCTCCATGATCATTTTTTGACCCTGGACTTCAAAAACCACATTATAATTCATTGTCGATGCGCTCCATACATTCTGTAAGGCAGGTAGTGTCTTTGCCGTTTTCAGGGCTGCCTTCGGATCATACTTCACTGTTGAAATATCTACACGGAGCTTTTCGAGGGTCTTTTTCACATCCTCTTCCATCCCTTCCTGATAGCGGCCACCCAGGATTTCTGAGAGGAATTTCTCAGTTTCTGCATACATCGCTTTCTTGTTGAGCGGTTTGATAAAGCCATGTCCTTCATCAGGAGCAAGCAGATAATCTACTTTCTTCCCCTTCTCCCTCAGTGCGATCACGATCTGTTCGGCCTCGGCTTTCTTGACCCTTGGATCATTTGCCCCCTGGATAATCAGCAGTGGCCTGTTGATCTTATCTGCGCTGAACAGCGGACTTGCAGCACGAATAGCCTTCTTGCCTTCGTCGGTATTGGGATCGCCAACCATGCCGTACAGGAATGCCCTGGCGGGCTCCCAGTAAGCAGGTATCGATTCGAGCAGGGTAAAGAGGTTGCTCGGCCCGACAATGTCAACGCCACATGCATACACATCCGGGGTGAATGCCAATCCGACCAGTGTTGCATAACCCCCGTAACTTCCTCCCATGATGGCCACTTTATTCTTATCGGCAATACCTGTTTCGATCAGATACTTCACCCCCCAGGTGATGTCGTCCTGCATCAGTTTTCCCCATTGCATGTCGCCGGCATTCAGGAATTTCTTTCCGTATCCGCCGCTGGCCCTGAAATTGGGCTGCAGAACAGCATATCCACGGTTGGCCAGGAACTGAACTTCCGAATTGTATCCCCAATAGTCGCGCGGACCTTTGGGACCGCCATGAACCAGGACGATCACCGGAAGGTTTTTTCCTGCAATTCCCACCGGCATGGTCAGGTATGCGGGGATATCAAGGCCATCGCTGCTTTTATAGGATACCGGCTTCATCACGGCAAGGTGCTGTTCTACCGCTTTGAGGGCAGGCCTCGGGGTGTACTGATGGATCAGTTTTTTTGTATTCACATCGAAAAAATGAACTTCAGCGGCATATTTATCCCCACTGACAGCAATCAACAGTTTGGAATAATCCTTCGTAGTGCTCTGGATGTTAACTTCACGGCCCGGGAATTTTGACTCCAGATATTTATAGGTCGATTCCCATTTTTTATCTTTCCAGTAATATTCGGTTTTATCCAGGGTGTAACTCGTGGTGATGATCTTCCTGGTATTGTCGTCGAGCATCAGGCCGCCGAAATCGACCTTTTTATTTGGATCGCTTTCCAGCAACTTCATTTTCTTGGTTTTTGGATCCATTAAAAACAGGGTCGACTTATCAATATCTCCTTTGTTTGTGACAAAGTAACATTGCGAATTATCCTCGTTCCATCCGGCAATGTAGGCCTGTTCATTCACGTTGAAATCATAGATCGGAGTAAGCTTGTTTCCTTCATCAACCCGAAACATGGTGGTGTTACCCTTTTCATCGGTTTTGCTCATGACCCGCATTTTCTCATCCCAATCAAAGTCATATCCGGTGATGCGGTCATTGTTTTCGAAAAGTTTTGTCAGCTTTCCAGAGGTTATCTGTAGCTCATAGAGATCATGCCAGGCGGCATCACGGTCGTTGATCCCCACATAGAGAATGTTTGGATCCTTCTTGCTCACCATGTAAATTTGAGCAGCAACCTCTTTCAACGGCGTGAGGTTTTTCGATTCGGGAACTCCCCCTTCTGCCGGATTGGCCCTGGGGTCAACGGCAAAAATATTCATGTTCTCATCTCCGTCTTTATCCTTTACATAAAGAAGGTATTTACTGTCCCTGGTCCAGAAATATCCGTAAAAAGGTCGCGTACTGTTGGTAAGTGGGCGAGCCTTATCAAATGGCTCGTCAAAAGATTTCACCCACAGGTTCATGATCCCGTTGTACTGTTTCATAAACGAGATAAATTTACCATCGGGGCTCAATTGTCCCCCGGAGATTTGTGGGTTCCCGAAAAAGAGATCACGGTCCAGCAACGGTGGCTGCTGAGCTGATGCTGAATAGGCAAGTGTCATCATGGTTATTGCCAATAAGAAATTTTTAATCATTTTCATAGGATTTAAATTAATTGTTCAAAATTAATTAGAGTGCAATATTACACAGACGATACAACATATTTTCAAGTTTTTTTAAGCCTGCCGGAAAAAAGTAACCTGAAACTCTGGGCATCAAGGAGAAAGAGATTCTTAAATCATCTTACCGATTTTTGCTAACCACTTCAACCTTTTTAAATTGAAGAACCTTGTGGCAAGCCACGAGGATTCTTCAATGCGGATCAATCGGAGCATTCTTCCAAGCATCAATCTTCAGGTTGATCGAACTGGTTTGGTCATAAGAAAAGGGTGCTGTTATCTTCTTCAAAGGTAATGGCGGCAATCTCACAATGCTTAATCAACGCTCCCTGTTCAAACCGCAGGCCGCAAAAATCCCAGCATGATTGACCCTTAACGTCAACGACATGCCAATGGTGAATGGGAGATTCGGCGTTGTCGGCATCAGATGAAAAATAACCGACGATTATTCCATGCACCTTTGTCCCGTTTTTCAACCGGATCTCGATATTCCGGTTTGCAAGTCTGAAATACCTGTCGTAAAGAATCCTGGATGTATCTGTTTTCATTTTATGGCATATCCCTTTTACATTCTCGTACAAGCTCAAATTTTTCCGCCTTCTGATAAACAAGAGGCACATATTCAACCGCCACATCGCTTTTATCAAGCCCGAAAGCCTTTTCATCACGCTGCCCCAACCTTTTCAATAAGAAGTAAGTCTTTAGCAATATTCCCTCCCGAAATGAAAATTCATTCTCAACAGAGAGAAACTTTTCGATAACAATAAATTTAAAGTCAGGTTCATGGTTATACTTGGTTAATCCCGAAGCAAGTTTATCCAGGTTCATCTCCTTCTCTGCAATCAGGGTTTGGATGATTTTTTTAAAATACAGCTCAGTTCTCGGTTGAATACGGAAACCCACATTGATGTTGATCTTGATCAAAGTATTCTCAACCAGCTCAGTGACATTATAGGTAAGGGTGTAGGGCTCTTCGGTACGATTGATATGAACGAACCAATAGAGATCAGCCCTTTTCGGTTTTTTGGCAAAGATGGATTTGATGATTTTCTCTTCAATTTCATGCCTGTGATTGGCTTTGGTAAGATAAATGAGATGGGTCGAGAGCTTTGGAATGGTGTTGTCCCTGCTTAATTCCTTTAAATCGGAAGCATACTTGCCAAGGTCAATGAATTTAATGAAGCGGTTATTTATTTTCCGCGCATAATACCAGATATACATGGTGAGAAAAATGAACAATTCAAAAAACAGGAACATCCATCTTTCCTTTATTTTGGCAACATTGGCGACAAAAAAGGAGATTTCTATGATGGAAAACAGCATGAGCAGGGCGATGATCAAATATTTGTTCCACTTCAGTTGATAGCGTAAAAAGTGAATCAATAAAAAGGTGGTCATCAGCATGGCAATGGATATGGAAAATCCATATGCCGCCTCCATATGGGTGGAGTTTTGAAAATAGAGCACCATCAGAATACAACCGATCCACAAAATGGTATTGACACTTGGAATATAGATCTGCCCTTTTAATTCAGTGGGTTGTATGACCGATATTCTGGGCCAGAAATTCAGGTTCATGGCTTCATTGATGAGCGTGTAGCTTCCGCTTATCATCGCCTGTGAAGCAATAATTGTGGCTATCGTTGAAATGATAATTCCGGGAAGCAGGAATCCCTGCGGCATTATTTCGAAGAACGGATTCCGACCGGCGAGGGTGGCATTTGTCCCCAGACTAAGGAGCCAGGCTGCCTGTCCCAGATAATTTGTCAGAAGAGCGGTTTTAACAAATACCCAGCTGATCCGGATATTGTTTCTCCCGCAGTGACCCAGATCGGAATAGAGCGCCTCTGCGCCGGTTGTGGCCAGGAAAACAGCCCCCAGCAACCAGAATCCTTTTGGATACAGGATCAGAAGACGAAAGGCATAATAGGGATTTAAAGCTTTCAGGATGCCGGGATGAAGGGCAATTTGAACAAGACCCAGAACAGCCAGCATCATAAACCATATCAACATGGCAGGACCAAAGGTCGAACCAACTTTGTGGGTCCCAAACCGCTGAAAGAAAAAGAGCGCAGAAAGAAGCACGATGACAATCGGGACCGTTTGCAGTTTTTCCAGACCTGGTATGTTTGTTAACCCCTCAATGGCTGAAGCAACAGAGATCGGAGGGGTGATGATTCCATCGGCCAGAAGTGTTGTCGCCCCGAGAATGGTTGGGATAACAAGATATTTTCCATATCTGCGCACCAGGGCATAAAGAGAAAAAATACCCCCTTCACCATGATTATCGGCCTTCAATGTAAGGTAGATGTATTTCAGGGTTGTTTGAAAGGTCAGTGTCCAGACCACACAGGATAATGCACCATATACCAGAAATTCGGTTATGGGCCGCCCACCAACAATGGCCTTCATGACATACAGCGGACTTGTTCCGATATCTCCGTAGATGATACCGAGAGCGACCATCAAGGAAGCCGCAGTTACACTTCTGCCCGTACCATTGTTCCTCATCATCATTCATTTTCATCCGGGATTGCAAATGTGGCATGAACGATGATGGTAAAGTGTAAAACTTTATCGCTGCTGCATAAAGAAAATATAAAGAATGGACAGACTCAATTTCTGAGGTTCAGATAGAGCATATTTTGTGAGATGTGCTGTTAAATGAAGCGGTACCCGATTCCGGTTTCCGTAATAATATGTTTTGGCCGGTTGGGATTATCCTCAATTTTTTTCCGGAGCGTGCCAATGAACACCCTCAGATATTGCGACTCGTTCTGGTAACCCAATCCCCATATCTCTTTGAGCAAATACTGGTGGGTTAAAACACGGCCTTCATTTTTTACGAGGATAGAAATTAATTTGAATTCTGTGGAGGTCAGCTTGATATATTCGCTGTTTTTCTTCACGATTCTGGCTGAAAAGTCGATTTGCAAGTCACCTGTTTCAACAATATTATCGCCCATTTGACCTTGATTTCGCCGAATTCCCGACCTGATCCGGGCCAGCAATTCCGCGGTACGGAATGGCTTGGTGAGATAATCGGTTGCGCCGTTATCCAACGCAGCAACGATGTCTTCTTCACCATTCAGAACCGAAAGAATGATAATGGCATGATTGTACCATGTCCGGAGTTCTTTTAAAACCTCATGACCACTTTTATCCGGCAAACCGATATCGAGTAAGATTAAATCCGGCGGATGATTGGCTGCCATGACAATTCCCTCCTTTGCCGATGCCGCCTGAAAAACACTATACCCGTTGTTTTCCAGATTAATCTCCAATAACTTGCGGATTTGAGGCTCATCGTCAATAACTAAAATTTCTGCTTTATTCATTTTTCAGGTTATTGATATAGGTGGCTTCAGCGGGAATTTTTATGATGAATCTGGCTCCGCCGGTTTTCATATTTTCCAGGGTAACGGTGCCTTTATGGGCTTCAACAAAGCCCTTGACGATGGATAGACCTAAGCCGATTCCGCCGGTTTTGCTGTCAGGCAGGCGATAGAACTTGTTAAAAACAAAAGGTATTTTATTTTCCGGGAAGCCCTGACCATTGTCCGAAATCGTAATGATGCATAAATCCATATCATGACTCACATCCACTTTGATGATGGTATTTTCCGGAGTATGGTGGATGGCGTTATGAAGCAGGTTGTAGATGATCTGCTCAATGATACCGGCATCCAGGCGAAAGAAAGGCATATTTTCATCCGGATTAAACGCAATGGTTTTATTATCGCAGGGAAACAGTTTGTCGATGACAGCGTTGATCAGTTCGTTTAAATCGCACCAGTCTGCATTTAACTTCAGCATACCGCTTTCAAGACGATTCATGTTTAAAAGATTATCAACCTCCCTGTTCAACCTGAAACTTGCTTTGTGAATGACAGAAAGCAATTCGGTTTTGTTTTCCTCGGTTAGTGTTGTCTTGTTTTCTTTCAGCGTATCCAGAGCCCCGATGATCGTTGAAATGGGTGTACGGAGTTCATGCGATAGCGAATTGAACAGCGTACTGTACAGCTTCAAAATATTTTCCTTCTCCTCCTTATCTCTTGCTTTCTTTTCCGCCTCACGGATCTTGAAGGAGAGAACGGTATTGATCAATGCAATAAAAAAATAGAGGAAAAAAAACAGCGCATCCTCCACTTTGTCAATGTGAAAAGTGAACAGCGGGGGGATAAAAAAGAAATTCCAGATAAAAGCACTCAAAACCGCTGCAAGAATGACCGGTAAGATTTCAAAAAGCATGGCAATAAATGAAACCGTCATCAGAAGTACCAATGCCACGACCCTGTAACCAATAATTGGCTGGATGTAAAAACTGATGAAGGAAACGAAAAGGACGAGTGCAATGCAGATGATATATTGCACGCTGACGGGATACTTCCGGGTGTTCAAAAATTTCATACTTCCCCAATGATGCATACAAAGTTAGGGATAAAACCAAATGGCCGGTGATCTCCTTGATATGATCTTTGATCTTATGGGCCGAGAGCTTCGGCAGGAGTCTGTTTTCCAGATCTTCATACCGGTAAAGCACCTGAAACAGAAAAGATCCCAGGCACTGTTCCTTTTATAAAAGGTTAACTGGAATTATAGAGCGTCATCAGTTCCTCCATCGTAATGTAAATAACCTCATTGTATGAAAGGTGCCCGCAGGATTTGGATAAAGGGTTAACCCATTCAAATAATCTCGCTACGACACTCAAAAATGAGAGTTGTATTTAAAAAATGTTTCTATTTTTGAATCCTATATTTTTTCTTCAATAAATATTCAAAATTTAAAGTTATGAAACCGACTATTTGGCTTCTGATTTCCGGAGTTATCCTTTTCATATCCGGATGTAATAAAGACAACGATTCATCGAATGGCTTTCCGACCGGATCTGAATTGAAAATTACCATCTCTGACTTTCAGAAATCAAATGACACCGTAAGAATTACATGGTCGAAACTGAACGCCAATAATTTTCAGGGATATTATGTCATCAGGAGGAATTATAAGGCGACAGATACAACTCAACACAATTACGACGAAACAATAAAAACGATATATGATGCCTCAACCACTACGTTCATCGATAAGGATGTGCCGGTAACTTCTTATCTGGAATATCAGATACTGGGGAAGTGTTACAGTTCAGCAACTCACTTTACTATTGAGGTTTTCAGCAACGTCAGGTCATTCGAAAGACCTGAAATGAAGAAATTCAGATTTAATCCGAAAGATATACTTCATGATGCTGCAAATCACCGGCTCTATGTGATCGATAATGACAGCGGGAAGATCAGCATTCTTGATTATGCTTCCAGGGAGATCACACAACAGATTTTTTCTTTCGCAACGCTAGGATTCAGCTCACTCGGGACCTTCAACGGAACCGAAGAACTTTATGTTCCACGAAATGATGGCTGGATCTACATTTATGATGCAAACACTCTGGAGAAAACCGATCAGATCAAAGCCGGTGTAAAATGCTATTCGGTCATCTACAATAATGGAAAACTCTTCGCTGTGGCCGATACTTCATCAGACAATCACGCTGTGAAGGTATTTGACCGTGCGGGGAAAAACTTAATTACACGTACCGGGATTTATGAAAGACCAGAGCATCTCGCGCTGGTGCCGGGAAGCAACACCAAACTATTCGGGATTGGGAGCTACTGGTTATTCTTTTTTGAATATGATGCCAACGGGCATTATGTCAGCTGGAATGATGTTAATTACAATTCCTCCTACTATACCTACCGGGCTTTTGAACCTTTCCCCAATGCTCAGGGATTCATCACTTCAAAAACCGGCTCAGTTTATTCAAATTCGATGAGCCTTGTGCAAATTCTTCCTTACGGGAATAATGAATACTCTGCATTTACATTCACTTCTCCATTGACATCCGTATTAGCCGGTTGTTCCAACTACAAACATGTGGTCGAGTATTCCTGTCCGGGATATTCGGAAATGCATACATATCCGTGTAATGGGTATCCGGCTGCTGTCTTTATTGATGAGGGGAACCTCATTATTCTTAGCAGTGTTTACAGCTCTTCCTGGTATGGGGATCCTGCGGATTATTATCTTGAGTCGATTCCACTCGTTTCAAGGAAATGATGGACGTGATTTGAATCCCCGTGAGCGCATTCCCCGCTGCTTGTAGCGAGGTTCTTCAATTTGTGACAGGGAGATCTGATTCACGGAACTGCCTGATCAGATCTTTCGCCACTTCTCCTAAAATTCAAAAGCCAATCCAATCTTTGGAATGAAGTGGAATTGGTAAAAGCTGGGTGCGACAAATACGCTCCACCTTAAGTTTGCCTCTTTGGTATAAAAAGACCATCCAAAACGAGGGTCAAAAATCGGCCCTTTGTCGTCTCCCCAGGCTTCTCCGGTCCAGGTGCTCCATGAATAGCCCCCTCTTAGCGCAATATAGGTATAATGAGTTCTCGACTCATTAATATCACGCAAATTGAATCTCAATTGTAAATAGACGTTAATATTTTCTGTATTGTAGGTAGAAAGACCAGCTCCCAGTGAAAAAGTATTGGAAAACTGGTATCCGTGCGTTGTAAATACTTCAAAAATCCCTTTTGGATCAACCCCTTTGGGGAATCTTCCTCCAAAAGAGATCCCAACATCACAAAAATATCCTTTGTTGTGTTTTGCGTATGACTTTGCCTGAGCACTGGGTACAACAGAACTCAATAGTAAAAGAAAAATGGTTATTTTGGTCTTCATCGTGAGAATGGCTAAATCAGTAAATGAAGCATACAATAGGTATAGAAATCCTGGCCGGCTTCCTTATGATCCTTACCGGGAATGTCATGCTTGGTGACATTGCAGCCTGCCGCATAAAATGCCTTATACGCGCTATCTGTATTTTCGTATGGGACGATGGTATCTTCTGTCGCATGCAATAAAGTTATCTTCGCCCTTGGCACCCAGCCTTTAATTTTCCCATAAACGATCAGGCTGTTGTTTTGTAAGGCTCTTCTGAACTTTTTTGTATTCGGGTTTGTAGTGTCGAATGCCTGAGGGGCCATGATCTTGGTAAGTTTTGTTTCCCCCATCATGGCGGAAACCTCATCGGTGGTGTAATTTTTTGAAAGGATCCATTCCTCGTATTTGGAAATAAGAGGTTCAGCAAACATCTGGTTGAGATCTAAATTCAAGCTGTCTCCATAATTTAGTCCCAGAATCAGGAGAGGAATCGTAACGGGCTGACTGCTGTAATCTTTCAGCACAAATGTGTCATATGATTTTATTAAATCATAAGCGCCCCCGCCGGCAAAAACCTGGTCTATAACAAATGCATCCTGATATAAAGGCTCTGTTTCCACGAATCTAAGAAAAGAGAGAGAGGCCTGCCCTCCTTGAGAATACCCCATTACGGTTACTTTATGAGATACTTTTCTACTGATTGATGCAAAATATTCTTTCGCGGCCAAAAGCATATCGGCAGAAGCCTGCCCCGTACTTATAACATCATAGTAGGGATGAACTTTATCTTTGGAGGCACCATATCCGATATAATCCGGGGCAACAACAACATAACCAAACAAGGAGAAAAGACCTTCGGTGATTGCCATTTTCTGCGATGGAACCTCGTAGTTAGCTCCATAGGTATAATGAACTGCCAAAATAGTTCCCAATCGTTCGTAATCTATATCTGCAGAAGGGTAAAATATTGCTCCCGAGGCAAGGATAGGTTTTCCCTTTGGGTCAAGGGTATTATAAACTATTGAAACTATTTTTATTTTTTTATTCGGCAATGCCTTGTATAATGTAGAGTTTGGGTTTTGCTTAACCCTGGCGGCGAAATTGTACTTGTCTATTATTTCAACTTTTTCAACACTAACAAGAAACAGAAAATCATTCAGGGGCTCTTTCTTACATGAAAAGAGACCAAGAATTACCAGGCAATAGAATAGCAGCTTTTTCATCTTCCGGTATCGTGTTTAGAATTCTTATTTATAAAAGAAAGGCGCAGGAGAGTTCGAGTCCCATTTGTTTCAGGGCAGAATAGTCATCAGATTTTATCCTGTTCAGATTCCAACGGTATCTTCCTTCAATTTGAAATTTCCAGATATCAAAACCAAGCCCTGCACCAACCCCGAAATAGAGTTTATTTATGTTCGTCTTGATGATAGATTCATCGATATCAAGCATATAGAAAATATCCCCGTCATAGTTAACGATGTAAGATCCATAGATACTTCCTGAAATATAGGGTCTGAAAATTTTACTTAATTGCAGGCCAACCTTGAAACTGACCGGAATATCTATTGACTGAATTGTTGTTATACAATCTGTTATGTAAATAAGATCAACATCTGTGGTTGAATTGGTAAAAATAATTTCAGGAACAATCGAGTAATTCAGAAAACCTCCTTTTCGGTATTGAAATAATGCGCCAACACTCCAGCCAGGTTTTGGATCAAAGTCGGAATAATAGCCTTTGCCGTAGTTTTCCAGATGAACGTAATTGATGCCTGCCTTGATTCCGATTTTAAAAGGTTTTACCTGGGCAGAAACACTGCTTATCGCGCAGGCAAGTATTAGTATTATTATTGTCTTTCTCATATCCCTGAGGTAAGCTCTATGATGTTATAAACAATGCACAAACATAATCATAAATTGGATTTTATATGAAATATTCAAACAAATATAATTAATATTATCCTGATGTCTGGCAATTATTCTTAAATCAAGAATATCAAGGTTGTATACCCCGGTCATTTGAAAAATTAAACATTCTGTGCGCTGAAATGATGAGGGATGATCCCGATCCTCAATCCCTGTGATCAAATTTCCAGAAAGGGTACGAAGCTGTTTGATGGAGTGACTCTGTATCGTTTCTCCTTTCATTTCTGCAACCGTTATTGATTGGGGTCGTTTTGTATCTTTACCGGATAATTTTCCAAAGATGCTGAAAAGAATACCGATCCTTGCTTTCACTCTCCTGGTCTCCTTTTCCCTGCCTTCACAGGAGAGAGGAATCCCAATGCCATCCGGCAACCCGGGGAGTGTCGCACTGGGTGTTGACAGAACGGCACTGATTGCCTTTGCCAAAAAATACCTGGGTACACCTTACCGGAAGGCCAGCACCGATCCAAAAAAAGGGTTTGATTGTTCAGGCTTTGTCCGTTTTGTGTTCAGTCATTTTAACATGACCCTGCCCCGGAGTTCCAGGGAATACAAAGCACTTGGCACTGCATTGAATCCGGAAGAGTTCAAGGTAGGCGACGTACTGGTTTTTTATGGTTATAAGGACAAGACACACATTGGCCATGTGGGTATCATCTGCGAGGCGAACGGAATGAAATCCAGGTTTATCCATGCCTCTTCGGGAAGGGCTAAAAGCGTTACCATCAGCAACCTTGGCTCAGATGGGTACAAACGACGTTTTTACAAATGCATCGATGTGATCAGGCAGCAATAGGGGAAAAATTTATTTTTCAGCCGTCAACAATTCGGCCAACCTCTCATCCCAATCATAAATATCCTCATAAAAGTTGATCCTGCCCTGTGCATCCACCCAGGCGGTTAAATAGCCGATATAAACAGGGATTTTCTTTTTAAGGGAATAGCTGTTCTCTTTTCCGGCGTGCATTGCTGCATCGATTTTTTCAGGGGTCCAGTTCGGATCATCCCTGAGGATTTCAACTGCCAGATCCCGTGGTTTTCCTACACGGATACAGCCGTGGCTGAATGCCCTGCTTCCCTTTTCAAAGAGGCTCTTCGCAGGTGTATCGTGCATGTAAATATCATTGGAGTTCGGAAAGATGAACTTGACCAGCCCCAGCGAGTTGTTTTTCCCTGGTTTCTGTCGTACCTGGCCATTGTTCCATTCCATATTGTGTGTTTCCAGGTAATTTTTATTCTTTTTCATTCCGGGCTTAACCTCCTTGTTGATGATGCTCTGCGGCAGATTCCAGTAAGGGCAGAACACGATATAGCTCAACATGCCGCTGAAAATAACCGTCTTTGTTGTGTTCTTCCCCACAATCACCGGGGATTCGAAATCACTTTTCCCATTGCGGACCAGGTTCAGTGTAAAGGAAGGAACATTCACCACGATATATTCTTTCGCTTTCGCAAATTCCGGGGAGATCCACCGGCACCGCTCCATGTTGACAATGATCTTTTTAATACACTCATCAATGGGCAAATTCATTTCTTTGCCGATCGGGTTCCACCCTCCTTTTTTCTCAATTTCACGGTACTTTTGCAATGCATCCCTCAGCTTGTAGTACTGGCTGAACAATACACTGTCGTCGCGGTTGAGCAATACCGGATCAGACATGACCGAATCCAGCAAATCGCCATAAGAGACTTGCTTGCGGGGCAGAAGCCAACCAAGGGCGGTAGTGGTGGTATCGTCAAGTCCTTTATACACGTTGCCGGCATAAAAGAGATAAAGGTTGGTCAGCATCAGCTCGGTCTCCGTTGGTGTGAGCGTATTTTCCTTCCCATTTTCAAAGATGCCGTCAATTTTCTCCATGCAGGGGAATTTCGAGGATATCCCCTCAGCATCAAGCGCTTTGACTTTGCCGTAAAGGGTCTGACCAAATTCCACGATTCCATGTTCATCATGCCAGATGAAGTTGAACCGGTGTTGCCGGTATACCTCCATCACATCCTTTTCATATTTGTTCAACGCGGGATAGTTGCGGTAGAATGAAATCACGAGGTTGCTGTCGAACGGCATGTGACTATGCTGGTTAATGGCGCCGTGAAGGTGAATATCGATACCCCTTGCCACCTGTTTCTTCTCTTTTAACTTGCAGGAGCCACTGGCAAATAACAAAACTACCGTGATGGCTATGATGGGCGAATACCACTTTCTCATGACTTTCTGTGTTGAGTGTGATGCTCAGTTTTGTCTGATCATCCTGAAGCCGATCATTGTTACCCACAAATATAGTGTCTCCCCAAAAATGATCCATACCGGATAGGCATATTTAAATCTTAAGGGTATATTTCCCCGAAACTCATTCTTTGATCATTTTTATGGTATGTATTGAAGGTTCTGAGATGACTTTCAGGAAATACAAACCCGGGTTCAAATCAGAAAAATCCTTGTTTTCGATTTGTCTCCCTTTCCAAATGGTTTGTCCCGATGGACCTGAAAGCAGGTATAATTCTTTTCCCTTGGAATTCTTCAATGAGATGTGAATATGAAAAGGATTCGGATAAACCTGGTACATGTTGCTTGTTATGTCAACATTTTCCTTTATGGCTGTTATATAACCGGGACCAAATCCTGTTTCGCATTTCCTGATCCGGGAGATCATATCCGGTGCATTGGGATTAAGGATCTCGGTATAATAGACCAACAATTTCCCGCTGGTAGCAAAGGGTTCGGGATCTGTACGGATGGAGACAGAGGTGTCTGACACCATCCTGAAAACCGGATCAAGGCTATCGAGTTTCACAATCCATATTTCTGCCGGAACATAATCAATTTCATGGGGGCTGGATGAAGCCATGAAGGTAATATATGAATGTCCCTGATAAACAAATGGTTCAGGAGAGGCAATTTTATTGTAGAGCGGATTGGAGGAGGGGCTGGAGAATTGGGTAAAAATCTTATAATTGTTACTGTTTGGCGAGGTCTCTTTAAAAACGCGTATTCCGGTATTGTTGGTGCGTGCAAAAAACATCCTGGCATTATCATGTTCAGGGGCGCGCCACATAAAAGGTACCGAATATTCCAATTGAGGGTCATTGGTCAACTGTAAGGGAATACCTGGATTTAAAGGGTTGAAGAGTGCAACCTGATCGTCGTGAATGATTCCTGTCATCACCTGCTCATCCGCGGCCCAATGAGCATCCTTGAACCATGATACGGCATGTTCATCATAAGGATTGTCGAGAAATTTGTATTTGGTGTTCACACTGAAGGGGAGACGGATATAATGGATGGCCACCACCGAATCGGTTGGATTTCGCGTGGCATGTGGATTGATCCGGTGGGGTGCATCATAGAGAATGGTTTTCACCCACCCCAGGTTGGTTTCAGTTGCAACAGCAATATATCGTATTTTTCCGGAACAGCTTATGTTATTCGTGTACATCAACTTGTTGTATACAATATAGTTAAAGTTCATGTCAAACCCCCATTCACCGCTGTTGGATGTTTGTTCCAGTGGAGTCAACGAGGAATCGATTAAAATTTCCATGCCATATGGGTCGGCCAGCGCCCAGGTGGAGGTATCGAGGTGACAGATCCATAATTTATGATCGTCAAGGGATTGCCAGCATATCCTGTTGTTGTACGGATCCATCTCAATATCTCCGATCTCAGCATCGGAAGCGCTGACCAGTACATCGGTCACGGGAAAATCCTGCGCGGTTGTTTCAACTATAAACAATAAAAGGAACAGGAATAATGAAAAGGTTGATTTCATTAGGGGGACAGATTTTTCTCTCGGATTGGTTTACCCTGCTGCACTTATCATTGGTGAAAAAGAAATACTATTGCCAGTTCGAGATCGGAGAGGTATTGGCAGAAAAGGAGAGGTTAGCGCTTCAACAATACGGGGCAAATGTAGTAAATTATGTCACGCATCAACATCTATCTGCTTTTCATTCGAAATTATTGTTATTGCCCTTCAAATACTGGAGATTTCAGTGAACAAGGAGCTGTTTCGACGAACCACAATGGGGCGTAATCAGTCGTACAATATAGATCCCGGTGGGGAAAGTGCTGTGATTCCATGAAAAGCGGTGTTCCCCGGCAGGAAGGAACCGGTCGGCCAACAGGACCATCTCTCTTCCCCGAAGATCATAAATGGAAAGATATATTTGTCCGTTTTGAGGAAGCTTAAAACGGATAATTTTTTCAAAAATTGAATTTCCTGCCAGAACCTGGCAGTCCAGGCCGTTTCCTGAATTTCTCAGCTGACTAATGGCGACGGGCTGGAGGTATTCATATGCTCCCATATCGGGGGACGATCCGCTAAAGTCTTTTATGGAAACAAGTGTGTCTCCATTGTAAATATAGAGTGCTGTACCAGCATTCACGCAGGGTGAATTTTCGGGAAGTGTAAGATCAAGTGTCAGCGGGTCGTTGAACTCAGGGTAAAGTTCGATGTTCCCCTCCATCCAATTGACAGTTGAAGAGCCGAAGGCATGGATCGAGGTATCGCTTCCCAGGATGTCACAATAGGCTACCAGCAATGAATTTGACCCGTTACCCAAAAATATTTCATTGACTATGGTTGTATCGATTGAGTTTTTCCAGAGGATGGAGTTAATTATCTTTGGATTCGACATGGCTTCTATATTCAAAGTACCGCCATAGCCTCCGGTATTGTAAAAACTTGTAATCCGGTCAATCACTGGATTACTTTCATTGCAGCATATGGCCCCGCCATAGATACCCGAATTACCTGTGAAGGTACATTGCTGGATCCTGGGAGCTGAGCAAAGATGAAACATCACACCTCCTCCCGAGTTGACGGCAAAGTTATCCCGAAACCAGGTTTTGATGATCGTAACATTTGACCCATCACATCGGATACCGCCGCCGTAACTTGCTTCATTGCCTTCGATCAGGCAATCCATGACCGCGGCGTGTGAGTCCCTGAAATAAATCCCTCCGCCACAACCTCCCAGACCTCCGGCAACATTATCCATGATCTGAAGATGTTCAAGGGCAGGATGGGCATTGTTACAGTAGATCCCTCCGCCATAAAAGGTGAATCCCTCCTTTTTACCAGTACCATTTTTTATGGTGAATCCAATCAGGCTGGTCAGCTCAGTTTCGCCGTTTTCGAAGGTCACAACAGGTCCTGGAGAAGGTGCAGAAATAATGGTCTGATCGATATAGGTGGAATTACCGGTGGTCAGGAAAAACGACCCGACCACTACTTGTTTTCCGTTGAAATTGATCAATTCGTTGTAGGTTCCTTCTCTCACAAGCACGGTATCACCGGGAATGGAATAGAGAATTGCTTCCTGAATGGTTGGGCGGTCATCGGGAACAAGAGTGATATTGGAAAAACCTCCATTACCAAACGAAAAATACAGCGCTAGAATTAAATAAATGTTTTTCATTGTGCTTCCTTTCATTCAGTCGTCTTGACTGGTCTAAGAATCACAATGTTACAAAAGATATATGGATGATCAATATATTTTCGATAATACCATACAAGAGATCGGTAACGGTGATAAAAATGCCGGCAACCTGATTTTGCCGATTCCCATCTGCTACTTCAACAATACCTTTACCGCCTCTTCGATCTGCTGATCGCGTCCCGAGGAGAGAATTCCCGGGTCATTGGGTACCCTGATATCGGGCTCCATCTGATTGTTCTCACAGAACTTCCCGTCAGGTGTGCGCCAGCCGCCCATCGGGATGCCGAATACGAGGGTAGGATCAATCTGTGTTTCCCACCACACAAAGGTGCCGGTACCGGGAACGGGCATCCCAAGGGTCTTGCCCGTGTTCTTCAGGTTATATGCCACCGGGAAGAGATGCGCATCCGAATAATTGCTTTCTCCGATCAGCACAATTGATGGTTTCACCCACTTATCGTAAGGCTCTGAACCGATATACTGGCCATGCGGAACGATATCAATGTATTTCTTCCCGCTGAGAAAATCCGATAGCTGCTCATGGATATTACCTCCGCCGTTAAACCGCGTATCAATGATGATGGCCTTCTTTTCAAAGTTCCGCCCCAAAGCCTCTTCAAATACTGTTCGCATGCTGGCATCATCCATCGAACGAACATGGATATAACCGATCTTGCCACCTGAAAGCCGTTCCGTTTCAAGCCGGCGGTTTTTCACCCACCGCTGGTACAGCAGTTCGTTGGCCTCGCCGATGGTGATGGGCTTGAGGCTCTCTTCCCAGCGTTCTCCGGTGACCGGATTTAAAAGAGAGAGAAGGGTCAGTTTTCCTGTTTTCCTGTTCAGCAAGGCATAAAAATCTATTGAATCGGATATCAGTTCTCCGTCTATCTTTTCAATGATACACCCGGCTTTTACCCGCGATGCAGCCCGGTCAAGCGGACCAGCCTCGATCACCTCTGCCACCTTTAAACCGGGGCCAGGGAAAGTATAATCATAAAAAAGACCGAGGTCGGCGGTTTGATCCATATTCGGACGGTTGGCGCGGTATCCGCAACCGGTATGCGATGCATTCATCTCCCCGAGCATCTCGCTCAGCATCTCGGCAAAATCATAGTTGTTGGAGATGTATGGAAGGAATTTTTTATAGGCGGTATAATAGTAATC
>Ga0247841_10003167_pt1 | contig 31065 bp, 34 predicted proteins | sample LaCruzMarch2015__2_FD_192410 | JGI IMG/M metagenome (GOLD analysis project Ga0247841, IMG submission 192410) | Freshwater microbial communities from meromictic Lake La Cruz, Castile-La Mancha, Spain - LaCruzMarch2015_18m | ecosystem: Environmental > Aquatic > Freshwater > Lake | place: Spain... | reverse complement strand
CAAATAGTGAAGGAGTGACTTTTATGAAGCCGGAGGACTATTGATTTAGTCCTCTTTTTTGTCTTTATAACACATGAAAATTACGAAAAATATCAAAGCTGGAATTACGAATGATATCCCGAGCGCCCAAAGCTGGGGTATACAAAAGGACTCTTTGAGTACTGGAGTAAGTGCCAAACAAGTAAGTAATATTGTGAAAATTACTAAAACTACTGTAAGCCGTTCTACTGCTAAAGAGGATTTGTTCATCTTTTCAAAAAATTTATTAGATTTTTGCATTTCACTATTTAGAGTAGTAAATGATTGAGTCAGTTGCTGAACATTTGTGGTAAGTTCCTTGACAGATTGATTAATGTGGTGCATTGAGATTGCGTCTAATCCCTTTAGGAGTAATTTTTCAGTAAAATCATCCTTTTTAGCCATACTTTATTCTTCCGTCTTAGGTTTTTTTAATCCGTCAGTTTTGGGGCAAGTTCTACACATTGAAGTCATCAAGTCTGGGGCTTCAGGACAATCAGGATAGAGCCCTTTGCAATTAGGAAAGTCTTTTGAAAAAGAGATTATTTTTTCATTTGTTGATTTAACTGTTGTCATTTGCTTTTTTATTCCATCTGTCGCGTTTCCTTTTGCACTCATTGGTCTCACTCAATTTTCTTTATTTTATTAAGTACTTCTTCAATATTTGTTGTTGTGACTAAGAAGAATGCTAGGTTTCCTTTTCCCATTGTTTCCCAGTTTTTTGCGATTTGTTCTTTGTAAATCGTGTCTTCGTTTGTTTTTCTATCTGCCCCTTTCCATTCTAATGCTAGAACGGTTCCTTTTTTTGTTAAAGCAATAAAATCAGGGTAGAATTTTCCTTTTTTCCAACCTTGAATAAAGAAGTCTTGTTTTTCTCTGTTTCTCACCCATGCTTTGATGTTTGGTAGTGCTTCAGAATCAAGTCGGGATATAAAGTTTAGTTCTTCTTTGTTTAATTTTTCAATCCCGTCGTATATATTCTTTTTGAATTCTTGATTTTCTTTGTCCGATAGAATTATTTTGTGCGGATAGTCCTCAAATTCAGATAGCGTTATTTTCTTGTTCTTTATTAAGTCAGAAAATTGTTTCTTTGTGTAGTCTTCTTCTCTTTGCGATATTTGTCTTTCGAGTTCGTCCTTTAGGACAAATCGGTTCACTGAAAGTTCTGCCAGATGATGCTTTTTTAGTTGAGATTCGATTGCTTTTTTTATGAATTTTAGTTTGTCTTGTTTTTCTAGTTCTATAAACCTTAATTTTTTGTCAAGCCATTGGGTTAGTTCTTCTTCTGAAAAGTTTTTGTCGCGGTAGATTAGGTTTAATGTAGTTTGTCTTGCCCACCACCATTCTTCTTCTTTGTTAATGTCTATTTTTACTATTCCGTCACTGTCAAAGTGTGGCTTAAAGTCAAAATCTGCTTGTGTTTTTGAGAGTTCAAAACCATCCAGGAGGTCACCAAATTCTAGTTTGTCATCTTTTATTGCAAGATAAGGCACTAAGACTTTATCTTTTGTTATTTTTTCTGCTTCAAATTCGTATTTCTGCTTTGGTGCGCTTGCATTAATTAAATCTGCTTTGCTAAATCCGTTATTCTCTAGTCCAGAGACTATTTGTGTGGCGGCTTCGTTAAAGTTTTTTGCGGATGCAAAAATGTACGAGTTGTTTAGTTGAGGTTGAGTTTTTTCTTTTGCATTGGGTAATCTTACAATTCTTCCAATTATTTGTTCTACGGATATTTTTGACCCTATGTTTGCCACTGATATTAGGAGATATGCGAATGAGCAATCCCACCCTTCAGCTAAAGCATTTACGGTTAAAATATATCTTATTTTGCAGTTTTTGCTAAAAAGATCAAGCCCCGTAAGTTGGTCAGTTGTAGAGGTTTTTATTGCAATTTCCTCTTCAGGAATTTTTGCCTCTTTTATTAAAACGTCCCTTATCGCCCCAACTGTAACTTTTTTGTCTGTTTCTTTTTCTTGTTCTGCTTGAAATAGGGCTATTGGTCGGATGTATTCGTTTTTTTCTTTTTTTGCTATTTCTTCTAGTTCTTTTCTTTTGTTTACTCCCCTGATTATTGCTTGTTGCCATTGAGAAACACTTTCTAGAATTATTGGTATTTTTACCATTTTTTCTTCTTTTAATTTTGAGGAATGAATGTTAACTAAAACGCTGCTTTCTTCTCTGGGTGTTGCCGTGAACTCTAAAATGAAAGATGGATTTAAATCTTTTAGGAAATCAATTGAATCTTGCCCTGTGCTTTCTTTTATTTTAGTTAGGAAAGACCGTGTGCCGCTAGTAAAAGAATCGCAGACAAAAGTATTTTACTTAGATTTTAAGGCGCACTATGCGTCGATTGTTGAAAAAAACCAATCGCCGTATTCACCAATGATTCCACTGTTTACTGCTTTGGATGCGGCGCTGGATGATTTGTTGAAGGAAACTGTTGTTGGGCGTAACAAACGATATCAAAGGAATGCCAAACTACTTAGAAGTGAGTTAGTAAAATTGGGTTTGAAAATAACTTTAGATGAAAATCAGCGTGCAACAGTTTTGTCAAATGCAATATTGCCTGCAAACCTTTCTTATCCAAAAGTTCATGACTATCTAAAATCAAAGGGATTTGTAATTTATCCAATAAAAGACGGTCCGGACAAAGAGCGAAAAGTTCATTTTGGTAACATTGGACAGATTACGAAAAAACAAATTTTGGCAATAACAAAAGAACTTGGAAAGTTAATCAGGACTACTTCCTAAAGTCCTGATTGTTAACATATTCTAATAATGCTTGATTTTTTCCTGACTTGAAGTGTTGCCTTACTGGCTCAAGTGATTTGTTCAAGTATGCTGACAAACCATTTTTTACATCGAGTGGATGTAGAGTACCTTGTCTAAAAGCTTCTTCCAATTCAGCTTGGCTAAAAAACTCTATGTTGCCCCCAAACTTCTGTGGTCTTTCAATTAGCATTGAAGGGTACTTATCGAATATGAAGTATTTGCAGTATTCAATTACGGGATTGTCTTCAATTGTTTTTTCGGGACAGAATGCCCCTCTAATTTTTCTATTAACATCTTCAACTGAGTCGGTCATAAAGATTGCAGAATCTGGTACGGACTTACTCATTTTTAGTTCAATTGAGCGATCAATTCCTGTTTTGTCGGAATTTATTTGTGTTAAGCCCCTTAGCATGTGGTGGTGTATTGCAACTGGTTTGTAAAAGCCCAGTTTTGGACCCACTTCTCTAGCTAGCATATTTACTTTTCGTTGATCCATTCCTAGTTGGGCGATGTCTATTCCCATATGAAAAATGTCTGCTGCTTGCATGCAGGGATAAAATATTTGTCCTGCTGAAAGGTTTTCTGATTCTTGGCGACCCATTATTTGCGCACATCTTACAATTCTTTTTACGCTAGAACTTACTCCTATTTTTAGGACCTTTTCCCAGTATTCTTTTTGTGATACAAGGTCGCTTCCCCAAACGAATTCAACTTTGTCAACATCAAGTCCACAAGCGCGCCATACTTCTACCATATACTCTCCGGCTTTGTGAATTTTTTCCATATCTCCGCCAAGTTTATTATTTGTAAATGCATGCCAATCAGCAACAAGAACTTTGAATTTGCATCCAATGTTAAGCATTTTATTGATGTTGTTTGCGCGCATTAGTCCTTGGGCGATGTGTATCTTTCCACTTGGTTCAAAACCGTCATAAGCTACGGGGGATGTTTTTGTTTCAAACAATTTGGCTAATTCTTCTTCAGTTAAAATCTCTTCCGCGAATGACTTTAACACATCCAGTTTTGCAGTAAAATCCATAATTAAATTAACACTAGAAAGAATAAAAAGCCATGTGGCATTACCAACAAACCCTTAAGGTATCAAAAACAACAGGGGTCATATTTATTGGGTTCGAGGAACCGTTTGGTTGAAAATCTTTTGCCCCTGTATGTGTTTATGGAATCTTATGATTTTAGTCGCCCAATACATTATACGGCGACTGTATTTGTGATTCACGAAAAGAAGCTTTTATTGTTAAAACAAGATAAGAGTCCGTTCTGGTTACTTCCTGGGGGACATGTAGAGGATAATGAATTGCCTCATGAAGCCGCAGTTAGGGAAGTTTTCGAGGAAACCGGCTTGAAAGTAGAGTTGTTGCAAAAGCCGGATGAAAAAGCGAAAACAAGCATCGTTTCTCCATTACCTGTGCCAATTGCAGTACAATTGTTGCCTTGTAGGGACAAAAAAGACATTTCATTTTATTTTACTGCAAATGTTGTTTCTGGTGAACTCAAGATTGATGCAGAATCCAAGCAAGCAAAATGGTTTACAAAAGATGAAATACTTAACACTCCCGAAGTTGGACCAAATACAAAATATTATGCTTTGAAGCTACTTTAGTGTGGAGTTTACTGTTAATTTTGTTTTGAATTTTATTAATTCTTTTTTCATCGCAGGAATGCATTCACTAAATAATGGATTTTTGTAAACTTTAGAAATAGGCACATAGAATCCTTCAGAAATCTCATCAGTGTTAATCTTTATTCGCGCCTTAGTGATTAGATAAAAAACGTCAATAAACTCTTTGAGTTCGGGCGTAAAGCATTTTATTTTACCTAAGAAAATTGGTTTTCCGTTTATTCCAAGTTCTTCCTTTAGTTCTCTCAGCGCAGTTTGTTGTGCAGTTTCATCCAGGTCAACATGTCCTGATGCTGAAGGTGCTATCAGATTTGGATAAACATCTTTGGTTGGTGCGCGTCTTTGTAAAAACAGTTCCCCCTTTGTGTTGAATACAAAGATGTGGGCAGCTTTAGAGACAAGATTTAATTTGCGAAGAGATTTACGAGTTGCATATCCAATCAATTTTTCAGTCTTAGAATAATATGCGTGGATATCAGCCTTGTTTTTAAAAAAAGCTTCCAAATCATTTTGATCATACAGTAATACATGGTTTTGAAAATGCTTCTTTGGTTTTTTACCCAGCCAAACAAAAACTGGACTTAATCGAGATGCGTTCACCATGATTAATACTCTCACTTCTATTAAATAAAGTAATATCCTTGCCCTAATGGAGTTTAAATAATCTTTCTGGAATTAATCTCTGTATGGTTGTTGCTATTTCAACTGGCTGTTGCCATGACTTAAAATTGGGCAGATTAGAAAGTATTCATTTTTTAGAAAAGTATCCAGTTGACGGATTGGAACTTTTATTTGCATATCCTGAAGAGTTAATTAGCTTTGATTTAGACAAAAGAGCCCTTTCGCACTTGAAGAAATTGAAGTTTGTTTCTATTCATATGCCGTTTGAAAATATTGTCTACTCCAACAATCCAGAGACTCGGCAATTGCTTGAAAAAGCAACTGTTCTCGCTAAACAAATTAATTCACAGCACTTGGTTTTTCACCCACAAACTATAAGTGATTTTAATTCACTCAAAAATAATCCTATTCAAGTTTGTATTGAGAACATGAACAAAAAAGAGGCAAGCTATAAAACTGTGGATGAAATAAAAGAAACATTAGACAAGTATCCTTTTCTAGGATTTGTACTGGATGTTTCTCATGCACTTGGAAACAATTTGCTTCCAAGCGATTTTCTTATCTTTGAAGGTAAAATTAAGGGTTTTCATATTAGCGGACAATGGATAAAGAAAGGAAACCTGAAAGAGCACGGTTTCCTAACAGAGGGCACAAAAGAACAATTAGAGAAAATACTGCCTATTCTTAAACTTAAGAAACCTAAAATAATTGAGGCTGATTTTTATCCAAATAAAGTAGACTTGATAGAAAAAGAAATCCAATTAATACGCGAATCTGAAGAGACCTCTGGTAACTTGGGTAATTCCTCTCCTTGGGCAAATGGGGGTCTAAAAGTCAACCAAAAATCAACTAATTAGTTGATTTTCCTTCAACACAACATTTATTAACTTCTTAACCTGAAGTAATTATTATGGACGACTTTCTGGGGGTTGGTCAGGCCTTATGGATCCTGATGTGGATGTAGTCATTGACTACTACAAACATCTGTTCCCTGACTTCTCTTTGCCTCATTTTGCCGTCTATAAATTGCTTTGGCGTGTAGAGCCTTTGCCGGTTGAAACCATTATTCAAGAAACTGGTTTGGGTAAAACCACTGCTTATCACATTCTAAGAGACCTTGCTTTATGCGGTCTTGTAAATAAAACAAACTTTAGCCCGTCTTCATATTATGCTGTTGACCCAGTAAAGACCTATCACTCAAATTTGAAAAAGATTTTGACTAAACTTGAAAGAGGGGCAGAACGAGTTGAGTCTTTACTCCAAAATTCAACTAGCTTAAGTGGCGAACTCTATTTGGTTAAACGTGATGGGGGTCAACAAAAGCTATTAATGAAACAAAACAGGGGCTTGTTAGATGATGCTCAACAATTGCTTGAAATAAGAAAGGTTATTGATGACCAAATAAAAGAAGTGGATAAGCAAAAGCTAAAAACGATGGCTGTTTACAAATAATTAAGCGTATTTGTTTAAAATTAACTCAACCACTTCTTCTTTATTATATGTTATTTTTGCTGTGAAAATTCCCTTCTTTTTAATTAATGGTAAGAATTGGTAATCCCCTTTCCACAAATGAAGCTTTTTTATCTCGGAATTTTTAATCCACTCCAAGTCTCCCTCATTTGATTCAATTAGGTCACCAGAAAATTTGTTTGCTGTGAATACAAAAACTATCCATTCTTCGTCAGCATTATTGGTTTGTGGGTAAGTGATAATTCCTTTTAGTTTTGGGTTTGATATTTTAAGTCCAGATTCTTCAAAAACTTCTCGTATAATTGCTTCTTCAGGAGATTCGTTAGCTTCCATTTTGCCCCCTAACCCATTCCATTTGCCTTCATGTATGTCGTTTTCTTTTTTCACTCTATGCAACATCAAAGTTTTACCACTTTTAGTTAGGTAACAAAGAACTGAGAGTTTCATTCACAAGATATCCTGCGAAGAATTTATGAATTGATATACTTTATAGAAGTTGAAAGAGTTACAATTGGTTAAACATCAAAGTACCAGCCATTAATTTGTTGAGTCCATTTGTCAAGTCCTCCAGATTCTGCAGTTGTTTCAATAAATGTGCTGTATGTTCCTGTATCCACAAAAACTACTGCATGATTAACTGTTTGCGGATTTGTTGGGTTATCAATGTCCATATACACTAATTGAACTTTCCAGTTTTTTGGGACTGCTTTTAACAAGCTTGCAACTAGCACTGCTTTTGCACCACAATCCCCGCCGCCTTCAGATAGTGTTTCTAAGGAATATCGTGGTACGCCCCCTAATTGAGAAGAATAAGTTGTAAGTTGGCTATTGACATTGAATATTTCTTCAATGTTTTCTCGGTCTGTTTTGCTTGGGTCATAAATAGTATTAATCACATTTTTGAAAACATCTTTTTCAACAAATTCAGTGTAGTCAATTGTTCTTGCTTTAGTACCATTTGGAAATGTCAAATCTTTATAGTGAATGCCTTGGTCAGCAATCGTTTGTACACTTTGGTCGCATTTCGCTGTTTCAGAGACGTATGAATTATAGTAAGATTGAACAGTAGTTCTACAAGAGCATGAGTTTAGGTTTACGCATAGGTACTCGCACAAATTGAAGTATGCTGTATATGTGCCATATAAATTGGAGTTAGAGGTTGTGCAAATAGATTGTACTAATGGGACAAATGTGTCAGGGATCAAAGTTTTCTTTTTGTAGCTGAGTGTGAATGAATCCTCAAAAGCACTCGCCGGCCATTCCCAAGTAATTATATCCCCGTTTATTTTTTTGAATACTGCTGTGGCAGTTCTTCCTCGCATAACCACATATGGGGCTTTGTACGCCCCTGAGTACTCCTTTTTTGTAGCATCTAATTCATTTGATACATTTTGGTATTGATTATTGAAAGTAAGGTTTGCTTGCTGGCAAGTAGTCAGAGTTTCATTTAAACTTGAAATATTGGAGTTTAAGTCAGCTTTTTCACTTTGTAATTCAATCATGCTTTGTTTAAGTGAATTATTATCAGCATACGCGAATAGTAGCATAACAAAAATTGCAATAAGCACTATTATGAGTATTGGTAAAGAATATTTTGAAATGATTTTAAATCTTGCTAGCAGTTTTGGCTGATGTTCGCATTTGTCGCAAAGCACTTTACCATTTGGATAATCCCAAAAAGATTTTGACTCAGTGGTTCCACAATTTGAACATTTGTCTTTATGTTTTTGCATGATAAACTGTGGCAAAACTTAGATTTAAATCTAATGTTTTGAGTTTAAATCTTTTGTCAAAATTATTAAGGAGTTTATGAACAAACTTGCATTTGATTTTTCAAACAACTTGCTAGTGGGGTGAGCAGAATAATCTCTGTATTCTTTCATTACACCCAGTAGTTTTCCTGATTCGTTTGGGTTAATTTGTTTGTTGCTAATCAAGAAAGCTATTCTTTCGTTGAGTGTTCGAAATTGTGCCTTTGTGTCGGTGGCTTCTATTATTAGTCCTTCCATTACGGTTCCGCAAATCAAGCAAGTTGCTACATGTGCTCCATGATTGAAACAAATGTATGCTTCTATTATTCTGTCACGTAAATTGTGTGGGAGCAGAGTGAGGAATTTTTCGTCTGGTTTCATTTCTTCGGACCCAATTAATTTACTAATAGACTGAGTTAATTCTGAATTTTGTTTTCGCAAATCTTTTGATTCAATTTTTAGCTTTTCGATGTCAAGGTCGCTTTCGCCAGAGGATAATCTTATTGCAGACACTAAAGCTTCAAGTGCTCCTGATAAGTAAACTGGGTTGTATTTGTCTACTTCAGGTGCTTCTATGTCAGAATCTAGTGCTCTTGCTGAGTCAAGTATTTTGTAGTAATCTTCGAGTATGTTGCTCACTTCGGCTGAATATGCTCTGCCGTCCTTGATTAAATTTACTAGTGATTCACGTACTGCGGCTGCCCTACTGGCTAGCATTAATAATTTCTTGTTGTTTTCCATTATCTGATTCCTCCTTGAATAATTTTTCTAGTAAAGGTTTGATTTCGGTTCGTTTGAATGTAGTGTGAAGTTTTTCATATTCTCTTTTCGCTAGAAAGTCTGTTACTACAAACCACCATTGTTTGAAACCGCTTGAATTGTTTTTAGCGACTTTAGCATTCATTTCGCCAGTGTTTTTTGATTGGCTTCCGGTCTCAACTTCTATCGCAAAGCGTTCTGTCGCACCATTTTTTTCGACTTCAAATGTGATGTCTGGATCTACGGTAGCATCTGTTGTTACTTTTTTTGCGTAGTGCCTAATCTCTTCAGCTATTATTTGCGCCATGAAATAGTGCTCCACGCTTTCACTCCCACTAGGCTTTTTTACTAAGTATTGTTTTGACGAGTTATCTAAACCGCACAGACGTGATTCAACAAATCCATTACTCTTTAAGAAGTTTGATTGTGTTTCGTTAAGTTCGCTTGTTAGATAATAGTTTTTCTCTATTTTGTAGGGCTCTAGATTCTCTTTTGTTACAGTTGCTAGCTCTTTGAGTTTCTCTTCTCTTTTTCTAACTTCATCAGGGTTAGTTGTGATTAATTCATATTCGCTTGGGCTTGGCACTACTCGTAAAGGTATGTGGTCGTTCATTGCGAAAAGTAGTCCTTCTCCCGGCATTGCAGTTAGTAAATAATTTTGTTCTTCTTGGTTCAAATGGAACTTTTCTGCTAACTCCATAATGCATGCGGGTTCTTGTCTTGACAAGTATTTCCATGCAGTGTTTGCTAGAATTGTTTTTCCGGCTGGGGACGTTAAGAGGTCTTCGACCTCTTGGGTGATGATGACTATCCCCAAGCCGAATTTTCTTGCAGTTTTAATTAATTCGAAAATTGATTTTGAGTGTTCTGCAAATCTAAGCAATGACCATGCTTCATCTATTATTAGGGTTTTTCTTTCGCGGTCTTTTTGCATCTTCTTATGAACGAAGTCTAGAATCAAGTACATCATTACTGGTTTTATTTGACTTGGCATGTTTGCGATGTTAAAGCAAATCAAATCATTAGTCAAATCAAGATTAGTTTGCTTGTTAATGAAACTAAAAGAACCTTTAACATAAATCCTCAATCTGTTTTCCAATGCTTCATAGGTCATTTTCTCTAAACGAGAAGCGGTTTTCTTTTCTTTGATTATTTCATTGTACAGGTCTTCCATTATTGGGGGTTCCTTGGTCCAAGTAGTCGCATCATCTGGTAAAATTCCTTTTTGCTCATAAACTACATGCACGGCTTTGTCTAAAATGTTTTTCTGCACTTCGGTTAATTCTCCGCACAAGATTTTGAATAAATCCATTAGGGAAATAGTTTTTTCACCTAAATCGGAGTTCATTAGGTCAAATGGGTTAATGATTGAGTTTGATTCTCTGTGAATTTCTACGAGTTGCCCGTTATATGTTTTTGTCAAGTCAACATATTCTCCTTGCGGATCTATCATAATTGTTTTTACTCCGCGCAAAATATTTCTTAAAATGAACAATTTTGCGGTTACACTTTTTCCACCTCCTGAAGTTCCAAGAATTAGTCCATTGTAGTTTGCAAATGAAAATGGGTCAAGAATTATCGGGATGTTGTTTAATTTATTTAGTCCAAATAGTATTCCTTCTTGGTCAATGTTCAGGTATGCGGTTGTGAATGGAAAGCACGCTGCTAATGCATCTGAGGGTATGTTTCTGTTAATATTTAGTTTGTCTTCTTGTATTGGGTATAGGGACTTTGCGCCATCATTCATTTTTAGGAAAGGTATTTTTGGGATTATCATTATTGAGTTGAGTTCTGCTAAAATCTTTTTTGTAAGTAACTCTAATTTCTCTTTGTCATAAGCGCGGGCTCCGAGGTAAAGAGAAATGTTGAATAGTTTCTCTTCACCTTTTTGGAGCTTTTCTAATATGTTGAGGGTGTCTTGGTGTTGCAACTGCAAAGAAGGATTTACGATTCCTTTCATTTGGGCAGCCATTAAGTCGGCTTCTTGTTTTACTAATTCTTGGTTAAGTTGAGTGAGGACAGTAGATATGTGCGAAGGTTTGATGTGCATGCTCATATCAAAATTACCTTCTGAAGAAATGATTGAATCTAGCCAGCCTTCTCTTATTGTTCGTGGGTATCCGACTGCCATGATTGTTCGGGTCATTTGTTCATTGACTTTTAGACAGTCAAATTCATTCTTCACGTACGATGGTTTGAGTAATCTCGCTAGTTCTTTCATTCTTATTCCTCCCTAAATATTGCAGGCACTTTTGTACCACTTTTCCATTCACTCTTTTATTCTCCACAAGGTAGTTGTATTGGTTCCCCTTGTTTGTCTTGGTTCTCACAAAACTCATTCAAATCACTTTGCACTACTACTTCTTTTTTCTTTGATATTGCTTCAAAGAAATTTTTCATTATTTTTTCATATGCTTCTAAAAACATCCTTTCACCTCCGTTAGTATTGGATGTAATCGTGCGGATTGTTTACGTTCCGCATTTCTTTTAGTCTGTGATCAACGAAATACTTTTTTCCGTTGTACAAAATTGTTGGTAATCTTCTAACGCTCACGCTGTCACCCCCTTTGTTTTCTCCAAAAATGATAACATTGAGAGGTATTCTGTGCCGTTTTCGATGAATCCTTCAAAGTATGAGGACAACATTGAACCGAGTTCGTTTGTGCTGAGTCTTTTTGTGGTCAAGTTGCATGCTTTTAATTTCTCTTGACACAAAGTTACCCTGATGTCTAATTGGCTCAAAACGTATTTGGCGTTTTTTTCGTCTGTTGGAATTACTATGTAAAATAATCTGTTTTTTACAGCGTGATTTTCAATAAACCCTGTTACGAATTCTTTAAAGTCAGCGAATTGCTTGTGCAACATCTCTTTTTTTGATTTCTTTACCTTGGTTTCAAGTGTTTTGAGGTATTCTTCAAGTGAAAGGTTTACTGTTCGCATTACTATTTGTATTGGGAAGTCTAAGGAGTTGAGAAAATCTTTGTAAGCTGAAATAATTGCTTGTTGATGTCGAGAATCTAATATGTGAAAGTTAAGTGGCTGTACTTGCAAAATTGCTTTTGCTGAACCATTACTCAAATACGCTGTGTTATCCGCTATTCGAGTAACCTCAATAAAACTTTCCATTTGTTTTGATAAGTATCCAAGCTCGCGTGGTCGTAAAAAATAGTTTGCAAAAGTAATTGTGTGTTCTTTAAAATTAAAGAAGGCAAAACCTATTCCTACTCCGATACAAACCAAAGCAATTATTGCTTTTACTTCAATTGGAAAAGGAGTTTTCATGAATACTATTGCGCCTAAAGCAAGGAAGGCTCCTATTGAGCCTGCCTGCCAAAGAGACAAATTGAAAATAATTTTTTCTTCATATTTCAGATTCTTTGGTATTTCGTAACTCATGCGCTCGCCCCCTTTGATGCTGGTTTAATTGCTGTCACGAGTGAGCCTATTTGTCCAGTGAGTGCTCCAACTGCCAAGCCAATCATGGGTGTGCTGTCTGCGATTTGTGTTCCTGATTTTATTATTGCGTGACCCATTAAGAAAATGTTAGCGATTGCAACAACTACAAAGCCAAGCATTGGGATGAATATTGCTCCTGCTTCGCCGGCTAAACTTGTGCCAAGTTGGTATGAAGCAATCAAAATGATTACGTCAAGTAATTGCATTGCGAGCATTGTTCCAAGAAAGCTGAATACTAGTTTTCCCCAGCTTTCCATTTTTGGTGTAAAGTAAAGGAATATTCCTATGGGGAATAATGCTACTCCTGCGAGAAGGAAAAGGTATCTTATGAATAATGTAATTAGTGTGATGAAAATTACTCCCGAATAAAATACTAACATTAGTAGTCCTGCTGATGTGAAGATTGAGTTTTGGAAGAATTGTGAGAATCCTGTTTCCCAAAAATATTGTGTTATTGCAGAGGACAATTCAAGAATTAAAGTATATCCGAGGAAGGATAAGTTTACTCCTATTATCATCATGAAGGCTTTTTTTAGCCAGTCTTTTGCTTGTTCTCTTTTCTGAATGTTTGCTCCTGATAAAAGAAAAGCAAAGCCGATTATTAAGAAAATTAAAAGATAAAAGCAAGATAGAACGGTTATTACTGTTTGCCAGAATCCAAGCATTAAATTGGGATCTGGATTTGTGGCGAGTAATGTTCCTGTAAATGTAAGTAAAGAAATGTTAAAGTTTTTGAATGAGTTTTTTATTCCTGCGGTGAAAAATCCAAAAATATCGAAAGGTAATGCATGTATGCTGTTGTCTATAGTGGTTTTTTGGTCGTTGATTGCGTTTGTGGTTTGTTGTCCGCTTCCGTTTATTGCTCCAACTAACCCGCTAATGTCGATTCCTCCCCCGCCAGAGTCTGCATGAGCTAGGGGTGTCATTATGCTCACGAGCAGAACCATTGGCAGGAATATTTCAAACCATTTCATAACACATAACCTCCATTTAAATTGGTGCAGTCAAGTACCCCACGAGAACTGGTGCAACCCAAACGAGAACTAATCCCACGATGGCATAGGAAACCATGTTCTTTGCATTCTCTCTGTTTTGGATGTTTGATCCTGAGAACATGTACATTGCCCCTGCAATCGTGATAGCAATTATTCCAATAACCGAAACAACTCCTTTGATCAGGTCATAGATTTTTGTTATGGGTGCGGTTACATCTGATACGCTTGCAGCAAAAGCTACTTGGGAAACGAGTAACAAAACTGAAAGCACTAATAAACTTTTTTTCATCTCTAACTCCTCCATGAGAAAAAAATTTTCTCTTAGAATCCCCTTCCTGCTCCCGCGATATATAAATGCTTTGTTCACGGTTTCCGTTTTTTGCGGAATTTTTCCGTTTTTTCCGGAATCGGCGAACTAAAAGTTTTTAAGCAACCCAAGCAGAAGGTGAGGTTATGGAGGTTGAATCCGGATGGATGAAAATGAAGAAGAACAGCCTAAGAAAAAAAGTATTTCAAAAGAACTTGAAGAATTCAAAAAAAGACACACTGAAACCTTCATGTTCTTTTTAGAAGAATATGATAAATGGCGACAATTAAAACAAGCAGAACTGTAATTCTAATATTGTTCTTTTCAAAGAACAATTTAAGCCAATTTCTTTCTTTTGAAAGAAAGATTTAGGTCTTCTGAATAGAGGGGACTAGAGTGTTTAAGTTTAAGAGTAATTAATTACGGTTTATCAGCATAAGCTTATAAAGAGTTGCTGATTTATAGTAATTAATAGTGATTTGTATGAATGGGGCTATTCTTAAGGAATTATTCAATAAAGGACACATAGATAGCGGAGCTATAAAAGACATAAAAGTAGCCAGTTATACTTACCAAAAAACCATTGACGAATTATATTGGCTTGGAGTAATTGCAAGAGGCAAAAGCAAACTAAGCGTAACCCTATTAGATAATCCAATTTCAGGGGCTATAAAAAAGCTTTATTTTGCTGGCTTTAACCCAAACCTTCTTTCTAAAAAAAATCTTGAATGGCTTTCCAACCTCATAGAACCAAAAAGCACTCATGAGTTATCAGAATCAACTAATTTATCAGCGACACAAACAAGCGAATTACTAAGTAAATTTGCACAGTTTCTATCCAAGAAGGAAAACAAATACAGTCTCTCTTCTACAAACCAAGATTTATTTAACTTGCTTACTTTAATTAAATTGAAGATTATGCAAAACTACGTTTGGGAAAAAGGGGAAGAAAAATTAGAAAAAATACCTATCGACTTTCAAACGGAAGGCACACTAACAGGATTCTCGCGTTTCATCGAATTTGGATTCATGTTAAATCCTGCGCACAAATTTGTTTATTTTCCAAAAAAAGAATTAACTTTGGAAGAAGTGCTTGCTCACTCAATAAAGTTTACTGACAATCCAAACGACTTAACGCTTTGCATTTTATTCTATATGAAGAATAGGGCAAAAATGAAGGTAAATGAAATTGAAAAAAACTGTGAAAAACTTAGCATATTGGAAACATGGTTTGATATAGTAAATTATATTGACGGTCAGCCAGTAAAAAATCAAGCAAAGTTTTTACCAAAAGCAGAATTCCAACAAAAAGCGAAACTTTATGATATTGAAACAATTCCAAGATACAACCAAGAGTCAATTCAAAAATTATTCAAAGAACTCTCAAGCGAACTTAAAGAAGCAGTTCCAATATATTTTATTGGCGGAAATGCACTAATCGAGCATAAAACAAAAAACTCGACCAAGGATATTGATATTGTTTTAACAAACGAAAAGCAAGCCGCTATATTAGTTAGCGTATTAAAGAAAATTGGGTTTAAAGAAGTTGCAGAAAAAGAATTCCAATACGGACAATTAGAAGCAAACGCAATGCTTGAAAGAAAAGGCGACCCAAGAATAGACTTATTTGTAAGAAAAATCTGCGGAGCGCTCGAATTCAGCAAAAAGATGCAAGAAAGAAGCAAACAAATAAACCAAGACAAAGCCGAAATCCACTTATCATCCTTGGAAGATGTGTTCTTACTAAAAAGCGTTTCATCAAGAGATTCGGATTTAATAGATTGTGAAAATATTCTCCAAAAAACCATGTTGAACTGGGAACTTATTTATGATGAGATAGTTGCGCAACAGAAAAACCTTGAACAAACTCAAGAGCTCATAATTCTTGACCACCTAGAAGCCCTGGAAAAAAGAATGAACATTAAAATCCCCATAACAAACAAAGTTACTGCTTTGTGTTTAGAAAAAAGCATACTATACTTAGCAAGCAAACCAGTAAGCATAGAAGAAATAAGACAAAAAGTTGATTTTCCTGAAACTACTATTAGAAATCAAATAACAAAACTACTAAAAGTAAAAAAATTAACCAAAGTAAGCGAAAAACCCTTAAAAATACTTCGAGTCTAATTGGAGTTATTGGACTTAATTAAGACTATTGTGATTTTTGCTCGATGCAGGTCTAATTATTTTATAGTGTTTATTACACAAGGTTCTTACCCAACCAAGATCCGGGCGAGATTTACCTTTGGCTCCACATGCCTCGCAAGTCTGGTAACTCTTTTTTTCATATTTAGCGATTAAATCATGTATTTCTCTTGGCGCACCATTAATGTAAAATCTTAATCCTCCAAATTTTTCTTTAACCTGAACTGCCTCCACTTTTCCTTCTGGATCAAGTTCAGTAATCTTTTTACTTAGTTCATAAATCAAATCAAACCAACCATCTTCGCACTCGAAACCAAATCGCATTAAAGAGTCCTTAACTGACTTGTCTTTAACTCGGTATAAATTTGGAAAGTCCTTAAACAACTTCTTTGTAGCTTTTTCATCCATATTAAATCCCTCCACTTTTAACTATTTATAAATCTGGAAATTACATCCAGCGCGGAGCACCACTCAAAAAGACCTCCACGTCCCGTTCCTGAAACAATTCACTTCCATCATCAGCGACCACAACAGTCTGACCAGTAATGAACTCTTCAAACTCTTTCCAACGCTTTTTTCCAATCTTTTTGATAACTTGCGCTTTAGTCAAAACCACAAAAAACCCTCCGCAACCATTGCCTAAATAAAACCTTTGCACTACCACATTACATACTCAATGCAAAATAAAAGCCTTAAGCAAAAAAAGATCATGTAACTAAATGTTCGTCTTTCGGAGCAGATGGGCGAGCTGAGGCTTATTATTTTTATTCAAAACTGGTGTTTCTTAAGGGTGTTTTTTTCACTTTTCCAATTGATTTAAATACTTTTAAATCCTCTTTATTTGGAATTGTTTTGTTGATTTTTATGCCTGAGGAGAATGTGTTCATCCCAAAGAAGGCCTCCCCTTCTAATGGGTTTTCAATAAAGATGAGTGGTTCGGGTGTTCAGATTAAGGATTCTAAGGATGTGTTAAATCAGCAGGACCCTGCGAGCGAGTATGATTCTCTTGATAAGCCTCTTGTTGTTGAGAGGGTGAATGAGGGGAATGATCCTACTAGAGTAAAAACAGGTATTACCGGTTTTGATGATTTGATTGAGGGCGGGTTTGAGAGAGAATCAATAGTGCTCGCGGTTGGTGCTTCGGGCACTGGAAAAACAATTCTTAGCATGCAGTTTTTGTACAAAGGGATTGTGGATTATAATGAGCCGGGAGTTTTTATTTCGTTTGAGGAAGAAAGGGAAGCACTCTTTAAGCACGCTCTCCAATTTGGTTGGGATTTTGAGAAGCTTGAGAAGGAAGACAAGTTTCGGTTATTAGTGTTTAAGCCTCACCAGGTTACAAAAATTCTGGAAGAGGGTGGTGGGCAAGTTAGAGATGCTTTGGCTGAGATTGGTGCAAAGAGGGTGGTTGTTGATTCAATTACCGCTTACGGTTTGCTTTTTCGTGATGAGTACAAGAGGCGAGAAAAAACTCTTGAGTTTTTTAATTTATTAAGAAAGTGGGGAGTAACTGCAATGATTGTTTGCGAGGATTCTCCAAAAGATATTGAGGAACAGGAAGGGAGCATTGGTTTTATTAGTGACGCGGTGGTTTCTCTCTATTACGAGCATGATAAAGAGAGAGGGATTAGAATTCATTCGCTTGAAGTACTAAAGATGAGGGGCACAAAGCACACGAATAAGGTTTGCGCGATGAATTTTGAGGGTGACGGAATTACTGTTTATCCTGATGTTGAAGTGTTCTAAAAAAACAAAGCAAATAATTTGCGTGGCTTTTCACTATTAAATTTTTTAGCTTTCTGCCAGAGTTATTGCTGAGACAAACATTTCCGAGTAATCAAAAGTTTTGTCAGCGAACTCTTTACTCATCTCTATTATTTCCGGGTTTGTTGATTCTTTTACCGTGAATATTATTGCTGAGTTTTCTTTCAATCTGGTTTTGTTGCTGAAATGGTGCAAGAATTTTCCTATTTCGTTCTGTTTACTATAAACCGAGAGAGTATTTAGCGCATCAAAAATAATTATTTTTTCTCCGCTTAGTGCTTTCTCTGCTCGCTCTATTGCTATTTGCATTCCGGTAAGGTCGGAATTATTTACTGTAGTAATATTTGCGCCGCTGCTTTGGGCGTCCTTTGAGAACGCATCAATAACTCTTACTCTTTCCAAATAAAGTTTATTTATTTTGGATAGGACCTCTTCCCCCGGAGTAGTTAGGGATACATAAATTAATGATTTTTGCGATTGGGAGAGTATTGAGGTTATAGTAAAAATTAGTGCATCATTTGCTTGTTTTGGGCTTAGCATTACAAAGATGACGCTCTTGTCAAGGTAAACTAGGGCTTCTTTCATGAAGAAAGCATTTTGCATGAATAGTTCAGGTTTTTTCTTAATAAAAACCTTGCTCACGAGCATTGCTTTTGCCTTTTTTTGGGGTTAAGTAATTAATAAATACCTAAAATCCTTTACTTCTTCATGAAATGCAGGGCTCAAGCAACCATTGAATTATTGCTACTTTTAGGGATTTCTTTAATCGCTCTTGCGATTATTTATTCTCTTTACCTTCAACAAGTTGAGCTTTCGGGGGCTTCAAGGGAGGCAGTTACTACAAAAAATACTTTGGATAATTTAGTTAATGCGGCGAACAGGTTATACATTTCTGGCCCTGGCTCAAAGACAAGAGTTTTTGTTGATTTGCCTAACTCGCTTGACATGAGCGAATCAAGCATTGTTGCAAGTTCTCTCTCTCTTCAACTTTCAAGCGGAACTGATTTGGTTACAACCGCTGATGTGAATTTTTTCGGGGATTGGAAAAAAGCAAACGGGGAGTATTTAACCGGTGGATATTTTGCCACCCTGGTTTTTGATGGGAATGTTGTTAGAATTTATTATGATGATTATGATTTGAGTAGTGAGGTTATTTTTGTAGCAGCAAAGCAGGGGGCGAGTGTAACAAAAACTTTCAGTATTAGAAATAATTCGCAAAACAACGCTCACTTTTGGATTAATAATTATTTTTCTCATTCGCCAAATGTATCCCTAACTATTGATAATTCTGATTTTGTTTTGACCCCTAACGAAACAAAATTAATTACACTAGATTTTGTTCTCTCGCAAGGCTCAAGCGGGAATTATTCAGGATACCTCACGGTAATTGGTCAAATTAATGACGGCGCGAGTGATTTGAATAACTCAAAACAGGTTCTTCTTTCAGTTGAATCTTTCACAGAAATAAAAGAGGTGATGATTAATCCAAATTCTACCTCTTTTTCCGGTTTGACTGGATCTTCTTACACAAAATCTTTTTCAATTTGCAATTCAGGGTATTATGATTTATCTTCTCTTTCTTGGGTGAAGGGGGGTGATGCTTCCAGCTGGTTCTCTCTTCCTTCCTCGATAACTAGTTTATCTAAAGGGACTTGCACGGATTTTAATTTAATTATAACTATCCCGCTAAGTGCTTCGCTCGGGGTGAATGATGCAAATTTTACAGTTCTTTTTAATGACGGGAATTTTTTTACTTCTTATATTTATGTAACTGCCCTGGCCTCTAATGTTTACTCCGTTTTCTTTTCAGGAACAGATAATAATTTGACTCACTGGTTTGATTATAATGGGTTTGTAAAAAAAAGAACGGATAATAATTCTTGGACTGCGACGGGGGAACTTGATTGGAATTCAAGTTTAATAGTGTCTTCTTCTGCGGGCGATTTACCAATTTCTTCTTCAAGTTCTTTTTGGGATGCAAATCTTGTTGCGGCTTATCACCTGAATGGGAATGGGCTTGATTCGAAGAACTCAAATAATTTAACTTTGTCAAACGCCCCCACTTCAATAACTGGATTGTGGGACACTCAGGGGTACTATTTAGATGGAATCAATCAGACGTTGTACAAGAATTCCGCAGTCTCTTGGGATATTACAAGCAATCCCACGAATAGTGTTTCTTATGGGGGGTGGATTAAGCCTTCTGTGTGTGGGAGTCTTGCAGGGTTTTCTTTATCCGCGTCTCAGGGACAGTTGAGATTAGCTTCGTATAATGGGTACTGGATTTTTCAGTTAGTTGCTGGACAGTCTTATGCCGCAGGAGGAATTTGCGTTGTGGGGGAGTGGCAGCATATTTTTGGGACTTATGATAAAGATACGAATAGAATTACCGTTTACCAAAATGGAATAAAAGCCGGTACTGCGGTGCTTGCTGCTGCCGCAAATTACTCGGGTGCTTACAATGATGGGATTTGGATTGGGAACTCTCAGAATTACTTTAATGGTTCGTTCGAGGAGGTATTGGTTTTTGACAAAACTTTGACGGAATCACAAGTTAATGCGTTGTATGTTTCACAAAAAGCAAATTTTCCTGATTCGAATCTTGCGGCGTACTTAAAGTTTGATTATTTTACTTCAACAGCAACTATTGATTCAGCGCAGAATCGTGCGGTTGGCTTGTATAATTCTCCAACAGTAGTTTCTGGATTTTGGGACTCAAACGCATTATTTTTTGATGGGACCAATGATCATTTGGCTGTTAATGCAGATCAAAACTTGAAGTACACTGGAGGGGATATGACTATTTCTCTTTGGATAAAACAGTTTGATGACGCTGACGGGGGTTATTTTGTTTCAAAGCCATGGAACTCTAGCGGGGTTTACAACTATTATCTTCTTTCAAGCTCTGCCGGAATAATTACTGCCGGAGTTACCGGTGCTACTTCAGGAGCTTTTGCTACAACCTCTGCAATGCCTCTTGGGGTTTGGAATCACTTGGTTACAGTATTTGGTTCTGATAAGAGTGTGAATATTTATGTAAATGGGGTTTTGTTCAAATCTGGTTCGCATGGGATAACCAGTTGGGTGCCTAGTGGGGGAGATACTAATATTAATCTCGCCATTGGTTGCATTTATCCTTACGGTACTTGGGCGGGATCAACTTCGCTTTGTCTAAAAAGTCAAATTGATGAGTTAAAGATTTACAAGAAAGCTTTTACTGCTGCGGAAGTTCTTGCGGATTACAATTCTTTTTTAAGCGCAAAGTTCGTTGACGCGAACATTATTGATGCTGGGAGGAGTGTTGATTGGAACCAGTTTATTGTAAATAAAGATACGAATTATTTGTTTAGCCAAGAAATTAAATCAGGCGAGAAGTGGGTTGATTCGAATCTTATTGGCTTGTGGCATTTTAATAGTAATTTGAATGATTCTTCCCAAAGCGCATTTAACTTAACTAATTCTGGAGTAGATTACACTTCAGGTTTGTGGTCAACTAATGCAGCAAATTTTGATGGGGCGGATTATTCTTATGTTGCGGATACTACGTTGCTTGATAATAACATTAATAGTTTTACTTGGAACTTTTGGGCGAAGCACACAACGACAACTCTTCAGAGGGTTTTATCCAAATTTTATTATACTGGCGATAATTCTGGTTATGGAGCTTTCCTTAATTGGCCTTCTGCGGGGAATTTTACTTTTTGTATTTATTCCAATACTTCAAATTGTAATAATTCTGTTTCAACAACTGGTTTTGGCAAAGTAAATGATGGGTTGTGGCACATGAATACAGCGGTGATTGACAGGACCGCAAACATTTTGTACATTTATATTGACGGAGTACTTGCCGGGAGTGGGAGCATTACAGGTATTGGGGGCTTGGACACTAGTGATGATTTGTACATTGGAAAACACAGAACTTTGGGTAATAATTACACTGGGTTAATGGAGGAGTTGTCTTTATGGAATCGCGCTTTGACTGCAACTGAAGTAAAGGATCTTTACCGGAAGGGGGTTTCTAAACTTGATTTGAACCTTTATTCTTGTTCTGATTTGTTGTGTGCGAATAAGACAAGTTCAATTTATGTTTCTGATGTGAATAATGGTTTGTGGACTCAGCTTTCTTCCTCGTTACTTAACTCTCGTTACTTGGGAGTGGATGCTATTTTTGGGAAGTCAAGCGCGTTTAATGATTATAATGCTGGGGCTTTTTGGATTGGTTCTTTTGTTTCTGATGTTAATGTTATTTATCTTGGGTAATTATTGCATTTTTTAAGTTGTGGTAAATTAAGAAATTTGTCCTTTCTTTCTCTCCTGCAAATCTTTTTAACCAAAAAAGAGCTATTATTGTCGGTGTTGTGTTGGTTAGTTTTAAATCAAAAGTAAGGGCGCAGGCGGTTATTGAGACCTTAATTATCCTAGCGATCGCTGTTTTTATTTTGACTTTTCTCGTAACTATGGTGTATGCTCAGTTTGATTCTTACAATAGGCAAGTTCAGGAGAGACAGGCTTCACTTGCGGTTAGTACTCTCGCTAAAGAGATTGATGATGCTTACTTTTTGGGGCCCGGCACGGTAAAGAATGTGGTTATCATTCTTCCAACAGATGTTGATTTGGATAATTCTTTTATTTTGGGCAAAGCGGTTGTGCTTCGAGTGGGGGAATCCGATATTACTGCTTCAACGAGTGTTACTGTTAGGGGATCTTGGCCTAATTCTAGCGGTTCGTATGTTTTTTCCATTACTTCTTTTGGTGATTTTGTTTATGTTTCTCAACAGGATATAATGTTTTCCCCAGCGCGAATTTCCCAAAGCGTTGCCCAAACTTTTTATAAGGATTTAACTATTGTGGCTACAAATTCTTCCCAAACCTCAAAATCTTACGATATTGAGTTGGATTTTCCTTCGGATGGTTCTAGTGAAGCGAGTGCTTCAATAAGTGCTTCTTCTCCAATTACTTTTGCAGCCAGTTCTTCAACTAATATTCCTTTGAGAGTTTCTTGTGCCAGGGATTCTTTTGGTTCATATGTTGGCTCAATTATTTTTAATCCAACGGACGGGTCGGATAATAATCTTTCAGTTCCGATTAATTTGGTGTGTGTTTCCTCTCAACCAAAATTGAAAATTTTTCCTTCCACTCTTTCTATTGAATACACTGCCGGTTCGAATTATACTAATTCTTTGCTTGCATGTAATTTGACTTCTTCAGCAATTTCTTCTCCTTCTGTAACAGTTACTGGAGGGATAGTTCCTTATGTTTTTGCTTCCCAAATTTCCAGTATTCCTGCAAATAGTTGTTCAACAATTAATCTCGCAATTTTTGTTCCTTCTGGAATGAGTACTTTCTCAGGGAAAGTAAATATTTCGGCTCAGGGCTTGAGTTCTTCTTCTGATGTAAACGTGTGGCATGATATTGGGGGGACAATAAATTCTGGATTGGCGGGTTTGTGGAAGTTTAATGGCGACGCAACGGATTCTTCCAGTAACGCGAATAATGCTTCTTGGAGTGGGAGCGGGGCATCTTACACTACTGGGCTTGTTGAGGCACAGTCAGCGAATTTTAATGGGAGTAATTATGCAGTAATTTCAGATTCTTCTGCTTTGAATCCTTCCCAGTTAACAGTTTCTTTTTGGATGAATCTTCACAGCATTAGCTCAAATTGGGGTGGAGTTCAAATGTTGAGTAAGAAAGCAACTAATTGGGCTGATAGGGGAGCTTGGGTTTTTATGTATTACAATGGGGAAATGATTTCGGGAGTTTATTCTTCTGATTGCACTAGTGTTACTAAATATGTTGCAGCAGATCCTGCTGTTTGGCCTGATGCTACCCCGATTAGTACTAACACTTGGTATCTTATGACTTTGACAGTTTCTAGTTCTACCGCAACTTTTTATATTAATGATCAAGTAAAGAACACAATTCCTTACTCTTATGGACTTTGTCAAGTTAGGACGGATCCTATTTGGGTGGGGCATGATTCAGGGAATGATTGGTTTGATGGGCAAATTGAGGGGGTTACAATATGGGACCGTGCATTAAGTGCTGATGAAGTAACTTATTTGTACAATGGCGGGGTTGGTCGAAGTTTGAGCCCTTAACTAAGAAGGGCATTGTTGAGTACAGGATTAATTTAAAGTTCTTAATCGTGAATATTATAGTGTGGTTGGTAAAGTATTTGGTGTGTTTATGTTGTGTAAAAAGAAAAGTATTAAGGGGCAAGTAAGCATTGAGTTTATTGTAACCATTCTAATCGTACTACTGGTTTTTGTTTATGCTTTAATGATTCTTCAGAGCAGGTCAGAAATTAATCTTGTTTCTTCACAAAAGTGGACCGCGCAGGACACGGCGTATAGGATTGCGCGCAACATAAATAATGCGTTTTTGCTTGATGAGAATGTAACCCTCACGGACACTATTTATTGGACGGGGGCTGACAAGAATGTTGTGCTTGGAGATAAATCAGTAAAAGTTTTGATTAATGATTCTTATTACGATGCTCCGATTTATTCGGGGAATTATATTTCCTGGCGCGTAACCGATTTTAATGGGGTAATTAGTTTTAGTAAAGTTAATGGGACTGTGGTGGTTAGTAATTCATAATTTGTTAAAGTTTAATTCCCGCGGGCAGTTCTTTTCTCCGGATTTGATTATTGCTATTGGGGTTTTTCTTATAGGGTTAGCATTTTTCTTTAATGCGAGTAATAATATTTTTGCGCAAGCAGATTTGATTAACGAGCGCAAGAATGTGGATGAGGTGGCCCACATGGTATTAAGCGGGCTTGTTCTTTCTCCAGGGGTTCCGTCAAATTGGGAGAATGGTTCGTTAAGTGATGTTAATTCTTTTGGGCTCGCTCTTTCAGCAAATGTGATTGATTCTGATAAGGCGGTAAAGTTAGTAAATTATTTGAATAATTCAAGCAATTATATAATTGCAAAAAATGCTTTGGGCGCAGGGCGGTATGATTTTTATTTAAGGATTTTTGATGCTAATGGAACAATTTACTCTGACGGGGTCTCTCTTGCCGGGGGGGATTATTCCTCTTCTTTGAAATCAAAGTATTATTACCAAAGAATTGTTTTTGTTGAAGGAAAACAAGCGGTGCTTGAGGGAGTAGTTTCGGTTTCGGAGTAGTGGGGCTTATGGTTGAAGAAAAGGGTTTTGTTTTAACAGTGGATTCATTCTTGAGTGTTACACTCATAATTTTATTTATCTTACTTTCTTTCTTTTACTTGACAAAAACAAGCGTTTCTTCCTGGAATGTGGTTGATTTGCGGTTGATTGTCGGGGATGAGATTGCGGTGCTTGAGAAGAGCGGGCTTCTTGAGGATGCGATAAAGCAATCCTCTTCCGAAATGATTCTCTCCGCCTTAAATGACACTCCTAACAGTTATTGTTTTTCTTTAACGGTTTATGATTACAGTTCTGCTCTTGCGCCAATAATTAATTCAGTGAAGTCCGGGTGTGCGGAGAAGGGGGACGAGGTTAGTTCTGTTGAGCGTTCAATAGTTTCAAGAAATTCCTCAGATATTAATTTTTACATTGCGCGTCTTGAGGGGTGGGTGAAATGATTTCAAAAAAAGGTTTCTTGTTCACTATTTCAGTGATTTTTTTTGCTTCCACTCTCGTGTTTTTTGCGCAAACGTTTTCCACAAACAATAATGCTAATGAGGCAAGAATAATTGATTCCGCTAGGGGGATTAATCTTTTCTCCGCAGGGGACGATATTTCTTTTGATCTTGAAAGAATTTTTGGGATAAACGCGGATTATAATTACGGTTCAACTTCCTCAACTTTTGTTTCAGGAGTGTTAAGTGATAATCCCACTATTTCAACTTCCATTTCAAATTATTCTACTTTTTTGAATAACTCTTTCTTTCCAAGGGTTACTGGAACAAAATCCATTGACCTTTCTTCACTGAGTGATGGGGTGATGGAGGTTTTCTTCGGGAGTTTCTTTGAGTTTGATTATGACTACCAAAATCAAACCGCTTTCATTTACCCTTTGCAATCCAATGTTCTTCAATCAGTCGATATTAATTTATATTCTACAGATTTCAACACTTACCAGTGGGTTGGGACTGGGTCTGAAGTTACTTTAAATATTCATTTTTACGGTGATTCTAATTCGCTTTCATTAACAAAAACTGTTGACACTTCAAGCGCTTCCTCTTTGTTATTAATATTTAATGATGCTAATGCGGTTGTGCGGTTTGGGAGCGTTTTGGGTAAGACTAGTGCGGTTTTTATTGATTCGAATAGGGTTAGTGCAATTAATTATTCAATTAAATCTAATTACTCTTCTTCTTCAGGGGGGAGGGTTTTCTTTAATGCTATTTTAAGGAATACTCTGACAGGGATTGATTCTAATTCTTTTATTGTGCTAAGAAGGTAAGGTCAAAGTAGGGTTTAGCGTAGCGTAGGGGTGTAATAAAAAAATATTGATGGCCAAGTTGGCCATCAAAAGAATTGATTTTAGCATGTTCCTACTATGTCTGCGTTTGCTGTTTGTGTTTTGTTTGCGATTGTTTGTGTGTTGTAGTCGAAGTTGATTCCTGTTTTTGGGAATGCGTATTTGTTTCCAGCGTTTGCTGCTACACATGTTACTGCGTCAGCTATTGGGATTGTTACTGTTGCTCCTGGGGCAATATTACTTTTTCCTGAAGTCCATGTCTTTGTTGAAGTCACATCGACGCTAATTAGGTCAAGTGATTCGAATGAGTTATTCTTTAGGATTAGTGTTATGCCGGTTGTGTTTATGTCCCAGTCTACTATTGCCCATGGTTCGGCTGATTTCCATGCTGTTTTTGCTGTTGATTCTGGTACTCCGCTTCCTTGGTTCATTACTTGTAGGAGTAGTCCTACTACTACTAGTGCGATTACTACTACGATGGCGATGATTACCAGGTATTCGATTGTTCCTTGTGCTTTTTGGTTTTCCATTTGCTAAAACCTCCTTTTTAAGTTTAAAACTTATTATAGAACTGTTTTGGAGTATTTAAATCATTCGTTTTCGTTTTTTTTTTACTTTAATTTAATAATTCGGATTTTTAACCCATAACCCCGCCGAGTAGTCCGCCTATTGCTCCGACAAAGATTACAAACAAGATGAGTCCGATTATTGCCATGATGGGGGCAAACTTGAGTCCGTCCCTAATTTTTCCTCCCCCGAGTGCCCCCATGAATATGCTTGCAAGGAATGAATTAATTATTATTAAAAAGTATCCCACGTTTTGCATAAATTCTGAGGTTATTGAAACCGCTCCTGCTCCAGCCCCCATTCCGGTTTGTTTCATTACTTCCGCATTATCTACTCCAGTTAGTCCCCCGGTTTTTAGTTGTATTCCTGAGAGGACGTTAAGGAATTGAACGCTTACTGCAAGGAGCATGGGGGAAGCAACGATTACAACAAAGAGGATGAACATGGTGTACATTTTAGTTGAGGTAACAAGCTCTTTTTTTAGTTGGTTTGTTTGTTTAATGTCCTGGGCTGTTGTTTCTATTAGTTGGGCTAAGTGTCCCCCTGATCTTAGTGCTTGTGCAAAGAATTTTGTGGTATCCGCTAAAACTTTAGAATCAATTCTTTTCCCAATGTCCCTTAATGCGTCTGAGAAGGATTGAACCCCAAGACTTTTTTGGGTAGCGATTTTAATTTCTTCACTTAGTGGACCAAACTCCGGTCTTACTGCGGAGCGAAAAGCATAGAACGGAGCCATTCCGCTTTTTAGATTGTTTCCAACTAGGAATAAAAAATCCGGAAGAATATTTTCAACCATTCTTTTTCTGCCATCAATTACGTAGGATAGGTGCAGGTAAAAAATAGTGAGAGTGAATAGGAATCCCACTAGCGCAAATGCCAACATTACCAAGAATTAATGATTGGTTCAAAATAAATTTCCCACTTGAAAAGAACATTAATGAGGGGGAATAAACTGAACGGGATTAGAAATCCTATTATCCCAATGAGGGTTGCGATGAATAATCTTAATCCGAGCCATGTTCTTGAATCATCCTTTGATCCGGCGTAAACTAGGGCGGGTTTGATTTTCTCCTCAAAGATTTTTTTTGGTACAAAAACTGAAAACATTTGCGCAACTGTTTCAAACATTTATTTCACTACCTTTGGAACTTTTGATCTTATAAGCAAAATCATTGCAACTTGTACCGTTAGTGAGAGCATAACAATTAGGGTTACTGCTTCTGGGCCTATTCCTGATCCTCCAATGGAGGAGGCGATTACCAAAAAAGTTATTCCTAATGAAGGGAGGGCGGCTGCAATTATTAAGTAAACTAGCGTCCAGAGGGTTAGTTCCGCCGCGTAGGCTTTTATTGCGTCCACTTGTTGCGCAACTAGCGCGTCAACTTGGGAGCTTAGGGCGTTAACTATTGATCCTCCGCTTCTCATTGTGGTGATTACTTGCCAAATTGTTTTTTTTAGTACTTCTGATTTTGTTTTAAAAGCCAGTTTTTCAAGAGCTTCTGTCTCGCTCATTCCGGAGTTAACATCCCTTACAACCATTGCGAACTCTGTGGATACTTGCCCGTAGGTTGATTTTGATATTCCTTTCATTGATTCAAAGAGACTAATTCCTGAGCTTAATTGGATTAGCATTGTTCTTAGCGCGAAGAGAAGTTCTTGATCAACTAATCCTGCGATTTGTACTGCGGCAAGTTTTGGATAAATTAAGTGAAATATTAGCATGCTAATGAATGAGCCGAATCCGAAAACAAAAACCAGGGTGAGGGTGAAGGGGGTTATTCCTTTGGATATTATTGTTCCAAACGCAAGTCCTACAAACATGAACAAAAAACCGTAAATGGTTGCGGACACTAGAGAAGCGAGGCAGTAGCGTTCAGCATCTAGTCCTATTTCCGCTTTTTGCAAGTCATATTTTAGTGAGAAAACTAGTTTTGAAAGGAATTTTCCTAAAAAAAGATACTTGTCGCTAAAGTTTTGAGCCTTATCTATTGGAAAAAGCATCATCACTGGCGTAGTTTGTTTATCCATTTTATCACGTGCATTTTTTTATTTATACAAAATTAATTTATTATAATTTTTTACTCCGCTGACCATTTTTTGCTTATTTTTTCGCTTTTTGTTTTTTCTTTTTTAATTTCTTTCTTCTCAATTTCTTTTCTTTTATCATCTTCCATTTTTTTTTCTGTTCCTTCTTCCATCATTTCAGTAATTTTTTCAATTTGAACATTATCTTTTGCCATTTGTTTTATTTTGTTCGGATCCGAGTAAAATAATTTAACAACAAACCCTATCGCATCGAGATCATTTAGGTTTATTCTCTTCAGCCACTCAAGTATTTCTTCCCTGTCCTTTATTTCATTATTAATATCATCTTCAGTCATTCCGGTGTGGAGGTTTAGTAGGGTAGTTACTTTTGTTGGTTTGTTTAGTTTCTCCCAAGAGTCAGTTCTTGGAACCCATTTGTATATTGTGTTAATTTGAAGCCCTTGTCCGGTGCTTGTTTGTTCTATCTCCGCGATTTCGTAAGTTCTTCTTTTGTTTGTTTTTCTATCACGGTATTGCACAACAATTAAATCAAGGAGCTCGATTTGCATTAATGGAATATTTATTGGCGGCTCTGCAAGTCTTCTTAGTACTTGGTATCCTGAGTTTGCGTGTAGCGTGGAGTAAATACTGTGTCCTGTTTCAATTGCTTCCATTAGTACTTCCGCTTCTTTTTTTCTTCTAATTTCCCCCACAATTATTCTATCAGGTCTCATTCTTAGTGAGGTTACCATTAGGTCAAGCATTGTGACTTCTCCCAGTCCTTCGGGGTTGGGGCTTCTTGTAACCATTGGTACCCAGTTCCACTCCAAGTATTTTGGAAGAACAATTTCTCTTACATCTTCAATTGAAAGTATTCTGTGGTAGGTTGGCACCAGCGCAAGGAGGGAATTTAGCGCACTTGTTTTTCCGGATGCAGTTCCTCCTGCGATTAATATATTCATTTCGTATTGCATTGCAAGCCAGAGAAGCGCAGCCATTTCGGAGTTCATGGTGTGTGCTTTTCCAATAAAGTCAACTATAGTCCAAGGCTTTCTTGCGAATCTTCTAATAGTAATGGTGTTTCCTTCCGCGGAGATTGGGAAGAGGGTTGCGTTAACACGATCCCCCGAGAGGAGGTGTGCATCAAGTATTGGACTAAGGGTGGTAATCTCTCTTCCAACTTTTCTTCCGATTTGTGAAGAGAAATTATTTATTTCGTCCTCGCTTCCGGGCATTAGGTTTGTTTTCAACCAGCCGTGAACACGGTGGTAAACAGTGATTGGGGTTTTTGAAGAATTAATTCCTACTTCTTCAAGCATATCATCCCCCATTAGTATCTCAATGTCCCCCAGTCCGTACATTTCGTGCAGAAGCACCCCTGCAAGCATATCAAGTAGATCTTTTGTTGCTTGGGGGAAGTATTTTGAGAGGTGAGCGTTTAATTCAAAGAAGAATCTTTCTTTTAGTTTCTTTGATTTTTTTGGATCAATTATTTCTTCAATCTCTATTGGCATGGTTTCTGCAACCTCGTCCTTAATGTAACTTAAGAACTTTCTTGTGTATGTTCCAATTCCTGGCATCTCTATTGTATAAACCGGTCTTGCTTCTTCAGGCGAGAGGATTATTGATATTTTTGCGGGAACAAAATCAACCTCTACAAAATATGTTTCGAGCACTTCCCCGTTGGGTACTTTGTTTAGTTTTGATGGGGCCGGGTTTTTTAGGATAAGGAGTGGTTTTTTTGTTAAGCTTGTCGGGTATTCAATCTCTATTATTCCGTCTTCTTCAAACATTTTAGCGATTTTTTCTATTTGCCCCGAATCAATGTGCAAGTACTCCGCGAGTTGCCCGGTTTCTATTTTTTTATATTTTTCAATTAATTCAAAAATTTCATCAACGGGGGTTTTTAGTGATTTTATTTTGTCCTCGGTTTTTTTTCCTACTTCAGCAAGTTTTTTTTGCCGAGCAAAAACACTTTCAACGGTTTTTTTCTCTTCTTCGGGAAAATCGCTTTCGGTTGGTTCCTCTGTTTTGTTCTCTTCATCCCAAGCGAAGTGGTATTCTTTTTGAGTTTCTTCTTTTTTTTCATCATTTTGAATAATTTTTATTTCGGGTTTTTGATCAAAGGAGCTCTTCATTGAGATTGATTCTGCGTTTGGGTCAATTTGCTTAACAATTTTTTCTTGAGTGACAATAGGGTTTGCAAAATTAACACTTGAAATGATTTCTTTTTGGGTGTCTTCGGTTACAGTGTTTGATTTTAGGCTCATTAGTTTATCAAACGCGCTTGAAGTTGTTTTTTGAGGTTCCTCTTTTTTTTCAAGTGGGACAGCCTCTTTTTTTCCTCATTTTTTGGCGAGGTGAG